>JACCDR012595279.1_pt1 | contig 10301 bp, 6 predicted proteins | sample 7446431 | NCBI WGS metagenome assembly JACCDR01 (sample SAMN15323443, study PRJNA562643) | freshwater metagenome | isolation source: river surface water | place: USA:Blue River Watershed | collected 2017-08-17 | reverse complement strand
CAGCAATTCTGGTGAGAGCGTCCAGGGCTTTGAGGTTACCCCCCAAAAGAGGGACAACTTGCTGAAGTGTATCAGTTGCAGCATCGGCCCTCCCCTTCTCATCAAAGAATGCATCACGCCAATAGTCTCTGTCTGTATTGCTTCGAGACAGTTCAGCCTCTAGATTGGTCTTAACTGTGTCTACCTGCGGCTTTGTCCAAACGTAGCCCCGAGCGAACATAGTGACGAAGAGAATGAATACGCCACCGAAGGAAAGCCCTGATCCGGACAGAATTGGGCCAATATTTGCGAGCCAGTCCACTGCGTCACTCCCCAGGTAGGCGCACCCGAACCCCGTACACAGCGTTGGACCAAAGCTTGCGCTTGACGGTACCGACACGGGGATTAGCTGCCTCGATAATCATGCCGTTCCCAGCATAAACGGCAATGTGGGAGCCGTCGTTCCATGCAACCAAGTCTCCCGGGCGAAGGTTGCTGACGCTGGTTCGCTGCCCCATGATCTGCCCCTGGATGCGGGCATTGTGTGGAAGCTTAAAACCCATCTGTGAGTACACGGCAATGACGAGGCCAGAGCAGTCAATGGCTTGTCGGGAGAGTCCACCCAGCCGGTACGGGGTACCGAGGTACGAAGCAGCGTCGTTCAGCACCTTGTTACGGGAAGCAGACAAAGCTCCGTCGTTGGCATAGGTGTGCTGAATAGGAGCACCGGCACGGACCGGAGCGTTCTGTCCTGGCTGTGGGGTAGGTGAGGTGTAGCGCGGAGCAGCAGAAACCGCCGATGCCTTTGCAGCAATAGCGGCTTCCTTGTTCGCCTTGACCTGCGCGTACATTGCCATCAGGTTCGAGTGGTTATTGCCTCCCGTAACCATGGCCTGCTGTCGGTCGAGCGAGGCAGTAGCAGGATCGACAGCATCAGCAGAGTTCTGAGTAGACCCTTGCTGGTTGACCAGTGGAGACTGGTTATTCAGAACACCCGAGATGTTGGTGTTGCGAAAGGTGGCGACTCGGGCAGAAGGCAGCACAGCGTTTCGAGTGTTCTGCTGTGAAACGCTCTTGCTCCCTCCCGCACCCGAGATAAATGCTCCACCATTTAGCGCCATCAGTGATTTCCGTTCTGCTGCGATTGCTCGTACTGAGCATAACGCTGATAGGACGGCTTGTTGAGGTTTTGTATCCCAAGACCAAGCAGCCAGTTCGACAGTAGCGTCTTGTTCGCCTCCGGGTCATTTTGCTGGCCCTCTTCACTGCCATTTGCAGCAGCTCGCGACACGTAATTAACGCCCGGAATCTGTCCCGCAATGTACTCACTCGGAGACTTGATCTTGCCGCCTGTCTGGAGGTTCGTTCCCGACAGCAGCTCAATCGGTGCCTTGATAGCAGGGGTAAGGGAACCGGCTACAGAGCGAATCGGGTTCGCACCGACGTACTCGTTGAGGATGTCCACCTGAGCAATGCCAGGAGAGATGTTGTAGTTCTTGCCGTCCACATTGGCAACCGGCCCCGTGGCCTGGTGCGTGATGAACGATGGGAACTGCTCATCTTCGGGGAACGGCTGCGCCAGGCTGTACGGGTCAACACCCATCGACACGCCCATGTTGTAGGACGCCTTCGGGTACATCATCACGCGGCCCGGTCGAGTCAGCAGGGACTCTGCAATAAGCGGGATCATGGCGCGCTGCCACGAGTAGAACGGGATCACGCGTCGCATGACCTTCTTCTCGAAGGGCGACAGCATCGAGGGGTCAGGGTGGAACCGCTTGACCCGGCGAGCTGCGTATTCTGCAAGCGAGGTCACGTTGTCGAACTTCTTGGCGTCCCGCTCCAGCAACTGCATGAAATGCACCAGTCGAGCGTGGTGAGTCTCGAAGGTAGCCACAGCGTTCGCACCCTGCACCACCTTGTTGAACCCGGTGCGCCGTCCGACAGTCTCGATACCCTTGCGGAGCGGGGAAGCGGCGTCATCGATCAGCCCTTCCAGGTGACCGAACTCTGCCAGCAGTCCCTCATCCCGAGCCAGGCGGTACACATCCTCGTTCGTCAGTGTGCTCCGCCCGCCCTTCAGACCGACAGAGAGCACCTTGTCGCCGCGACCGGTCAGTTCCGACTCACCCGCGTTCCGCAGCACCTTGATAGCGTCGAAGCCCTCATAGGTGCGGTGTGAGGTCAGCACCTTGACGGCCCCGGTGATGTTCTTCGGGTTGATGAAGGGCACATCGAGCAGGGTCAGGGCCGAGTCACCAATGGCGTTGCGGATGTGGAAGCCAGGACGAAGAGAGGTCATACCGACCTTCCACATGTTCTGGATCGTGTCGAAGGTCTTTACCATCTTCGGGACACGGTTGACGTTCCGCATTTCTCCGATCAGCCGGTCCACGTCCCGCAGCGCCTGGATAGAGGCCTTGTCGTAGTACGTGTCCTCGCCGAGGTACTTCCCCAGGTAGGAGTTCTTCTCCGGCCGAATCTTGACGTAGCCAGCCTTAGGTGCGGCGCTCGTCAGTCCGTTCTCGGCGGCGTGCTTTGTGAACGTCTGCGCAATGCTGTGCACTCCCGCCTGATCGATCATGGCCTGGTGCATGTGCATGACGTAATCCACCGGGTCAGACACATCCATGTACTTCCACTGCTGACTGACCTCCTGCAAGAAGTCCGTGCCGTTACGGGACGCCCGCTCCATAGCAGCATCGACATCGATCCGGTAGGCATCGTGGCGAATGAACCGGTTGACTTCGTTCATGTTTGCGCCTTGGCGCAAGAACGAGTCGTTAATCAGCGCATCGGGGTTATCGAGATTGAAGAGTCGGTCAACCAAAGGACGAAGCTCATCAGTAGCCTTGGCAAGGGCAGGATCAGTCGGCGTCGCCCCAGCCTGAAGCGCCTTCAGCGCGCCCTGTCGAATCTCGGGAGAGTAGCCCTTGCTGAACTGAGTCAGCCCCTTCGTCACCGAGCTGAGGTAGTTGTGGGTCAGTGACTGACTACCGGTGTACAGACCGAAATACTTACCGGCCACGAAGTCCGCCTTGAACTTCGACATGCCGCCGTACAGCATCGAGCCCAGCCCAGCGATGTACTGCTGCGCCGCCTTCGGACCAAAGTCTTCGATGGGCGTGTCGGTACGCCGAGCAAACTCAGCGATATCCTCATCGACCTCATCAATAACAGCCTCGAACTGACGCTTGGCCCCAGGCTTTGCTGCCATCTGAGCGGCATCGATAGCGACAGTCGGCTTTACAGGCTTGGCGGCTGCCTGCACAGCGTTATCTACAGCCTGCACAGAACCCTTGGCGACCTTCACGTCTACCTCAGGCACCTGCCGAGCAATGGCCTTGGCCGCGTCGTCAGCAGCATCTGCAACAGCGCCAAGCTGCTTGCCGTACTGCTTCGTGTCGCGCTCAATCGAAGCCAGTGCCTGCAGATACTGTCCCGGAGTGCCGTTCTCCTGCACGTCCCGGAGAGACTTCAACACGGCATTCGAGATGTTGACCGTCTGCTCACCGCGACGCTCTGCCCAGTACGACGCCTTAGCAGCAACGTCCTCAGCCAGAGCAGCACGCTTCGACACGATGGCCTGGGTCAGGTCTCCGGCAATTTCCTGGGCTGACACCTTGTAGCCCGGCAGTGCCTTTTGTCCCTGGCTGATCTTCTCGAACTGACCTCCAGCCTTAGCAGTGGCCTGGTAGATACGAGAGTAGAGCGACGTGTACAGCTCGTCGTCCGGGAGCGTGGAATGGGCTGCGTCACGTGCGGCCTGGAGCACTGCGTCCATGTTGGTCCGGCCGGTGCCGTTAACCAGGAACGCTGCAGAGCGAGGGTTGGCGTCACCAATGTGCTGTAGCACTTCGTCTGCTCGCATCGGAGTACCGCCGACACTGGCAGGAACCCCGCGCTGTTCCATCTGGTCGAGCACAGCCTTGCTGTCTCGCACGACATTCTGGAACCGAGCCACGTTCTGCTGTAGGCCATTGGCGTGACCCTTCTCTTCCGTGTGGCGGCGGACAAGCCCGGGAATGCCCTGTCGGGTAGAGCCACCAAACAAGCGCGACTGGTCAATCTCGTTGAAGTCCAGTGTGTCGGACTTGCGAGCACCCCGAGCAATGTTCTTCGAGGCGTCCGCCAAGGCACCCAGGACACGCTGGTTCGCAGCACCGGACTGGTCTGCACGTGAGGCAGCCGCTACAGCCTCCTGTACTTCACCAGGGGCCTTCGACACCTGGGTCTTGTAGGTCTTCTGATACGCGGTGTAGGCGTCGTCACTGAGGTTCTTGCGTGCCCACGCACGGGCATTCCGCACCTCTTCTGAAGTCAGCTCGGCAGCGTCATCTGCCATGACCCGACGAACATCGTCAGGCGTCGTCTCAGCCTTGCCCACTCGAAGGGTTCCAGGCTGATCGGCAAGCTGCGTGTCAATCCAGTCCTGCTTCGACAGGGCAGTCGGCTCAGGAGCCTCAGCCACTACCGGCTTCAACTCGGACGGGTTCACCGGTTCCGGTCGCGGAGCAACGGGCACCTCGCTCGGAACAGCCGCGGTGACCTTCGGAGCTTGGTTCTCGGCAATGCGAGCCATCAAGTCTTCCGACACCTTGGTCTCAGCACGAGGGACTGCCTTCGGCACAGCACGCTTCGTTGCCGCCTGTGCTCCAGCCTTGACAGCGCTCGTGGCCTTCTCGGTCAGAGAAGCACCAGTCTCCAGCGCCTTGACCGCTTCAGAACCAGCCTTAACTCCCTTGACTGTCTTGGCCCCAACAGAGAACAGGTCAGCACCGGGAATGTACGGCAGCGGGTCGAGTGCCACGTCTCCGATAAAGCCGACGACACCCTTCATTACCGGGTTGGCATTGTCCTTAACGTTCTTGTACAAGCCAGTCGTGTCGCCGCGAGCGATCTTCTTCTGGTTCTTGTGGTAGCCGACCTGATCAGTGACCTTCTCAATGCCCTGTGAAGTCGTGACGTGTTCCTGCCCCAGGAACCCTCGACCGAGCGCACCCAAGGCATCTAGGCCGGACGACAGCTCGCTCTGCCCCTCCACACGGTCACGGACCTTGGTGTACATGGCATTTCGGACAGCGTTGCCGGGGCGATCCAGTACATCAAGAATCCAGGCGACCGGACCCTTTTCCTTCGGCTCAGAAGTAGACGCGCCAGCAGAAGCGGCCTTCCAGTCCACACCGGAAGAACCGCTCTGCTGAGCAGCAATCTTCTGAATCTTCTTGGAGTAAGAAGAACTGCCGCCCTTGCTCTGTTCGGCAGCCAGCTTCTTAATCTTCGAACCGTAGTCATCGGCCATAGGAGAATCCTACTTGCCGAACAGTGCCTGAGCGCGCTTCAATGCGTCTTCGTAACTCATGCCGTTCCGCATGAAGTTCGCAATAGCCGATGCGACAGCAGACGACTTGCTCGTGCTCTGCTTGTTCAGCCCCTGGGCTGCAGAGAAGTCACTAGCATCCGACTTGGACTGGAGCTGCTGGGCCTGGAGCTGCCGGTCAGCCTCGTCACCCCGGTACTTCTGCTGTGCCTGCGCCAACTGCAGCGCGTTCGAGAAGGCATCTCCCTGCGACGAGGCAGCCGCCTGAGCCGCAGACTGCTTTGCCTGGTTGACCGCATTGGTTCGCGCAGAGGCAATCGACTGCAGAACCTTCGACAGGTTCTGCTGGTTCTCTGCTCGCTGCGTCGTACCTTCGAGGTTTGCAGCGCTAGAGATATTGCGGTTGTACTCCTGCGCTGCTGCAGAGTTCGCCTCGTTGGCAGCCAGGTTTGCGCCCTTGTTTGCCGCAATACCATTCAACGTAGCGTTCGTGTCACCGGCAATCGTGGTGCCCTTATTCGCCAGCACCCTGCCCGTGTCCTGAATACCGAGCTTCGACAGCATACCGATAAGGTCGCTCGTGCTGGTCTGAGCAGCCTGCTTGACCTCGTTCGCTGCCTGATCAGAAGCCTGGCCCAGATTTGCTGCAGACTGCGCGTACGCAGACTTCGTGTTGGCATTGTCATCCAGGTAGGACTGTGCGAGCTGTCGGTACATAGCCTGCAGCTTTACGTCTGCATCGGCACCGTTCTGCCGAGCAGTCCGCTCCTGGTTGTCGTAGGCGGAGGTATCGACCTGAATACTGTTCGGGTCAAACGACCCGCCGCCACCGATCAAGGCAGCGAGGTCATCAAACGGGGTCGAGTTGTCCTGCGTCTGCAAAGGCTGCGGAGGGTTCTGCGCATTCAGCGCGACACGCTTTGCCTGGTCCGTCAGGTTCTTCGTTGCTCGAAAGAACGAGTCCCAGCCACCCTTGTTCGGAGCAGCAGCCTGCTTCGGAGGCTTGGCGACACCGAAAGCCCCACCGCCCTGGTAGCCTGCGCCACCACCGGCATACGGGTTGCTCTTGGGCGCATACGGGCTCGATGCCTGCTGCTGCTGAGCAATGTCCTTCTGGCGCTTCTTGCTATTGCCCTGGCCGTAGTTGCCAGTTGCTCGGTCCGACTTGACCTCAGCCATGGCTACTCCTTAACCGACCATGTTAGAAATGCCAGCAGCCTTTCGAGCAATCGACTCTGCTCGTGCCTGCTGCTGTGCAAGGCTGTTCTCGTTCTGCTGCTGACCCAGCGTGTTGTTGAGGTCAGTCATGTATCGACCACGGGCAGTCGAGAGGTCGCCCTTCTGGTCGTTGAACTGACGCAGCAGGTTGTTCAGTGCCTCACCGTAGAACGAGGACTGCAGCATATCGCGTGCGGCAAAGTCATTCTGCTGATTCCCGTACGACCGGCCATACGCCGTGTTGGTGTCGTCCTGGTTCCAGGAATTGCCGTCCTGGTTCCAACCGAGGTTCTTCAGGCTGGAGTTGTAGTCCGTGTCGTAGTTGGTTTTCGACGTGTCGTACTGCGTCTGGTAACCCGTCAACGTCTTCTTCAGCGCTGCCAGGGCTGCCTGGTACGTCGAGTCCCCAGCAAGCCAGTCGTCGTCCGACACGGGCGGGGTAGCTGCGGGTGCCGGAGTAGCAGGGGCAGTCGCTGCAGCCGCAGGAACAGAGTTCGTGATGGGCGCAGAATTGCTGTACGACGGAGCAGTGTAGGTGTTGGTCATCTGACCACCAGAAGCAACCTGCTTCTTGACGACAGGGGTAATAGCAGCGCCCGTCGCCGGGGCTGTATTTGCCTGCCGCTTGTTATTGCCGCGGTACGTACGGGTGCTCGCACCGCCGCCGTCATTCATGGTCAGGGCCATCAGATGTTCCCTTTCGCTTGCCGGAGAATCGCATCCCTGCGAAGGGAAGCCTTGTTGTCACGAACTGCATACCCGCCACGATCAACAGGCCCGCGAGTAGGCGAAGGAACACCGCTGCCGTACACCTTGTTGCCTGCGGAGTACGGATTAAACCCCGTGCCGTCAGTGCCGTATGCACCAATCTGGTTGCGAAGAGGGTTCCCAAACATAGCCGTATCGTACCCTACGAGACCTGCTTCGAAACAGACTGCTTTGTATTGACGCGAGTCACCAAAGCAAAAATGCGAACCGGCCCAGTAGCGCTTGTGCCATCTGAATCAAACTCTAGCCGGAACGACACCTGCCGGAATCGGAACGACTTACTGCCAAGCTTGGTAAACGTCCGCATAGTTGAATAACTCGCTGTGCTGACAGAGGTCAACAGTGTCGAGAAGTCAGCCGCTCCGACACTGTTCCATTTGAAGCTCAACATGTCTTTCCACGTGTTGTTCAGCAGGTTGTCCCACGTGGGGAACGTGCTGGGTCGGACACTACGAGCGTACGCACGAACCGTTCCTCGGTATGACGCATCGACGCCCCAGTAAAACATGCGCTTCCACATGCTTGCGCCCTGGTAGTCATAGTTCTTTGTGATCATCGTGCACGTCATGTTCTCGCCCGGACCAGGGCCAAATGCATCGGTCAGAGAGAACACCTGTGCAGTACGCGTACCTCCGGTTGCCACTGGCTTAGCCGAGTGTGCAATGGCGGTATGCGTAGCAGAACCCAAATTGAGTTCGATGACCCTGCCGATTGCCCCGTACTGGCTCGACTTCCAAGTCGTCCACCGTTGAGTACGCAGGGAGTAGACGAAGAGAGTGTCGTAGTACGAAACAATCAGGCGGTTATTGAACACCCCAAGTGATACGGGGTAGTACGTATTGGCAGTCGTCCCAGCAGCCAGCGGCACCTTCTGGTTGATCTGCGTGATTTGGTAGTTGCTGATCTGGTACACCTTGTCGGAGTACACGAAGTAGATGATGCTGTCGTTTGCCACAACAGAATCAGCATTGGTCAAACCGATAGTCGGAGAGAGCTGCGAAGGCGCACCGGTTGCTGGATCGGTCGAGAAAGCAAAGCGATAGATCGAGGCAGCCTTGAAGATCAGCAGGTCATCAAAATATTTGATGATCTTGACGATGTTCTGCCCATCGCCAGGGCCGATGTCGATAAACGTGCCGTCCCAGACAGTCGGATCAGCAATCTTCGACAGGTAGACGCGCGTGCCGTTCTGTGCAGAGGTAGCGTTCTGCCCCGAGGCAGCCCACAGGCGGCTCTTATGGGCGATAATAGTTGATCCCTTGGGGATGGCATCAATCGGCGTAAACGGAGACGTAGGGGACCAGGAGCCACCAGGGTTCGTAGAGTTCAGCGGAGCCTGCAGGTACAGCAGGTTGTTGTACTGCGTAATGGCTGCTGCCGCGACAGTGTTCGTGATGAGCGTCCAGGTGCTACCGGTGAAATAGTACGTGGACGAGCTGCCGTCAGAACCGATCAAGTACGGGGTACCGCCCGGTGCGTAGTAGTACCCCAACAGCACCATGTTCCCGGTAGCCCCCAGCGGAAACGCTGCTGCGGGCACAAAGGGGGGACGCTGCACAAGTGAGCCGTCCAGGTCCAGTTCAAGGTTCTCAGCCATGACCAACTCGGTGTCGAGCACCGCAGTGGGGTCAGAGTACGTGTTGAGTCCCCCATTAAAGGGACCAATCTGCACTACGTCGTTGGCTGCCATCACCAATCCACTGCTCGGGTGATCGTCGGGTACGTCATGTTAGCAGCGTCCCGTTCTTCATCACCAATAGACGTGAGCGAGTCCTGATATGCCTGCTGCTTCGCCTGCGCAGCCTGCCAGTCCTCATCCATTTCGTACGCCTGCATGAGCACGTAATGCACCAGGCTGTTGAAATATTTGTCCGGGATGCCGAGCACATCGGTCGCTACCGACACCTGAGCCGGAACCTGGCTGAAGTAAATCTCGATGGTGTACGCAGCATCAGGCACCGGGAAAAACGAGAACTGTCCCGCCCACTCGTACCAGATAGTCGGCTGCCCTGAACTATCTGCACTGGTGTTGAGGTAGTCCTGCTCTACCTGTGCAAACGGCACGTTGTTCAGCGGTACGCCGTTCACATGCAGGCTATCTACCGACAGGATGCCAACAGAAGGCCATCGGTAGTCACGCTGGCCCGTGACAGTGGACTGCGTTGCCTTGCCCTTCAAGATGCGCTCACGCTCTGCGATATCGCGCTGGCCGTCGTTAATCCAGCCAATGACATCAATCGTCTCTAGCTGCATCTCCGATTCATCACCAAATTGCCGTTGTGCCCGACGGATGACATCGGCAGCAGTACGGGACGTAGGCTGATACCCCGAAGCAAACGGAGCCTGGTTGGCGAGATTGGCGTAGTCGTCAAACGGCGTGCCGCCATCGATGCCATTGATCTGTGCCACTAGATGCTCCTAGGAAATGCTTGTCACTTGCCAGGGCGAAGTGAGGTCGAACCGCACGAGCGTAGCGATATGTCCAGAAGGCACAACCACCGAAGACTGCCCATTGAGGTCGATGTTGCCGGTGTTACTCAACGTAAGGTCTCCAGTAAATGCTTTCAGGTAGATTGCGGTCCCGGTGGGATGCGAACTAGTGATAGTAGCCAGCGTTGCGGGACTGTTAATGAGCATGGGGAGGTACTGGCGAGTGTCAAGTGCAAAAGACGATACGGCGAGCTGCCCCGTGGTTGATGACGATGGGATGGTAGACGGCATCATCACCCCACGCGCCACAACGGCCTCGACCCAGCTCCGGTCCGCCTGACCAAGTACGGCTCCGCCAAACACACTGACAATTGACGTACCGACACCTTCCACGAGCGCGCCAGTACCAGCGTTGTTGTGCCCCGCATTTGCGAAATGGGTACCGATAATTGTTGTGCCACGACTGTCGTCACTGGCGCGGAATGCGTAACCAAGCGCCTCGGTAAAGGTCCCGACGAACGGTACACTCTGGCTTCCCTGCCGCGTTGTGCCTCGGGACCGGCCTTCAATTGCGCAGTTGATAAAT
>JACCDR011700778.1_pt1 | contig 10302 bp, 9 predicted proteins | sample 7446431 | NCBI WGS metagenome assembly JACCDR01 (sample SAMN15323443, study PRJNA562643) | freshwater metagenome | isolation source: river surface water | place: USA:Blue River Watershed | collected 2017-08-17 | reverse complement strand
TTTTCAGTCTTCTTTTGCTCTTGATTTTGTCCGTGATCCTGATTTATTGAGGTTTTATTTTCAAGTTTGTTAAATATCTCAATAGTAGGTTTGAAAAAATCATCACAAGACATAACAAAACAACTAGTTGTTAAAAATAAAATTGTTACAATTAATCTTTTCAAATTAACCATAGTTTTATTTCTTCTTCTCTTCTATTTAATAATCCTTTGGATTCTACTTTATTTATATACTTCCAACGTCTGAACTGATCAGGGATTTTATCAAATAATCTGTTATTAATAAACTTAATTAATGTTGATTGTTTGAAGTTTGTAATACCTATGTTGTATATAAGGCTTATTAGAGCGTCAAATTGGTTTTGACTTAGTTTTACCTTAAGAAATCTATTTAATGATAACTCTTTTGGTACTAAATCCTTTTTAAGTAATAATTCACCTTCTAATCTTGTAATAGGTAATGGAAAATTCTCATTAGGTAATATTACATGACCGTAGCCAATGGTAACTTTACCGGCAGGACAGATATATTCCTTATTGCTAAACCCTTCAAATTTCTTGATTAAATCCAATCCTTTTTGGGAAGTTTTCATTTTTTATAATTAGGATTTAAATCTAATCCAATCTCTTCTTTTATTATTTTTTCTATAGGGTTATCAGGATACCATAGATAACTAGAAATTAAACCTATTATGAGTGCAATAATAACAATAATAATTTTACTCTTGAAAAGAGATTTTAAAAACTTAAACATCAATATCACCTACTTCTGTTCCGTCAGATGATCCGCTTATACCATGAACAGCTTGTAATAAGGTCGCAAGTGATAATGATAATTGACTAAATACCTTTACAAAATGATCAAGGTCGTTTGCTGTTGAGATCATTATTAGGAGTAGAACATTTACTAATGCAAGATTCACTTGTGTTAGATTCCAAGATTTTATATGTTTTATTACCTTGTAAAAGATGTTCATTATTTAAGTATTCTTTTAAATAATATTGTGATTTTAAATATTTAAAATTGTTATCAAATTCAGTTAATATAATACTATTAAATTTAATAATAGTATTTATATAAAAATATTTAGTAATCTTTTTATACTTATAGTTTGTGAAATAATTTTACAAACAACATATGTTTCTATAAAAGAAACTAATAAAAACATTAATAATAAAAACATTTAAAACCCATATACTTCTATTGTGTTATTTGGGTTAAAGTTAACCCCTCTATTTCTACGAATACGATCTTTATTATATTCATCAAATGTTTTTTCAGCTTTTTCAATACCGTACACTTTAGGATATTGAGATGTATAAGTTCTTTTCACAATATCGTTAGCAGATTGTAGCATAAGTTTAGTGAAAGATAAACCATTATCTTGTTTATTTGCAGTTTTTATTAATTGTTGTACCATTTTTTCATCAGTAGCAGCATTTGCCAAACATCTTGCTATCCAGTTTTTACCAAGTATTGCTCCAACAACTCCGCTTATACCGTTAAGTTGATAACCACCAATAGCATAACCTACTTCATTTTTAGCTCTATATATTAAGTTATCCATAGGACTACCTAATTGTTGTAAAGTTAAAAATCCACCTCCCCTTGCGTCTTTATTGTATGTTTCATACATTTTATCAGAAACATTTAATAAATCTTTTCTAAATTCATTAAGTTTTGTTTTACTACCAAAAATACCTATTAACAAATCTTCATTTCTTAATTTATCAGACATTGATTGATATAATTTAGGTCCTTTTATGTTAGGATCTTGTTTATATATATCTGCTAACAAGTATTCATAACCAGATAATTTTTTTAAAGCACGTATTAATTTTTGAGAATTATTTGTATTCCCCATATCTCTATTAATAAAACTTACTAATTCATCTACTCCTTTTCTGGTTTTAATTTTCTCTAAAATCATTTCAACAGCATTATTTCCATCTTTAAGAAGTGGGTTTTGAGCAACTTTTTCTAGATGTTCTAATCTTTTTCCAATTTCAATAGAGTTTTCTTTTAATCTTTCAAAACTTGATTCACTCATAAGTGATTTTAATTTTAATGAAGTTTCTTGATCATTAAATAATTTATAGATAGAATTAGGATTAATATTTGACGTATTTTCTTCTGAATAACCAAGTTTTTTTGCAAAAACATCTTGTACTTTAAGTCTTTTTAAATTGTTTATTAAAATTTGACTATTTTTTTTCTGCTCAATAGTTCCATAGCTTTTTGAAATAATAGAATTTATTTGATGTACTTTCTCTGGATCATCTAATTGCTTAAATAACCAATCAGGGGTTTGTTTACGTTGTAAAGCTTTTACTATATCTAATTTAACTAAATTTAAATATTCATTTTTATAAAAATCATCTGCTTCTAGAGTATATTTGTATAAATCAGGATTTTTTATTGTTCCATTTTCAATTCCATGTTTTATAGTATCATCACAAGCTCTAGTTAATTTTGTTAAAACTTTTTTCTGATTTTCAGATATAAAACCAGAATTGACGTGTTGATTAATTGTTTCTTTTAATTTAAAAACATATTCAGGTCCAACTGATTGTAAACCGCTTTCTTCTTGCAAAAATATATTTTCCTTTATTTGATCAATAAATTTAGATTGTTTTTCAAATTGTTTAGATTGAAACAATATTTGTTCTTTTTCATATTCGTCTAATTGACTAAAAAATCTAAATTGTTTTTCAACATCTTTAGATACATTATGAACAGTACCTATAGATGTTCCTTGTGATCCAGCTATATCAAATTCTTTCCTTAATTGTTCAGCAGTTTTTAATATTAATGATGGATTAATTGTATCACTATCACTTATTGCACTATTTCTAGTAGAATATTTGTAGTTTTTAATAACATTATAATCTTGTACTATTTTTAACATACTCTCATTAGATTTGGATAAAGTTTCTTTAAGATCATTATCTTTTTTAGTAGGAATATTTAAAACATTATTTTTATCTTCAGTAAAATTGTATTTTAAATTAATATCATGTTTAATACGATTAACAGCAACCTGACTTTCCAAAGGTAAATCAGGTTGTTCTAAAAATCCATTTGTAATTTTTTCAGCAACAGCTCTTGGTAAAGTATCTTCAGTTTTAATTTTTTGTATTTTACCTAAACTTTTTTCAAATTCAGAGGTTATTGTTTTTATATAATCTTCTCTAACAGTTGTCATATAATCTTCATAAATTCCCGATGGAAAATGATTTGCAACCCAGTTTGGTCGTAAATAACTTTCTGAATAAATAGTTAATGCAGATTTTGGTATCCCGAGTTCATCAAAGGATTTTATAGCACCTTGGTCTAATTTAGCTCTTTCGGCTCTTGCTACAATAAAGTTATAAGCAACATCTCTAGGTATTCTAGAAGTTTCTTTAATACTATTTGCAGCTTCTTTTAAAGTAGGTATCTTTTCTTTTAAAGCATTAAATTTAGCAGTAGAGGGGTTAAAAATAAAATCAGCAGAAGATAATATAGTGTTAGATGCTGATTTTGTTGCATTAACTAAAGGTTTTTCAAGTTTATCAACAGTTATCCCTCCTAGTACAAAAGAACCCAATCCTTTTGTAAATTTCATAAGTTCACTATCGTCTTCTTTCTCAATCATTTTCTCAATTCCTCTACCTGCTCCAAAAGTAGCAGCAGTTTTACCGAGAGATTGTGATCCGAATTGTAAAAAATCATTTATCTTATTAAGCCATGGGGCTTTAAGTGGAGCAAATCCTTTTGGAGTCATTTTAACTATGTTTACAGCGTTATTAAGCCCTCCTGTAGCAGCAGTCATTCCTACCCAAGTAACACCCTCGTCAATACCTTTACCTACTGATTGTAATAACTCTTTTGTTTCATCATTACCTTGAGTTTCAAAAGGTTTTTTAAATGATTCTTCGTATCTTGTATCATTATCCCAATTATCTTGAGCCGAAGATTGTAGTTGTGAGCCAATATTTTCTAAACCAACATCTTTAGCTAATCTACCGACACCGTAATTAATTGGGGATTCAACATATTTTTTGTATATATCAACAGATTTACCTACTCCTCCTGCAAAACCTTCACTTAGTTGTTTTGCTCTGTCAGTCATAGAATAATTTTGAACTTCTTGATTAGATGTAATACCATAAAATTTATTATATTCTTTACTACCCTCAGCCCAACCAGCTTTCTTAGCTCTATCTAATATTCTTTGTTCTTCTGGTGTAAAAATTCTTTTACTCATTGTAACTGTTTTGCTAATTTATTATTTAATAATTCATTAATAATTTCTTTGTCTTGTTCTTTATCATAAATATTTATTGAACCATCTTCTAATTGTAACTTAATTTTATTATTAGAATTAAGTTTTTCAGCTTCAATTTTAGCTATTCTTTCTTTATTAAGCTCTTCTACTTTATCTTGAATAGATGTGTGTGTAAAGTGAGTACTATAATCACTATTTTGAATTAAATCACGAGTTGATTTTAATTTAAACAAATCTTCTTCTAAAGCTTTTTTTCTATTTTCGATAATAGTCATATTTGCTTCATATGAATTATTTAAATCAGGTAAGGTAGTTACAAATAAAGCAACGTCTTTATCCGATACTGCACCTGTAAATATTTTTCTAATTTCGTGATATAAAGGCTCTTTTTCCATATCAATTTGAGCTTGTCTTCTAGAAGCATCAGTAAAACTAGGGTTTAAAAATCTTTGAGCTTTAGATATTAAACCAGCTCCTGATCTATTCCAAGTACTTTGAAACTCTTCTGTAATAAGTTTACCTATATTTTCATAAGCCCCAAGTTGTTTTTCTTTACTTTTTATATTATCATGTGTTTCTTCCAAGAAATCAATATTACTAGTTTGTAATTTTTTAAGTAATTCTTTATTAGAATCTTTGCCAACATATTTTGCTTCTTGACGTAATTTTTCTGCTTGAGCTTTTTTATAATCCATATCAGCAGATAACATATCCGGGTCAGTTTGCAACTTATATAATTCAGTATGAGCTTTACTTGCCTCAATATCTGCTTGATATTTTTGCATCTGCAATTCTTGTGCTTTAACCATTCTGTCAATATCTGCATTCTGCAATGGGCTTAAGAAACCTCTATATTCTTTTTTCTGATCAGTTGGTAACAAATCCATTACAGGTTGTATCAAGTTTTTAATGTTAATAGTTTTAGGTTCTCCGCCATCATCTATAAATGTTGCATAACCATTCTTGTAATGACTGAATTTTCCTATTTTATCCCCAGTTATATCACTATAATTCTTTAGTATTTCAGGAGCTAATATATCAACCTCATTATGTTTACCGGCATAAATATATTCACTTAGTTGAGACAAACCAGCGTGGTTTTCATTAAGAAAAGATAAAAGTTTCTGCTTTTTAAGTTCATTTTTACCGCTTTGCATTTCAAGACCATACTTATTCATAGCAAGCTCTTTTGACATATTCTCAAGTTCGGCAAGTTTAGCTTCTCTTTCAGGATTAAGTCCAAAACCAACACCTAACCCCCTCATTAATGCTTGTTCTCTTCTTTGACCTACATTCATAGGTCTCATGGAGTTAGCTTGGTCAGTGAAAGCATCACTGACCTTATCCATAATTGTTTTGCGATTAAGTATGTCGGAGTAATCCTTACTCATATAAGCTATTTTCTATTATATTTATTCTTAACATCTACTCCTGCCCATTTTTCACCTAAAGTACTTCCAAACCCACCGCCTATTCCCCCAATAGTTGTTCCGACAACAGTATTCAACATAGTACCGAATGGATCGCTTTTAGCTGCTTGTTCATTTTTAAATCTTTCCTGCTCTAAACTTGAAGCTTGTAACTCATTAGATTGTTTTTTATACATAGCATCGTTAGTAATTCCCATTGCATTAATAGTGTTTGTATTATTATTAGCAATAAAGTTTAACCCCATCTTACTTGGGTCTCTATTTACAAGCATGTTAAGGGTAAGTTCACGTCTAGCTAATTCTGATTGTCTCTCTGTTTTACCTTTATCAAGTTTTAATCCTTCTGTTGTTAAATCCTGCTGTCTTTCTGCTATCTGTGCATTTAATATAGCATTCGCTCTCTGTTGATCTAACTCCTCAACACCTAAGTCCTGTTGTCTTATTTTGAGCTGGTTATCACTATCCTGTGCAAACTGTTTATACCTTAAATCACCCTCTTGTGCTATGGTATTACCGGATTTGATTAGATTATCAATAGACTGCTGCTTTAAATTATTTGCAAAAACATATTCTTTAAGGTTGTTTTCTATTTCAATATCTACCTTTTGTTTTTGCAGACTAATCATAGCTCCAAGAGCAGTAGTTGAATTATTTAAACCCATTTCCCTTAGTTTTGCGTCAAGTCCGTTGTATCTAATATCAAAACCTCTATCCATAGCAAGTTTATTTGCGTCCTTAAAGGTTTTTATCATTGGACCGTATCTCTCAATTGTCATAGGATCGGATACTTCAAGTCCTGTTATTGTATCTTGTAAATCCCTAAGCCTATTACTTACATCACTAACGGCGGCAGCATAACGCATTTCAAAAGGAAGTAAATCTCTTACCTCTGGTAAATTTAAATCAATATTAGGTAAATTAGCTATTTCTGGCAACAATGTTTCAAAAGGAGCATCTAAAGGTATTCTACCGGATAAATCATTTATTTTAATTTCAGTATCACCTCCAAACCTTTCAAGATTGGATGCCTCACTCTCTAATTGTGACATCTGACTTTTTAATCTATTTTGTCTATCTATCCAAAACTGGGTTTTATTACGATTAAATCCGTCTTGAGCTTCATTAAGACGTGTTTGTTTTTGTTTTATTTGATTTTGTAATTTAAGATAACGTTCACCTTTAGGAGATTTCTTAAATACAAATTCCTGTCCGCTTACTGCATCAAACATCCTCATATAGTTAATAGGAGGATTTCCTTTAGTAGCATCAATAGGTGTATAAGGTGTAAAGTTTACCGGTGGAGCTTCATCGTCATCACCGCCAAAAAATCCTCCCATTAGCAAATACCTAAATAATAATATTTTTCATTATACTTCATAAACCCAAAATGATTAAGTAATCTTAAACTCTTAATGTTATTAAGTCTTGTAATAACCACATCATAACCTACTTTAGAGCATATATCAACAAACTTGCTTTTAAGATTAAAATACAAGTTTTTATTAAGCCACCTACAGCGATACTTAGAACGAATAAACAAATCAACTACCCCTTGTTTATCTGTTCGCCTAAATACTTTTATAATCCCTGTTATATTATTTTGGTTGTATAATAATATCTTTATCGTATCTTTTTTAAAGTAAATTTTAATCATCATCGGTAACTCCTTTAGCAATCATCGCATTTCGTACTTCATCATCAAAATGCCTTAACCTTAATCCCCCAAGAGGTATTAACCTACCCTCTACTCTACAATCAGGTGTTGGATGGATATATCCTTTTTGAAAATATCTAGGTTCTTGAGGATTCTTACCATCATTAAACCAAGGTAAATTATCAATACTTCCTATATTTTCATAAGTATCTAGAAAATCATCATCAATAGTTTCAGGAGCTATGTTAAAATATTCCAATACCTCATAATTATTTGTGTCATAACTATTTTCCGGAAACTCGTTTTTCTCTCTTTCAAAAAGGTATAAAGGATTATCACTATAATATCTGGAATGAAATAAATTAGGATGTAAATTAACATCTATGCTTTTACGCATTATTTTATAAGGCGATAAACATTTATTTACAAAAGCATCAAGAGTAGCTACTCCATCTTTGCTACCGCCTACATTGTATTTATCAGGTATTAACCCACTATTTATTTCACTTTGTATAGCAATTCTATCAAGAGATAATGTATTATAAGCCGTTTTTGATATATCTATCGCATTATCATCAATATTAACACTATCTATTGTATTATCAGATACAAAATCATTAGCAAGATTATCAGTTAGATTTAATTCTGATAATTTATTTATTTTAATACTGGTTATAGTGTCAATCTCAATATCATCGTTAACAAGTTTACGCCAGATATGAGTATTATTATACCTTGCAAAAAGAATGCTGTAATCTTCAACGCAAGTTAATGGAAATATTTGCCCAATATTATCACTACATAATATTGACCTAGGTGTGATATTTTTTAATTTATTTAATTCAATTGAATCTTCATCTATAATATCAACAATATCAACCCATTTTATTGTGCTATCGCCAACATTTACTAAAAACTTGTTAGGAACTATTTTTAATGTTGTTTGTAAAGCTTTTTCAAATTTTACTTTTAGTTCGTTATTAAAATAATCACCTAAGTTATTGAATTCATTATAAAGATCAATTGATCTTATTATTTTTATTTTTTTAGACTGATTTTTAAAAAATTCCTGTTCTCTATTGTAATAATTAAGCATATTAAATACCAAGTAATGTTCTTAAATTATCATCTAACGAATTTTTATTTATAAAATTTTTACTTTTTACATTAGGGCAACTTATTCTATCAAGAAAATTGTTTAAATTAAACATAGTGCTACCTATATGATGTGATTTTATTACATTCTGTTTTTCTTTTAAAGAATAGGTAACAATATTTGGAACAAGTTCTAATTGTTCATACTTTATAGGGGGTTGTGGAGCATAAATATTTATAGGAGTTATATTTATTTGAGTTTGCAAATCTTGTTCGTTCTTATAAAGTGCAGGTAATAAGGACTTATTTTTAAGCCAAGTTTGCCTATAATTATCAAATTTTGCTTTATTATTGTTATAATTTAATTTCTGTGGAACTCTTGCTATGTTAGTAAAAAAATCTACTACAGAGGTGTTATAATTTTCCAAATAGCTAATATAATTAACTATTACGCCATCATAAGCAGTTAATATTGCATCCTTAATTAATTTAGCATTTACAGTATTGATCTGTAATATTTTCTTTTGAACTTTTTTTAAATTTTTAGTAAGACTTATATATAGTGGATTTTTATAAACTTGGTCAGGCATCGGTTGTTCATATTTTACCAACTTATAAGCATTTTTAACTGAATAAACACATAACAAATAAGGATTAATTTTTTCAGGAAAATTAATATCTGGTTTAGTAAGTATAATAGAATTTAAAGGTATTGTATTTTTATGTAATAAACCATCGCCAAATAGAACTCTATTGTTTCCTATTAGTTTAAAATCAAAAGAGTTATCTTTTATTTTATCAGCAAATATTGAATTGGTTTTATAAACAAGTCCGCTATTTCTTCTAAGTTGTAATATTTTATGATGAAGTTTATCAGCAGTTATTTGATATAAATCAAACTTGTCGTTAGTTACTGATAAAGTAATAATATTATTACTTCTTACTAATAAATTTGATAATAAATAATTTACTCCATCTTGAGATATATGATTTTTAGTAATAGCATTTATATCTATATTATTACTTTTAATAGCTCTATCTTCAAAATTATAGCCAGATATTTTATTTGAATTTGAATAAGTATCTCTATAAATACTTTTAAATATTCCGCCAACACCAAAATTATCAATATTTAATTTAAGATAATCAATATTAGTGTTTCTTTTTACAAAAATAAGTGAGTTGTTTTTTACTAAACTTAATTTAATTAATTCTATGGAATTATTAGTATAATTTACATCTTTAAGTTTACTAAAAACCACTTCACCGTTACCTATGTTTTTCAATATGTAATTATTATTATCAACTATACCATTATAACTTTGTTCAACTATTGAATTTATTGATGTAACAACTTTTCTATTTAAATATTCAACAAGGTTATTTATTTCATTATCAAAATCTTTATAACTTACATCACTATTACTCTCTGATAATGATTGAAAGAAACTGATATCTCTTGTAAAATTACTAATCATTATCAACCCCTAATTTTATTAGCAATAGCAGTAGTTAAATGATCAATAGTAATTGATTTTGGTGCAATTATTGTATTTATATTATGAGCATGTTTATAATTACCTTTAGCATACCAATATACAAGTCTATTAGGATTTATTGAGTTTGGTTTAAACAGATTTGAGCTTAATATATACCTTTTTTCTATACATACTTTTTTTCCATTTGGTGTTGTTAATGATAAATCAACAACATTAGTATTATTAGAATAATATTTTATAATATTCTTTACTCTAAAATTACTAAATCTATTAATAGGGATATTATAAGGATTAGATAATTTTATACCTGCCGGAGAATTACTACTTAACATTCTTTTTAATAAATCTCTATTC
>JACCDR010483302.1_pt1 | contig 10302 bp, 13 predicted proteins | sample 7446431 | NCBI WGS metagenome assembly JACCDR01 (sample SAMN15323443, study PRJNA562643) | freshwater metagenome | isolation source: river surface water | place: USA:Blue River Watershed | collected 2017-08-17 | reverse complement strand
CCGAATACCCCTACGCCTATCGGTATGACCGAAGGCGATGCGGTTTCCCTGATCGACGCATAATCCACCCACAGCCTCTAGGCCAACACCCCGGAAGGGACTGGACCGATGACGGACACAACCACAGCGCCTAAAGTAGGCGTGAATAGGGGCAATGCCGGAAAGGGCAGGCCCAAAGGCGCGGCAAACAAGACGACGGTCGCCCTAAAGGAAGCCATCCTAGCCGCAGCCGCAGAGCATGGCGAAGACGACGCCGGGAGCGACGGCCTTAAGGGCTATCTCCGCAAGGTGGCCCGCGAGGACGTGAAGGCGTTCACATCGCTTCTGGGCCGCGTCCTGCCGCACGACATGACGAACAACGGCGGGGCTTTCGTCTTCCCTGAGCAGATCATCCTCCGCGCGGCTGATGGCAACGGCGACGATTGACCTGCCGCCCAAGCTGGTCCCGGTCTTCGCCGGGGAAGCTAGGTATCGCGGGGCATACGGGGGCAGGGGGTCGGCTAAGACCCGGTCTTTCGCCAAGATGACCGCCGTGATGGGCTATCAGTTCGGCGCGTCTGGCATCGAAGGCCAAATCCTCTGCGCCCGTGAGTTCATGAACTCGCTTGACGAGAGTTCGCTAGAAGAAATTAAGGCAGCTATCGCGTCCGAGCCTTTCCTTGCGGCTTACTACGAAGTCGGGGAAAAGTTCATACGTTCCAAGGATGGCCGGATCAAATACACCTTTTCCGGCTTGCGGCACAATCTGGACAGCATCAAGTCAAAAGCGCGCATCCTTCTTTGCTGGGTGGACGAGGCCGAGCCTGTCAGCGAAACGGCGTGGCAAAAGCTGATCCCGACGATCCGCGAGGAAGGGTCGGAAATCTGGATAACGTGGAACCCCGAGCGGAAGAACAGCCCGACGCACAAGCGCTTTCGGGAAAACCCGCCAGCCAACGCGAAGATCGTGGAACTGAATTGGCGGGATAACCCGTGGTTCCCCGAAGTGCTGAACCAAGAACGGCTGAACGACGAGCGCAACAGGCCTGACAGCTACGCGCATATCTGGGAAGGCGATTTCGTCACGACCGTTGAAGGCGCTTACTACGCGGCGCACCTCAACACGGCACGGGCAGAGGGGCGGATTGGCCGCGTGGCGGCTGACCCGCTGATGACGAAGCGGGCCATTTGGGACATTGGCGGAACGGGGGCAAAGGCCGACGCCTGCGCGATCTGGATAGCGCAGTATGTGGGCCGGGAAATCCGTTGGCTGGACTATTACGAGGCCCAGGGCCCGCCGCTTGCAACGCATGTCGAATGGCTGCGCCAGAACGGCCACGGAAGCGCGCTGTGTGTCTTGCCACATGACGGCGCAACGAATGACCGCGTTCACGACGTAAGCTATGAAAGCGCCCTGCGCGCGGCGGGGTTTGAGGTGCAGGTTATCGCCAACCAAGGGGCCGGGGCCGCAATGAAGCGGGTCGAGGCCGCGCGGCGGTTGTTCCCGTCCATGTGGTTTGACGAGAAGTGCCAAGCGGGCCTGGACGCCATCGGCTGGTATCACGAAAAGCGCGACCCTGAGCGCAACATTGGGCTTGGCCCTAACCATGATTGGTCATCGCACGGCGCGGACGCCTTCGGGCTTGGCGCTGTGGCGTATGAAATGCCGAACAAGGCGAAAGAGCCTGAGTTCGTGCGGAGAAAGGTTGTCTGATGAGCGTTGCGGTTCTGGCAGATATGGTCAGGGAGGCGGAGAAACACGCCGACGACCTGTCGAAAGACCGCATCCGCGCGGTTGAATACTATCAAGGCATCATGCGCGACACGCCGTCTGATAAGGGGCGGTCGCAGATGGTGTCCCGCGATGTGCGCGCGGTCATCAAGAAGGTTCTGCCGTCCATCGTGCGGACGATCTTGGGCAATGAGCAGATTGCCGAGTATCAGCCCGTTGGCATGGGGGACGAGGAAGGCGCGGAACAGGCGACCGATTACATCAACCATATCGTTCTGCCGGAATGCGATGGTTACAAGGTAATCGAGGACGCCATCCATGATGCCTTGCTTCTGCGGAACGGCATCATTCACGCCTGTTTCGAGGAAAAGCGCGATGTGCGCGTGTCGGAACACACGGGGCTTCCTGACGACGCCTTTGCAATGCTGGTGGCCGAGCCTGATGTTGAGGTGCTGGAACACACCGCCCGCGAGGAAATGACGGAACTAGGGCCGATGGCGGTCCATGACGTGAAGATTAAGCGGTTTGTCACGTCGCGGAACATCAAGGCGTCTGCCGTGCCGCGTGAGCGGTTCCTGATCCACCCCGACGCGGTTTCGCTGGAAGATAGCGCCTTGACCGGGGCCAAGACGCAGGTGCGCCGTTCTGACCTTGTGGCGATGGGCTATGACAAGGATTTGGTGTGGGGCCTGTCGGAAGGCGACGAGGACGACGATTTCGAGCGCGATACGCGCCGGGATAGCGTGACCGACACGGACGAAACGCACCGCGCTAACGAACTGGTCGATTACTACGATCTGTATGTGCGGTTTGACCAAGACGACGACGGCATTGCCGAGTTGCGGCATGTCTGCTTCGCCGGGGGCCTTGGGGAAAACAACCTGCTTCTGAACGAGGAAGCGGACGAGGTTCAATACTACGATGTGAAGGTGCTTTCGCAGCCGCACCAGTGGGAAGGCATCAGCCTTTTCGACGACACGGCGGATATTCAGCGCGCCAAGACGGTGCTTCTGCGGCAGACTTTGGATAACCTGTATTGGCAGAACAACCCGCAGCCGCTCGTTCAAGAAGACGCCATCAAAAACCTTGATGCAGTTTTCAATCCTGAGTTCGGCCTGCCGATCCGGGTCAAAACTGGCGTCGATGTGCGCGCGGCCTATGGCTTCAATCAGGTTCCGATGGTGGCGGATAAGTCTTTCGCCATGCTGGAATACATGGACCAAGAGGCGCAGGAACGCACCGGGATCACCGACGCATCTAGCGGCCTTGCGCCTGACGCGTTGCAGAACATGACGGCCAAGGCGTCGGCCATGATCGAGCAAGCCGGGATCGGGCAAACCGAATTGATGGTGCGGACCATTGCGGAAGGCTTGCGGCGGTTCTTCCGTGGGCTGTTGAAGCTGGTGGTCAAGCATCAGGACGCTCCCCGCACGGTGCGTCTGCGCGTGCAGTGGGTGCAGATGGCCCCGCGTTCGTGGAACTCGGACATGGATTGCACCGTCAACACGGGCTTGGGCGCTGGCACCCGTGAGCGCGACATGCAGGTGATGCAGTTCGTCATGGGGATGCAGGAAAAGATCATCGCGGGATTCGGGCCGGATAACCCCTTCGTCAAGCCGGAAAACCTGTATCAATCGCTGGAACAGCTTATCCGCGCGGCGGGCTTGAAGTCGCCGGGGCTGTATTTCACCGAGCCGAACCCGGAAGAAATCGCGGCGAAGATGCAAGCGGCTCAACAGCAGCCGTCGCCGGAAATGATGAAGGTTCAGGCGCAGGCCGAGGCCGAGAAAGCCAAGATCGAGTTGCAGGGCAAAGCCAAGGCGGCAGAAATCCAAGCCGACACGGAAGCGCAGCGCCAGCGCATTGCGGCGGAAATGCAAATCCAGCGCGAGAAGATGCAAGCCGAGTTGGAGCTGTCCCGTGAACGGATGATGGCGGAAATGCAGTTGAAGCGCGAACAGATGGCGATGGAAGCCGAAATGCGCGCGGCGATGAATGCAACGGCTAACGTCGGCGGGTCGGTTCAGTTTGGGGGCGCGGTGGGCTGATGGCACTGATGGGCTACAACAACGGGCCGAAAGGCGGGCTATGGGGCGATTATACCAGCCTGCGCGATATGTTTGACGGCGGCGGCGCTGGTCAGTCGGGGCAGAAGTTTGAAGGCGGGCTATTCTCCGGCCTGATGAATACGCTAGGCGTCCGTCCTGTGGGCTTTGAGGACCGTCTGGCAGAGGCTAAGCCGCAGGCGCGCCCTGTGCAGCCGCAGCGCCGCTACGTGCGCCCTGCCGAGCCCGTGGCGCAGCCTGTGACGCAACAGCCGCTTATCGGCGGCATGACCGCAGGCGACATTACGGCGGCAATTGATCGGGGCCAGCCGCAACTGCCGTCAACGTATGAAATGCTGGCGATGGATATGCAGCGCCGCAACGCATACGGGCCGATGTTCAAGCCGGGCATGTCCACGCCCCCGACGCTTCCGCCGTTTTGGCAGCGATGACCCCCAACGAACGCAAAGCCTTGGCCGAGCAGATCACGGCCAATCCGCTATTCACCGCCATTCTTGACGACATGGAGCGCGGGGCCATTGAAGCCCTGATCTATGCCGACGACCAATCCCGGCTTGTGCGCCAACTGCGCGTCCAAGCCATCCGATCTTTCCGGCAGGACTTAGCGGAAGCGCTAAACACCCGTGAGCCGAAAGCCGCGCCCGCATAAGCCGCGCGGAACACAGCCGAGAGGCAGACCCACATGGACGAACTCAACAACCCTGCGGAAGCGGGGACTGAAACCGTCGAGCCGACCGAATACGATAACGCCGAACCCACCACTTACTTCGACCCCGACGAGGATACCGAAGAAGCGGAAGCGGTAGAGGCGACCGATGAGGCGGAAAGCGAGGAAGTCGCAGCGGAAGAACCCAAGCCGGAAGCCCCGGTTTTGGTGAAACTGCCTGACGGCACGGAAGCCCCACTTGAAGAGGTGACCAAGGGCTATCTGCGCCAAGCCGACTACACCCGCAAATCGCAGGAAATCGCCACCACGCGCAAGGCGCTGGAAGCGGACCTGCAACGCATCGAAGGCATTACGCAGGCCTTCGTTGACCACCTTTCCAGCATGGTCCCGGCGCAACCTGACCCCGCTTTGGCCCTTCGCGATCCCAACGCATACGTGCGCCAGAAAGCGCAATATGACGCGGCGATGGCGCAGGTGCAAAAGCTGATCGAGATCGGCAATCAGCCGAAACAGATTAAGGAAGCGTTGGAAGGCAGGGACACGCAAGAGCGGCTGGCGCAGGAAAACGCCAGACTTGCAGAGCGGTTCCCCCAAGTTGCCACGCAGGAAGGGCGGCAGAAGTTCTTTGCAAGCGCAGCGGAAGCGGCGCAGGCGGCGGGCTTCTCAATGGACGATCTACAGGGCATTTCGGACCACCGTCTGTTTGTCCTCGCCCATTGGGCCAACGAAGGCATGAAGGCTGCAAAGGCACGGGAAACGGCGAAGGCAAAGGTGGCAAATGTGCCGCCAGCAGCCCCGCGCAAGCCCGGTCAACCCGCGCAGACCAATCGTAGCGCCGAAGCGATGCGGAAGTTCAAGGCCGAGCCGACGCTGCGGAATGCAGCCAAGCTCGATTGGATTTAACCCCCTCATCGTAAAGGAGAACGGCAATGGCTGTCGTTACCAATACCTTCACGACCCCCTCCGCAAAGGGCAACCGTGAAGAACTGTCGGACGTGATTTCGCGTATCACGCCGGAAGATACCCCGATCTACTCGCTGATCGAAAAGGTGTCGTTCAAGACCACGCACCCCGAATGGCTGGTGGATGACCTCGCGGCCCCCGCCGCGAACATCCGTGAGGAAGGTGATGACTACACCTTCTCCGCGACCACCCCGGCTGTCCGTTACGGCACCTATACGCAGATCATGCGCAAGGATGGCGTGATTTCCGGCACTCAGGACGCGACCGACAACGCCGCTTCGGTGGAACAGGTTCGTTACCAGAAGCTGAAAAAGGGCGTTGAACTCCGCAAGGATGTGGAATTCGCCATTGTGGACACGAACGCGCAGGTCGCGGGTGCTACCCGTGAGTTCGGTTCGCTGAATACGTGGCTGACCTCCAACGTGTCGCGCGGTGGCTCGGGTGCCAACGGTGGTTATAACAGCGGCACGGGCCTGACGGCTGCGCCGACCCCCGGCACCCAGCGGGCCTTCACCAAGGTCATCATGGATAACGTGATGCAGCAAGGCTACACGAACGGCGCGAACTTCCGGCATGTGTCGGTGTCGCCCTACGTGAAGTCGATCTTCGTCACGTTCATGTCGGATACCAACGTGGCGTCCTTCCGCTACGCGGCTTCGTCGGGCAAGGAAAACAGCATCATTGCCAACGCGGACGTGTATGAAGGCCCGTTCGGCAAGGTAATGATCCACCCGAACCGCGTCCAAGCGGGTTCCGCCACGCTGGCCCGTAACGCCTTCTTCATCGACCCGGAACACCTGTCGTTTGGCTGGTTCCGCAAGATTGCGGAAGACAAGGACGTTGCCAAGACCGGGGACGCGAAGAAGTTCGTCATCCTTGGGGAAGGCGCGCTCAAGGTTCACAACGAAAAGGGCCTCGGCGTTGCTGCGGACCTGTTCGGCCTCACCGCTTCGACCTGATGGAGTTCTGAACATGTCCACGATCTTCTCCCTTGGCTCCGGCACTGCAACCGCCACGGCGGGCGCGGCAACGCTGGACAATCGCTTCGGTCGGGTCACCACCGAAAGCCTCACCACCGCGCAGAACGGCGTTTACACGCTGACGATCACGAACCCGTCCATTCGGGCTACCGATCTGGTGTTTGCGTCGGTCGCCAACGGCACCAATACGCAAGGGTCGCCCGTTGTGACCCGCGTTCAGCCTGCGGCGGGTTCGCTCGTCATTCTGGTGGCGAACCTTCACGCCTCGGCGCAGGCGTTCAACGGGACGCTTGTCGTTTCGTTCGCTGCGATGGGCGCTTGATGACAACGGGGCAGGCTTCACGGCCTGCCCTTTCCACAAGGAGAGCAACATGACCGACGAAATCGAAACGGAAGACAAGCCGAAGCGTGGCCGGGGCAAAGTCGCCTGCATGGTCCTGCGCGATTTCTGGCGCGACGAAGACGAAAAGGGCGGGCGCGTTTTCGCTGGAACGGTGGTCGAGGTGACCCCGGAGGAAGCGATGGACGGCATCGAAGCCGGGACGCTCGCGCGGGTGAAGTGATGCGCATTCGGGATGGCGACTGGACCTTGGTGGATCACGATTTCCACCTAAAGCGGACGGTTTGGGCGCGGTCCAATCCGGACGGGTCCACGACATACCGCACGGACTATCACGTTGACGACACGCTAGAGGCCAACACGGCCATGCGGAACAGCGCGAGCAAGGGATGGGCGGGCGATTGGCATAAGGTCGCCAGCATCCCCTTGGGCGTCTATTACGACAAGCTGCATGAAGCCGTCCGTCAGGACGATATGGGCTTTGTCAACCGCTTCCTGAATGACGCGGACAACCGCGCATTCCGCACGAAAGAGGGTCAATTATGACCGCTTTTGCCGACTTCATCGACCTGCAAACCGCCGTTGTGGAACATGTGGGCAATCCGTCGATTGCAGACGTATTCCCTCGGCTGGTGAGGCTGGCGGAAGTCAACATGAGCCGTCGCCTGCGGTGCCGTGAGCAGATTTCCACGGCATCCGTGGTGATTTCGGGCGGTTCCGGCGCGTTGCCTGTCGATTTCCAAGAGGTTATCGCGGTTTATGACGGCGCGGGCATCGAATACATCCAACAGCCGCTTCAAGCGCTGAAAGAGCCGCAAGTCCGGGGTTATTACGGCATTTCGGGCGGCAATCTGGTGGCGAAAATCGATGAAACTCTGACCGTCGAGTATTACGCCAAGGTTCCGACAATCACGGACAGCCTGACCGATACGAACTGGTTGCTGCAAAAAGCACCGGGGCTTTACCTGTATGCGGTCGGGGCCGAAGCGGCGAAGTATCTGCGCGACGTGGAACTCGCACAGGCCACGATGGCGCTTGCCGATATGGAATATGCAGCCGTTGCTGCGGAAGACGCGGGGCAGCGTTACAGCCGTGCGCGCGTCCGAGTGCAGGGGAATGTTCCATGACGCTTCTCACGATGGCACAAGGATTGGCGCGCAATGTCGGAATGCAGGTTCCGTCCTCTGTCGTGGGTAATTCGGCGCGCGAATGGGTGGAGGCGCTGCAATTCGCGAATGAGACGGGCGAAGAACTGGCCCGCCGTGTGGATTGGGGCCAGCTTCAAGCGTCAACAGCCCTGACGGGAGACGGGACGAACAAGATCCACGCGCTTCCTGCGGGCTTCTCACGGCTTAACCAAGGCGTTTGCGTCCGTTCCGGCACAAGCATCGTGCGCCCGCTTTCCCGCGCGGAATGGAGCGCTCTGACGCCTGTCGAGGGGACGCCGCGTTACTTCCTCTTGGAAGGCGCGGAGATGACCCTGTGGCCGTTTTTGGCGAATGCCGCAACGGTGACAGTGCAATACCAGTCTGACCTGTGGACGAGCGCCAGCGCCAGCAGCTTCACGGCTGACACGCAATCGTCGCTGATCGATGAAGACCTGTTCCTAAAGGGCCTGATTGTGCGGTGGCGTCGGCAAAAGGGGATGCCTTACGCCGACGAAGAGGCCGAATATGAGGCGGCGTTGCAGGATCATGCCCGCTTCAATGATCGGAGCCGCATCTGATGCAGGTTCGTCAGAAAAAGGTGATGGCCGTCCACAAGTTTGTGAACGACCAGCCGCCGCAGGCTGTCCCGGCGCAGTCTTTCACCTTTCCCGCGCCGATCCGGGGGTGGGTTCTGAACGAAAACCTTGCGACGGTTCAGCCCGCTGGCGCGCGGGTGCTGGACAACTGGATTTGCACCACGACCGGGGCGCGTGTGCGCGGTGGATCGGTCAAGCATTGCACCGTCACCGCGCCTGTGACGGCGCTTTTCAGTTACAACAGCACCACGGACAAATTCTTCGCGGCAACGGCTGCGGGTGTTTTCGACTGCACATCGCCAGCAAGCCCCACGACGCCGCTTACCGCCGCTTTCACGGGCCAAACGTCGGGCGATTACTCCACCGTGCAATTCGGCACGGCAGGCGGCAATTACCTCTACATCGTCAACGGCACGGACAGCCCGCGCCTTTATGACGGGTCAACGTGGGTTGCTATTACCGGGGCTTCCACCCCGGCCATTACAGGCGTGACGACTTCCACGCTTTCGCAAGTCTGGACCTACGCCAATCGGCTGTTCTTCGTCGAGCGGAACACCCTGACGGCGCGCTATCTGCCCGTTGACCAGATCGGCGGCGCAGCATCGTCTTTCTCGCTTGCCGGGACGTTCAAAAAGGGCGGTTCGCTTCTGTTCGGGGCTACTTGGTCCATCGATAGCGGGTCGGGCCTGGACGACAAATGCGTTTTTGTGTCCACCGAGGGCGAGGTCGCGGTCTACAGCGGGACGAACCCCGGCGCGGCGGCTGATTGGGTTTTGCAGGGCGTCTACCAAATGCCACGCCCCTTGGGGAAGAACGCCTTTACCCAAGCGGGTGGTGACTTGCTGATTGCAACCGAGGTCGGGATGATCCCGGTATCTGCCGCCATCCAAAACGACCTAGCGGCGCTAGAGAGCAAAGCTGTTTCTGCCCCTATCGCGCCGTATTGGCAGCGTCAGGCGCGTTCCATCTCGGACGGCTGGCAGATCGTCAAAGTCCCTCGCAAGGGCGTGATGTATGTCTCTCAGCCGGACACGTCGGGGGCGCTTAAAACCTGCCTCGCCGTTAACCTTCTGACCGGGGCTTGGTCGCGTTGCACGGGGTGGGATGCGCGTTGCCTCGGCTTCTTCGACAATGATTGCTTTTTCGGGGCGGCTGACAACTGCGTGTATCGGACGGACATTAGCGGGTCTGATGCGGGCGCTGCCTATACCTGCCGAATGCTGATGCAGCACGACGCGATGGGCGTGTATGGCCGGAAGAAAACCGTCCTGCAAATGCGGGCGATGTTCCAAGCCGGAAGCCCGATCAATCCGCAACTCAACGCGCTTGCCGACTTCAACGAAGCCGCATCTGCCCCCCCTGCCTCGGCTGTCAACTACAGCACGGACGATTGGGACAGCGGCCTTTGGGATGTGGCGCTGTGGGATGCCGACGTGGTTTTGCAGAACCAAGCGAACTGGACGGCATCCGGGGTGACGGGATCGACCATCGCGCCGGAATTGCAGCTTACTTTCGGGGTTTCCCCGACGCCGCAGGTGGAATTGGTGGCGATTGATGCTGAGTTCCATGTGGGGGCAATGGTCGCGTGATCCCCTTTTTTGATGACCGCGTGGCCGATTGGGTCGCGCGGCACATTGAGGGGTGCGAAAGAGGGTTCGGGCCGTGTCGCGCTCTTGGCGTGGCGCACAAGCGCCAATTGGTCGCGGGTTTGGTTTTCCACAATTGGGAGCCGGAACACGGCTTGATCGAAATGTCAGCCGCCGCAACCCATCGGGCGTGGATGACACGGAAGGTCATCAATACGGCCTTGGAATACGTCTTCGACGGCTTG
>JACCDR010119576.1_pt1 | contig 10303 bp, 14 predicted proteins | sample 7446431 | NCBI WGS metagenome assembly JACCDR01 (sample SAMN15323443, study PRJNA562643) | freshwater metagenome | isolation source: river surface water | place: USA:Blue River Watershed | collected 2017-08-17 | reverse complement strand
GGCTTCGAAGCGCAGAGCAATAAGAAGGTCTATGCCTTCACCCTCCGCCATGCCGATGTCTTCAGCCCGTCGAAAGGGGGCGGGTGGCAGCAGCTCCGCGGGATGGACGTGCGCACTTCACCGGTGAACGCTGACCAGCAGGAACTCGTCTGGTATTACGACGATGGATTCAAACAGGAGTTCTATTACGGCTGCATCAAGGAGCACCGAAAGCTGCGCTGGCTGCCTCGAAACATCGGCCCGGACTACAAGGCCCAGCTCACCGCCGAGCGCACGCAAGAGCAGCTCCAGCCGAATGGCGAGGCAAAGCTCATCTGGATCGTCGAAGGCGAACAGGGGAACCACCTTGGCGATACCGAGAAGATGCACGAGGTCCTCGCCGAGGCCGCCATCGAGGACAAGCTCGCCGAGATCCGGGAGGCGTGGTTCAAAGAGCACGGTCGCCCGGAGGCGGAGCAAGAGGACACAGAAGCGGAGGAGTAGTCAGTGCTCAGTCTCTAAAGATCCACGCCCGTCGTTTCTTGATGTGCGTCCATGCTCGTTTGTTTCCCAGCCTGTGACTCATCACTTTGGAAGAACGCGTGTGACCTCCTGCCGTGTTCCAAAAAGCAATGGCCTTTCTGGTGAAAGGTTTGATCACAACGATGCGGATGAGAATACTGGTATCATCCATGGCGTTATGCTCTTTGTCTCGCCGATGCCGCGATCATCTTTTGTATTGCATAGCCATCAGGATCAAGCCACCCGACCGAATCCAATTCATTTTGTTTCTGGATGACGTCCAGCAAACCTTTCAAGCATCGATTCAAACTGCGTTTCAGTTCAGAATCGCTGCACGGTTCCAGGGCTTTGCAAAGCAGGGAAAGAGTATCGACATCAGCCTCGCGTCCCTTTCCCGCCTTATAGCATTCAAACAGTCGGTAAATGGTAAGCCATCCGTTCACGGTGCCGCGTTGCGCATCAACCACGTCACAAAGACTCTTCACGGTGGCATCGTAGTGAGATGACACAGCGTCTTCCATTTCGATCATTTCCCATTCGTAGAGAAACAAATGCGTCTTGGCCGTCCAAGTGAGTTTTCCAACTAGCATGCCGCTCTTTAAACCTGAAACTTGGAACTTGAAACTCCTGTTTTTGACACCAATCTCCCCTCGTTATCCATCTACGCCATCGCCCCGCTCTGCCTCGTGCACCGGGGCGGTGTCGTGATTGGGCAAAGTGTCACACGAGACACATTGACCGTCCTCTTTGACAGGTGCCTCCCGGCATGACCGTCGAAGACTTTGCCGCCGTCCTGCTCGCCGAAATGCAGGCGGATGAATCCACCTCGTTCGTGGATTCGATCATGAAGGAGGCCCGCGCTGCTTTGAAGAAAGGCGGCGGGAATCTTTCCAGCCTGCTCAATGCCGGCGTGAACGGCAAAACCTTCACCAAGGCCGTCCACCTCAACGCCGCCCAAGTCCTCGATGCCTGCCGCCGAGCGCTCAACGCTTATTTCAATGGTGGTTTCGATGTCGATGAGGTCTCCGCCACTTACCCGGATTTCACGAGCATTCACCGATGAGCGATACCACCACGACCACCGGCGAGGGTTTCCAGGCCTACGACGCCGCCAAAAGCAGCCCCAACCGCAGCAGCTTCGTGGCTTACCCCACGAACAGCCGCCGCGAGCTCACCACGGCGACCTGGAAAGAGATCATCAAGAAGAGCCGCGCTCTGGAGGCGAACTGCGCCATGTTCACCCGCGTGCTCCGCAAGAGCAGCCGGCACGCCGTTGGATCCGGCATCCACTTCCGCTGCCTCTCCGATGACGAGGCCTTCAACGACGGCATGCGCCGCGGCGTGGAGGAATGGTGGAACAATCCCCTTGTGTATTCCATCGACGGCAGTGTCGATGGCTGGACCTCCAAGCGCATGCTCGCGGAGGCCATCATGCTCGATGGGGAAGGCAACGCCGTCTTTGCCAACCACCCCGAGAGCCGTTTCCCGGCCATCCAGATGCTCGATGTGTTCGAGATCGAGAATCCACCCCTGCGCACCGGGGAGATGATGCGGGATTGGGACAATGGTTTCCGCGTGAACGACTACGAACGCCCGATCGAGGCCGCCGTGCGCACGCTGCCGCGTCTTTCCGGCGATCTGAACCGCGATTACCGCTACATCCCCACGGACAGCCTGGTGCATCTCTTCCGCCGCCGCCGGGCTCGCGGGCATCGTGGCATGCCGTGGGCCTACTCCGGCGTCCTGCAAGGCATCGACGCCCTCGACCTCAACGCCCTCGTCACCGGCACGGCAAAGCTGCACAGCGCCCTCGCCGTGAGCGTGAAAGGCACCGGCCGCCGCGGCAAAAAGGGCGCGATCGGCAAGATCCAGAACGCCGGCGGCACCACCACGCCGGATGCGGACACGCAGGCCCTCGAAAAGGTCTTTGGCGGCGGGATGATCAATTACCTCGGCGAAAACGGCGAGCTGCAGCTCCACTCCAGCCAGCATCCCGGCCAGAACGTGCTGCAATTCATCGAAATGCTCTTCCATCAGCTCTGCGTGGGTTTTGATGTGCCTTTCTCCGTGATGTGGGACATGGCGAAAGCCGGCGGCACCGCCGCCCGCTACGATGCCGAGGACGCGCAGAGCGCCTTCGACCTGCTCTACGATCAAATCGTCTGGGGCTTCGTCCGCCGGGAGGTCATTTGGTTCACCGCCCGTGCCATCAAAGACGGCCGCCTCGCCGCGCCGAAGGATCCGCTCTGGTATAGCAAGCTCGTCTTCCGCGGCCCGCGAAAGCTCACGGTGGACGTCGGCCGCATGGCGCAGGCCTTCAAAACGCTCACGCGGAATGCCGGCATGAGCATTCCCCGCTTCCTCGAGGAGCAAGGCCTCGATGCTTACGAGGAGATGCGCGACCACATCAAGTTCCTCAAGGCCGTGCGCGGCATGTGCGAGGAGCACGGCATTGATTTCGCCACCGTCGTCGAGCCCACGCCCGGCGTGCAAAACAACATCACCGTCCAAACCGATCCGAACGCATGAAAACCTACCCCCGCCTTTTCCGAAAGCTCTTCTGCGAGCCTCTCTTGCTTCACGCGCCTGCACGGGCCGCCTTCGAGACGGAGCTGCTCCGCCGCATGTATGGGGATACGGCTGAGGTTCCCTTCTTGGCCGGTTTGAAAACCGCGCCGGGAACTGTCCGCTCCTCCATACCGGATGAACCGCAGGATCCGCAAAACTGGCGTGTCGAAAGCATCTACGAGCGCACCGGCAGCGTCGCCACCATCACCATCGACGGCGTCATCGACAAGCGCGTCTCCTCCTTTGATCTCTCGTGCTACGGCGGCGTTGACCTGGCGGATGTGGATACGGCCCTCGCGCATGCCTTGACCGATCCTCGCGTCCAGACCGTCGTGCTCGACATCCACAGCCCCGGCGGCTCCGTGATCGGCGTGCATGAGACTTACACGCGGATCATGGCCCTCGCTGAAACGAAGGAAGTGCATGCCTTTGTGAACGCCATGGCCTGCTCCGCCGGCTACTACATCGCCAGTGCGGCCGATCACATCGCCGCCGCCCCGAGTGCCATCGTCGGCAGCATCGGCGTTTATATGGCGATGCTCGATGCCTCTCGCTGGTATGAGAACGAAGGCCTCAAGATCAACGTCATGCAGGCCGGCAAGTGGAAGACCATGGGGGCCGAGTGGAAACCGCTCACCGATGAAGAACGCGCCAAGCTGCAAGCCGGCGTCGATGCCCTCTTCACGCAGTTCCGCGCCGCCGTGAACGAAAAGCGCCCCCAAGTGGCCGCCTCCACCATGGAAGGCCAGTGGATGACCGCCCAGGAAGGCCTGGAACTTGGCCTCGTCGATGAACTCACCGGCGCCACGCTCGATGAGTATGTCACCGGGCTGCTCACGCGAAATTGATCTCACCGGGCGGCCCATGGCATTTCACCTGTCCAATGCGTTTCCCTCGGCGTCATCCAGTGGATTTGGACTTTTTTAAGCCACACCTTTTTCCCATCCAAAAACTCAAAGATAAACGCCCCACCATGTACTCTGGGCGCGTCTGCTAACGGCAGTTCTTTCTGTCCATCAATGCTCAAGAAGTGAGTCATGGTAGAATGCTCGAGCTTGCGCAGCTCAGAGGGGGCAGCCGGAACAGTAATTTCGATGTCCATCATGCTTGCAAGCATGCCGCCGCGCCTGACACCGCGCAACCAGCAAGCGGTTTGGACTCTCCGCCCTCTGCTCTTCGCCCTCTGCTTTGCCCCGCCTTTGACACCTTTCCCGAGTCCTACAGGCCTCACGCATCACGAATCACGCATCCCCACTGCCATGCTCGGAAACTCCAAACAAATCGCCGAACTTCAGGAGAAGGTTTCTTCCCTGCAATCGCAACTCGACACCGCCACCGGTGATGTCACCAAGCTCGAAGCGGATCTCGCCAAGACCAATGCCGATCTTCAGGCCGCGATCGCCAAAGGCACCAGCCTCGAAGCCGAGCTGAAAAAGGCCCTGGCCGATGTCGAAGCCGCCAACGCCAAAGTCACCGCCGCCGAAGGGCGTGCCACGGCTGCCGAGGCCTCCATCGAAGCCAAAGTCACCGAACGCCTGGCCTCCGCCGGTGTGGATCCCATCAAGCGGGATCCGAAGGCGTCCAGCACCGGCAGCGGTGGAGCCCAGACCGAAGGCCTCACCGGCCGTGCCCGCCTCGCCGCCGCTTTTGCGAACGTCAAGTAATCCGCCCTCTCACCCCATCCCTTTCATCGCCATCATGAAAAACCAACGCTACCTCCGCAATGCCCCCGTGATCAAGATCGCGGCCGCGCTCATCCTCACCGCCTTCATGCTCCCGGTTATCGCGTGCGTGTTTGGCATCGACCTCGGCACCGCCGGCGTTTCTTGCGCCGCAGGTCTCACCCTGCTGGATGTGGCAAAACGCACCGGCAACGATGCCACCATCGGCGTCATCGAGGAAGTCACCACCTATGCCCCCGAGGTTCGCAGCTTCCCCGCGCGACCAAAGGCAGGCACCAGCTACAAACTCTTCCAGCGCACGGGCCTGCCCTCTGGCAGCTTCCGTGATGCGAATGCCGGCACGCCGCTCGTCGCCAGTTCCTCGAAGCAGAAACTGGCGCAGATGTTCTTCTTTGATTGCCAGCTCCAGCTCGATGAGGCGGTGCAAAAGGCCGACACCGGCGAATTGGGCGATCTCCTCGCGGATGAGACCATCGCCGGCGTGGAAGGCAGCATGATTACCCTGGGCAACCAGGTCTGGTATGGTGCCAATGCGAGCGACAAAGGCTTCGACGGCCTCAAGAACTTCATCACGGATGAAGTCGATGTCGGCGGCTCCGGTGGTGCCTACAGCTCCGCTTACCTCGTGTGGCTCGATCCGTCCTACAAAGGCGTCTTCTTCGATGTCGGCAACAATGGAGACATGAGTTTCGGCGAATGGCAGAAGCAGCAGATCACCGATCCCAACGATGCCACCAAGCGCCTCATGGCCTGGGTGAACAACATGAGCTTCTATCTGGGCCTCAACATCGGCTCCGACAAATCCGTCTGGCGTGCCAAGAAGCTCACCACCGCCGCCCCGCTCACGGATGCCGTGGGTGCCAGTGTGCTCGCCAAGGTGCCGATGACCCGCCGCGCCAATCTGCGCTGGTTTATGAACCCCACCGCTGCCCTTCAGCTCCAGAAGAGCCGCTCATCGATCGGCAACCAGAAGAGCAACAGCGCCGGCGATGCCTGGGCACCGCAGCCCACGGAGCTTGCCGGCGTGCCCATCATCATGACGGACAGCCTCAGCGCCGCCGAAACGGCGTAACCCCCCTTCACCAGCAAATTAACCCGCCGCCATCACCATCATGGACCGCTCTATTCAAGACGCCAATCTCCGAGTCACCAAGGCCCTCCCGGCTGCCGGTGCCTCCAACCAAACCGATCCCATCGACCTCGGCGCTGCCGCCCCGGGCATCTCCGTGGAAAACATCGATCTGGTGGTCGATGTGCCTGCCACGGCCTCTCTGGCTGACACGAAGACGCACACCCTCAAGGTGCAGGACAGCGCGGACGGCTCCAGCTTTGCCGATGTGGCCCTCCTCGCCACGCAAACCCGCACGGGTGCCGGTGGTGCCGGTGCCGCTGCCAGCTCCTACCGCTGGAAGCTGCCGCCTTCGATTCGCCGCTACATCCGCATCAGCCAGACGGTGGAGGCCTCTGGCGGCAATAATACCGCCGTCAGCATCACCGCTGGGCTGCGGTTCTAAAACCTCTCGTGAGTTGGAAAGTTGAGAAAACCGCGTCTCTCCGGAGGCGCGGTTTTTTCGTTCGTAGTTCGGGCTTCAGCCCGTCCCTCTTTGACAGCCCGCTAGTGGCATGAGCAAAGCCCTTGCCCCCACCATCCCCGACCTCATCACCGAAGGCTCCGCGATCCGCGACCGTATGGAAGCCGACAAAAAACGCCTCGCGGAAATCAACGCCCTGCTCATCAAAGCCGGCGGCACCCACGAGCACGAAGGCCACAAAGCCCTGGTCATCACACCAGCCGCATCTATTTCTTGGCCGAAGGAAAAGGAAGATCAGGACAAAGTGCGCGACCTCTGCGGCGATGCCTTCCCGAAGCTCTTCGAGCGCGAAACCGTCTATTCTCCGGTCAAAGCCATCAAGGAAGTCGCCGCCGCCCTGCTGCCCAAAGGTGCCTTCAACAAGCTCCTTGCCCTGTGCAGCGTCGAAAAGACCCCGTATGTGAAGTGGAGCTGACCGGGCTCCGCCCGGAATGACGAAACCAGAATGACGAAGGACGAATGAATACCATCCTCCGAGCAGCTCAGGAACGCCATGCCGCGGATCGTTTCCGCGAGCACAAACACAACGCCGCCCTGCCTCCGCGCATGCGCCTCATCGCCGCTGAGATGGAACGCCAGGCCCGCCGTTGCTCCGCCCTCTGGCTGCACTTGAAACCTGAAACTTGAAACCCTCGTGACTTCGAGCTTTGACGACTTCATCCGCACCGGCTTGGACGAGGCCACGCAGGTCCTCGGCCAGGTCTCATTCACCATCGAGGGCAAACACGTCTTCGCCGTCCTGAACGAATTCACCGCCGAGCAGGAACTCATCATCGGCGGCAAATCCGGCATCTACGCCGCCACCCTCATCGGGGCCCGGCCGCAGCTCGCCCACATCACCGCCCCCATCGAGCGCACCCTCTACGGCCGCGAGATCACCGTCGATGGCCGCGCCTTCAAGATCACCCGTTGCCACCTCGATGGCCAGACCTTCACCCTCGGACTCTCGAATCCGAGTCGCGGCAAGTAGCGCCTGCTTTGCGGGAATGACGAATGGCGAATGAAGAATGCAGAATTCGTCCTTCGTCATTCTGGTTTCCTCATTCCCGGCGCAGCCGGGCTTCTGACACTACGCCCCCGGCATGCCCCAGACCGCCGCGCCCGAGCTGCTCCTCGATGTCGAAATCGAGAGCCTCCAGCTTGCCCTCGTGCGCCTCGCCGAGGTCACTGGCAAAAGCCTCGGAGCCGTGGTCAAACAAAACACCCGCCTCATCGCGTGGAACCTCGCCCACAACACGCAGCCTTGGGGCATGGATAAAGCCGCTCACCTCGTCGGCAAAAGCGCCGTCGCCAGAGACATCGGTAAAGTCTTCCTATCAGCTCAGGTCCTCTATAAGCAGCTCCTCGAAGAGGATAAAAAGCTCGCCAAGCAGTGGTATAAAATCCTCAAAGCAGGCGGCTATCCGCAGGCCCTTCGTCTGCTGCAAGACAACAGCCGCAATCCAAACCGCAACACGCCCGTCATCGACCAGCTCGATCCCGATCTGCATCAGCGATACCGCAATTCACGAGGCCGCGTGAATCGTCACCGCGCCGTCGCCATCATCCCGGACAAAAAGCAGATCACGCGCTACATCACCCAAATTCAGGAACGCGTCGGCTTCGCCAAAGCCGGATGGATCACCGCCGGGAGCCAGCTCGGCAGCATCGCCAAGGTGCCAGCCTGGATTACCAAGCATCGCGGCAAAGCGCCCGGACACGCCGAGGACATGAGCCAGCGCAAACCGGATCCCTTCTGCACCCTGACCAATGAAGTGAACTACATCACCAGCATCTTTTCCGAAGGCTACGCCGCCGATGCCATGCGCATCGCCCGCGAAAAAATGCTCAAGCACATCGAGCACGTCACCACCGCCGCCCTGAAACAAACCGGCTTCACCGCCGCCACCACCACCGCCCCCAGCGAGCCCCTCCCCATGGCCGCGTGAAGTCATTCATTCGTCATTCGTCCTTCCTCATTTGTCATTTATGAATCGCCCCCTCCGCCGCAAGCTCGAAAACCTCGTCCTCGCCTTCCTCGATACTCACAAGACCGGCAAGGCCTACGCATCCCTCACCACCGTCACCGGCGGCGGCACCACGCTCGCCGATGAGATCGCCCTCGATGCCGGCGGCACACCGCAGCCCACCGCGGAGCCTTCCACGCCCTTCCTGGCCATCCAGGTCGAAACCACACCGGATCCCGATCTCCCCGGCGTCGCCTCCGTGCAGATCATCCTGCACCTCAAAACCGATGGCACCGAAGAGGATGCCCAGCGCAACGCCACCGATGCCATCCTTCGCGACCTTCTCGACGTCCTCATCCAGCCTCCGGACGACAACGCCGCCTTCACCGATGCGAACAAAGAATTCGGAGCCCTGCGCACCTTCGCCAACAAACCCGGCGGCAGCGATACCCGCCCCACCTACCGCAAGCCCCTCCACGTTTACAATCTCTGGCTCCAAAGCACACCCAACGCCTTCGATGGCGATCACTGGCACGATCAAATCATCCTCGCCGGGCATGCGCAGGACATGGATGATGCGTGACCGGGCTTTGCCCGGAATGACGAAACCAGAATGACGAAGGACGAATTCCCTTCCTCATTCGCCATTCGTCATTCCCGCGGAGCGGGCCGCCTTTTGACACCCCCTCCGGTGCATTATGGCCGCTACCGTTCTAGGCACCGCACATCTCTACGGCATCGAAGGCACCGTCTCCAATGCGACGGTCCTCAAATTCGACAACAAGACCTCCGCCAAAAACCTCGCCACCACGGAGAACGAATCCGGTGTCGAGATCGAGCGCCGTTACGACGACATCCATCAGGACGCCACCATCACGCTGCGCCTGCGCACGAGCTACACCCTGCCCACGATCGGCAGCACGCTCACCTACAACGCCGTCGTCTATGAGGTGGTCGAGCACACGAAGAACACCGTCAACAAAGGCTTCCGCGAGCTCACGATGACGCTGAAGAAGTCCGAAGGCATCAGCTACTCCTGAGACCTTGGCACTTGAAACCTGAAACCCTCATGACTCAGAAACAACGCCAAGCCCGCGAGCACCGCACCAGCGCCCTCAACCTCCGCGCCAACGCCAAGGCCATCGAGGAGGAAAACGCCGAGCGGGCCGCCAGCATGCGCCAAGAAGCCGATCAGCTCGAAAAGCTTGCCGCCAAGCTCGATCCCGCCCCCGCGAAGCCTGCTCCGTGATGCGTGATGCGTGAACCACGCTCGAACCCTTTCCAGCACTCCAAGACTCCACCCCTCCATGAAACGCTTCGCCCTCTGCTCTCTGCTCTCCGCCCTCAGTCTCGCCTCCTGCACCTGGACGAAGGCTGATTTCCAGCGCCTCGGCACCAAGGTCCTCGATGCCGCCGTCTCCAGCGCCGCGGACGAATCGAGAGCCATCCAGATCGAAAAGAACAGCGGCAAGTAACCGCCCTGCCACGCCGCCGCGGCTCACTCATCACGCATCACGCATCACCGGAGGCCGCGCCCGCACAGAGCGCGGCCTTTTTCATTCAACCAGGCACGAAGAACCAAGAACGTGGAAACCTTCCTCCAGACCCTCTTCCCCGGCCGCGCCCGCGTGTGCGGCCGTGCGCTTCCCCCGCTCACCCTCTGGCGCCTCGCCTGCCTCCAGGCCATCCGCAGCCCCTTCCTCGATCGTGAGGCCACCTGGACGCTCAAAGACCTCCTCATCGCGCTCCGCGCCGTCTGCACGCCGAACATGCAGCCACCGGACATGCGCCAGACCTGGCGGGATGCGTGGATTCTTGGCGGTCACGGTGCAGACAAATCCTACCTCGAAGCCCACGCCACCACCTTCGTGCAGTGGCTCTCCCTGCACCAACTCCGCCCCGAGATCTGGCAGCCCGAGGGCGACGATGCCGCCGCCGCGCGGGACATCACCGCACCCGTGCTCCTGTCCAATGTCGCCGCCCTCATGGAACTCGGCATGACCCATGCCGAGGC
>JACCDR011077573.1_pt1 | contig 10304 bp, 12 predicted proteins | sample 7446431 | NCBI WGS metagenome assembly JACCDR01 (sample SAMN15323443, study PRJNA562643) | freshwater metagenome | isolation source: river surface water | place: USA:Blue River Watershed | collected 2017-08-17 | reverse complement strand
GAGGGCGTGCGACCCGAACGAAGTTTTTGGGTGTGCTGCTCTCGACACGCCTGCGAGCAGAACCCAAACATGGTTCCCGGGAGCTTGAGGGCACACTCCAAACAATTGGTGCGGGGATTACGGGGTTTTCTTGAACTCGGCGGCATCTTCCAACATAAGCTCCCCCCTCCGCTTTAAAATCTGGGGCGTAGGGAAGTCAACCAATCTCGCGCTCCAAAGGAGTTTCGGCTCACGCTGGAGCGGATGGCACTGATGGCCCCGCAAGGGGCGCTTGCCGTGAACAACGGCAAGCCAGCGTCAGTGGTGGTTGCGCCGTGCTTCTCGGAAAACTCCCAAGAGGCACCCCTTCATCTGGGGTAACTCTCGTTACCCGACATGTGCCACGGATGGCATCTTTCCTTGGTGTTTTGCTGTGGCCAAAAAACCTGCCCGAGCCAAGTTTTGCTGTGATTGCCCCCATCATCACCAGCACGAAATCCAAGAGGTGAACGAAAGCTGGACACGCAAGACCCTTTCTTGCGGCCTATTACCCAACGACATAGGACCACACAAGGATCTCATTCCGTATCGAATCCTTGCTTCTGGGGTCCGCCGGATCGTCGACATTCCCACGCCCATCTGGTGTCCCTTGTTGCCGCCCTACAACAAGGCCTTGACCCGCACTTTGCTTCAACAAGCACAGGGTTACAAAACCTTGTCGAGGTTTGAGCAATTTATGACCACACTTGGAATCAGTTGGGAGCGAGCGCGAGATGCCCTTCAATTGGTTCCCTTCACGGAAGAAGCCAAAATACGAATGACATCCTTCCTCGCGTTCATCTTGGACGTGGCGGATGCCCTTCGTACAAAAGAAGCGGTACGATCGTGGCTCCTTTCTCCGATCCCTGACATTGGGCTCATGGCTCCCTTGGAGGCCTTTCCAAGCCAGGGAAGAAACCTCGTAGGATTGCTCCCACCAAAGTAAAAAGCCCAGCAGGAATAACTCCTGCTGGGCTCAGCATACATCCCCTTTAGAGGGCGGGGACAAAAAGTTCGCCGGTGTCGCTGTACACCACAATCGCTTCGCCGTTTGGATTTCCGGGGATATCCCGGTAGACGAAGTTCGAGGAGCGAAATCCGTGGACCTGGCCTTGCATCCACGAGATATTCAGGCTGCCCGTGTTGTACAAATTCCGAATGCTCGGATCTGCGAAGTATGGACCTCCAGGAGCTCCACGCACGGGTTGAATCTCAATCAACCCACCGGCATCAGACAGACTTACGCCCGCGGGCACCACGTACCTGCGCGCCGAAAGAATGTCGAGCACTTCCGCATGCTGCGCTGCCGTGATCGAAGCCGCCGCCGCCACCGCGGCGATCTGCGCGTTGACGGCGGCCAAGGTCGCAGCCACTGCGGGTGCCGTCAAATCATCGTACCGCACCAAATTGGCGAGGATGTTGGCTGCGATCGTGTTTGCTTGGGCCGTTGTGATGGCAGCCGTGGACACACCGCCCGCCAGCGTAGCACCTGACAACACTGCCCTCGCAGGCGCCGAGCTCACCATCGAGATGGCATTGCCATCATCACCAATTGGGACGGCCGTCAACGTCACCACATTGGTCGCCACCGTTGGCACCACGACAGTACCAAATCCATTGACGGTGCGTGAGAATGCAATCTGGAGATTGCTGGCGGTCTGGGCATTGGTGCTGCCAATCAGGAACTCGAAGGGCTCTGTGGGAGAAAGTCGAGCAATCAGTCGAATGCCCCCCACCACCACATAGTCCCCGTCTAGCAAGTTCCCCACGGCGATAGTGATTGTTCCTGTCGCTTGGGTGTACGGCGCCGCTGCCATGTTGGTGGCAAACCACGCTGCCAAACCCTCGACTTGGAGGTACACAAATCTTGGGTTCACACCCCGCGAAACAAGTGTTTCGTTGGGGGGAGGATTGACATAGAGGGTCTGGCCTGGCGGATCCACGGCGGGATTTCGCTGGCTGGTATTGGGCTGCAAATCCAAGATTTGCAGTGTTCCTGCGGGGATGACTCGCTTCAGGACAATGTGTGGCATGCGTGGTCCCTCTCAGACCATGATCGTCCCGTCGTCCGCGTAGACCACCACCGCGGGGCCCGAGACGTCGAGATACAAAAAGGTGGGAAGCATCATCCGGTAAAGATTTCCCTCACCGATCGAGATCAAAAGATCTCCCGTCAAATTGACGTACCGCGCGGGCGTCTGGAAACTTCCAGCCACAACAGGGTCGAAGTTGTTGGCGGCATCCTCCACCTGGGACCCCGCAGGCAACACGTAGACGCGGCCTGCCAGAATATCGATCAGCTCCACCAAAGAACCAGTGGAATTGCCTGTCTCGAGTCCCGTTCCCACGGTCGCTCCTGCGGCCACCAGCGCAGCATTCACCGCAGCCAAAGTCAACACCCCTGCCGTCGCAGGAATTGCCGTGATGGCCAATGCGGCAGCGTTAGCCACCGCGGCAGTAATCGCCGTTCCAGAACTGTCCTCCACATGATCAATCAAGTAGGCGGCCAAGCCAGCATACTCAGCGGACGTAAGAATCGGTCCGGCTCCCGAGGTGGCCACATCCTGCACTGCGGGTCGAGGAAGAATATACTTGGTCTCCCCCAATCCGGGCTCCAACACGGAGTTCTTGTTGGAGGTATTGGGCTTCAGATCAAGCACTTGAAGGGAGGCTTCCGGAATGTCCGCCCGGCGCATCACGATGAAAGGCATGGGATCCTCGTTGGAAGTTTCGCGGTGGAGAAGGATCAAAGGACATTGCCATTGTTGTCATAAACAACAATGGCGGGAGCCTGGTATCCCAAATGGATGAAGTTGGGGCTCTTGAGCCGAGACAGGATTCCATCCCCGTTCGAGATATTGAATGCCCCCGTCTTGTAGTAGACCCTCGTCTCGTATTCAAAGGAACCATGGATCGTTGGATCAAACAGGTTGCCCGCATCCTCAACTTGCGAGCCGCCAGGCAGCATGTACTTGCTACCCTGCAAGATCGATAGGACATCCGCCAGCGAACCCGTCGAGTTGCCCGTTTCCAGGCCTGTGCCCGCTGTAGCGCCCGCCGCCACCAATGCCGCATCCACATCCACCAAGGTCACGGACAATCCAAACTGAGCCCTCTGAATGAGGGCCGCGGAGGCGGCATTGGCCACGGCAGCGGTAATCGCCGTTCCAGAACTGTCCTCCACATGGTCAATCAAGTAGGCGGCCAAGCCACAATAATCCTGAACTGTCAGGATGGGACCTGCCCCCGTGGTTGCTACCACCTGATTCTCCGCGATGTTGACGACATATCCGGACTGACCTAGACCTGCGTCAAGCACCGCATTCTTTTGCGAAGTATTCGGCTTCAGATCCCAGACCTGGAGCGTCCCATTCGGGATATCCGTTCGGCGCATGACGATGTATGGCATCGAGGTTCCTTTCACACGGTCTTTGAGATAACCATTCTAAGAGACCCAAAACGATTTAGCGGGCCCCCGACACGACGCTGAGGAAGATGGCGAACTCAGGATTGCCTCCATTGGCACAGATGGCAATCTCATCCTTCATCCCCGAGGCATGGGTGATCGACTGGTTGGGCGGAACCTGGGCCAATGGTTGGTATCTTCCCGTCGCCACAAAGAGAGGAAGGGCAGCATCCAGATTCACGATGACAATTGCATCCCCAAAAGCAGGGACATGGAAAAGCATTGCCTCGGGGGGCGGAGGAAGACCTAGAACGGCTCCCGCCAAATTCGGAGCTGTTCCCCCCAACGTCAGCGCAGGTCTGGGAACCGAGAAGAATGCGGGATCTGCCAAAATACAAATCGCGCTCTGATTCAGGTTGTCCACGGTCGCGGGAAAATCAAATCCAGGAGTTCTCACCTGCACCCGAAGAAAAGCGATTTGGGAATCCGGGGGAGTAACGGTTGTTGTGGGGGGATTGAAAAAATCTCCAGGATCATAGACGGCAATGGTTTGCCCTCGCCTGGAGTTGTCCAAGATGCCCTTCCCCTGAACAGCGGGGGTATCCGATCGGAAAAACTCTTCCCGTCCCACGTCAAACAGAACTTCTGTTCCCGCCCCCCCAACGCCATTGTCAGGACCGTACGCATTGTCCAACGAGTTCGCCACACGAACACGATAACCCAAGATCTCCGGTTGGTTCCGGAACATGAGCGTCACGAGGGCCTTGGAGCGCGCCAAGATGTTGGGGATGGGAATGAATTCAGCCACCGCATTCGAGGTGAACAAATAATGTTGCCAGCGACCCCGGAGATTCCTATACCTCCCAAGAAGTGATGCCCAGCCCAGGTCTTCAACGAATCATTGTGGCCCACCTTCGCCTTGCTGGCGAGGATCCAGGGATTCTGCTGCTCCCCTTTGAAAGAGAAGTTCGGGAATATGTTAGCTACGTGTCCAACGAGGACATGCGGTGGCTCGTGGAGATGGACCCCCTAGGGGGGGAGTATCCTTCCCTGGAAGAGGACAAGGAAAATGTTCGGCGGGCCTACAGAATTGAAGCCAGATTGCGGTTGGCCATCAAATACAGCGTGGCTTCACAATCTCTCAAAAATGCAGGCATCCTGCTTTTTACAGCAATCTTGCAAAGCCTCGCTCTGCCAAAGAATTTGCGAACAAAGGTGGAAGCCGCCAGTCGTTTCTTTGATAAACGAAGACCTCCAATTCCCCCGAAAAAGTCCGAGGAATTGGTGGAAATGTATCAGAATCTCCAAGAGATCTTCAAAGGGTTTCTGGAGGTGGCCAAAGCTTCCCTGAGGGAGGGAAAGGCGCACGAAGAAGGGGACACCAAACTTCGAGCGGGTCCATTCACATTGGTCAATACGGGCAATTTTTCCGCCGAGACTATGACCAATGTGGCTTCCTTGGTGGAAGCCGCCGCAGATTTACTTGGCAAAAAACGGCTCTCCAAAATTTGCTACGGAGACGTTCAGGTAACCAAAACCTTGAAGAGGGCTGACGTTTTGGCCTTCTACATGGAGGCCACGGATGAAATCTTTGTGCGGGCCAATGTTCGGAAGAATCCAGACACCGTGCAAACGCTTTTGCACGAACTTGGTCATCGCATGGAAGCCAAATTTCTCCAAGGTAAAGAGAAGGAGATCGTGGGAATCTACAGGGACCTGAATACACAAAGTCTGGTCCAGAAATTCCGGGAGCCCTCCCTTCCGCACCCCGAGAAGGGAGAATCGATCACGATCAAAGGAAAGACTTACTTTGTCCTCGATACACGATACTCGCCGCGAGCGGGTGGATCCTACAAAGTTGAACTTGCCACAACCCCAGGTGGAAAATTCGAGGCTACGGTCCCACTAGCTTCCTTCGTTGCCCTCCGCCAAGGGATCACAAAAAAACCATCTGGTGCCTTCATTACCCCTTATGCCATGAAGGGCGGACCTTCGGAGAACTTTGCGGAGATGTTCTCCTACTACTGCATGAACAAACTTCCGGAAGAACAGGTTCGGATGTTGGAACCGATCCTGTTCTAAATGGGCACGGTGAGAATTGAACCCATGACCACTTCCTTATCCTCTCTTCAACTGTGAAGGACTATTTCTAGTCCTTGGAGAACTGCTCTACCACTGAGCTACGTGCCCTGAAAGCTCCGTGCGGGACTCGAACCCGCTTTACTTGCGTGAAAGGCAAGCTTCTTAACCACATAGAAGAACGGAGCGTTCTATGCGGATGGTGGGACTCGAACCCATCTTTCTTCGGCTGAGAACCGAAAGTCCTGACCCGTTGGACGACACCCGCACGGTGATGGGATCGCTGGGATCCACCTGCGCGGGGTACCTCATGAACTCAAACCCCGCGCAGGCAAATCTCCAGCTCGCGTTCTTCGAGAACGGAGCGAGACATGATGCGCGGGTTGATAATCAGTTTGAGCACGGCAAGGATTCCTTACGCCACAGAAGGAACCTCGTCAAGAACTTTTTCGTTGGGGAACCAAAAAAGCCCAGCCTGGAGAATCAGTTTCTGGAGAGTTCCAGTCCCAAAGTCCTCCGGGCCGTGAGAATCAGAGACGCAACCCCAGGCCCGATGCAGAGCCTCTTCCAGTTTTGGGGTAAGCAGACCTTCGTTCCTGTGAAGATCCAAGATCACACTCCGAAGTTCGGAGACATCCGCACAACACTTGGGAAGCGATGAATCTGCATCCTCCATGCGCTCCCGACTGAAGGAGTCCCACTCCCCTGGCGAAAGACGAACGATGCGCGCGGAATTCAGGAAATCCTGGCCAAGCCAAAACATCTGCAATTCCTTGGCGTCCTGAAGTTGGATCATGAACATCTCATGATCCTCATGAGGATCAAAGCTGAAATACAGCCGACCTTCGCGCTGGACGTGACGGCGCAGGGCTTGATAGAGGCGAGCATCCTCCCAAATTGGATCGCCAAAGAGGTAATACACCCGTTCGCCATCCATTTGGATCTGACCGTCGCATCCCCCAACGAGCTCAAAATAGCGAACGAGTCCTTCCCCCGCCAGCTTGAGAAGGGAAACCAGATGCCCAGTCCAAGGCATTTGGAAAAGAAGAGAAGTCGTGGCTTGCATGATCCAAATTACGCCGATGTCCTAAGCCTTTTCCAGGGCTTTTTCCACATACCCGGTGGGATCAAGACCCTTGTCTGCGGCCAACCGAGCAGCTTCGCTCCACGAACGCGTTTCTTCTCCCTGAACGTTTGGAACAAGGGAGGGAAGGGCTCCATCGAGTTTCTGTTCCAGGGATCTTTTTCCGGCGCGAGCACGATTCTGTTCCATCTGGCGTTTGATTCGGAGATTTTTGGTCGTCCAATCATCCCCAGGGAAATTGAGACCTGGAGCATCCAATTTCCGATCGGAGGAAGCACCACAAGTTGGGCAGGGTTTTGGATCTTGATATTCTGCGAGTTTGGCCATCTCCTCGAAGGGAGATGCACAGGCCTTGCAGAAGTAGCTGTAGATGGGCATGGTTGATCCTACAAGATCCCAACTTGCGTCAGAATATCCTGGAAAATCACACCCAATACCTCCTCCGTGAGAAGGGCCTGGCCTCCCGAATAGCTGGCCCACCAGTCTGGACCCACCCGATAAAGGCAAGCCTTCTCCGTTCGGCCCTGAATGGAGACGTGAATTCTTTCTCCTGCCATCCCAGGCTCGAAAACGATGTAGAAGCCATCCCTCAACTTGAGATCAAACGTGATTGCCTCCGCGGGACAAGCAATTCCCCCGTCGAGCACCACCCCACGAACGCGCTTGACGAAGATTCCTTGATTCAAGGCATCTACCAGGAACGCATCCAACTGGGTTTGGAGATTGGCCCAGGCATCCAAATGGGCCGCGAGTAGGGCCTGCTGTTCTGGTTCAGTGAGGATGGGCTTGGCCCCAAGTTCAGTCACGACATCATCGAGTGTCGACATGCCCTTCTAAGAAGAATGTGCAATCACCGTCCGAAGTTCCATCCACAACTTTCCCAAGGTGTTTTCACCCCTCCAGGTTCCATCTCCTTGAATCGCCGCACCCCAAAACAATCCCCGACTGCTTTGCCTTTTGGTACAATCCTCGACGATCCAAAGATCCCCCGTGGCACGCAACAACTCCGCAATCTCTTCATGTTGATCCAATTTGGAGCGCAGCACGAGGCGCATGTTCTCCACATCTTGGGAGGAACAGGGCACCACAGACACCTCTTTGGCATAACGGCGGGCAATCATCTTGGCCATCATCGGATTTGAAGTTCTCGCCAACAGCGAAACAACTTCATGATCTCGATGAAAGCGAAGAGCCTGAAACAATTGTTCCGCGCGCGGAAAAAGGACCCCTTCCCAGTTTATGGGGTGCGGACTCATATTCCCCAGACTGCCCCATTGTTCATTGACGCGAGCAATCCTCACCAAATTCAAGGCGCCACCTTCCGTTTCTTGAGTACCTTCAACCATGCAGTTGAAAAATCCTCGGGAAGATCCTGAAGATACTTCTTCACGGATGGTTCACCCAGATATTTGGCATCAATGAACCGTTCACACTGTGTCGCAATCGCTGTCCACTTGGACCGCGAAGTTGCGTCCAACAAAATGGACACCTCCCCCTGAACTTCTTCCAAAACCTCTTGGACGGTCTCCCAAGGGGAGCCCGACAGATACGTGCCACCCAATCGAGAAACGACAGCACCAGGTTCGTTGACATCGAGAAGAGCGGAAAGCCACAAACTGGGAGAGGTATCACAATGCACGCCCACCCGAAGTTTCTTGGAACCACCGCCCTGATCCCGCATTAAATACAAACCCATGGGCTGGATTTCTACCCATTGCCGCCCGAAGTTCCCGGCCCACTTCAAACCCTGGTGTTGGAGACGCGCAGCCAATGCCTGGCGGATGACGCTTTCAAGATGAGTTGGTGGTGCTAGCAAAGAAAAGGACGACTCCCTCTCAATCAAAAAATAAAAGCTGCCCCAATAAGCACAGACGCATTCCGGGAGCGCGCTCTCATCCTGAGAAGACAGGAGAAAGCGAAAGGATCGATGTTTCATGCTCAAAGTCCTACCCCAAGAATTCAGGATTGAACAGCGTTTTCGGAGGGAGCGAAGTTGAAAAAATCTTCCGGCTTTCCATCAAGGTTGACTTGGATTCCGGTGGCCATTTTGAACAACCCGCCAAGCGTGTAGTTGCAGGGCTTTGTCTTGCGAAACCAATCAAAATCACCTGGGAGGTAGCGACCAATACATGAGAACGCGATGGCTCCCTCAGGAGCACCAGCCGCCCTCCAATCCGCCACGGATGCCACATGTCCACATGCGGGACACACAAACTTCCATTGTTCCATGTCATCGCCAAAGCGGCGACGCGCTTCGGCCATCCAAGAATCGTGCGTGTAAATCGTCGGGGCTTCCATACCTCAAATACGCCCGAACGATTCTCCCAAGACTTCCAACCTTGGCTTGTTCCATATTCCACGCATATGCTGGCACCCGATCTGGAAGTTCTTGGCTGTGATTCACAAAATCACGGTTTTGGGGAATCACCTTGCCTGAACCATCTCCAGGACTCTGCAATGTGGGCATGCGAAAGCCACCATTGGGCTTGGGCTCCATCTTGGTTCTTCCAAGTCCTTTTTGGGGCTTGCGATCCAGATTGGGCGCCTTGAGGGGTTCCCCTTCCTGGACAGTCTTGTCCCTGCGACCTGGCGCACCCTTGGGCGTGGTACGAAAGTTTTGATCCAACCGATTGGGTGGAACGGTTTCCTTGGTGACGGTGTACCAAGAAGAGGGATCGGCAGTTGCTTGTTTGCGCTTGCGAATCGTCTCTTGTTCTTGCTGGGTTCGGCCTGTTTGTTTCGCCTCGTCTTTTTGATTCTCGCGCCAGTCCTTGGTGCGATCCGCGGGAGTATTGAATTCACCTGGCCGCCTTCGCGTGAATCTCGCGGGGTACTTCTTGTACAGTTTGCGGCGTCGCTTCACATTGGGATCCCACTTGCCCTCTTGGCGATACCGCATCTTCTCCGTGCGTCGCTTCTCGGACCTATGGCGAAGGTACTCCTGCTTGAGTTTCTGCTTCTCGGGTCCTTGGGTCACGCGCTGACGTTGGAGAGGGAGCTTTGGAACGCCGGCCGTAACGTCCTGGCGCCGACGAACGTAGTTGTAATCATTCTTGACGGGGTTCCCGTATTGATCCCCGGGAACAGAAACGGTGCGTGGTTTGGGTCCACCCGAGGGATCCGGTTTGTTGTAATAGGTGGGCCCAATGACCCGATCCCTGGTTTCATTGTGGTCCGAAGGAAGGGGAAGAGGACGCTCTTTCTCCCGCGATTGTGGCAGCTCCACTGGCCATCGGTCGTCCGATTTTGAATCGGGGACTTTGAGATTCTTCTCGGAGCTTGGATCGACGAATGTCTTGTACCCAGAAAGTTCCGAGACGGGGGGACTATATCCCCTTCGGTACCGCCACAGGATGCGAGCCAGGAGAGTCATGGGCTCGCCTTTTGAACGATGCGAACCAGTGAGGATCGAATCAAAGAAGGGGCACCCTCAACCGCGGTGTCGATTCTCGCCTTGCTCGACATATTGAGGCGGTCCTTGAGGAAATCCTCCCCCAACAAGCAGAGCGTGTAACTCACCTCATCCAGACATCGCTCAAGTTGCTGAATGCGAGAAGGGAGATCCACCAACACATCCCCCATGAGTTGGTAGATCTTTTCCTTCTCCTCGGAGCTGTCAATGGCTTTGGCTGCTTTGGAGAAAAGCTGGTGCATTCGATGGGCCTCTACACGAGCGTCGTTCACGCCACCCGTGACAAGGGCCCATCCCGCTTGACT
>JACCDR010590687.1_pt1 | contig 10306 bp, 11 predicted proteins | sample 7446431 | NCBI WGS metagenome assembly JACCDR01 (sample SAMN15323443, study PRJNA562643) | freshwater metagenome | isolation source: river surface water | place: USA:Blue River Watershed | collected 2017-08-17 | reverse complement strand
CGCGAACCACCAGGCCCAGCGGTGGATGGACTCCATGGTGGCGTTGAAGCCCATGGTCCAGCGCCAGAACAGGGCGGCGCGCTCCGAGGCGGTGCCGCGGTCGGTGATCTGCTCGATTTCGCGCTCGCCGCCAAAGCGGGTCACCGCCAGGATGGTCGCCCCGTGCATGGCGAAGAGCAGGGCCGAGCCATAGAGGAAGGCGATGGACAACGCATGGAAGGGGTTGTAGAACAGGTTGCCGTAGCGCAGCGAGAAGGCGGCCGTCCAGTCCAGGTGCGGGAAGATGCCGAAGGGCACGGCCTCGCCCCAGGAGCCCATCAGGACGGGGCGGAAGAAGCCTAGGACCAGGAAGAGCCAGATGGCGGCGGCGAAGGCCCAGGCGATGTGGGTACCCATGCCGAGTTCGCGTGCGCGGCGGTAGGTGCGGGCCCACCAGAGCAGCAGCGAAAGGGTGAGGAAGCCCCCGGCGATCAGCCACCAGCCACCCTGGTTGAGCGGAGGCAGCGAGAGGCCGTAGCTGGGCGGTGGGGGTTCCAGCGCGAGCCAGAAGAGCTGGCGCACGAACTGGACCGGGTCGTAGCCGACCGAGGCCAGCATGTTGAAGCCGATGGTGACAAAGGCGATCAGCCCGCAGAACAGCGAGGCGATGCCCAGTCCGCCGAGGTAGACCGGCCCCAGCTGGGCATTGCCCAGCTTGCCCAGCCAGTAGCTGACGACGGGTTCACCGAAGCGCGGGTCGTTGCCGCGTCCGAGTTCCACGCCAGGGTGGACCGGGCCGGTGGCCGTCACGGTCGTGAACAGGTTTTGGTATTGCGCCATGATCGGCTCCTGTTACTTGTTGAGCGGCCACTGGGACCAGATCGGAAGGTTCAGCCACCAGCTCCACCACTCGGGCCAGCCACGGCTCCAGAAGGGACCGCTGAGCACGATGCACAGCGCACTGAACAGCACGGCAGCCAGCGCCAGGAAGAGACCGAGGCGGTGGATGCCCAGGGTGCCGATCGAGTAACCGATGATGTCGCGGAAGAAGGTGTCCTCATGCTCGGGCGTGCGGACCGTTTCGCCCGGTTTGGGATTGGTCGACGACAGGATCAGCCCGCCGTGCAGTGACAGTGCAAAGACACTGGCGAAGAAGAAACTCACGGCAATCATGTGCGCCGGGTTGTAGTGGAAGTGCAGGTACTGGTAGCCCACGTTGGACACCCAGTCCAGGTGGCTGAAGATGCCGTAGGGGAAACCGTGTCCCCAGGCGCCCATGAGCACGGGCCGGATCACCACCAGGGTGACGTAGGCGAAGATCGCCACGCCGAAGGCGAAGGGCACGTGGTAGCCCATGCCCAGTTTTCGACAGATCTCGATCTCCCGCAGCATCCAGGACACGAAGGCGCCGATCGCGCACACCGTGATGAGCTGCCAGAGACCGCCTTCCATCAGCGGGGCGAAGCCCAGGCCGTAGGACAGGTCAGGGGGCGCGATGCTGATCTGCCAGAGATTCCAGGTCGGGCCTTGGGAGGCTCCCCAGAGTATCAGCGCAGTTCCGAGCAAGGCAAAGAAGAGGGTAGTGACGCCAAAAAACCCGACGTAAAAAGGGCCGACCCAGAAGTCGAACAAATCACCACCGAGCAGAGTCCCGCCACGGACCCGGTATTTCTTTTCAAAGTTGAGCATGGCCATGGTGTGGTCTCCTGCTAGTCTGTGATGAGCAGATGCTGTTCTGAACCCGTTTCAGTCACAGCACCTGCGCTAGGACTCTGGGTTCAGGACTTCGCGGCAGGAACCGAGGGAGGCATCGGGGCATACTGCCCCGTTGTCGCCGCCGGCTTCTTCGCCCCGTCCAGCCAGTTGAACTTGTTCGTGCTCAGCAGGATGAGGTGAATCATCACAGCCAGGCCGAACAGGAAGATGGCTTGGGCCACAAGGGTCCTAAGCGGATCGAAAAGACGCCAAATTCTCCACATGATGTATCTCCTAGATGATGTGGGACATGAAGGTGTAGACCGCCGCCTTCACACCTTGACCGATGCTCTTGGCCTGCTCCGCGCCAGGCAACAGCTCTCGCCAGTGGACGCCGACCAGTTTGGCCAGCACGACGACCACGAACAGGAGAACGAAAGCCAGCAGGAAGATGGTCCAGAAAGCCTGAGACTCATGCGCGGGCGCATGGTCATCTTCGAGTAATGGGGTGTGATTCATGACAGTTACTCCGTCAATCGTTTACAAAAGCCGGATTCAGAGCCAGGGACGCCACATCCACACAAGGATGTGTGCGACTACAGCCACGGCCGTAAATCCCAAAAATCCTTGCATGTAATAGGTGTGGAATTCCTGAGCTTCCTCGTCTGACAGTCCTGAGATGGATGTCTTGGTTGACATACGTGCTCCTTCAATACGGCCTTGCAGCCAGGGTTGCGCACAGCCCGCGCAGGTAGGCAGCCGCAGCACGAGGCCACGACATCGGGGTGGATCCGTCGCGCAGCGCGACCGGATCGAAAGGGTTGAGGCGCAGAGGCCGGGGCATGTTCATGCAGGCACTCCCATGCCCAGCGCATGGCCGGCGGCTTCGACATGCGTGACCGTCACGCTCTCGCAGCCGGTGATCCGCGCGATCTGCTCGGCCTGGTCCCGCAAGCGCTTGGCGGCGGAGATCTGCACCAGCACCGGCTGGGCCTGGATCAGCTCGCGCAACCGGAATTGCGCCTCGTCGTCCCAGGTGGCGTTGGGCATGACCAGGCCGCGTGCCTGCGTCGCCTCGACCTTGTCCATGTCGGTGGCCAGGGGCAGGATGTGGAAGAGGGCGTCGAACAGGGCGTTGCAGACTTCCTGGATCAGGTAGGTGGCACCGCTGTAACCCATGAAGGGCGTGCCCGTGTGCCGGCGGATGATGGCGCCCGGGAACGAGGCGGGGATGAAGGACGCGCGCATCGGACCCTGGCCGGCGTTCTCGCTCAGGTACATGCGCTCGTTGTAGCTGCCGAAGAGGATCAGGGGGGTCTGGGTTTTGACCAGTTCACGCACGCGGGCGTTGTCCGTCTTGGTCCCCGCTGTGCGCGAGACGCTGAAGCGGCAGGGCAGGCCCATCTCGAACTCCAGGAAGTTCTTCAGGCCGCGGGCGTAGGTATCGTTGGCGACCACGGCAAAGCTCGCGGTGCTGAAGAAGTCCTGGGTCACGGAGCGCCACAGGTCCCAGATGGGTTTGATCGTGGTGTGGCGTTCCCGTTCGATGAAGGGTTCTGCGTCCAGGTGCAGCAGCTCGGCCAGCTTGCGCAGGAAGCGCGTGGTGCTGTGCAGGCCGATGGGCGCCTGCAGATAGGGGCGCTCCAGCGCTTCGCAGAGCATGCGACCGAACTCGCGGTACATGCAGATGTTGACGTCGGCGTCGGCCAGCTTGGGCACATCGGCCAGGTGGCTGCCCAGCGGGAAGACCATGTTCACGTCGGCGCCGATGCCTTCGACCAGGCGTCGGATCTCGGCCAGATCGCTGGCGCTGTTGAAGGTGCCGTAGGCGGGTCCGATGATGTTGACGCGCGGGCGTTCTTCTGCGCTGCGTTCGTCGAAGGGCTTGCGGGCCGGGATCTTGCGCAGGCCGTACTCGCTCCAGAGCCAGAACATCGCGCGGTTGGCGCATTGCCACTGGTCCTCGTCGATGGTGCGTGGCAGGAAGCGGGCGATGTTGGTGCCCTCGGGCGTGACACCGCCTCCGATCATCTCGGCGATCGATCCGGTGACCACCACGGCGGGCAGGTCCGGGTCCAGCGTGGCATGGGCCCGCTTCATAGACCCTTCGGTGCCTTCGCGGCCCAGCTGTTCTTCCGCCAGGCCGGTCACGACGATGGGCAGCTCATGCGGGGGCAGCGCGTCGGTGTAGTGCAGCACCGAGGTTACCGGCAGGTTCTCGCAGCCGACCGGTCCGTCGATCACCACCTGCAGGCCCTTGATGGCGGTAAAGACATAGACCGCACCCCAGTAGCCGCCGGCGCGGTCGTGGTCGAGGATCAGCGGGGACTTGGCGGCGCTCATGTGCCCATCTCCTCCGCCTTGCGCTTCTTGAGCTGCTTCTCGAGCAGGCGGCGCGTCTCGGCCTTGAATTCGGGACGGTCCACCGGCACCGACTCCCAGACGCCGGCGGCGTGACCGGAGCCGACCTCGCCGAAGAACGCCTTCATCTCGTCGAAGCGGTGCTGGTTGCCGATGGCCGACTGCACCACCTGCACCAAGGAGCCCGCACCCGCCACGCCCATCAGGGGCCGGGCCGAGATCAGGTTGGTGAAGTAGAGCGAGGGGATGCTCAGTTGCTTGGCCTTCTGCACCACGGGCGTGGTGCCGATGGCCAGATGTGGCTCGTATTCATGCATGGCGGCCAGGTCCTGCTCTAGCGACGCGCGCATCTGCACCTGCACGCCATGGGCCTGCAGCCAGGCGATGTCCTGGGCGTTCCAGGGGGTGGCCGGGCAGGCCGAGCCGACGTAACGCAGATCGGCGCCACATTCAATCAGCAGGCGTCCCACCAGCAGCTCCGAGCCTTCGTAGCCGCTGAGGGTGATGCGTCCGCTGATCGGCTTTTGCGCCAGCAGGCCGCGCATGGCGCCCAGCTGCTGGTTGCGCGCCAGATCGATCAGGTCCTGGCCGATGCCGGCCGATGTGCCGATGGCCTGCAACCAGTCCTGCGTACCCTCGAGCCCCACAGGCGCCGAGCCGACAACGGGACGGCCGGCGGCCTGGAATTCGCGGATGCTGGCGGTGTAGAAGGGATGGATGGCAGCTGCCACCGTGCAGTCCAGCGCGGCATAGAGCTCACGCCACTCGCGCGTGGGCACCACCGGCCCGGCGGCCAGGCCCATGGGCGCCAGCATCTGGCCGATGATCACCGGGTCGGCCGGGAACATCTCGCCCAGCAGGCTCACGGTAGGGATGACGGAGCGGCCACCCTTGGGCGTGGCCACGGGGCCGCTCATGATCTCCTCGCGGGCGTACTTGAGCATGGCACCGGCCAGCACATCCTTGGCCTCCGCATGCGTGGGCACGCCGAAGCCCGGGACGTCGATGCCGATGATGCGCACGCCGTTGATTTCCCTGGGCAGCAGCTGCAGCGGCACCCCGCTGGCGGTCGGCACACACAGGTTGATGATGACCACCGTGTCCACCTTGGCCGGATCGGCCTCGGCATGGACGGCTTCGCGGATGTCCTCAAACAGCTTGCCGGTGACCAGCGATTCGGAGTTGAAGGGCACATAGCCCACACTGCGGCGCGCGCCGTAGAAATGCGAGGTGAAGGTCAGGCCGTATACGCAGCAGGCGGAGCCCGAGAGGATGGTGGCCGTGCGCTTCATGCGCAGGCCGACCCGCAAGGAGCCGAAGGCCGGGCACATGCTCTGCGGCTGGTCGTGCGGACCGGCTTCAGGTTGGCGCGGGTAATCGCGGGCGTACTGCTCCAGCACCTCGGTCTTGCCCGCCTGGCGGGCAGCGGCCTGCATCTGATCCGCACCGGCGTGACAGCCCAGGGCCTCGCCGGGCGCCGCCGCGGCAGGGACCTGCTGGATGGGAATGGTGCGAGCCATGACGTTCAGGCCTGGTCGTAGATGACTTCGAGGCTGGGCTTGACCGTGTCGTCCTTGCCCACCATGTCGAACAGGGTGGCCGGTTCAAGCACCACGTTGCGACCCACGGTGTCGGCGCTGAACAGGCCGAGCAGCTGGTCCTGGGTCTGCGGCTTGGGTCGCATGGGCGGCGCGTCGGCCACGTTCTGGGCCAGCTCGGCAAAGAGCGCGCCCCATTCGCTGTCGGGCTTGCCGATGATCTCGTAGCTCGCGCTCTTGCGACGGATGTCCTCGTTGGCCGGGATCGCGGCCAGCACCGGGATGCCGGCGTTGCTGGCGAAAGCCTGCGCCTCGCCGGTGCCGTCGTCCTTGTTGATCACCATGCCGGCCACGCCGACGTTGCCACCGAGCTTGCGGAAGTACTCCACGGCCGAGCAGACGTTGTTGGCGACATACAGGGACTGCAGGTCGTTGCTGCCCACGACGATGACCTTTTGGCACATGTCGCGGGCGATCGGCAGGCCGAAGCCGCCGCAGACCACGTCACCCAGGCAATCGAGCAGCACGTAGTCGAAGCCCCAGTCGTGGAAGCCCAGCTTCTCCAGGGTCTCGAAGCCGTGGATGATGCCGCGCCCGCCGCAACCACGGCCGACCTCGGGGCCGCCGAGTTCCATGGCGAACACACCATCGCGCTTGAAGCAGACGTCGCTGATGCTCACGGCCTGGCCGGCGAGCTTGAGGCGCGAGGAGGTCTCGATGATGGTCGGGCAGGCCTTGCCGCCGAACAGGAGGCTGGTGGTGTCGCTCTTGGGATCGCAGCCGATCAGCAGCACCTTCTTGCCCTGCTGGGCCATCATGTAGCTGAGGTTGGCGAGCGTGAAGCTCTTGCCGATGCCGCCCTTGCCGTAGATCGCGATGATCTGCGTGGTCTTGGTCACCTCGCTGGTGGACACGGGTGCCGGTGCCTCGGCCGCCTCCTGGCGCAGCCGCTCCACAAACTGAATGGGCTGTTCTACGGGGGTGGTGGGTGTGTTCATGCGCTGGCACTCCAATCGAGAATCATCTTGAGACAGGAGACATCACCGAACGCGGTCTCATACGCAGCGGTGGCAAGGTGCGAGGGCTGGACATGCGTGACCAGACCATCGAGTGAGAGACGGCCATCGGCCACGAGCTGGTTGACGGCCAGCAGATCGGGGCGCTTCCACTCGGCCGCCACGCGGATGCGTGCCTCGCGCATGAAGGCCGGGGCGTAGGCGAACTGCAGACTCTGGCGGTAGAAGCCGGCCAGCACCACTTCACCGCCGGGGCGCAGGCGCTGGATCAGCTGGTCGAGCAGGGAGGCATCGCCGCTGACGTCGTAGATGGTGTGGTAGTCCTGCCTCGGGTCGTCCTGGGGACGCAGGACCGGGTAGCCCTGGGCGCCCAGGGCGCGTTCGGCCTGGGTCTCCCAGACCGTCGGAGCCGCGAAGCCGGCGGCCACGGTCAGGCGTGCCAGCAGGCGCCCCATCACACCATGACCGATGATGAGTTCAGGTGGCCGGTGCGGTTCCTGCTGGCCGCCACCGGAGACCGCGTGGTAGGCCGTCGCCGCCAGGGCCAGCAGCACCGCCCTGGCGCCCAGATGGTCGGCCACGGGCAGCACCTTCTGTTCGGTCACGACCAGCCGGGAGGCAGCGCCGCCAAACAGGCTGCGCACGCCGGTGAAGCAGCTGGCGCCAGGCACGAAGACGGCCTGGCCTTGCGGGAGTGTGGCGCCCGGGCCACTGCGCACCACACGACCGACGGTTTCGTAGCCGGGCACCAGCGGGTAGCCCATGCCTGGAAAGGCGGGCATGCTGCCGTCCCAGAGCATGCGCTCGGTGCCGGTGCTGATGCCGCTGAAGTCCACAGCCACCTCCACCTGCCCCGCCTGCAGTTCGGGCAGTTCCAGCGTCTGCAGGGACAGGTGCTTGGGGTTGTTGAAGACGACGGCTTGTGCTCTCATGGCTTCATTCTGAACTTACATTGAGAAGTGTCAAATAAGATTTACACAATTAGGTGTTTACAAGGGTAAACACCTAGATTTCCGGCCGATCAGGATCCGGGTATGGATGGGCATGGCGTTCGGAACCAGCTCGACATGGCTGAATCCGGCTTGCTCCATCAGCTGACGCAGTTCATCCGGCGTGCGCAGGCGTCCGGCCCCCATGGCGAGCAGGTAGAAGTGAAAGTAGGCGTCGGACGGGGCGCCGGGCTCGCCGTCGGGCTGGGCCATGGGTTCGGCCAGCAGCAGTGCGCCGCCCAGGGGCAGGGCGTCATGGACCTTGCGCAGCAGGGCGCGCAACACCTCGTCCGGATGGTCATGCGCCACACGCACCAGGGTGATCAGGTCGGCACCCGCCGGCAGCGGGTCGTGCAGGAAGCTGCCCGGGTGGAATTGCAGCCGGTCGTGGAGCTCGGGGCCCACGGCCTCGCGTGCCAGGGCCAGGACGGGCGAAAGATCGAAGAGCTGAAGCCGCAGGTGCGGCACCTGTCGTGCCAGGGCGCTGGCGAACCGGCCCTTGCCCGCGCCCACGTCGAGGACGCACCGGTGTTCCGCAAAAGGGTAGGACGAGAGGATCTCCTGCACCACGAAGCCCTGTGACGCGGCCATCAATTCCGTGTACCGACGGAAGGTGTCCTGCGCGTGATGTTCCGCGGCCTGCGGGTCGTGCGCATAGGGCCAGTACGCGGCCATGCGTCCCTGCCAGGCGTTCTGCAGGAAGGCCAGGGGATCCCGCATGTCCTCGTAGAGCAGCTGGTTGTGTTCGATCATCTGCGCGATGCCCGGGTGGGTGGCCAGCGGCACCCCCAGGGCGCCGAGACCAAAACGTCCCTGGCTGCGATGTTCGAGCAGACCCAGGGAGACCGCCGAGAGCAGCAGCCGCTGCAGCGGGGGCGCGGGCAAAGCCACGCGTCGTGCGATCGTGTCCAGGTCGGCGGGGGCCTGGTGCAGGAGCCTGAACAGATCCAGCCGCACACAGCCCAGCAGGACCTGGCTGTGCACAAAGCCCGCCATGAGATCAAAAAGCCGCTCGGTGCGCCGGCGTGTCACCCATCGCGTCAAGGGATTCGCCAGCGACCAGCGGTACAGCGTCGGGCTGGCGTAAAGACGTTCGATCTGCCGGCGAAATGCGTCTCGCCACAGGTCCCCTGTGGATGGCGTCACCGTCACAGGGGCCAGGTCCAGGGGGGCGGGCATGGGTGCGGATCAGAGAATGGCTTGCGGCAGGGCCCGGGCTTGCTGCGCCCGGCGCTGGCGTGAGTCGTCGCAAACCGTTTTGGGCACCAGCCGGTCCGATTCGTGCAACACCAGCTGCCGCAGCATGTCGCGGCTGGGGCAGGGCGGGACGGAATCGCCTGCCTGCCGGATCAGGTTCTCAAAATGCAGGATGGCCCCGTCCAGGCCCAGCACCTGCGTTGCACTCGGGCGGGCGTGCAGGGCGTCCTGTCCTGCCGGTTTGCCCAGGCTGGCAGCATCGCCGATCACATCGCGGATGTCATCGGCCACCTGGTAGGCCTCGCCCAGGAAGGCACCGAGCGGGGCCCAGGGCTCGGGCGCGTGGCCGCTGCTCAGGGCGCCCGCGCAGGTGGCTGAAACAAACAAGGCGCCGGTTTTGGCGCGCTGGTACTGCCCCAGATCGGCGGTCGTCTCACACTCCCAGGCCTGTCCGGCCACGATGCCATCGGGCAGGCCCACGCCCTGGGTGAGGTTGTCGAGCAGGGCGATCAGACGTTGGGGCTGCCGCTGTCCGGCCAGCAGCAGGACGCGGTAGGCCATCACGATCAGGCCGTCCCCGGCCAGCAGCGCCAGGGGCTCGCCGTAGGCCTTGTGCACGGTGGGCTGGCCGCGTCGCAGCGAGGCATTGTCGAACGCGGGCATGTCGTCGTGCACCAGGGACGCGCAATGCATCAGCTCCAGGGCCACGGCCGCCGCGTTGCTCAGCTCGGGGGCGTCGTCGCCACAGGCGGTGGCCACGGCAAGGCAAAGCTGGGGACGGATGCGTGCGCCGCCGGAAAAGACGGCATGCTGCATCGCTGCCTGCAGCAGCGGAGGCGCCCCGGTCCCTGCTGCCGCTTCGAAATGGGCACTGAGGGCTTGCTCAGCTCGCGTCAACAGACTCATGGAGCCTCCTGGATGAGGGCGCCATCAACGAAAACTGACGGCCATGAGTGTCAATATATATTTAATATAGATAATGTCAACTTATATTGACATCTGGGGCTGACACGCGCCGAGCCAGGAGGGGCTCAGATCATGGGAATCTGGCTGGAGTTGGGGATCTTCATCGTCGTCATCGCGTTTGGCCTGTGGCAGTTGCACGATGTGCGCCGGGCGCAGGAGCAGACGCGGAAAGACAAGGAACGGGCGCGAGAAGCGGCCGATCAGCGCGCGGACCGCACCGGGCCCGGGGAGGGCTCACGGTGAGTTGCTGAACTGCAAGGCCGCCAGACTGGCGTACAGCCCGCCCTGGGCGAGCAGTTCGGCGTGGGTGCCCTGCTCCAGGAGCCGCCCACGGTCGAGTACCCAGATGACGTCGGCACGCTGCACGGTCGCGAGCCGGTGGGCGATGACCAGCGTGGTCCGTCCCTGCATGGCCTGTCCGAGAGCGGCCTGGACCATGCTTTCGCTGTGTGCGTCCAGCGCGCTGGTGGCTTCGTCCAAGAGCAGCAGGGGTGCGCTCTTGAGGATGGCGCGCGCGATCGCGATACGTTGCCTTTGCCCGCCTGAAAGGCGTACCCCGCGTTCT
>JACCDR011014179.1_pt1 | contig 10307 bp, 11 predicted proteins | sample 7446431 | NCBI WGS metagenome assembly JACCDR01 (sample SAMN15323443, study PRJNA562643) | freshwater metagenome | isolation source: river surface water | place: USA:Blue River Watershed | collected 2017-08-17 | reverse complement strand
CTCTGCGGCAGGGCGTTCGCCATGATTCAAGCTCCGGGGGTGGTGTCTGGGGTGGTCGATCAGGCGCGGCGGAACTCGCTCACGACGGACGCGGCGGCCGGGGTGTCGGTCTTGGCCTTGCTCTCGGTCACGGTGGTCTGGCGGGGCGTGGTCTTCGGCTTCTCGGCGGCGGGCTTGGCCTCGGCGGACTTGGCTTCGGCCAGTTTCTTGGCGACGGCCGTGATGCGGTCGGCCGGGAACGAGCCGATCAGGTCCAGCGTCTCCGGGTCGGCCGGCAGGCCGACGGCCTGGGCGGTCTTGATCGCCTCGTAGACGAGCTGCTTGCCCTTCTGGACGCCCTTCGATTCAGCCTTCTCCAGTTCCTCGGCCGGCGCGTCGGTGTCGTCGGCCGCGTCGATGTCGGCCCCGTCCACCGTGCCGTCCCCGTTGATGTCGCCGTGCGACCGGAGAAGGGTCTTGATCTTGCTCAGGGCTTCTTTCGGGTCCATCCCGCCCGACATGGCCTTGTCAACGACGGCGCTGATGGCCGCTTTGAAGGCGTTGGTGGTGGCCTCGTCCGCGTCCGGCTCGGGCATGTCGGCCGGGGGCGGCGGGGGCAGGTCCATCGGCGCGCCCATCTCGTCCATCTCGCGGACGACTTTGGACTTGGCCCACTTCTTCGCGGCGGGGGCGCGACGACCGCCGACCGCCTCCAGGAACGTCTTCAGCGTGGTCGGCATGGTGCCCTCGTACAGGCTTTTGGTGGTGGCGGGTTCGGCGACCAAATCAACCGACTCGACCGACTGGATGGCCTCGATGACCTCCGTGCCCTTGTCCATCCGGGTCCGGGCGACGGCGACGTGCGACAGGCCGAACAGTGCGGGGTTCCGCTCGGCGGCCTCCAGGACGCGGGCGGCCATCGGGTGCGACGTGAGGACGTGCAGGTCGGCGCGCGGGCGGCCGTCGGGGCCGACACGCACGTTCGCCAGCCAGCCTAGCCGCCGGTCCACCGTGGCCGCCTTGCCGTGGTCGCAGTTGACCGGGCGGCCCTCGTACACCGCCGGGTCGCAGGTCAGGCCCGCGCCCCACGGGTAGCGGCGGCCGTTGGCGCTCTCGGTCCCGCAGACAAGCACGTCCCGGACAATGCCGGCGTCCTTGTCCACCTTCCCGGAGGACAGCGCGAACCGCTCTTGCAATCGCTTGGTGCCCATAGTGGGGGCGATTGTCCCCCGCCCGGCCGGGCCGGATTATGCTGCCGGGTGGTACAATCCCGGCATGAATACCGTCACCCTGTATGACCTCACCCCGCCCGGCCCGATGTGGTTCGAGCAGGTGCCCGAGGACGACTCACCCCCGCCGCCCGAGCCGACCGGCTGGGTGTGGATGGAGCAGTGGGGCGGGTCGGCGCAGTGGTGGCGAGAGGAAGAGGTGCGGGCCGCCCCGACCTGCCGACGAAAAAGCCCCGGCGGGTGAGGCCGGGGCGGGTGAAGGCTGGGTATGTGGTGGGGGCGGTTAGGATCGCTGATACTGAAGGGTGCGAACGCCGGCCGTCAGCTTGCCCCGGATCGCCAGCCGGGCTTTCGCCTTCGTCGTCTCTCGCACGCCCGCGATCCGAAGGGCCAAGTCCTTCCATCCCTTGTCGTCCAGTTTCATGCCGTCCAGCTCCGCCAGGAAATCGTCCGCGTCCCGCTGGATGCCGGCAATCGTGGCGTCCGTGACCGCCGGGTCGTGACCCGCGCGGAATCCGCCCAGCGGCTTAAGCCGCTCATCGAATTCGGCCGCCAGCGCCTTCGCCCGGTCCACGGCGGCCGTCGCGTCCATCGGCTTGCCGGTCGCCCCCGTCGGCCCCTCCGACCCCTTCTGCGGCACCCCGTTCGCGGCCGTGCCGGTGAACTTGGCAACGATGGCGTCGGCCAGCGCTTTGGACCGCCGGCGCGCGGCTTCCGGAGAGGCCGGGCGGCGGCCGTATTGCGCCGGGTCGTCCAGCCCCAATTCGGCGGCGAGTTGTTCGCCCCGCTTGGGCATTTCGCCCCACCCGAATTCGACTTTCAGGGCGTCGTCCACCATCCGCCGCGCCTGCTTCTCGTCGCCGGCCCGCACGTAAGTCCGGATGAGGGGGGCCGTCACGCCCGGCGTGTACCCGTCGTTCGTGCGGAAAATCATTCCCCGCATGCTGGTCAACTTGTTCACCACCGCAGCCCGCCGCATGTCGTCACCCTTCAGCGCGCCGACCGTCGCCCGAAAACCGGCCTGCCCCGCGAAGTCTAGCAGCGCCTTGCCGGACAGCCCGGCGACGTGTGCCGTCAGTTGGTCCCGGTACTCGGCGTCGGTGAGGTCCCAATTCTTGTAGTCCAGTACCGCCGCTTCCGGCGGTTTCTGGTCGGCCGTCGGCTTCTTGTCGGCCACCGGCTCCGCCTTCTTCTCCCCGCCCCCCGTCGGCTCCTGCCCGACGTGCTGTAACAGCCGGTCCACCAGTTCCCGCTTCAGCCCGCCCACCCGCTTCTGGAGACCCCGCGCCACCGCCCGCAGTTCGTCGCGGGTCAGGCTGCCCAGGTGGTCCGCCAGCCCCCTCAACTGGTCCGCCGTGACACCCTTGGCCACGGCCTCGCCCCACGCCTGCCGTGCAGCCGCGCGAGCCGGTTCCGCCGCCTGCTTGCGGGCGACCAGTTGTTCCTTCGGGGTGAGTTCACCGGCCGGGGTCTTCCGGACGGGTGCCTCCTTGTTCGGGTTCACCCACCGCTTTTTTAGCTTGTCAAACACCAAGTGCGAGCGGTCCACGGCTTCGGTCACGGCGTCGGCCGGCGGACCGTCCAGCACGGCCGCAAGTAGGGCCGGGTCGCCGGCCAAGTCCACCAACTCGGCCACGGCGTCATCGTCCCCCCTCGCGTGGGCCTGGAGGATGGCGGCCAGCAGTTCCGCCGAGACGGGTTCGGCTTGCTCGGCGGCTTCTGAGAACAGGACCGACTCGGATTTCGGGTCGTTGATGTCCGGGTAGTCGGCCAGCACCTCGGCCGGGACCGGCTTGCCGGCGGCGAGGGCGGCTCGCACCAGATACTCGTGCGCGTCGTCCGCTTCGTCGATTCCGGGAGGCAGCACGGTCGCCTGGTCCGGCGTGAACGTGGCCCACGTTTCGGCCTCTTGGCCGTCGAAATTCTCGTTCTGAACGAGGCCGTCGTACCCCTTCTCCATCGCCTGCCGGCGGATTTCGGCCCGCGCCGGTTCGAGAACCTGGTGGATCTCCCCGCGACCCAGGCCAGTTGGCGGAACGTCAATCCCGTGGTCGGCGAGAGCGGCGGAAACGTCTTCCCGGTCCACGTCATCGGTGCCGGAGAACTGGCGCAGGTCGATGGGCCTCCGGATGGCGACGTGCCCGACCGTGATGTTGCTTCCGTAATTCTCTGCGTAATCGCGGGTCGGCGACCAGAACGACCAGCCGCCTTTCGCCTTCGCCGGGTCGTATGGGCCGAACGACCCGCGGAACATGACCGGCGGCGGCCCCGACTCGGCGGCCCCGAAGTCGCCGCGCATCGTTTGCCATGCCGCTTTCGGCGACGTGTCCATGCCGTCCGTTTTATGCGGCCACGCTCGCTCCGTCGTATCCGTCCCCCCGCCCCCCTCCGGGTTCTTCCACCGATGGCTGGTCGTGTCGAACACCGCGCCCGGCCACGGCGGGGGGCCGACAGATTCGCTGAACAGACCGGCCAGCGGATCGCCGCCCTGGTCCGGCGTCGCCCCCCCTTGCGGCACCCCCGCGCCGGCCCCCGGATCGCCCGGCCCCTGTTGCCCCTGCTGCGGCTGCTCCTTCGCCACGTTCGCGGCCTCACGGTCGGGATCGTACCCTTCCTCCTCCAGCACCGTGCGCTTGCTCAGCCCCGCCGCCTGCATCAGTTGCACCCGGCGGCCCGTGTCCTCGGCTTTGTTCGCAATGGCCACCGCCGGCGGCGTAATCTTGACCGACACCCGCATCACTTGCTCTTTGGTCAGCCGCCCCGCTTTCACGCCCATCAGCAGGGCGCGGGTGGCCAGACTGCCCTGGAACCGCTTGTAGTCCTGCTGCCGCTTGATCGTCGCCCGCTCGAACGGCCCGCCGGACACCAACGTGCTGGCGAAGTTGGCATTGCTGGCGTCCCCGCTGAAATACTCCGGGCACCCCCACCGCAACCCGAACACCCGCAAGATGGCTTGCATCCCCTGCACGAAATTCGGGATGCCCGACTGAAGGGGCGGGTCCACCCACTGCTGCCCGTTCGTTATGTCGATCTGAGTGCCGGCCTCCATGCGGGTGTACTGCCGGATGATGTCCTCGGCGGATCGGTCCCACCCGTTCGCGTTGACCGTCCCGTTCTTCAGTTGGTCGTTCATGTTCTTAATCTGCGTCCCGCTCACCCCCGGCGCGTGCTGCCGGATGTACGCAATCGCCGACAGGATCGCCCCTACCTCGCCCATGTTCCGCCACAGCTTGCGTAAGTGCGTGGCCTCCTCCTCCAGCACCCAGAAGTCGGGCACCCCGCGCTTCACGTCGGTCTTCGCGTTCAGCTTGAGGTGGACGATCCGACTCGCCGGGACAATCTCCCCGTCCTGCGGGTACTTGTCCGGGTTGGCGACGTGGTAGTTGAGCCTTCTCTGCCGGTCGTCGGGGTCCGTCTCGATGCCGAACGACCACGGCCCTTCCTGCGTCTCGCCCGGTGGGCAATAGACGCATTCCGGGTTCACCTTGCGGACGCGCGGCACGCCGTTCGTACCCGGCCCGCCCGCGAACAGGCGCAGGAACAACTCCCCGTCTTCCATCGCCGACTCCCAGCCTTCAATCTCCAGGTTGGTCGGCGGGCTGTCGTCGGCCTCGTCCTCGAAGTCGCCGACCGTGATTTCCCCCGTGTCGCCCCACCCGTTCAACTGGCGGAACTCGTCGAGGAACTGCTGGCACGCCTGCACCGCCGGGTCTTTCTTCTCCGCCGGGTCATCGCCGGATACGCCCTTCAGACCTACCGACCACTTGAAGCCCGGCCCGACGACGTAAGAGCCGATATGCCCCACGAAGCCGATGACGAGCGGATTCGTGTCGGCCAGAAACCGCGAGAACGCCCGCGCCTGCCGCAGGTCTTGCTCGTTGCGGATGACCGGCCAGTTTTGCCCGTGCTTGCGGTCCTGGGGGTAGCCGTGCGGGTACGCCGGCCGAACCCGACCCGGCCAGTCGTCGTACAGTTCGGCCGGCGTGATGAGCGGGCCGCTGACGGGTTCGACCGACTCACGGAGTTTGGCCCGCAGCGACCGCTCCAGGTCGGCCACGGCGGCGCTCACCGGGTCGGACGGGCGGCGGTGGGAGCGGTTCTCGCGGGACATGCCGGCACCTCACGGATTGACCCGCGAGTATGCCGGCTAGGGAAGTGCGGTCCCATGCTGGCGGTCGGCTTCGGATTCGGCCCATCGGAGGCAGGTCTTGCCGATTGTCTCACGCCAAACGTCGGGGAGATGTCCGTCGCCCTCGCCAGCGGAAAGCGCCATCTCGCTAAGCCGCTGGGCCAATCGCACGGCCGGCGTGCTGACCGCTTCGCCGTCTACCGCAAGGCGGTAGAAGAAATCTTGCCCTTCGCGGTGGATGGCCTGCGCGTCCTCCAGTAACGCCCCCGTAATCACCACCTCCCGCACCGGGTGCCGGCGGCAGAGGTCCGGGCCGTGGGTGAGCCACCACGCAAGCGTACAGTCGATTTTGTCAACGAATCCGTCGGCCCACCCGCGACCCTTCAGCCCGTCGCCGTCACCGGACGCGGGGAACGCCCGGCGGGCAACGGTGGAGGTCAACTCGAACTGCCGGCGCATCAACTTACGCTCGGTCGCCTCGTCGGCTTCCGGCTCTGTATCCACCCGGATTAGCTCGGCGTGATCCGCCTCCCCGTGTTCGTCCAGCCAGTCGGCGCACACCAACCGGGCGACGGTGCTATCCCCGCCGGCCCGGTCAATCGCCCGAATGCCCCGGATGAGGGCGTGGTAGTCGGGCAAGTCGTAGGGACTCATTGCGGCCCCCGGGCGGCCTTGACCGCCTTCCACGCGGCGATGGCCGAATCGTACCGCACCGGCTCGCCGTGCGGGGTGTGCCGCCGCTGCCGGCCGGTGCCGTCGCAGTACAAACACAGCCAGTGCCAGTACCCGCCCGTCGCCGGCCCCTTCCACGCGCCCGGCGTGTACCCGTCGCCGCCACAACAGTCACACCGCCCGCCCACCGGTCGTGTGATCGGCTCGTCGCCCGTCAGCGGGCACACGTCGGCCGTCGTCCCGTCCCATGTCTGAGTCATTGCAACCCCCGGATGAAGCGAGCGGCCGTCTTGTAGCCTCGAATCTGCATCGACCAATCACCGTCCGGGAAGGCACCCTGCCGCTCCCGCCCGTCCAGTTCCTCCGCCAGCCGTTCGCACTCCTTCGCGCACCGCTCCCGCTCCCGGCGGAGCAGTTCGGCGAGGCAATCCCCGCCGTCCTGCCCGCCGTCGTACAGTTCGTTCTTCAACTCCGTCTCCGTCCACTCGGCCAGCGGTTTCACGCGAGAATCCTCTTGAGTGCCAATCCTGCACTGTCCGGCAGGTCATCATGGTCCCCGTTCGGCCAGTCCTGCCACTGCTGCACCAGCAGCCGCCCGCCGGCGCTGTTCACCACTCGCACCTGCCGGCGGGCCAAGTACGGGCCGACCAACCTGATTCGGAACGCCTTCGGGTCGGTCGATGTAATCACTTCGTAGTTCGGCACCTTCAATTTACCCGCCCGGTCGAGTTCCCGAAACTCGGCTTCCAACAACCCCATCGTCCCGTTGTCCTCCAGCACCAGCGTTTGCGGCTGCCAGTAGTCGCACAGCCGGTTACACCGCGCGACCATCGCCGTCACGTCCTCGCGTCGGCCGTCCGCGTCGAAGTACAGGATGCCGTTCTTGTCCACCGCTAACAGGACGTGGGCCTGATAGTCGCCCGGCTTGTCCCCCGCGCCCTTCGACGGGTCAAGGCTCTGGACGCGGAACCGGCATTCCGACGGCGGGGGGAGTTCGTTGACCCAGAAGTCCGGGCCGGCGAAGTAGTCCGCCGGCCACTCGGTGCCGCCCTCGGTGCCCGGCGTGTCCTGGTACTCGCACCCGAACGCCGCGTCACCGACCGTCTCCTTAATCTTCATGAGCGCCACCAGCGGGAACCGCTCGGGCCACAGCACCACCGCGCCGGCGTCCATCTCCGCTTTGTTCGCGGCATAGAAGGCGTCGGCCGTCTTCTCCCGGTCGGCGTCCGCGAGGTTGGTAAAGAGTTGCCCCCACTTGTGCCACAAGTCCATCCGGCGGGGCCAGTCGATGACACTACGGTAGCTCTTGCTCTCCCACCCGCCCCGCTTGGCCAGCTCGCACGGGATCGCCTCCCGGTGGATCGGCGTGCCCACGCTGATGAAGTTGGTCGTCGGGTCGCCGATGGGCATAATGCCCTTGTCCAGCCAGTCCAGTTTGCGGCGGCGCTTGGACGCGCTGTAGGCGTCGGCGTCCTCGTTGCAGTCGTCCAGGATGACCAGCGTGGGCCGCTGGTGCCCTTTGGTCAGACCCCGCACCCGCCCGCCGGCCCCCTTCGCCACCACCAGCACCCCGTTCCGGGTGACGATCCGCTGGGACTGCCACACCCGGCCGACGCCGAAGGCGTGCGGGTAGCGGGCCTCGATGCGGGGGTTGGTCTCCAGCTCGTCCTTGATGGCCGACAGGATCGACCCGGCCTGTTCGGCGCTGTCCGACTCGATGAGGATGAACCGCTCGGTCCCCTCGCAAATGCCGTGGAGGGGGAACCCCTTGCTGGAAATGGTCGTCTTGGCGTTGCCGCGCGGGGCGATGCGGTTCTTCCGCTGCCCCCGCTGGTAGCTGAGCGGGGCCAGGTCGGCGGCCAACTCCTCGTGCAGCCGGGACGGGGCGGACGTGAGGTAGTGCGGCAGGATGTCCCGCATCCAGTCCAGCGAGAACGGCCGGGGCTTACGCGGGCGGGGCGGGGCCGTCAGCCGGGCCGTCGCCTCCGCCTTCAGCCGGGCCACCTGTTTCCGCAGCGTCTTCACCAGCGTCACGGGGCACCTTGACGAGCAGTTGGCGGAGTTCCTTCAACTCCTTCTTGAGTTGGTTGATTTCCAACTGGTTGCCGGCGAACTCGTCCCGGAACATGCGCTCCAGCAGCCATGCGTCGGACTGCCACGCCTCGGCCTTGGCGATGGCCGTCAGCCGCTCCCCGACGAACCTTGCCTGGGCCGCCTTTACTGCGTCCACAAACGCCGTATACGGCGTGTCCGGCTTCTGGCCCCACTTCAGCCAGTTGAACAGGGTGGTGCGGGAGACGCCTGCCAGGGGGCCGCAGAACGTGAGCGGCGTCCCTTTGGCGGCGGCCTCGACGATGACCGCCTGGACTTCCGGCGTGAGGATCGTCTTCCGCCCGCCCTTCGCCGGCTCCCTCGGCGGGTCGGCCGGCGGGGGCGACTTCGCGGCCTGCTGCTGGCGTCGGAGTTCGCGCTTGTGTTTGCGGGACATAGCCGCTCACTCTGACGCCTTCGCGGGCGGGGTGCCATGCTGGGCGGCAACGGAGGCCGCCATCTCCCTAGCCCGTGGGCTGCCAAGGCGATGGCTTAGCAGCCATTTGGCGGGGACCGGCTGCCCGCTCTTGGCCACGGCCTCGATCAGTGAGATCAGTGCGTACCCGCCCATACGATCCATCGAATCCATGTCCGCCGCAAACAGTGCCGACCAGGAATCAATCGGCTGGCGACCCGTCTTCTTCCCATGTCTCTGGAGGGCGCTCCGAACACGGGTCGGGAGTGTAGCCAGGAACGCCACGAAGTCGTGTTCCGGCTGGCTTGGTAAAGCCGTCTTTGGGGCCGCCGCCTTCGCCCGCCACTCACCACACCAAGTGTCGCGCGGCGTTCGTGGCTGAATGTAAGAATGCTCGTGATTGCGATCCTCGCCAGCGCGGTAGACGGGCGGATGCCGCCGACAAAAGCCCCACGGGACATCGCAATTGTCCATCGGGTCCATGTCGCCGCCGCCCCGCCCGTCCGACATCTCATCCCAATACCGGCACGTCTCGCACCGCTCCTCCACCGTCGGCAGTTCGGTCTTGTCACTCACAGCGCACTTCTCCGGTGGAAAGGCTTCGGCCCGATTCGAACGGGCGGCACCGACCGTATGGCCCCGGCGTCGGGCACGGGCGGAGTCTCGAACGCCGTCAACCTTAGTCCGCTCAGTCACGAAGCCAGCATGACCGCCACCGTTCGCCGGTGGTATAGTTCGGGCATACGGCGGGGGAGGGATTCCGGCCCACTCCCCGCCTGATGTCCCCGCCCCAGCGGGCACCTTGAGGGAACTATACCCCCGAGGTGCCCGCCATGTCACGCCGTCGCCACAGCAATCCCTGCCAGACTTCGCTTTTTCACGATATCCCCGCCCCGGCCCGGACTCGCGGGCAACGAATCCGCATCAAAAACCAGTGGAACGAGACCGGCCGGGGGGACGCAGAGGACGCGGCCGAACTGGTCCGGGGGGTGATGATTGACCGGCTGGATTCCAAGTTAGAGGAGTTCGTCGAGTACTGCGTGGACGTTTACAAACTCAAGGGGGATCAGGCGGTGGACCTGTTCCAGTGGGTCCAAGTGACGCTGTTCCCCGAGGCGTTCGACGTAGACTTGGACTGTGAGGTCCGGAAGCAGCAGGTGACGGCCGAGCGGGCGGGCGGCAAGCCGTGCCCGCCGCGCAAGGTCCAGGGGCTACTCCCCCGCATGGGGGGCGACAAAATCACGGCGAAACAGATCGAGGCGTTCCACGAGCAGCAGAAGGGGCAGAAGGGGCTGAGGTGATTCACACCTCGACGACTTCGATCCCATACACGGCCAGCATGAGTTTCTTCTTGAGTTTGTACACGTCCGTCCGCACCCCTTTGACATCCTGTACGACCCGCTTCCTCTCCGAATCCCGGAACTCGAAGTCGGCGACGTAAGTGCAAATCAACACCCCACCCACCTTGATCGGAAACCGCACCTGTCTCCTCAGCTCGAATATCAGCCCGTCCCGTTCCATTGCGGCGAGGCGTTGCCCGTGCCTCGCCTCCTTTTTGGAATCGTACCTGATGCCGTCCACGGTGACGGGCTGATTGCGGTACTTCCGGGTTTTCACGGGGGGAGACACCCCGGCCAGGGCGAGGCACTTGGCGGCGGTCTCCGGGTCGGTCCTGATGCTCACGGTGTCACCTCCACCGGCCGGTTTGGCACGTCGGGCAGACCGCGTGCAGGGCGTCGTATGAAAACTTCCGGGTGCGCGGGCAGTGGGAGCATTTGAGCCGGCGGGTCGG
>JACCDR010917708.1_pt1 | contig 10308 bp, 9 predicted proteins | sample 7446431 | NCBI WGS metagenome assembly JACCDR01 (sample SAMN15323443, study PRJNA562643) | freshwater metagenome | isolation source: river surface water | place: USA:Blue River Watershed | collected 2017-08-17 | reverse complement strand
TAAACTGCGGCCTCGGCCGGTGCCACCGTTCCAATCCGACGGGATGCCGGACTAGTCATGGCGGGAGTCCGCAACCGACGGACTTCCACTAACGCAAGGCATGTGTATCCCGAGGGGACTCGGACGGCGCAAGCAGAATTTACGTTTGCGCCGCATGTTCTCATTCGGGGGGCGGCGGGCGGTCAGCGGGCGGGTGTCAGTGCAGGGGCGACGGGCTGGGCGCTGCCTGCACCGTAGCCGAAGAGCCGGCGTTTCTTGATCGCCTCGGCGACCGGCTCGGGGACCATGCGCTCCCAGGTAGGGTCGCCGCCTTTGATGCGATTGAGGACATCGCGGGAAAAGATGCTCAGGATGTCGGTGTCATAGCCCACGATGCAGTCGATGTAGTGGTTTTCGAGCAGGTGGGCGTACAGGTTGCGCAGGTGGTCCGAGACCTGGAGGTTTTTGGCGTTGATCAAGACCGCGCTGGCGAAGGCGTGGCTGGCGGCCGCTGCCGGCAGGGCGGGGGTGTTGGTGGCGATGTAGCGCTCGAAGGCGACCTGCTGCATCGGATAGATGTAGAGTTTGACCGAGTTGCGGAAGAGGCGGCCAAAGGATTCCAAGATGCCACCTTCGAGGTTTTCGTAGTACTTCTCGTTGAAGACCTCGAGGAGGTTGTTGATGCCCATGGCCACGCCGATCATCTCCTTGGTGTAACGGCGAAAATAGGAGGTGAGCCGATAGTACTCGGAGTAGTTGGAAATGAGCACCGTGAAGCCGATGTCGCTGAGCAGATCGACGCGGGAGAGGAAGTCCTGCGCGTCGAGGTCACCGTCGGAGAGCAGGTTGTTCATGGTGATCTCCATGAGGACGACGACGTCCTTGCCCTTGACCATGGGTTCCTGGACGAACTGGGCGCAGGCGCAGTTCAGCATGTCAACGTTGACGTGGGTGACCGGCCGGAAGCTGCCGCGCTCCACGAGAATCGCCTTTTTGTAGAGGATCTCGGAGGGCTGGAGGACGTGGCCGCCGGTGCCGAACATGACGGCGTTGGTCAGCCCGTATTGGACGAGGTGGAGTGAGAGCAGGCGGTTGTCCACATTCGGGAAGGCCGGGCCGCTGAACTTCAGCATGTCCACCTCGATGCGGCTGGGGCCGACGCCGCCATCCATGAGGGATTGAATGAATTTTCGCGGATCGTCGCGGTAGTAAAAGGCGCCGTAGATGAGATTGGTGCCGACGACGCCGAGCGCCTGTTGCTGGAGTACGTTTTCCTTATCCCACATGCGCACGTGGAGGATGATGTCGCTGGTCGGGCCGCCGGGTTCGGTTTGAAAACGGACGCCCATCCAGCCGTGGCATTCGTTGGTGCCTTTGTAGTTTCGTGCGGAAACGGTGTCGGCGAAAACGAAGAACGTGGTCTTGTCGCCGCGCTGAGCGGAGAGGCGCTCGTTGAGGAGGACGTATTCGTGCTCCAGCATCAGGGCGAGTCGCTCTTGGGAGACGTAGCGAGGCGACTTGCCGTAGATGGCGTCGCTGAAGGTCATGTCGTAGGCCGAGATGGACTTGGCAATGGTGCCGGCCGCGCCGCCCGCCTGGAAAAAGATTCGCGCCACTTCCTGTCCCGCGCCGATCTCGGCGAACGTGCCGTACTTGGCTTCGTCCAGATTGACGGTGAGCGCCTTGCGGTTGGTCGTGAGCAATTCCTTCTGTTCGCTGGGAGCGTCCATGGTGGGCAATATCGGCATAATAGTGGAAAACTTATGTTTAGGAAGCGCCGGTTCGTGACGAGTGTGCGACGGGGCATCCGGCGAAGCAGGAATGCCGCCAGCGATTTGTGGGCGGGCGCGTTTTCACTGGAGGGGCGGGTGAATCCCGCTACGTTGCCGCGCACTATGAAGAATTTTTTCGCGTCGATGATCGGCACGATTGCCGGCCTGGTGATCTTTGCGCTCGGCGGTTCGCTCCTGGTGGTGGGGCTTATCGTCGGTCTGGCGGCGTCGGGCGATGCGGCGAAAGTGGCGACGATCGAGCAGGGCTCTTATCTGGTCCTCGATCTTTCGGTGAACATCGTCGACACGCCGCCGCAGGCGGATGGCGCTGCGCTGATCGCGTCGTTGACCGGCGATGAGGTGCCGGCGGTCTGGCAGCTCCGGCAATTCACGCGGGCGTTGCGCGAGGCCGCGCGGGATGAGCGCATCGCGGGCGTTTTCATCATCGGTCAATTCGCGCCCGATGGCTATGGGACAGGCTATGCGGCCCTGCGGGAGGCGCGGGCCGCGCTGATCGATTTCAAGGCGTCGAAAAAACCTGTGCTGGCGTATCTGGAATCGGCTTCGATCCGGGAAGCCTACCTGGCGTCGGTCGCGGACGAGTTTATTCTGGATCCCTATGGGATGGTCATGTTGCAAGGCCTCGCTTCGCAGCCGGTGCATTTTGCCGGAGCGTTGGAGAAATTCGGCGTCGGCGTGCAGGTCACCCGGGTGGGCAAATACAAGTCCGCCATCGAGCCCTTCATCCGGCGCGACATGAGTCCGGAGAGTCGTGAGCAAATGCAGAAACTGCTCGATGATCTCTGGGCGGATCTGCGGGCCGGCATCGCTGCAGGCCGCGGGCTGACACCGGCACAAATCCAATCCCTCACCGACAGCGAGGGATTCATCATGCCCGAGCTGGCCCTTAAAAGCGGTATCGTGGACAAACTCGCGTATCGCGACGAGGTCATCGACACGCTGAAAGCCCGCACCGGCCGCAAGGGTCAGAAAGAGCCGTTTAAGCAGGTGAATTTTGCCAGCTACGCCGAGGGTCTGGGCGATGATGAGCCGGAGTTGCCGGCCACGCCTGAAAAGCCGTCAGGCGGCTCCCAGAACGGCCGCGTGGCCGTGGTCTACGCCGAAGGCGCGATCGTGGATGGGAAGGGCGAGTTGGGCGAAGTCGGCGGAGAACGCTTCGCCCGCGAGATCCGCAGGCTGCGCCAGGACGCCGACGTGAAAGCCATCGTTCTGCGCGTCAACAGCCCGGGCGGCTCCGCCACCGCCTCGGAGCACATCCAGCGTGAGCTGAGGCTGGCGAAACAGGTGAAACCCGTCGTGGTTTCCATGGGCACGTATGCGGCCTCGGGCGGGTATTGGATATCCGCCTACAGCGATCGTATCTTCGCCGAGCCCACCACGATCACCGGCTCAATCGGCGTGTTCGGCCTGCAGTTCGACATTCAGCGAATGGCGGGCAATCTGGGCGTCACCTTTGACCGCGTGACGACGGGAAAATTTGCCGATGCGGTCACCATCGCGCGCCCCAAGACTCCGGAGGAGCTGGCGATCGTGCAAAAGATGGTGGACTGGATCTACGAGGAGTTCGTCAGCAAGGTCGCCGAGGCGCGCTCGATCCCACGCGAGCGTGTGCACGAGATCGCCCAAGGGCGCGTGTGGTCCGGGGTCGAGGCGTTGAAGCTCGGCCTCGTCGATGAGCTGGGCGGCCTCGAGGCGGCGATCGCGTTTGCCGCGCAAAAAGCGGATCTCGCCCAGGGTTTCACGGTGACCGAGTTTCCGCGCAAAAAAGACCTCAAGGAGCTGATCGCCGAAATGCTCGATATGGAAATGCCGTCCGGAGCCGGCGGCAACGGTGCCGTCGACCAGGTGGTCGCCGAACTGCGGAAGGAGTTGCGCGTGTTGAATCAATTCAACGACCCGCGCGGCGTCTACGCCCTGCTGCCGCCGGAAATGATGGTCAAGTGACCGCAGGGCTGTCCCTGTTGGCCTCCCACGCTTATGACGACGCATAAACTCTCCCGCGAAGTTCCCGCCACGATCATTCCCGCCGGGCACGCCGCCACGCTCCCGGCCGGGACCGAGGTCCACATCATGCAGACGCTGGGCGGCAATGTCACCGTGCGCACGGACTCCGGGCTTTTCCGCATCGCCCGTGAAAACAGCGGTGCGATCGAGGGCTTCGTCTCCACGCCGGATGCCGGTGGTGGCGGCGGTGCGGGCGAGTTCAGTGAGCAGGCGGTGTGGGACGCGCTCAAAGGCTGCTTCGATCCGGAGATCCCGATCAACATCGTGGATCTCGGCCTCATCTACGATCTGAACATCGAAAAAACGTCCAGCGGCGGTCATCGCGTGGAGGTCAAGATGACGCTCACGGCGCAAGGCTGCGGCATGGGTCCGGTGATCGCCGAGGATGCCCGCCAGAAAATCTCCGCTCTGCCGAGCGTGGAGGAGGCCAAGGTTTACATCGTGTGGGACCCGGTCTGGACCCCGCAGATGATCTCCCCCGAGGGCCGCAAACGCCTCGGGATCGAGTGAGTTTATCGCTTAACTGGTGACGGTTTCCAACGAGCAGCCGTCGGCGGAGGCGCCGGGGGTCTCGCAGTTGGGCCGTGCGATCACGCCCGGGTAAGGCTCGGGCGGGAATTCCTTGTCCGGCTCGGACAGCAGATGGCGGTCGCACACGGCGAACAACTCCACCGCGCTCTCCGTGCGGCGCATGTCGTGCAGAAACGCGCCGGTGGCATCCACGCTCTGGCCGACGAAGTTGAGGTACTTCTTCATCTTGTTCACGTGCGCGCGCTCCGGGATCGCGTCGTGCTTCGTCGCGTGGAAGAGCCGCTCGATGTATTCGCGAACTTCGGACAACGTGATCCGCGCCACGGTGCGGCCGGCGAACTGCTCGCGGCACTGGCGGAAGATCCAGGGGTTGCGGATGGCGTGGCGGCCGATCATGACGCCGGCGGCTTTCGTGGCGGCCACCACGTCGGCGGCTTTGGCGGCGGAGGTGACGTTGCCATTGGCGAGCACGGGGCAGCGCACGCGCGAGACGGCGTGGGCAATCCAGTCGTAGTGAACGTCGCTGCGGTACATCTCTTTCACCGTACGGCCGTGGACGCTGAGCAGGTCGATGCGGTGTTCGTTGATGAGGCTGAGGATTTCGTCGAAGTGGCGCGTGTCCTCGAAGCCGATGCGCATCTTGACCGTGAAAAGCCCGGGGACGGCGGCGCGCAGGGCGGTGAGGATTTCGGCGATCTTCGCCGGTTCGCGGAGGAGGCCGCCGCCGACGTTTTTCTTGTACACCTTGGGCGCGGGGCAGCCGAGGTTCAGGTCGATGCCCGCCACCGGATGGCGCAGCAGCTCGGCCACGGTGCGTGAGAGATCGTGGATGTTTTCCCCGATGAGCTGAGCGAAGACCGGACGGCCGGTCTGGTTTTCGTCGATCGAGCGCAGGATGTGTTTTTCCGGGCGCGACTGGCTGTGGACGCGGAAAAACTCGGTGACGAAATAATCGGGCGCGCCGTAGTGCGCGATGACACGCATGAAGGCCAGGTCGGTCACGTCCTGCATCGGCGCGAGCGCGGTGAGCGGCTGGCCGTGGACGATGGGCGCGGGTAGGGCGGCGGACATGAGCGGTGGCGAAATTTTTGCGAAGGCGCGGATCTGCCCGCCGTCGTGGAAGCGTGGCTTCCGGGCGGGAGGTGTGCGCGGGCGGGCGCGGTTACTTTTTCTTCTCGTCGTCGCTGTCGTCGTCCGAGTCGTCGGTGTCGTTGTCGTCGGTCAGATCATCGTCTTCGGTGAGATCGTCCTCGGACTCATCATTGTCGTCCTCGCCGTCGCCGGTGGTTTCCTGCGCCTGCTGCTGGAGCACGCGTTCGAGGATTTCGCTCATGTCCTCGACAGCGTCGAAGACTTTGCGGGAGGTGAAAATCGGGCGCTTATGCTGCAGCGCGAGCACGGTGGAGTCGCTGGGACGGGCGTCGATCTCGATGATTTTTTTGCCCAGTTCGTTTTCCATGCGCAGGAGGATGCGCGCGAAAAAAGTGCCCTCGTGGACGTCGTTGATGAGCACGTAGTCGAGCTTCGCGCCGAGGCCGACGAGGATGTGGCCGATCAGGTCGTGGGTGAGCGGGCGGTCTTTTTTCACGCCGTTGATCGTCATCTGGATCGCGTTGCCGACGGAGTGGTCGACGTAGATGACGAAGGTCTTGTCCTCATTGCCGAGGAACACGGCGCAACCGTTGGCGGTGGGCATCACGCCTTTGACGGAAACTTCGACGACGTCTTTTTGCATGGGCGAAACGTGAGAGTGCGGCGCGGCGAGGGCAAGCGGGGAGGCGGAGTGGCTTTCGCGGACGGAGGAGTCCAAGGCTGAAGCTAGTCCTTCACCTCTGGCCAGCGCTCGTAGAAGCGCAGCTGCGCCTCCTGGTCGGGCATGCCGGCGCGGCCGGGATCGTGCAGAAAACGCGGCGGATAGCCGGGCTCCAGCCGCTCGACGGTGACGAGCTGCCCATGCACGGAAAACACCGCGCGCCACGCGCCGCAGCCGATCTCGAAGTGCGCGGTACCGCGTTTGGTGATACGCCGCGTGCGATGCGGCGTGGGATCGCGGGCGAGCAGCTCGGCGAGTCGTTCGTGGAAGTCGATCTGCCAGTGATCCCACAGCCAGTCCGCCTGCTGCTGTGCGAGGGGGCCGAACGAGACGGCGTAGGCCGGGGGCGCTGCCAGCAGGGCGTCGACTTCACCGATCCAGCCGTTGCTCGCGTCGGGAAACGAATCATAGGCGGGCACGTAGGGCTTGATGTCGAAGACCGGCGTGCCGTCCACGAGGTCGCAGGGGCCGAGCACGAGGCGCAGCCGTTCGATTCGGATCAGCGGCACGGGCGTGAGGCCGAGCGGATTGGGCCGGTGCGGGGAGCGCGTGGCGAAGAGACCGCGCCGCTGCGCCGGCCCGCGCGGCGGCAGCACCTGGGGACGCCAGGTGTCGTTGCGATGAAACCACCAGAGCAGCCAGATGCGCGAAAAACCCTCCAGATCGCGCAGGGCGTTTTCGTATCCGCGATCTGGCAACAGCTCGAGCAGGTTGTGCTCGGCGGCGCTTTCCTCGGGCTGGTGCCGGGCTTGAAACTTGGCCTGCTTTTCCGTCCGGATGAAGCCGATGGGCTGGAGCGTGAGCGTGTTCACGCGGCAGGGGCGGGCGGACCCGCGAGCACGAGCAGTTGTTTCAACTGATCGGTGTCGGTCGCGGAGGTTTTCGCCACGAAGCCGCGCGCGTGTGCGAAGTGGACGAGCGGGCTCGCGGCGATGCGCGTGAAATCGAGGCGCGCGTTGTCCTGATAGCGCGAGAGGCCGTAGCCGGTGCTGCGCCGGTCGGGATAGACCATGCCGACGACGGTGTCGCCGAGGCCGCGGGTTTCGATGAAGCGTTCCAGCCCGTACGAGGGCTCGTCGGGCAGTGGATCGGTGCGCGGGAGGAAAAGGATTTTCGCCGGCCCGTCGGTCAAGGTGAGGTCCCACACGTGAGTCAGGCGGGCCAGTTCGTCGAGCCGCGCGCGCAGCGATTTCAGGTACGTGACGATGTCGTCGCCGATCATGCGCATGATTTCCCATAGCGGTTCGCCAGGGTCGAGCCGGGCGAACGTTGAGAAGCGGCGGAGCAGTGTGCCGTCGATGGGCGAGTGGAGTTTCGCGAGCACCTCGCGCTCCACGCCGAGCCATTTGGCCGTCGTGATCGGACCGCGGCAGTCGAACCACTCGGCCGGCTCCAGCCATTCGCAGAACTGCCGCGCGTCGTCGTACAGCCCGAGGTGCTGCAAAACCAGCGACAGCGAACAGGTGGGCGGGTGATCTTTCGGAAACTGGTGGTGGTCGAAATTGTTGCGCGCCGGATCGTGCTGATGGCCCACATCGACCACGCAGAGCGTCGTGTCCGCCAGATCGGCGGCAGACGGTTCGCGTCGCAGAATCGGCACCGGCTGCACGGCAAGGAGGACGCAGCAGGCGAGAAACTCGTCCTTATGAGCGCCGCCGGGGTGGGTGAGCAGGAGGGAAAACGGTGTCATGTGCGGCGAGTGCGTTGGGGAAATCGCACCGCTGGGCAACGCCGGAAGCGCGCCCGGACGCGGACTGCCTGCGGGGATGCGTGGGCGTTTCGCGAAATGGCCGGAGAAGTTGCCAGCCGCGCGAAGCTCGTCAGCGTGCGCGCATGTCCTGGTTTTGGATCATCGTTATTGGCCTGCTCGTTTTGGCTTTTGGTCTGCTCGCGTACAGCATGCGGCACCACGTGTGCATCCGTCGCAAGGACTGCTGTGGCCGGGGTTGCGGCTGCCTTTTCCCGGTGAAAGCTCCGGACTCGAAGCCGCCGCAGTAGGTATCAACGCCCGCGTCGCTGTGCGAATTTCCCGCCTCGCAAGATTTGGGTTTTTGCTGGTGCCCCCACGGGGAATCGAACCCCGCTTTGAAGAATGAGAATCTCCTGTCCTAGCCGATAGACGATGGGGGCGGCCCAACGAAGGATGCGGAACATGCGCCGACGACGGAGCAGGTCAAGCGCAAGGTCTGCGCGCTGTCACGGGAGCAATTCGGTGATGCGTCGCGCCAGCGCCGTCGAAGCTTGGTCCAGCCAGTGCAGGCCTTTTTCGCGGGTCGCGCGCGTGGCGTCGCCCATCACGCCGCTCTTGGAAATATCCGAGGTGATCCACGAAAAAATCGCGGGCGCGTTTTCCGGGCGGAGCTCGCCGGGATCATCGAGCCGGGCGGGATATTCGCAGACGGCTTTGTCCATGCGGACGAGTTCGGGGGCGCAGCCGAGCATGAGCGAGGTCTCCCACTCACCGCCGTGAAAACCGTACTCGGCCTCCTGGGGATCGAGGCCGGGCTTGTAGGGGAAGTTCAGCATGCCCGCGCGCAGGCCGAGCTCGGTCTGGAGTTCGCGCAGCGTGTACACCAGCACCGCGCTGTTGCCGCCATGCGTGTTCAGGATCGCGAGATGTTTGAACCCCAGGGCGTGCAGCTGTGCGGCGAGTGCGCGAACGAGGCGGCGCAGTGTTTGCGCGGAAATGAAAACCGTGCCGGGAAAACCGACGTGTTCGTTGCTTTTGCCGTAGGTGATCGGCGGTGCCACCAGCACGCGTGCGGTCGCCGCCAGCTTGGGCAGCGTGTGGGCCAGCCAGGCCTGGCCGAGGATCGCATCCACACCGACCGGCAGGTGGTGTCCATGCTGCTCGATGGCGCCGGTCGGGAGGATCACGAGTGTGCGATCTTTATCGGGCAGCGCCTGCAATTCCTCGCGGGTCAGCGCGGGCAGGTAGCGGCTGCGATAGGTATCGGGAAAGTGGAGCTGCGGAGTTTCTGCGCCTGATCCGGTTTTTTCGGCCACGGTCGCACGTGGCGGAGGTGTTGGTTTTGTTGCGCTGGGCGATTGCTGCAGTGGCGCGCGCGCGTCGATTTCCCCCAGCAGACGCGTCAGCCGCTGCGCGGCGACTGCGGCCAAGGCCGCTCCGTCGAGCGGGCTGGCGTGGGTGAGCGGTGCGGGTTGCCGGTGATTGCCCGGGCGGAAGTCGGCGTCGCGGATGTCGGCAGGAAGCGTCACCTTTGCCGGTGGACGGCCCAGCAGATGGCTGACCACGGCCTGAACGTGGGCGCGATAGTCGCTGGTCGGATGGAAATCCAGCGCCAGGCCGCTCAGGTTGATCACGAAGGTCTGCAAGCCGAGTTCCACGCGCGTGTCGCGCGAAGCGGCATCGATCCATTCTTCGTGCCAGGGACTGGTGACGAAAAAGAGGAGCTTGGAAAAACCGGCGGCGCGGACGGAGCGGGCGATTTCGCGGAGGTGGTCGTGCGCGGTTTCGGGATCGATGCCGAAGAATGTCGACGGGTAGGGGGCCAGTCCGAAACGCAGCGGCGGCAATACTTTCAGCGCGAGGCCGCTGGCGCTTCCCGTGGTGACGGCGTCGCGAAGCAAGGCGGCGCCGATGATCTCCTCGGCATCGAGCGGCAGTCCCAGTCCATGATCGGCGAAACCATGGACTGGCAGCACCACGAGCGTGCGTGCGCATGCGGACAACGCGGAAAACTCGGGCCAGGCGTGATGCGCCCAGGCGGTTTCGATGTCAGAGTTGGCGAGCCAGGAAATGCTCATCGGAAACGTCGAAACTAGGCTCGGGTCACGCGGGCGCGAGCGGGATTTTCCAGGGTGAAATTTCTGAAACAGACCCGCCGCACTTTCCTAAGTAGGTTGCACGAACGGCTCCCATCACGACCACCCACACCACGCACTTCCCCGCATGTCTCTTGTTCAAGATCTTACTTTCGACAGCCTCGACGCCGTGCGTCAGGAGATCCGCGAATGGCTCGGACCTGACGCCGTGAACGGCGGAGCGAGTGCACGTCATGAGGTCGCGCGCGATGTGCTGATTTCCGTGCACATCCATAATCTCGTGGAGGAGTTGAGCGATGAGCGCGTGCGTGCCCAGATACAGGCGTTGCTGGCCGACATGACCCAGGCGGCCGAGGCGCGTTATCGCGATCGGGTTTAGGACGTTCTGGCCCGGGCCTGAAG
>JACCDR010705029.1_pt1 | contig 10309 bp, 10 predicted proteins | sample 7446431 | NCBI WGS metagenome assembly JACCDR01 (sample SAMN15323443, study PRJNA562643) | freshwater metagenome | isolation source: river surface water | place: USA:Blue River Watershed | collected 2017-08-17 | reverse complement strand
TAACCAAAAGGAAGATAGCTTGTTGTAAATGGAAAACCTGTAGTTCCAGGAAAGGAAACTCCATCTGAGGCTTCTACATAAAAAGCATCAGAATTAGAAATATCAGTAAAAATACCAAAGTAACAACCTGATACTCCCGAATCAAAAGATTCCATTAAGGAGGCATAATTTCCAGGGCTTGGATTAGTTTTAACTCTTCCCCAAAAACAACAGCTATAATTACTAGAAACACCTACAACTCCAGTATTACGTCCAAGTGCCTCGAATAGATCAATCTGAACGGCCATTAGACAGTTGCCTCTTGTTTGCTTCCGATAATTAGTTTGTTTATTTCTACCAGTGTAATAGTTGTTACTTCTACATCAAAAAGCCACTCAGCCCACTTGATCTCTTTGGGAGTTAGTGCTTCTCTGTAATCTCCATACAAGATTCTATGGTTCGGGAGGCTAATAAACAGTTTCATACTCAGAGAGTCATTTACAATCTGAATATTTCCGAAGTCATTCCTATCTAGAGCTTCCCAATAATCTACAATTTTAAATGTAAGCTCTGGCCGGCGATATAAACCATCGAATACCATTACTCCACTAAAATCTACTATTAAAAGATGGTCAATATTAACTCCGCCGCTATCAAGAACAGTTGCAACGCCATGAACTGAGGCACCGATTCCCTGGTCGATGACAACAACAGGCCAAGTAGAAGGCTCCCCGCCATTATCGTTAATAGAGACGGTCCGTGTTTTCTTAAATCCATAAAGCACGTCTCTAAACTGCTGAGCATTGGTAATAGGATTACCATCTAATTCTAGAATTACTAGGCCATCTACCTGATTAACAGCTTCAGGCTCTCCCTCGGCGCTGAGTCTCATAAGAGAAATATTCTCAAACTCAGCCCACATAGCTAGTCTGCCATGAAAAGTAGTTAGGCCCACCCCGGCCGGTATTTCACTGAAGTTGTCCAATAAATGCGAGGCATCGTCTATGAGATCCTGGTCCCAGAACTCTACCTCTAATTCAGTGTCAATATTATTATCTAGAGTCCCCTCTGGGATATAGAAGAACTGATAACCAGTTTGGTTTCCTGTATAATCGTAGATTACTTTAGTCGCTACTAGATGCCGTCTAACGACCGTCGAAGATGGGGAAACCGGGATATTTGATACTTTAATCTTCGTCTTGATATTGACCGAAGAATTAGCACCGAAAAACTCAGGACCGGGAGCAGAAAGATAGCCAGTATCAGTCTCATAAACTACTCCAATCAGTCTAAATCCATAATCTAGGAAGCCAAGAGTCTCTGTATTTTCAACTCTAAGGGCTCCACCATCCGACGGAGCCACGCCGGCCCCCGGAGCATAAGGAGTGGTAAGAGAAGCATCATCCACAGAAAGAAGAGCAGACTCAATCGTATCATCCGTGATAGTGAGCGCCTCATAATAGGTATAACTCGTCTGGTCTGCAACGTAATCCTTGGGGTCAATCGCGTGGGTCATTACTATGGTTCTAGTAACCCCAGGCGAAGTAGGAATATTAGTTAGCTGGATCTGTTGTGCTCCCAGAGCTTGAACCACTGGGAATATTTCAACGCCAAGAGGGCCACCATCAAAAGCAACAGCAATAAGATGGACACCAGCGGTAACAACTCCCACTTGGGTAGAATTAAAAGCAATGAAAGGCTTAAGATCCCCATTAACCGGCGGAAACCCCGCAGCTTTGCGCGCTGCGCTACCATCGCCTTTATAAACATAGAGGAACTCATTCTCCAGCCCCTTCTGATAGGTTACTCCATTATCATCAGTGAACGTGGCAAATGGAGTAATATAAGCTCTACCTGCCCATGCATGAAAGCCAAAGTCAGTCATCTCAGGGATACTTAAGATAGGCCCATATACAGTAGTCTCATCGATTACGTGATAGATATCACCCTCTGTATCCAGAACTAGCAGACTCTCCCCTGTCTGCATAGTGTAGTTATAAATCCTAAGCGGATTTCCAACAGCCCTATAGGTATCCAGGCCGGGCCTAGTTCGGAAACCTCCAGGGATATATGAGATATTCCGCGCGGTATAGAAGTGGTCGTGAGGGACATTATCAATATCCCCACGCCGCCACATACCGTTGAATTTGTCTATAACTATTGCTTTGTGGTCGCGCATGACTATTACTGCAAGCCTCGGGACTTATAAGCTGCCATGAAGGGCCTTCGCCTTGTCGTAATTGCCTGCCGGCCTTTATTACTAATTCCTAATGTCCTTTGCAAAGCTTCATTAGCTTCCATAGCTAATACTTGGCTCCGCGCGGGATTCTCCATGATATATTTCGCCATGAACTCCGCGCTCTTGAATGCCAGGAAGCTGCTAGTATTCACGACTTCTATTTCTGATGTAGTAGTATCTGCATCTGCCTCTAACTTAGGCAGGATATCCTTAATATAATCAATCTTTACATCGATATTAGCAGTAGCCCCTACGAACTTAATCTTCTGATCCTGCCATGACCAGAATATTAAATTACTAACCGGCTGAATATACTGAGGGATAAAATCTATCCGACTCATAGGAATAAATGAGTAAGTCTGTCCCTCCTGTTGCTCCCATAACTGCTGAATCTCGATTAAATCATCAGGATAATACGGTAGAGGGGGCTGAGCCACTTCCGGGTCGGTTATGATAGGTAATACACCCGGATCTCTAGTTAGCTCAGTTACTCCCTCCTCTACCGTTATTACAGCCGATGTTTCATTAGTAACAGGAATATTATTGAGTTCAAATTGCTCCCTCAAATATGCCTGTGCCATGTTGAAATAAGGAATCTGCACCGTATAGGAAAAGACAGCTTTAGCAGTGTCATTTAGTAACGCTGCCGCTTCATCCATTATCTCACTGGCAAACATCGAATCTCCTAACTAGGCGAACTTAAGCCCAGCAGCCGCGAATGCCTTCTCATCCAGAATAACTTTGCAGTTCGGGCATACAATAATGCTTGCATTGTTATACTGACCACAGGCCTTGCAAGGTAACTTTTCGTAATGCTTGTGAATCATCAGCCAGGGCCTATCAGTAATACCTAGACTCTGGGCTGCTAGAATCTCATTATCCCCGATGCTCAGGGGATTACCGTTAGTCCGAGCATACATAGCATCAGCAGCTTTAACTAGATTCTTGAACCAGTTCTCCTGCTGAGTCTTGGCCTTATCTAATTTATCCTTGTGCTGAGTTTTAATCTCAGCAGCCGTAAGCTTTCCATTCACATGGAACATACCGGGCTTAGCATCAGCAGTGCGGCCAAACACCGCGCCGGTATAATCTTTAACTATGGACTCGGCGATAATAATGGAATGACTAGTAACCTGAATAAAAGGTTGCTTAGGATCAATATCGCGCAGCCAGTAAGAAGAACCAACATGAAGGATACCGGGGTTCTCATAGGAACCTGAAGGAACTTTAAAGACACCCGGAGTTAACGTATGCTTGATAATCTCGATTGGCTTATTCTCTTTCCTAGGAACAATCGACACGATAGTCGAAACGTCCATCGGATTAAGAGGGGTAAGCGGGGGCATACGGTTTGCTGACATTAACATTATTGAACTCCCTTTTCATAATTACTTGGAACAACGATTCCATCTCCAATACCAAGCGCATCGGATGTATCGGTTTCGTTACCAAATAATTCTTGGGTAAGCCTCTTCAGCTTTTCCTTGTTAAATTCTGCTTGGTCACGCATATCCACAACATCTGGATCTTTGTATTTCACGCCGTTTACTTTCGCAGCCTGCATGTGAATCATCTGAATGATTAAATCGCAGGCTCGATATAGTGGAGGAACGGGCTCTTTATCCTTCCCCTCAAATACCCATATACACTCGTAGCTCAATTCGTCCACAAGTTGTGTCTCAAACCCGAGGGGAACTTCGATAAGTCTCTCAAGAACCCAGCGTCCTCGAATATACCAATACTTCTTACACTCTCTAACTTCTTCCACTCTACGAATGAGAAAGCCCTCTGGGGTTCTATCCTCAAATTCTCCGGATCGCTTTTCCAGTTGGTCGTCACTCCATGATACACGGTATAATGGAAGTTCAGATCCTTTGAGATTTCCATGATTCCTAGCTAGTTGTTTGTTTATCTCTAATATCTCCGGAGGGATATCTCTCATGCTTGCCCCGCCAGTTCTTTCTCCATCATTTCTAAAGCCTCAGGAGTAGGCACTTGCTGAGGGATAGCAGGCTGTCCGGAGCCGAAAGAATTATAAGCAGTAAACCACTTACCATCCTTCTTGAAAGGAGTAATAGCCATGCTTACCAGATGTCCACAGCGGACAGTAGTATCGCACCAGATATCAAACCCGGCCTCTCGGCAGTCATTAAAGAATTTGATATCATCACACCAGTTCTCAGGGTCGAGCTGGCCCAGCGTGATATAGGGCTCTTTGAGCTTATCGAACACACTCATCTTAATCATAACGCAGCCGAGGCCACAATTCTTGATTTTGATAAGCCCTTCCGGCACATCGTCTGTTAGTAACTTGTAGCCGACCCTACCTGATTCGCCTACCCGGTCAAATAGAATCGGGCGATGCGGAAAAGGACGATGGAGATATAAACCAGTAACGATATCCTTATCATGAGCCAGTAGCTTTTCCACCACGTCGGGAGGAAGAATCATGTCATCGTCGATAAAGAAGATATAATCAACCTTCTTCTCTTTAGCCTGTCGGATAAGAATATTCCTATTTGCCGCTGGTGATTGGCCTCTGCTATAGCTAATAATGCAGTGAGAGTTAGGCCACTTCACCTGAGCAAAACAGTCATAAAAGACTCCGTGACGCACTACATCCTGCGCGGGGATAGCTGCTAGAATCTTTACTGTATCTTTGTCCACCATATAGTATCACTCACCTTCGCATTGGGAATCAAGGCATCAACTGCCGTTTTAACCATAGGCCAATGAACACATCCGTAATCATGGCCTGCTAATATTCCTCCGGGCTTAAGGAACTTCTTTGCCCAATTTATATCGTTGATTACATTTTCTAGTCTATGATCCCCGTCGATGAATATTAAATCGAAAGGATCTGTAAAGTAGCAATCGGTAAATTTACTGACTACATAATTTAGTTTTCCTGAGGCTAGATGGTCCCTTAGATTCTCCTGAAAGAAATGTAAACAATCATCAGGAACAGACCAATCAAAGCTTCCATCGTCCTTAAGACAATCCCACTGCCAGGGGTCTACGCATAAGACTGTCCCCGGAGCGTTATCAGCCCAGCACCGCGCTGAGCGGCCATAGTAACTACCGACCTCTAGTATCCTAGCGTCAGCCGGTAGCTGCTTGCAGATACTAGCAATCCATGTTAGCTCGCCAGAGGACATCCATCCCTTGATGGCCATAGCCTTCTCGATTTGGATGCCCTCTGTTATCATAACCTACCCGATGTAATACTTGGCCTGGTTCGGGTCAAAATACAGAACAGTAGGAACATTCTGTGCTAAGACCGTAGAACCAACCAAGATATTGCCAGTAGTGAGAAGATCACCGGGAGTTGCACTGGTAAAAATAAGAACCAGTGAATGCTGACCAGTGACCGGAGGAGTAACCGTGCCTACATCGATAGTGCCGCTGACGAACGTAATATAGCTCGAAGGAGCAATAGTAGTCGTAGAGGCAATCGTGTTAGGAAACGGCTGCGCAATGGTCTGAACCTGCGCGATGTTCTGTGCGAGTAAATCACTCATGTTAGCTAATCGCTCCAGGCGCCCATGCGCTATACAAGTCGGACCAAACCAACACAGTGGCCCTATTCTGTGGCATTGTGACGGCAACTAAGATATTGCCGGTAGTCAGTAGACCGAGAGTTCCATCTTTCGGGACTAGGATCATTACGCCACTGAATCCGATGTAAGGCGGAGCAATGGTTTCAATAGCCGTAGAACCCGAAAGATTAACCAGGTCAGTGACTGGACTGATCGAAGTTGACGAGGCTACTAAGGACTCGGTGAGCCGAGTAGTCTGACCGGGATACATTAAATCATCCCTCCTTAGTATCCAGTCGGGATAGCAAGATCGCTGATGTAGGAAATAGCTGCCGGGTTATCCACGAACGTCTGGAAACCAACAACCATGTAGAACACATCAGCAGTCACTACACCGCCTGAAGGACCACGAACCTCGAAGATGTTACGACCATCAGTCTTATAGAATCCGATGGGAAGAATCTCACCACGGCCCCAGATATCACCGTCGATGAAATCAATACGCGACTTGTTCCAGTTGAAGTGCGGCTCAACACTCGCGCCAGCCATTTGCATGTCTGACCCGAAATACATATTGAGCGACTCTTCCTTGGCCATCTTATGGATAATGGACACAATCTGTCCAATTTCCTCATATGCCTGGACCTGCGCGGGGTGCATCCACGCCTTCGGCTTGAACGTATTATCAATACCGATACGATTACCGATCTTGTTAATAGCAAGACGAGGGAGAGGAAGCGTAAGTGCTGCCCCGTTAGCATCTACATTGTTAGCACGAATCTGCGGATAGTTAGCACGGTCGAAACCGAGCCACGAACCGCTGCTAGCCGCGCTATCGTGATATTCCACGCCGTAGAGAGCAGGGAGCGCACTAGGAGCAGTCAGGCCCTTAACGACCAGCACATCATCATCCTGTCCACCAGCAACAGCCGGCGTCAGTTTAATAGTGCTGTTCTCTACATCCCAGAACGTAATCTGAGAAACGCCACGGAGCGTAACCAGAGTGGGATCATAGACCTGAACATACTGCCCTTCGCGCACGAGACGAGCGCCATACTGATTATCGAGGACAAGAGTATCCACACCGGCCGCCGTGGTGTAGTCCTCTACGACTCCGATAACCCCATTACCACTACCCATGAGCTGAGCATCAACCTGACGCTTAAGCTCATCGAGCGCTCCGCTAACAAGCTGACGGACAGCATTGATAACGGCTTTACGATCCGAGTCAGTAGCCCATTCGGCGAGTTTGGTATACTCAATCGCCTCATTCATAAAGACAGGCGAAAGAACTGCCTTGTCCCAGTTAGGCCCACCGCCTCGTCCCATATCTCCGCCGTCAGGATTGAAGTATCCGAAGTTGCCTCCAGGAGACATCTTCAGAGGAACTCGCATCTGACGATTAGAGACTACTTCCACATTCTTCTTCTGAATATGGTTATAGAATCGGCGATCTGATTCAAAAAGAGTTTCGACCTTTGGCCGAACCTTTTCAAGCTCAGTTCCGATTACATTTGCGTCAACTACTGCCATGTTTACTTTACTCCTCTAGTCCTGCATCAGCCAGTCGTGTGGCTTGACACCATCAGGAATCTTTAATTTGCTTCCACCCTGATTATTAGACGTTCCTTTATTCGAGGAGTTTTGCTGCGGGGCACTCCGTGGTCTGCCGCCCCTAATAGGACCTGGATCACCATTACCACGTTCTCTGCTTCCAGCCAGAGCTTCAGCGCGGACCTTACGGATGGCCTGTGGTAGTATTGACTTCGCTCGGGAAATCATAGCGTTCCGGATAGCTTTAATACGCTCCTCCGGGAATTTACTTTTCTCAGCATCCTTCCACATCTTCTCTAGCTGAGACTGAAATCTCCTATCTTCCTTCATCTGGTTATTCACTAAGTCCATAGCCTCCTTATTCGCGTTCTTCTTAACGAAAGGAGTCATCTGGTTCTTAGGATCTAAATTCACGTCAATGTTATGACGAAGAGTTCTATCGACTAAGGCGGTAACATCGCCCTGCTTAGTAGTCAGCCTCTCCTGAGCAAAAGTCTCTTTCTCTCTCTTTACTTCATCAATCTCAGGATTCATTGAAGAATTTCCGTATCCCGTCGGCGCGGTGAATCGCTTAGTTCCGAAAAGATACTCGTTAAGAGAGAAAGCAAGCCCCTGCAAATCAGCATCTTGATTCTGATGCGCCATCTGGAGCATGTTACGAATACCAGTCTTGTAGACATTAGTGATAACATGCAGATAGGCGTCGTTGTCTACTTTACTGAGATTCTCTAGATAATTGTTTACGGTCTTACTAAAAGCTTCTTTATCGGAAGTTTTCAAGTCAGTAAGAATAGTCTCAAAAGAACCGTTCTTTAACTCTTCGGAATGGCCGTCGAAAGCAGATAGCTTCTCTTGAGCCTCTCTAGCGTCCGCTAGTGTTGGGAAGATTTCCGAATAAGCTTTCTCCCTATAGAGAGCCTTATCAATATACGGAAAATCCTTCATCAAATCAGGATACTTAGCAAGTATTTCTTTCCTGCGCGGAGGAACAGTAAAATCTTCCTCTTCTGCCGCCGCAGGAACTTCATCCTCAGTATCTATATCTACTAGTTGCTCTTCAGAGCCATCTCCGATATCTTCAATAGGCCCCTCATCATCAATAGGAGCATCGGTAATACTGATTGGCTGATTAAGGTCCGTATCGTTAGCCGGTCCCTTAGTATCATCACTGAATAGTTGCGCCACTTGGTCTTGGGCCATTGTTCCTCTCATTTTTCGGGGGTGCTGCTATTTTGTCATTCTGAGGCTTTCCAGTTCCTTCTTCCTCGCCCGCACCCGGAGCAGTAGTAGAAGCTACGAAAGCCATGTGTTCTTTCAAGTGCAATAGCACATTTTGATAACCACGAATATTACTAAACTTGCACTCCTGTCCTGCCTCGCTCTTTAACCAGCTACGGCAAATCTCGATATGGATATCATGATTATCTACAAGCGGCTCGATATTTACTGATGGTTTCTCTACGGGAATCATAGGAGGCATAGGAGCAGGAGGCATCCCTGGCATCCCTCCACCATTCATCATAGGCGCGTCATTAGGCATCATAGGAGGCATAGGAGGAGCCCCGCCCATAGTCATTGGGTCTGGTGGTTCTGGACTGCTATCCATTCCCTCTGGACCCATAGGAGACAGTGGCGGAGGCTCCATCTCTTCGATAGGCTCACCGGCAGTTAATTCTTTAATTTCTTCATACTGCCTTTGCCTATCGGCCATCCCTGGCATCTTTAATTCAGGAATCCCGATAATCTTCGCTAAGAAAGGAATATTATCCGGGTCCATTAGTGCTCCTACAACTTCAGGACTACCAGCCTGTAGGAACTGCATGAGCATATCTCTTTTCTGAGTATTAGAAACTGGGATATCCTCTGCGCTGTCTAGTTCTACTCTCCCTATCTTTCCTGACCTCTCAGCTTTAGATAGAAGGACGTTCATAAAGCCCCCGTCCTCTAACTTTATAACGTCTCTCTCATCATGCTGGACATCCTTAATATACTGAGGAATAACTTTACCCCAGACATTTCTCCACCAGTGATTTAGAATCTTCCATGTCATTTGCAAGCGTTGAAGTGCCTGCTGACGAGACATCGAATACTCACTAGCAGTGCCAGAGGAATCTCCCGGCGAAGCTCCTCCCCAAATACCAGGCATTGCGCCGCTAACGAATTGTCCTAACTCGTTAACTTTCTGGCTAAATGGCCCTACCTCTTGACTAAGAGTCGCCGTCTTCATTTCAAAGAAAGATTCCCCCAGCGACTTACCACTTTTCGGCGTAGCTGGGAAAATCTGGCCCGGCGTACTTTCAGTCTGTCTATACTGAGCAAAGTTTAATACAGTTGGATCTGCAAACGTCTGAGTAATACCATGTTCAATGGTCTGCAAGGTAAGTGACAGCATATCATTCGTGATATCCTGCACATTAACAAGACATAGACCGAGAGGATCAAAGTGAATATAATCAGAGAGGGGATTAAAAGTAAGAGTCCAATGATCATCAAGTGATTCATCACAGGCTTCTGCAAACTGGCCATTGACAAATACAACCTTGACACCATTGGGAAACTCTTTCTTTAGTTTCTTAGTGTTCTCGTCGTCTAGGATATTAAAAGCACCCGGCCGTAACCAAGAGTTCTGACAGGTTACTACGTTGGTTGGAAAGTCCCCATTATACTGAGTAGACATTCTAGCCCAGCGTTCGTAGGAATCGAAACTGTTAGAGTTTCCAATTCCCGACTCTCCCATCTTAATACAATCTCTTAGATCCGGATACCTTTCGATGACGTTGGCATAGTGAGTCTCATAACTGTCAATAAGATACGGACAATCAGCTTGCGTGCGCGCATAATTAGGAACTTTGACAAAGAGTCCCCCTTTAACTTCTATCTTCTGTCTTGACTTAGGCTCTTGATTCGTTCCGACCCACTTAGTCACTACTACCTGACTAGTTGGCATCTGAGGGTCAAGCTGATTATTACACGTAGGGCATAGTTTATCTGAGCTTAC
>JACCDR011182559.1_pt1 | contig 10311 bp, 21 predicted proteins | sample 7446431 | NCBI WGS metagenome assembly JACCDR01 (sample SAMN15323443, study PRJNA562643) | freshwater metagenome | isolation source: river surface water | place: USA:Blue River Watershed | collected 2017-08-17 | reverse complement strand
GCGGCATCCCGCGACGGTAGGTCAAGGATGCTTAGAGCGCAAACCTTCGTGATCGCGAATAGTTAGGCTGGGATCGAGGCGTACCAGTACGTCGTGGGGCTACCGAACTCGGCCGTCTCGCCGAAGTAGCGGTGGTCGAACGTCATGGCCTCGCTGCGCCCTCGCTGCCACGTCAGCTCTCCGTAGCGCTCGTGGACCCACGCCTGGGCCTGTCCGAGGCCGGTGCGGCTCGCTGCGAGGTCGCCGTGCACGAACACGTCGTACTGCTGCGTGCGGCACCTGGTGGCCCCTGAACCGCCGCTCTGGCCGAGGATGACCACGGCGTGCTCCAGCTCGGGGCGAGCGTCGCTGAGCGCTCTCCAGTCAGCCTGCTTCCGCAGCCGCCGATACTGAGCCGTGATCCGCCCGAGCACTGCTGCTACCTCCGAGGTTGAGCTGCCGAGCAGCCGCCTTCTCCCGCTTGCGCCGTATGTGGCACCGCTGGCGGTAGTTGGTCCCCGCCCAGATGCCTCGCACGAACTGCGACAGAGCGTACTCCAGGCACGGCTCGCGCACGGGACAGTCGGCGCAGTAGCCGACGCTGGCCTTGGCCACGATCGAGAGGTCGTCTTCCTTCTCGGGGAAGAACAGGTTGGGGTCCGCCGTGCGACACGCGGCGAAGTCCATCCAGTCGGTCGCCTCGTCGAGGTCGGACTGGAGGTAGTTGCGTCGTCCGCCGCCCATGCGGCCTCTCCTTCTACTTGCGGGTGAACAGCCGCCGGAGCGGCTTGACGATGAAGTCGAGCATGCCGACGTACTCGCCTGTGATCTCCTCGTGGCAGCGATCGCAAACGAGCTGCCCGGTGTCCGGGCTGATCTCGTTCGCCTCCTCGCCGCAGACGTTGCACTTGCCGATCGAGGTCGTCACGAGAGCACCATGCCCATCATGGCGACGGCCTCCGGGTGATCGGTGCTGGCGACGACCTTGCGGTTCACGTCGAGCGCGATGCCCGGCTTGTTCACGTCGTCGGCGTGCCAGGTGTTGAGGATCCCCGCAGCGTCGCGCAGCGTGCGATCGTCGAACACGATGCGCCACTTCTTGGCCCGCCGATGGAGGTAGTAGATCGCCACCGGCTGGTCGAGGTCGATGTCTGTCGTATCAGGCATGACGCCAGCGTACTTCAAGGATTCTTAGACCATCCATAGGTCGTTCGGCCCTACGCCGCCTTCTCGAAGTGGATGATCCACTCGTGCTCGGCCCTCGCCTCCCGGTTGGCACCGAACCCCATGCCCTGCGTGAACACCGGGATGCGGTCGACCTCGGTGAAGCCGACCTCGACGAGCGTCTCGACGTGCCACTGCGTGACCGGCTGCATCTCCTTGTCCCGGACGTGGTCCTTGATGTTGAGCAGGAAGTGACCGTCGCCCTTGCGCGTGACGCGGTACACCTCCTCCCAGATCGCCCGGTGCATCGCCTGGTACTCGGGTCCCCACTGGAGCACCGCCGTCGAGCCAGCACTCGGCATCCGGCCGAGCTGATGGCGGTACGTGAGGCGCTTGTAGGTGCGCTTGCCCTCGCCGTCGCACTTCGGGCAATCGCCCATCTGGAACTGGCCGTGCTCGTCGTACACCTCGCCCGAGCCGCCGCAGTTCTTGCACTTCTCCATCGCGTTGTGGTGGTCGCTCATGCGGTTGCCGTAGACCGGCGACGTGACGACCCAGCGGAAGCGACCGTTCTTGAACGGGAGCGCTCGGGCGTCGCCTTGCATCACGCTCGGGTGGCCAGCAGCCCACTCCGGCTCCAGCTCGATGCCGATGATCTTGCGGCCGGGCAGCGCGTTCGCCAGCTTCCAGCCGGTGCCCGCCATCGGGTCGAGCAGCGTGACGCCGCGAGGCACCATCTTCTCGAACTCGGCGAGCACCTCGTCGCTGTACTCAGCGGGGTGCGGATGGATGTCGGCAGGACGCTTCATCGACCGCTCCCCAGAGCCTTGATCGACGGCATCGAGCCGAACAGCTCGCCGGAGCCGGAGTCGAGCGCGGGCTTCATGCGCTGGTACACGGTCTCGCCGTTGTCGGTGACGATGTGTGGAAGAAACTCCTCGTCCAGCTCGACGATGCCGGAGTCGACCAGCTCGAACTTGCCCTTGAGCACGATCGAGAGCACGCGCCACCGACGCTTCCACTCGTCGTCGACCATCTTGCGCGCCACGTCGATCTTGCGCTCGCGCCCCTGGTCGGTGACGAGGTAGTCGTTGACCTCGGGCATCTGGATCCAGAAGCGGATCACGCGGCCGTCCATCATGAACAGCAGAGCGGCGGAGTCGCCCTCCTCCATCGTCATGATCTTCTCGGCCCCACGCTTGCGTAGGTAGCTCTTGATGGCGTCCACCGAGCGGTCAGCCGACACGCTCGTACCCGCCGCATATCCGGCCATCAGTCCTCCGGGATGATGTCGAGGTAGGTGCGGTAGACCCGCGCCTCTGAGATTGCGTCCTGTGCGTCTTCGAGCGCACGGTGCACTCGGTCGGCGTCGGCGAATGTGGGGATCAGGTCCGTGCGCCCGCCGATGTCGCGAATGAAGCGCCGGACCGACGTGAGGTCGAGCGAGCGCCAGTGCATCCAGGGGCGCATCGAGCGCATCCGAGCCTGGGCGATCGCACGCTCCTGCTCGGGGTGGACCCCAGCGAGCACGAGGGGATCAGCCGTCACCCGCTTGATCGTCTGCACGAGGGCATCCTCGGCGGAGCGCAACGAGACGCCGGTCGTGATGTCGCGCAGCAGGCCGTTGTTCTCGTAGCGGACCTTGCGCTCGTCGTCGAGGCGATCCTCCCAGCCAGCGTTGCCGTCGAGGCTGGGGTTCACGATGATCGTGAACGCCGTCTGCTCGATCAGGTCGTGGCTGGTGACCACGAGGGCCACCTCCAGGACGTGGTCGAGGCGTGGATCCGGCCCTGTCGTCTCGAAGTCCAGCCAGGCGAACCACTCCATCGCTGGAGCGTACATCAGACTTTCTTAGAGCGCGAATCCTTGGCCGGGGCCTTCTCCTTGACGTACTTCGCGCACTGGCACCCGAGCGCCCGGCACGCCGTGGTGCCGGAGCCGTGGAAGCTGATCGGGTGCTTGCACTTCGAGCACTTCGGCTTGTCTGCCCTGCCTGTCATGTTGCTCCCCTAGTAGTGGCCGTGTCGCTGCGGCATCTGGGCGGAATCGGATGGATTGCGTCGGCGCGCTGCGCTCGACAGAGCGGCGAAGGTCTCGGCATCGTGCGATGCCTCGGCGCGGCCCTGCGACGGCGAGAGCTGAGCACCGAGACCGGCCATGCGGAACTCGTCGGCCATGAAGGCGAGCATCTGGTCGCCGATCAGCTTGTAGACGGTGTTGGCGACGGCGTCCCACACGTCCTTCGTCTGCACCGGCCCCATGTCGGGGTGGTCGACCTTGTTGCCGTTGCGGAGGATCAGGAACTTCGCTTCGAGTTCGAGCTGCTCGTAGTACGGGCAGTGGATCAGGTTCATGCCGAGCGCCGTCTTGAAGGTCTCGGCGATCTTCCAGTTCAGCGGGGCGGTGGCGGTGACCTCGTGGATGTTCACGCGCTTGGGGAGGCTCGCCTGGGAGATGCGCTTGCGGAGGCGCTGCATCATCTCGACGGAGTTGAACTGGTCGAACGACACGTCCTCGGCGATGAAGGCCACGATGTCGTTGCCGATCTCGCCGCCGATCTGGATGTAGTCGATCTGGCCGTCGTTGAAGCTGCTCGGCTCCCAGTGCGTGACGTAGTCGATCACGACGTGGTGCAGACCTTGCTCGTCCGGCCCCTCGACGTGCGCGATGCACCAGCCGAAGTTGGCCCCCGACTTCGAGGGGTCACCGTGGGCGTAGTACGAGACGCGCAGGACGCCCTTGCGCTTCATCGTCATCGGTCGACCCTCGAACGGCTCGAACATGCGGTCCACGAGCACGGGGTTGAGGTAGTTGTCGAGCGCAGCGGCCCAGCGCGAGCGGCGCTCGACGGCGAACGTCTCGGGGTTCGCCCGTTCGAGGCGCTCCATCTGCTTGTCGTACTGCTGGATCGGCTTCTTGATCCGATCGAAGCAGCGCACCTTCTTGATCGGCTTGGCGTGCTCGTCGAGCGCACGCATGTAGCGCACGTAGAACTGGTTGCCCTCAGCAGCCTGCTTCATCGCGTACTCACGAGGCACGAGCGGGATGGTGTGTGCCCGCTTCCAATCCTCGTAGATGTCCCACGACGCGAGCTGCACGAGCAGCTTGTCGTAGTGCACCGGATCATGGCTGCCGTGCTCGACTTCGAGAGCGTCCTGGCAGAGCGCGTAGAACTTCCCGATCATCTGCCACGGTGAGCTGCCCGAGTAGATGAAGCCGTCCTTGCCGAACTGGTCGAGCGAGGGCGTGGCGGAGTCGTACAGCTCGTCGGCACCACGGTTCGCGCCGGACGCGACAACGTGCGCCATCTCATCGAAGTAGAGCAGGAACGACGCCGGGCCTCGACCGGCCATCGGGGTCGCTTCCTTCGGCAGGATCTCGAAGCTGGCGAGGTCCATCGCCGTCGTGTTGCCCGTCTGCTGGCTGCCGAGCGCTCGATGGATGTCCATTGGCGAGAAGATCGTGAGCGACTCGGCCAGGGCGTTCGAGACGAGCTGGCGCTCCCACCAGTTCTCGCCCGTGAAGCACGGCGCGTTGCGGACGACCTGTACGAGGTCGCGCCATTGGTTCTGCTTCGCCTGCTCCTTCTTGCCCGCGAAGATCAGCGCGGCGAGGCGCTTGTCGCGGTCGATCGAGTAGTGGCCCTGAGGGTCGGCGTAGCTGATGTAGTGCCAGAGCACGTACGCGCCAGCGAGCGCACCGAGGTAGCCCTTGCCGCCACGACGGCCGATGATGACGAGCACCTCGCGGAACCAGCGTCGACCTTCCGCCTTGCAGAGGTCGACGCGTTCGAGGATGTCCGGCTGGATGCCCCACTGGCCGAGGTAGCGCAGCGGCTTCTCGGGATCCCAGTCGGCAAGACTCGGAGGCAGCATGAAGTCGCCGGACGACCACTCGGCGATGACCTCGTAGTCGTAGTCGGTGAGCAGATCCGTCCGAAGGAAGATCAGCTTGAGGAGCGTCGCCTGTCGCGGGTAGAGCGCACGCCCGAGGTACTCGGGGCTGAGGACGAACTCGATGGGGTCGGGGACCTTGTCGATGTGCGAGACGGGGAGCAGCACATCGGACGCTTGTGGCTCGAAGCGCCTAACCGGCACCTGAGGCGAAGCGCTTGATGTCTTCGGCGGTCGGCTTCACGATCCCGCCAGTGCCCAAGTCGAGGAGGTCGGTCTGCACCTCGTGGGCCATCCGTTCATGGTCAAACATGCCGTCGTCGCTGCGCGTCCGAGAGTTGATCTGCACCTCGGGGATGTAGACGCCCTCGACGTTGGTCGAGTACCAGTTCACCGTGACGTTGAACCCGGCATCGAAGAAGCGACTGACGATCTCGCGATCGAAGGCGTCGATGTTGATGCCGCCGACGCCGGAGCGCTTGTTCAGCTCCTTGAGCACGCCCTCGACGACGATGATCTCCGAGTCGAGCAGGTCGAGACTGTCGTCCGCCTTGTACTCGAAGGGGATGCTCTGCGGTCCGTCCGGCACCGTGACTCCTACTGCATGGCAGCGATCGCCGCGACGACGGCGTCTGCTGCTTCGAGCGCCCACTGGGCGATGTCGCCTGGCCCCGGCGCTGGGGTTGTTGCCTCGCCTTCGAGCACCTGCTCGATGACGCCAGCGATCATGAGGCGCGTCGCCTGCTGCTCGATGCCGAGACCGGCGACGGCGAGGTGCGTGCTCTCGAAGTCCTGCTTGCGCTCGATGCGCTCGAAGCCGCCCTCGACCACGAGGTAGTCGCCACCTCGGCCGGACTGCTGCGAGCCGTCACGGTCGATGACGTAGAAGTCCTCGACGATCTTCGAGGCGATGACGGGCTTGGTGCGGATGTAGGTGTTCAGCGCCGGATCGGCCAGGACCGCCTCGGTCCATCCTCCCGTTTCGCCGGGAGTCCCCTCGGGGATCGTCTGCGTCCAGATCCAAAGCCGTGCCACGGGGCCGGAGCATAGCTCAAGGAAAGCCTAGAGCGGTCTAGTCGCCGCCCGTGCCCGCCACTTCGCCCGGTCGGCCGGTGCCGGTGACGACCTTCCGCATCTTCGAGAGGGCGCGGTACGAGGTGGTCGACGCCTTCGAGACGCGGGAGCCGTGGCGACCCGTGATGCCGTGGATCACGTCGCCGACGATGGCGGTGACCTGGAACAACATCGGCGCAGCCCGCTTCGAGGTCGACTCGTAGATGTCACCGACGGCGACTCGTGCGTGGATCTCGTCCTGGAAGGTCAGCAGCTCGGGCATCTACGGCTCCTCGGGAAGCAGGTTCGGCACGGTCGCCCGAACGTGCGAGCGTGCTTGATCGGGATGTAGCCAACGGCGTGCTCGTCCGGCACCTTGCCGCACCGGACCTTGAAGCGCAGGAAGCGGAAGCGATCGCCCTCCGGCACGTAGACGCTGCCGCTGATGCGATGGTACGTCGGGATGGCGCGCGAGTACTCGATGAACAGGACGTGGTACGGGTCCGGCTCAGGGGATGGGCTGGATGGAGTCGCCATCGGTGCAGCCCTCTTGCATGATGCGGTGCTCGCGGTAGCGCTCGAACGCAGCGGCCGGAGCGAGCGTCTTCACGCGGTCCAGCTCGGTCGGCGCGTAGAGGAATCCCTCGACATCGTCACGGGCGTCGTAGATGCACGCGAGGGCCTTCGCCTCGCCGGTCTCCTCGTCGACATCGACGGCGAGCGCGAGGCCCCGTGGGTGGAACCACTGCCGGTTCACCTCCTGGAGCCATCCGTCGTTGCGGAACTCGTTGAGGTCCATGCGAGGTGGAACGCCGTCAGACATGAGCTGCTCCCAGGTGGTAGAGGTTGTTGGCGACGACTGCGCCGTAGACGACCGACACGGCGGTCACGGCAGCGACAGCTCGACGCGCAGCGTGCGGATCCATGAACGGCCACGCGACGGCCATGAGCACGAGCACGCCCAGCTTCACGAGGATCGTGGCGTGCCAGCCAGCAGCGAGCACGAGCTGATTGGTCTCGACGCCGCCGGAGCGAAGCACTGCGCCGGTCGACGCGAGGTCGAGCACCTGGAGCGCGAGCAGCACCAGCAGAACGGGGTGGACCTGGACCTTGCGGAGCAGCTTCAACGTCGTCATGGGTTCATCTCCCGGATGATCAGGTACGGGGTCGTCCTCTTGATCATCGTCGATGCGCGCTCGGACCTTGATGGGTCGATCGGCTCATCTTTCCAGTGCACCGAGACGACCGAGTAGTTCCGGCCGTCTTCACGGTCGAACGTGTCGCCTGCGCTCGGCACCGCCGGGCAGTCGCGCACGAACTCCTCACCGCCGAGCCGGTCGACGAAGTAGACCCTCATTGCCCTCGCTCCAGTGCCTTGACGATGCGCTCGGCTTCCTCGCCGCCGTCGATGAGGCTGACCTCAATCACGAGGTGCGACGGCCGACCGCCGACGAACTGCACGCCGCCTCGCGCCATCTTCGTGCCGAGGGACCCGAGCGCTCGACGGACACGAGTGTCGAGGCCCTTCGCTCGCGCCTCGTTGAGTCGCTGCTTGGCCACGCTCGTCTCGTACGGATCCCACAACGCGTGAAGGAACCGAGGATCGCAGGTCTGCGTCTTGAGGCCGTGGATCTTGACCACCGGCAGCCGGACGAGGCGCGTGTCGCTCGTAGCCGTCTTGTGGGGCTTGCGCTCCTCAACGATGTCGACGACGGTCGCCTTCACGGCCTTGCCTTCGAGGAGGCCGCGGGCCGACGCCGAGTAGGCGTAGCTCTGACCCACCTCGATGTCGTCGATCTTCACCGCCAGGAGGGTACAAGCATCCTTAGAGAGCGTCAATCCGCGTCGGGGATGACCTCGGCCTCGATGATCTCCTCGTCCTCGTCCGGCTCGTAGACCTCGTCGACCCACTCGGCCTCCTCCAGCTCGGCGAGGGTCGGCAGATCCTCCTCGGTGGCAGAGGCGGGCTTCTGGGATTCGAGCACGGCCCTGAGCGCCGGATCGGACACGAGCATCTTGTGGAAGGTCTCGGGGTTGCCACCGGCCAGCTTGATCGCCTCGGCGGCGACGTTCGAGACGGCGAGCACGGCCTGAGCCATCGTGGCGTCGGTGAGGCCGACGCCCATCTCCAGCTTCTTGACCTCCAGCTCGTACTTCGCGATCGCTGCGATGTCGCTGCCCTTGATCTCGACCATGCCCATCATCAGCTTCTGCCAGTACTCGACCTTCATCGCTTCGAGGATCGCCGGGGTCGAGACGACGCCGACCGCCTCGATGTCCTGACCCATCCGCTCAGCGACGGCGATGAGGTGCGACTGCTGCGCTGCCCGGTCGTAGTCGAGGTGCTTGGTACGATGGTTGTTCAGCGTGTGCGCCGAGATGTTCGTCGCACCCTCCGGCAGGAACGCGTTGATCTGCGTCGCCGACTTGAGCATCACGATGCCGTACTCGATCTCCTCGATGTACGGGTGCGTGCAGATGGGGCACCGCTGATCGAAGCGGCCGAACTGCCGACGGTGCTGGATCGTCGCGAAGCGTCCCGGCGCTCCGCCGTCGCCGGTCATCGACGGGCGCTCGCGAGGAGCCTGCGTGCCGATCGAGCGCATCTTCGAGATGTCGGGCAGCGCGATGGGTGCGCCGTCGCGCGTGCGCGTGCTGTTCTTCGGCTGCGCCTTGCGCCGCGCTGCCACGGGAGCTAGTCCCGGCGCTCCGGGATGACCGCGTCGTAGATCGACAACGCTGCCCCACCGTTGTTCTTCATGAACTCGTGCAGACCGTTGACGGTCGCGGCCGACTGGGCGATGCCGTCGCGGCTGTTGAGGTGCCGCTGTTGCGGGTTGAGCGTGCGATGGAACATGCCCGAGCGGTTCGCTGCATCCGGCGTTCCCGACGGCACGTAGACCTCGCGACGGCGACGCTCGCCCTGCTTCCAGGGCGTCAGCACGTCCGACTTCTCGGAGTGCTTGGTGACGCCGCGCAGGTCCTCGCGGATCAGCCGGTCGGCCTCCGCTTCGAGACCACGATGCACGCCGAAGTGCTGCTTACCCACGGTGGACCTCCATGCGGAAGCGCGGCAGCTCGCCACGCTCGATGATACGGATGAGGTTCGAGAGACCGTCGGCGGCGTACGCAGCGACGGGGTTCGTCGGCGAGACGCCCATGATCACGGCGGCGACCCGCTCCTTCTTCTGCTCGATCAGGCAGAGCTGGATGGCCTCGGCCTGGCGGGGCGGGAGCAGCGGCACGCCCTCGGCGAGGAGGTACTCCAGGTCGTGGAGGCACCACTCGTCGCCGTTGGGGGCCACGATCACGTCTTGCCCGGTGTCTTCGAGGAGGTTGCGGAACTGCACGAGGTTGCGGAACAGCTCGCGCAGGATGGTGACGCTCAGCTCCACCTCAACAGACGCTGCCCTCTCTCTGACCCTGTTGAACTACTCCCGACTCCAGTCGCCGGTCCGCAAGCGGTGAGCGCACTATATCCACAAGCAGGTGCATAACTGGTGCCGGTCTGGGTAAGGGCCGCTCGATCGACTGGGGCAGGTCGAGAGCCACCGAACCCGAAGGGGTCCCATGAACGTGAACCTGTCCCTCCTCAACACGATCTTGCTGATCTTGGTCGTGTTCCTGCTGCTGTTCGTGCAGCTCCCGATCCAGTGACCGTCGGCGGCGTCGTCGCAGTCCTGCTGATCATCGTTCTGCTGATCATCCTCCTGTGATCGAGAACATCACTGAGCGGCTCTGCGCCTGGGATCCCAAGTCCCGGCGCAGAGCCGCAGTCATTCTCCTGATCGTCTCGTTCGTGCTCGGTCACGCCAACATCGGCGCGTTCGCCTTCGGCCTCGTGTCGCACGGGCTGATGGACGCCATCACGAACTACCTGTCGTGGCTCGCGCTCACGATCACTGCACTCGACGTGGTCATCTCGTCCGACGTGCGCGTGCAGCAGGACTGCGCCGCCAGCGACTAGGTGTTGTACGGCTCCCATGCCGTCGGCTCGACGCGGATGCGCCAGGCCAGCAGACCGAGCGGAGCGTCGACATCCGGCGAGAGGCGCACGGCGATCACGTTGCTGTACGAGTTCGGCGTCATGGTCGGCAGGTCGATCTCGTCGGCGTACGGGTCGCCAGCAAGGCTGAGCTGGACGAGGCCCTCGGGCCAGTCCTCGTCGGCGATGCCGGGGTGCTCGACCGACACGGTGACGTTCTGGGCCTCGTAGGCGTTC
>JACCDR010686369.1_pt1 | contig 10311 bp, 14 predicted proteins | sample 7446431 | NCBI WGS metagenome assembly JACCDR01 (sample SAMN15323443, study PRJNA562643) | freshwater metagenome | isolation source: river surface water | place: USA:Blue River Watershed | collected 2017-08-17 | reverse complement strand
TCAGCAGCTTTTGCAGCAGGGTCGTCTTTTTTAACTGGTGCATCCGGCACCACATCAAATTCTTTTTCGAGGTCCACAACACCGATGGACGTGTCAAGAGGCTGCGGCGGCGTCACCGTATTCACAGGCGCGGCCGCAGGAATAGCACCGCCGGTAGTGCCCTCAGTATCAATGGCAGAGGTCGGATTCAGATAGATGTTTTTCAGCATAGTCTAGTATTGTGTCGATTTGTTCTAGTTTAATACTAATCCAACGAATCTCGTTTGTGTCAGCGAGTGTTGAACTAGAGCGTTCCTTGAGCGAAGCATACAATGCTTCTTTCTTTTGCTTTAGTGCTCTCAAGAAAATTTGTGTTGTGCTGTTTTGCAACCAGCTTGAGTGTGCGGCTTTTCGCGCCAGCAAGTCTGCCGACTTGGCGGCACTGTCGTTCAAAGCTTCGCTTTGTATGCCATTCGCAATCTCGTGATAAATCTCTCCGATGTTAGCCATTTGCTTGTCCTCCAGCTTGTGGCAGCGCCGCTTGAATTACTTGCTGTGCTCCGGCCATTTGTTCTGGCGTCATGCTTCCACCAAATTGTTGCATGAGTCCCTGCACAAGCTTGAGAAGCGCCGCTTGTGACTGTTGCTGCTGCATGGATTGCTGAATCGCCGGAATATATTTGTGAGCTGAGTCAGGATATGATTTCTGAATGTAGTCAATCAGGAACGCGGGCGCGGCTGCCGTATTGGAAATGACCGGCCAATCCATGCGCATCTTCTGAATATCTTCGTTGCGCTTAATTACATCTACATCACCGGCGGCAAAAATATCGTAGGACTCGGCGAGGAATTCGTTGCGCTGCGGATGATTGTCGAGAAACTTGATTGCTCCTTGTTCGGCTCGGCTCTTAATAATTTCCCACAGGCGCGTGAAAAGATCGCGAAGATATACGCTAAACAGTGTAAGCTCCACGGTGTTAATTTCACTTTCTTGTGACTGAGCCGCTTGAATTTCCGTGGCGGTTTTTTCACTGTCTTTGCGATTGTTTACTGTCCAGCTCGGTTGATTAATGTCATCTGTGGAGTTTGCCGCAAGTTGCTGAATGGCTCCATTCAAAGAAGGCTCGGGGCCGGGCATGCTCCAGAATACGAGCTGATTATCGTATATGACGTTGGGCGATAGCTGATTAGTTGTAGCCTTTGGAACTCCAGTTCCCTGCTGCGTGGGATTAGCCGGGCTAGCATATAGGTCTGCGCTCTTTATTGCACGATTTACCAGCGCGCTCCAAAGTGCTGTGGCCGCTTCCTGTTTGAATTCGTCATTGAATGCTCGGCCACGGTATTCGTTAATGCGTTTATTTTCTGTTTCCCTATAATTGAAAATGAACACCGGGTATTGTGTTTCGTAAACCGGCTCCCATGTTTCTTGGCTAACTGGTTGCATGACTGTAACTGGCATTCCAGTTGGAGTCATGGCGGTTACGGGTTGCTGAACAGTCTTGAGAACTTTTTGCTTGCGGCCCAAGAATAGAGGTGTTGGCTCCTTTAGCCATGCGTCACAGCTCGGGTGCATATATCCGACATACACGTAGTCACTGTCATCCGGCTTACAATAAACTTTGCGAATGTCGTGAGTTTTGTCTGGGGACTCGTCAGTTCCCTTTTCTCCGTTCTCTCCGAGAACACTGTTCACTGCGGCTTCATTCCAGCCGTATTTCTTCACAAATCTCCGTAACCTAGACGAGGTTATGAACTGATGAACCACTATGCAGTCTTGGGCCTCAATGTCTTCTGTGCCCTCTGGCACATTTATGCGGTCGCGGCCAACATGTCTAACTACAACGTTACCGGGCGCACGTTCGTCGAACAGGATTTCTTGTGCATCGGCTCCAAGAAATACGGAACCGTCAACCAGCTTGTAGAAGCTGCGCTCCCAGCCCTTAAATTTACAGGCTCGTGTAAATGCATTTTCGAGTGGCTCCGTGTTAATATTGGATGTTTGTGGAACAAACACAGCGAAGCGGCGACTCTTTTGCAGAAAGGAAATATACGGTGGCACCGAGCGCGTAACGTTCTTGTCAATGACTCGCTCTGGAATCATTGTCTCATTCGCGGCTATACGACGCTCGTCTCGCAAACGTTTAATATCAATCTCAATATTGCGTGCTCGCCGCCACCGGTTAATGCGTTCTTGGAGCGGTGCTGAATCGCTTTCAATCTTGGCAATTTTCTGTTTGTATTTTGCAAACTCAAAGCTGGTGGGCTGCTCAGCCCCGGGCTGTGGTGTAGAGAACTGCCCATCCACATTCTTGAGGATTTGCTCAACTTCAGTTCCAAACATGGTCATTTGTGTCATGCGTTTCCTGAGAGAAGGTTGTCGTAAAGATAAACGTGACCTTGGGGATTAGTGGTAGAGAAGCGCTCGTTGGGACGGCCATAAGTGCGCTCGTGCATATATTCTAGCAGCTCGGCTCCGGTAGGGAGTCCCGTGCTGCGCACAGGCGTGTTCACGCTTTTTGCATCTGCAAGCGCGTTTTGCAAATATGGAGCAGGCTTGAATGCAAAAGCTAGAACTCGGGCATCTGCACGGTCCGGCGATGGATGGCCTTGAATCTTGGCTGTGCGCTTGTCTTCCAGAATAATTTTTCCACTGGTGGTTTGGACTTTGTAGTAGCGGTTGGACATTTGCTCCATTGCCGGTTTGTCGTCAATGAAGATCAACTCTGTTAAACACTGGGCCATGTTGAACCACATTTCTGCACCGCGATTGGCATAGATTTTTGTATTCAACGCTCGGCTCTGATTTAGCACACGATTCACAGGAATGTCCCAGCGGTGAAGCATATCGCAAATTGACTTGCCAACATTGCCGTCATCCACGTTTACATTTTCGGCTGGGATTTTGTGCTTGTCGCGAATGAGATAACGGAGGTGCTCGGCTGTGCGCGTAGTGTCATCCATGCGGAATATTTCTAGCGCAAGCTCTTTATTTCCGTGCCAAACGGACAAAACGTTCTCGTCACCACCAGCCGCCACGTCACAGCCTGCAAATTTCTCTCCGAAGATTTGTTCGCGTGGTTGCGAGCGCATGTGGTTCTTGAGCGTGTCAAATGATATGACTGTCATTTCCTCTGTGGAACTGAACTCGGCTAAATATGCGGACCGAAACCATGGAGAATTTGCACCGAAGCGGCTCTTGGCTTCTTCAACTTCGTCGTTGCTAATGTGAGGGCAATCACGGTATGTGACCACCTGTTGTTTCCACCTGCCACTTATGTCATGGCAGACGTCAAAGAAATGCCCATTTGGTCCGCCCGGCGAAGATACGTCGGTGCGGCGTGTCATGCCGTTGCAACGCTCGATTGCTTGGTAGATAGGCTCAGGAATGGATTTTGCTTCGTCACAAAAGAACGCAAATTCTTTTCCTCCAAGATGTGGATGATAGCCTTCTGCTAGACCGGGTTCGTCCGTAGCGAATAGTTCGACGGTAGAGTCTGTGGGAAGGAACCTGTAAAACCGATATTTCATGTCCCACAGTTTTTGTCCATGCAGTTTATTTATTTGTCCGCAGATGTGGTCTAGTGATTGGCCTACTTGGCGGTCTAGCTGAGAACCTGATGCGGAAGTTACAACAGAGCGGGAACGCTTGAATTTCACACCCATCCAAGCCGCGGCTGGCGCAATTACGTATTGGCTCTTTCCACTTCCGTTATTTGCTCGGACTGCGTGGCGAATCACGACTCCGTTATATTGGCGGGCGAAAGATTTGTGGAACTCTACTTGCCAAGAATACAGGGAGCGGCGCTGCTCACGAATATCCTCATTATACAGTGCCATGAGAAACACTGGATCAGGAATATTTAGTGTGCCGTCGGCTCCTAGCATGTTATAGGTTAGTTGGCAGAAAATGCTAGGGCCGGTGGCTCAGTTCGCTCGGCGGACACGTCCAAGATGCCCGGCTGTTTTGCATATGCTGCCGCGGCTTGTTGAATGTAGTTATTGATTTGAATTACTGAAATGCCGCCGTTTTCTTCATTCTTTTTCGGGTCAAAGTGGCCGCTGGTTAGAAGCAAACCAAATTTGGCAGCGGAAAATTGCACAGCCTCGTTGTCGGCGCCCATTGCCAGCTCGGCAATTTTCTCTGCAAATGTCTCTTGGTATCCTGCAAGGATACTCTTGGCCTTTTCAATTGTGGCAGGAGCCTTACCCTTACTCGGCATCTGCACAATCGCAGCCTTTACCGCATCCTCGTCTATTTCCAACGAGGCGGCAATGGCCGCTGGCTCCATGCCTTGCTCAAACATGGTCCAGATTGTTTTATGTATATGCAGCTCGGCCATAGCCTAAACTAGGATTTCTTAATTTTGCTGACGCCCGCCCGCACAAATTTGGCCAGCGGCGCATTGTTGCAACTCTTAATCGTAGCTTCGTGAAAGGTGTTCATAATAAATGTGCGTTAACGTTAATTGTCATATACACAAAAGCATTTTTCGTGCCAGTGCTTCGCACATAAATAAACGAACCGGGAGTTTGATTATTTGGTTTCTGGTTTCAAATTTGGAAAATTTCGAGAGAGGTTCTAGTTCAGTAAACCAAAACCATCGAGGGGGGGGGGTCTGGGCATTGCACAGGCGCAGGCGCGAGAATTTCTCTGTTTACAGAAATATCTGAAAGGGCGGGAGGTTCTGTCATTCCTGACCGGAATGATGATTTTGAAGGTTTAGAAATGATGGAAAGAGGTGATGCAAAGCATCTGTTGAAACCGTATAGGCTTAATCACCGTCGTGAACGGCCCCGGTCTTTCAAAGATTCCCGCCGCGAATCCGAACGAATGGCGAACGGAGAGCAAACTTAGACAAAATGGATGAGGATTAAGATGATGATTTTTGAGAGGGTGGGGTCGTTGAAGTTCGGAAACGGGTGCATGTCACTTCAACACGGCAGAGCCGTGACGGGTTTTAATCATTTGTTCGCTTCGCGAAAAAATAATACGTGTGCGTATCAATTTTTTATTGTTGACTTGTGCTGCGCACAATGGCATAATTCCCGGCGGTCATTAGAATTACTTATGTTTCGCATAAGCAACATTGCCGATGGTATCACAATGTTGCCTAGTGTTGTCAAGTCACGAGTTTTCGGGATAAAAATTATGATAAATAATTGTTGGCAGAGCGCGGGAACGTGATACAGTGTTCTCAGTTCTTTTAAATGTTAATCCATCGGCGGAAAACTGGCCTTGCCACTTGAGGCTAGGAGCAACGCCGCGCAAGTCGCACAAATCCGGGCACAATCGCCGCTTAGTGATAGATTCCCGAAAGTGTGTTGCAAACGCCGCTAGATGGATTACCTTTTGTTAGTGTTCTTTCAAAAAAAATGTCGGCGCACGCAGTCAGTTGCGTTTCGCAACGTCATGCGTCACGGCACTAATCTACAGAGTGTTTAGGTAAGGCGGTTTGCCATATCTAGAGCGCTTGCAACATAGACGCTGCGACAACTCCGCGAATAGCTTGCGGCCAGCTTCTAGCGAGTGTTCTAACCTATGGCAAACAATGTCCTAACCAATAACGCAACGAAGCTGGCCGCGCACGGAATTGACATTAGCGGCGCCCCGGATAGTGGCTTGATTCTGTCAACTGCCCGCACCTTGGCGCTTGTTGCCAAGACGGGCGGTTACAAATTCCGCCCTGACGTTCTCTTTTCCAAGACTTGCAAGGAACTGAAAAGCCGTGCGGGTTTGGCGGAATCGGCACGTTTGCCCGATTCTTGGGCAAAAGCTGCGCATGAGATTTGCGACGGATTGGCCGCGCAAGTCTTGGGCGAGTTCACTAGTGACGGATACCGCATTGAAAGTGTTAGCGGCTATCGCGTCAAAATGAACATGCGGGATTTGCGGGTTGACCGCGAACGCACGGCTCGGATGGTCAAGATTCAAGACTTCGAGACTCAGCTCAAGGATTTGCGCATGCAAACCGTTCATTGGCAAGAGCAAATCTTGAAACTGGAAAATCCGAAGCTGCCCTACGATTCGCAAGAGGCAGTTGACCGGGCGAACGGCAAGATTGATAAAATCCAAGCCAATATTGACCGCGCTCGCAAGCTTGAAGCAATGATTCGTGGCAGCATGGCGCAAATCGAATCGCAGACCGCCAACGCCTAAACACTCGGAAAGCATTGTAGATACAACAAGCGGCATCGGTTGGTTAATAACCAACTGGTGCCGCCTTTTGTGTTTGCATAAATCAATAGCAACACGCGGCGGGCAGCATTAGCGCATAAGTCCCACGACAAGATTAGGTTGGCAAATCAGGTGTGCCAACCAACGTCCGGAGTTGGTCGCATAGCGCGCATCCAACCTATTCAAACTACGGAAAACGTGTGCTTGTTTCATGAGTTAAAAGACAAAAGTGTTTGTCTATATGGCAAACCTACCCACAAACAAGCAAGGCGCGACGTAACAAAGTTTGACGTATAACGCAAAGCCCTCACGTAGAATAAGGGCAACAAGCCGGGCGAGTAGTGTATGGACATAAGCCATGCACGAAAGCCCGGCTCTTTTCTTTGCCTTCTCTGTTGTATAACAAAGGAGGGCAAACAAAGGAAACAAACCAAATGAAAATTGGAGATAAAGTTAAAATCATTAACTCAGCTTCTTGTCTTTTTGGTAAGAAAGGCTACATTGTAATGTCTGACGAATCTGACTGGCCGATGGTTTTGCTTGAAGGAGAAACCAAACCAATGCTTTTCAGTCCCAACGAAGTAATCATAATTAAACCAGCCAACTAATTATGTTCTACACCTTCAAACAAACCACCATCTTTGGCTGGCTCTTCGAGCTTCGCATGCCTAACGGCATTCTAGCCGACGGAGACTTCTGTCTTGAAACGTGGGAACTCGGTCAACTTAATGGAGGGAATTGAGCACCGCCGATGCCCGAAGGGCGAGGCGAGCGAGGGCAAGTAAACCAACCTTCTCGTTTATTTTCAAGAGCCACGACCGAAGGGAGCCGGGATGCTTAACTTTCAAGCCCTCAAATTTATTAACCCACCAGTCCGCCGATAGGCGGTTTACGCATGGGAAACAGATTGTGAAACGCCCACCCATTCCCCACTTAACAATCAACTACGCCGACAAGCCCATAATTTCCCTCAAGAATCCATTAATCCTTTGTGATGGCCGCTGGCGTGCATACTTGGCCGGGTTCAAAAACAAAGAAGAAGCCGAACGTAAAGACAAACTTATGCACGAACTTCGTGTGGTGTGCTACAACACCGGCGACCACACATTAATTGGCTCGCTTAGAAAAGAGAAATAACTCACCATGCTCTGCCTATCCTGCTACAAATCCACAGTGCCACCCGAGCGAGTGAACCTTGGGTTCACAACCTGCGTAGCCTGCGCCAACAAATCAACTGCGCCCAAGAAAATGGGCTATCCCTCTTATTCTCACAAGACGGCTGGCGCCATAGTTATTTGCAGCCCGGCTGAGTTCAAATCTTACCGCAAGGTAAGCTATCGCAAAAACAAAGGCTCACACATGGGCTACGCAAGCCGCGTAGGCACACACATTATTCAATAAACCTATGAACAAAACACCAATCATCAAAATCACAACAGTCAAAGGCTACCTTACCAAAGATAGGAAAGCAGTCTATTACATTAAAGAACCAGAGATGATAGACTGTGGTATTCAAGGCAAAATGTATCTTTACGAAAACCCCAAGCGTCCACCAACCAAGCCCGAGGAATTTACCGAGGCTGTTGGCCTGTGGTATTGGCAACAAATTGATAGCTTCACCGTCTATCCAAAAGGTGTTCCCACCCACATCCCCAACCACAACAAAAAACAAACTTATGCACGCAAATAAAAACAACATCCCATCTATAGTCCAAGACCTAGACCAAACCACAAACAAGCCGCACACCTTCTACAATATTTCCGGCAAACCATCTCCACAAATCCGGCATGAGTTCGGCAAGGCACTCGCCGAATGGATTGAACAGCACGTTCACATTATTCCTGTGCATCATGCACCCTCTGCACAAGAGAGCTTTACCGTTAGCGTTACTCGATAGAGTAACATTGGCATAAGAATTGCTATCACATAATAGAATCTAAACAATTTTCCCGTGCCTGTGCTGGCCAACTGTGAATCGACAGCGTGTTGGAACACACGTTAGCAACAAGAACAGATAGCGCAAGAGAGCATTAGGAAAGGACAACTCTGGCCCCGGTCATTGACCAAAAACTAGAGACTCTTGCGGCGGGAAATGTCTAGGACACGCAGACATTAAAGAGATGTGGAAGCAGGTGGAAACCCTGCACCAATTTAATTCACCAGAACAAGCCCTGCGCGGAAGGGCAAAGCCCGCTAACCCCGTGGCAAAGACCATACACGACACACAGCAGATAATGCGGCACGTGACTCTAACAGAGTGCAAGACTCGACAACGGCTCGACAAACTGGACTAAGGCTGTGTAATGAAAATAACGGGGGATGAACAAATATGTGAGCCAGAGATACGCACTGGCTTCTGGTGAATACTTAATTTTGACAACCAAACGGAGCGATGCAAGATGACAGAATGCCCGGACCCAAGACTGGCTTCGTGCCACTCTCCGCGCAAACAATCCACGCTACGCGATGATGTTTGGTTGTCTCTTAATTTGTGCAGAGTTAAAATGGTAATGCAACACCTACGCCTTGGTCTATACGAAAGAAAGTCATCGCCGAGGAACGCCTGCACATTTATCTTCTATCCCACCCACAGCATAACACACAAGAAACAAAACAACCGTTTACGACGCAATGCGAAGACGGCCTGCATCCTAATTGGGCAGCAACCAAATTAGACGTGTAGCAATTTGTTTCTGCTCACCAAGTTGGACCACTCGTGTGAGTGACAGCCAAAGTGTTGTGTGGGTGGGATAATTTATTTGTGAGATACAAGCAGTTAACACTACCGCTAAACGAGCAGCCAAATCAAGAGAACATAAACCCACCGCCGAGCCTATCGCAGCTTGAACCCTCACCAAACCACTACTGGAAAACACCCATTCGCAAAATCATTAACCGCACCTTTTGGCGAGCACGCTACGCATACGAAATACGTTATTACAAGCGCGGCTATCCGCCTCCCAATCTTTAGATGATCCGCCACCTCCTAGCCCTACCATTCTCCTTCACCGCACTTCTGTGCATATACATTTCCTATCTACTCACCGCAAATAGCCACGAAAACTTTCGTGCCTACTGGATACGTGAGTGGAATGCGGAAGAAAAACACAAATGAACACCACACAAACCATCCAACCCAACGACAAAGTTAAACTGCAACGCCGCGACGGCAACAAATGGATTGCGCACCCGGACATCTTTACAGTCCGCGCAGTCAATAATCTTGGAGCCTTCGTGGTCCACAGTCCCACGGACTGCGTAGCCGAGTGGCTTCCGTTCGAGTCCAACCAATCACGTTTGGTTAAGGTATGAACCCCGTTCACACATCACCATTCATTTCCATCCTCCTAATAATTATCTTCTGCGGCCTCCTAGGCAATCTACTTCTAGCCGCATATCACCGCAACTTTAAGTGGGCAATGGTTGTATTCTTTGCTATGCTTCTGGCAGCGGCCACACTGAAAGGATGTAATCCGACATGAAAACCTACACAGTCCCGTGCAAATACTGTCACCAACCACTGCACCAAGTAGGCGAGCATGGATGGCGTCATACTCGCGGTGGAAAATCAACAAGCCTAGTATGCAAAAAACCAACGCCACTCACTGAGGCAGAAGAAAAGGCGCTGGCCGAAAGCCTTAAGGCCGCTATCCGTGGACAATTCGCATGAAACCAACCGACAACCAACTCAAAACCGCGCTAGCAAAGATGCTGCCGGACACCTTACTTTGGGATGACGAGATGTCCCAACACAATACAGACAGGCCACAAAATGAAGGTTGGGGCTTGTGCTGGGATTCTGGTAATCCAGTCCTCGAAACCGAACTCCTCCACGTCTGCCATTTGATTGAGCAGACGCTTTGTGATTACTCTGGAGAGAATGGAGAGAATTATTCTCAGCGTGACAACTATGCCAAAGAACTGATGAAGCTTTGTGGCACTTGGTCCGGCAGTGCATGGGATTGGGGAGATAACTGTGACGCTGATTTGTTCAAGGCCGCAAACGCCACATGGCAACAGCGCACCATCGCCTTGGCCAAAGTGAAAGGAATCGAACTATGACATATAAAAAATTGACCATCCATGCCTTTGCCAAATACCAAGGCTTTGGCGTGTCACGCTTTTCAAAGCGCACAGATTATTGCTTTGGTTGGAT
>JACCDR010476970.1_pt1 | contig 10311 bp, 12 predicted proteins | sample 7446431 | NCBI WGS metagenome assembly JACCDR01 (sample SAMN15323443, study PRJNA562643) | freshwater metagenome | isolation source: river surface water | place: USA:Blue River Watershed | collected 2017-08-17 | reverse complement strand
GACAGGAAATAGCTGATAACCCATCATACTATTTCTACCGACTAGCCTATTCATTTCCTCCTGGTGCCGTAGAGAAATGGAAACGTGAAGAACTCATACCCCTCCTGTACCAAGTGTACATATGGTGGAGGTCCATAGAGAAAAACCCCACCAATCCGTGGGAGGACGAAGAAGGAAACATAAACCCCTTCCACGGAAGAAAGTCATTCGGCATATACGATCCAATGTCAAACGGAAAAGGAGAGTTCTTCGATCTAATAGTGTACGGAAGAAAAACAAATCTAGTCGTAGACTTTGAGATGTTCCCAGAACTTAGTGAAGACCTGCCCCCCGAAGAAATACCAGAGGCAGAATACTAATGGATACTATACCATTCATAGGAACAATTGTCCTGGTATTTCTATTTATAGTAACTAGACTAGGACCAAAGAAACCACCTAGGAAATGGAAATACTGATATATCATGGAAGAACCACAAGTACGTGCTATACGTAAATGTCTAGTATGTAATAAGCGATTCAAATCGAAATCAGCAGGACACAGAATATGTGGAAAGTGTATACAAGGATACAATAAAATGTCACAGCGTCACATAGTATTAACACCAGTACCAACAGAGGATAGACAATGCAATTAATGCCACTAGAAATCTTTGCAGAAGACAATGAAGGTAAACTAACCGATACAGTAGTAAAAGCATTAGTCAATATGCTCACTGTAACCCATTTCCAGCAACTACCATCAGGACACCTAGCAGTACACGTAATGTCTGGCAGAGTACTCGTAACGAATATATCATTTGATGAATTCGTAGAGAAACAAAATAATCGCTCAGCAATCCTCACACCACGCTAATCTATTTCCTTTCAGAATTGACCGAAGTTAAGAGATAATAGGACTCCACATGCCAAGAGCAAAACCAGTAAGAGACAATAGTGATCTAGAGGATAGTGATGTATTCGACTATCCTGGCCCAGATGAACTAAACGTACCAAGTGATGTATTCGATGACTATACACTAATGATGTACGGACAGAAAGGTAAGGGTAAGACTACTACATCAGCAGCATTCCCTAATACCCTGACTCTCATGCTAGAACCATTTCGTAAGGGTCTGGTAATTCGTCAGCTATCCATACAGAAACAATCAGCACAGCAAATACGTGATGGTGGTCCTGATATCTGGCAGCGTGTACTTAATACTACACAGAAATGGCTAGATGATCCAACAGTAGAAAGACTATCATTTGACTCAATTGATATATTTTATCAATGCTGTCAAGAGTCAGTATGTGCTCGCAATAAGATCAATGTACCAGGAGATGCAGGACGTAGCTCATCTGATATATGGATTGAGATTCGTGAGGAATTCGCCTCATACATGAATCACCTGAAAGATAGTGGTATGCGTATCACTATGCTATCTCACGTAAAGGATCGTGAAGAAACAGACCTAGAGGGAGGTAAGATGAAATTTGCATCACCCTCATGCTCACCTGCTTGCCTAACATACATTAAGCAAGCAGCAGACATTGTACTACAAATTGGTACATACAATGATCGACGTGCCGCTATGGTACGTGATCCTAATAATGCAGCATTCGTATCTAATGGGGCACAAGGAAAGTTCCTACAACCAAATGGAAAACCTATCAATATCTTTGAACTACCAGATGTAAAGGATGATAACCCACAACTGTTATATCAAACCCTAGTAGACGCATTCAATAACAAACTATGGGACATGGACACACCATCCGATGCCCGTATCACCGAAACACCCAAACCAAAGGGACCACCTAAGAAAGGACCACCACCACGAAGATAACCAAGAGGAAGAAACGTAAGAGAAAGAATAGAAACTGCCATTGTTATAAATGGTATCAATCCATTACATATGACAGACGATGCAGGAATTGCGGTAGACAAGTAAAGTAATATGTTTCCTTTCAGAGATTAGAGATACGAGTGTATCTCACTGGTAGGAATATAATAGCGTGAGAAAGAGATATATCAAATGGCTAAAGCAGCAAAAGAAGACACACAAGTAAACGAATCAGCATTCCTCAAGTCACTCAATAAGAAAGCAGCCGCAGCAAAGGCAGCAGCAAAGGCAGAGCGTCCTACGGGAATGCTCGACAATGCAGCTATTATGGCTCGCCTAGGACTAGAGGAAGAAAATGATCGTATCACCGTCAATGCACGTGTATCCAAGATTCAGATTGGATTCGCTAAGAAAGATACCAATCGACCATATTTCCGATTCGCATACTCACTAACTGAGAATTCACCAAACTCAGGTAAAGGTAAGGGACTCATCGTATCTAACTACCATGAGCTTACCGAAGCTGAGAAAGATGGTGAAGTATGGCGTACCATCGAAGATGCCTACGAGAAGATGTATTGGGAATTCCAAGCCCTAGGTGAGAACACTATGGATTGGACTGATCCAATGGCAATGGCTGTAGAAGCAGCCAAGAAACATACCAAGGATAAGACAGAGATTCAGCTACAACTATCTGTATACTCTGGCAATAAAGGATTAGGACTGAATATATCAGTTGTCAATGTCCTCAATAATGATGACCTAGGCGAAGACACCGAAGAATCAGATGAGGAAGAAGAAACCGAAGGTGAAGTAGCACTAGCTGATTGGGTAGGTGGCTGGGTCACATGGACAGATTCAACAGGATCAGCAGACTTCTGTATTGACTCCTATGACGAAGATAACAATACCTTCTCTGGATCAGATGAGGAAGGTAACGAATACACAGACGCCCCAACTAGCGAATGTGAATGGTGCGACAACCAGCGTGATGCAGAATAAATTGATTCTAAGTTATGCCCATGTGGGTCAGGCAAACTAGATTATATGTGTATAGAGTGTATCCCATTCTAATCGTGCAAAGGAAAAGATGATATATCAGCCTGTTGCGTATAAACTAGGATGGGTTCAAGCCTACCAGTAGACGTACTGAAATCCACAACGAAGTAAAACGTGTAGGCATAACAGTGATATATCATCCGATAGGTAGAGCAACTTTCACTCTACCTATCCCTTTTATGGACCTATAGCTCAGTTGGTTAGAGCAAGGCTCTCATAAAGCCGTGGTCGTAGGTTCGAGTCCTACTAGGTCTATTATATGTTTTCTCTTTCAGGAGTACAGGAATGAATAAAATAGAGCATCACTCGATGACAGATGAAGAATGGGAAGTATACAGAGATAAAGCAATAGAAGTATACAAAATAGTAACAGACGCACCACTGCATCTAATAGCACCTATACTGATTAAGGTGCTAGTATCCGTACACATGCAATTGAAAGGACTATCAGAAGACTCACCAGGAGCACTACAATTACACGATAACCTACAATCACAATTATCACATACCCTATTTAACGTAACTAATCAATTCCTTAGAGAAAGAAATTAAGATGCCTCGCGGTAACAAACCTAGGATCAGTCAAGATACATCAGAGGAACGCATGGTAACATGGCGTATCTCAGGTGATCTACATAAGCTACTTACTAAGGTAACTACATATCTTGGTATGTCCCATAATCGCTTTATCACAGAAGTAATGACTGTCAAGCTACATGAAGTAAGTACTAAGATAGACAAACCAAAGACAGAGACACCAGAGTAATTGATATATCGAGGCACAGATGATTGCAGTTGACTCAGAATGTACAGGATTGTTCATCCACAAAGGATGTAGAGCATTTACTATATCAGCAGCATGTGACAAGAACAAATCCTATCTATGGAATTTCCCAGTAGACCCATTTACTAGACAAGTTACCTACACTCCTAAAGTATTTGATAACTTCAAAGCAACAATAGCTAAGCATAAAGAAATCATATTTCATAATGCAAACTTTGATATTCAAGCATTAGTAGCAGCAGGTATCTCACTAGATTATCTATTCGAGAACCACGATATACATGATACAATGGTAATGTCTCATGCCTATCATTCTCCTGGTCCTCATGGTCTAAAGCAATTAGGTGTTACACTCTTATCATTCCCAGAGGATGATGAACACCGACTAAGTGATATAACAAAAGAGGCACAAAAGGTAGCTAAGAAATTAGAATGGTGCATATCATCTAAATCCAACCCTCATCCATCACTACGTGGAAACCAAGACTCATGGCATAAGGCAGACTATTGGATACCTGCCCAAGTAGCTAAGCATCTAAACTACCCATCAGATCATCCCTGGCACACCATATGCAATGAGTACGCTGAGAAAGATGCTATTCGAACCATAGGCATATTCTATCTCTTTCAGGAGTTAATGGATCAGCAACAGCTTGATTCATATCATAAGGCACGTAGACTAATTAAACCTATTCTACAAATGCAGTATGAGAAGGTAACTCTAATACCAGATAAGATGGAGGAATCTACTAAGGAATTTGCAGATAAACAAGGTATGCAACTATTCAAGATGCGTAAGTTAGTAGGTGACAGAAAGTTCAATCCTAATTCACCTAAACAATTAGCTAGTGTACTATTTGACAAATACAAATTCCAGACAGATAGAGTAGGAGATTCCGGTGCACCATCAACCGATAAGCATGTTATATCAAAACTGCTTAAAGATGCTCCCTCAGATACAGATGGTGGACAGATCCCCCCAAGGTTCCAGTTCTTACTCGGTCTCAAACGTCTACGTAAGATCAAAACAACCAACCAATATCTATCCAACTACGAATCACATCGTAATAATAAGTATGAACTACAACCTTTCTTCAAGCAGACAGCTACAGGTACTAACCGCCTATCCTGTGAGAATCCCAATACTACTAATGTAGGCTCTGCGGATATGTCAGATGCAGAGGAAACATTTGGTGAACATACAGATGAGGAGTCATTCCGACTACGTAATATCTTTGGTCCTAGACCTAAGGAAACATGGACCTGCATAGACTACACGCAATTCCAACTACTTATATTTGCAGTAGTCTCAGGGTCACAGACACTAGTAGATCACTACCTTAATGGAGTAGACCTACACGAAGCAACTGCAATGCAAATCTTTGGTATTGATGATCCATCATTAGTGACCAAGGAACAACGTAGAGCAGCCAAGAACGTAAACTTTGGTATTCTATTCGGTGCTGGTCCAGCTAAGATAGAACAAACTGCTGGTATCCCTGGTCTATATAAGACAGCACTTGATAGACTTCCAGGTACTAAGAAATTCCTAGCTAAATCAGAAGCTACAGCAAAGTCTAAAGGATACGTACATACCCTTGGAGGATACAGACTATACGTACCGCGTGAGAGACCCTATGCAGCCTCTTGTTATATCATTCAGGGTACAGAAGCTGAGATAGTACGTGATGCAATGGTAGACGTATCCAATTATACCTACTCTACCAAAGCATGTCCATACCGTATGATTATGATGGTCCATGACGAGTTAGTACTACGATCACGCCGTCAGTCTATGACCCATCTAACCAAGATCATGAACCTCATGGAGAATGCAGGACTCAAAGTAGGTGTACCAGCTAAAGTAGATGCAGATATAGTACGACATAATTGGGCCGAGAAAGAATCATTAGAGGTAGCAGTATGATCTATAAAATATGGAGAAGCATGATAGAGTCAGAACGATGGTTCTGGAATTGGGATTGTATACTTACAATTTGCTATGGACCTAGTATATTCCGTAAAGGATACAGCATATACCAGCACAAGTATTCTGGTAAACAAATAAAGATAGACGACAGATAATTGATATATCAACAAAGAATCATTAGAGGTAGCAGTATGAATGCAATAATCGAGTACATACAAAGGTTCTTACTAGACAATAATAGTAACCAAAAGAAACTAGCCAATGTAGCAATACTAAAGACACTGATAAATGAACTAGAAAATAAGATTAGATCAGATATGAAGATAGAAGAACTAAAAGAACTCGGAGAACATAAACCTAAAGATATCTTCGAAGCATTACGTAGAATGCGTGATGATAATATAGAAAGATACGGACAGTTCGGATCACAAATTTGGTAATTTGATATATCACAATAAGAAACCAACATGCCTAAAGCACTTAACTTCGCAACATTCTTCTCTACCTACCTAACACAGGAAGTACCAGAGAACTACCAAGGTGAATACCGATTAGATTGCCCATTCCACGAATGTGAGAATCCTACAGAGCATTTCTATGCTAATTGTGAGACAGGAGAATGGCACTGTAAGAGATGCGATACATCAGGCAATGCACGCACCCTAATCACAATGCTACACCAGCAGCACTACGAACTAACCACATTAGCCCAGTATCTATCTCTTTCAGAAGTTAGAGGGTTACACCCTCAGACATTAGAAGATGCTGGATTCGCATATGACGCTGACAATGATAGATGGCTAGTACCCTACTACACCTATAACCCAGAGGAAGGTAAATGGTCACCATTCCTTAATAACCTAGGATATTTCTACCCATCATCTACCAATGAATCAACTAGATTCAAGATCAAGAAAGCAGGTGCATTATCACTGTATCTCTACAATCCAGGTATACACTCGTGTCCACCATCTGAGACTGCAATACTATGTGAGGGTGAATGGGATACCCTAGCATACTACGAGCTACACCCTGACACCACAGACCTAGTACTAGGTAAACCAGGATCAGGCTTTAACATAGCCTACATGAAGACCCTATCCAAAACTAAATCAATACATCTACTACTAGATAATGATCCAGCAGGACATAAGCAGACAGTCAAAGCTATTGAAGTAATCAAGAATGATATATCAGATATCAAGATACTTGACTGGTCACTAATGGAACATGCACAGAAAGATGTACGTGATCTATGGATAATGGAAGGTGAGAAGTCACTAGAACTAATCAATAATGCTCTGATACCAGCAGATGTAGAAGCTATAGATAAGAATGCAATCAAGATATACCAAACTAGCTTATCAGACTATGAGACTGTAGAGACATTCAATGACTACACCAATACTCTATCTACCTACCTGTACATGACTCCTGAGACACTAGCTGCAATGGCTGCTGTCCTAGGTATAACTAATAGTATCAATATCCCAGGTGAACCACTATGGGCGTTCCTAATTGGTCCACCATCATGCCTACACGAGAATACAGTTGTCAAAGTCAATAGAGGTGGTAAGACTTTCAATACTACTATCCGAGACCTACACTATATGTATCATGGTGGTGTAGCTGGAGGTAAACGATGGAATAAGAATATACCAACAATGATACAGCGTCGTGAAGACAATGGTGCAATTCGTTTGGTAGAAGTTACTGATGTAATTAAGTCTGGTGACAAAGTATGCTACGAAGTAACTACTGAGTCTGGTCATACTGTAATTGCATCAGAAGACCATAAATTCCTTACACAAGATGGGTGGAAACGCCTTAAAGCATTATCTGCTAAAGATAATCTATTCGTGAATAACGGGAATAGAGGAATAACTAAGTTAGATAAGAACTCTAATAAGCAGAAGTATAAGTATGGATTAACTTTTCACCCATATGCTACACAACCTTGCCAGGGTAATAGAAAGAAATCCAGAGGTAAGGATAGAGTATTAGTACACAGATTGAAGTATGAAGCATATCTAAATGATATATCATATCATAACTATGTACAAACACTCAAGTACGATCAAGTAACTTCTAGGACATTTAGATTCTTAGGACCAGATGAGATTGTACACCACATCGACGGCGATCATACTAATAACAATCTTGATAACCTTCACCTAACCAATAAGGTAGAACATGGAGTAATTCATGGACAAGAGAATGTTAATAATGTATGTGAGCGTACAGAGCTATCACCAATAGTATCTATCGTAAAGATTGGTGAATGCTCAACATATGATATATCAGTTGCTAGTAATCCGCATAACTTCCTAGCAAATGGTATTGTTGTTCATAACTCAGGTAAGACTACATTCATCGACTCATTCGGAGGCAACAATGAGCTGTTCGACAATCTATCGAAGATTAGTGCTAAATCTCTTGTGTCTGGCTGGAAGGATGAAACAGGTGATGAACCATCTTACCTTGCGAAACTAAAGGATAAGACACTATTCGTCAAAGACTTTACAGTAACCCTAACAGACTCTATCGACAGTCAGAAGGAAGTATTCGGTCTACTAACTGATATATTCGATGGATACGTAAAGATTCCATACGGTAACAATCAGGTACGTGAGTTCTATGATCTATACTTCAATATGGTAGCCGGTGTAACTGATATTGTACACTCTCACAGTGCTGCATCTATCGGTGAACGATTCCTACGTATTGACTACCTAGGTAAGAACTACGATTCACGTATGTTCGCACGTAGAGCATTGCAGAACTTTGGACAAGCTAGACCACAGAAGGAGCTACTAACTAAGAATACACTTGGCTTTGTCAATCATCTGCGATCAATGCCTATGATTATGACGCTCCAAGATGAGTACCTAGACCCTATTACAGACCTAGCAGAATTCATTGCTACAATTCGTACTAAGGTAGAATCAGACCCTAAGGAAGGTGTCAAGTACACGCCTAGACCTGAACTACCATCCCGCCTAGCTAACCAATTAGCTAAGCTATTCGTCTCTACCCGTGGTGTCTATAATCTAGACCCTAATAGTGATGAACAAATTGATATATCATCCAAGACAGCATTCGAGACAGTAAAGAAAGTTGCACTAGATACATGCTATGGATTCTCACTAGACATTGTACGTACCATCAAGAAGTACCCTATGTCTGATCGTCATACTGTAGCAGAACTAGCTAAGATTCACCCTCAGCGTGCATACCGTGTACTAGGTGATCTATGTACTACCGGAGTACTAACCAAATGCTCAGGTAGGGTAGGTGCCTCTGGTGGCCGTCCTGCTCATTACTATGCAATCAATCCCAAGCTATCGAATGTCCTAGATTATGATTGTCAAGAAAGTCCAAAACCAAGCAAACCAAAGAAAAGACCATGAACCAAAGAGACTGGATACCAATAACATTACTAATTGGATTCCCTTGTATGTGCATACTCTACGTGGTCTGTATAGCACTAATAAGGTAATACATTGTGATAGTTAAAAAGGTACAGAATGCAGCTAACCAGAACATCCTACTCGTGGTCCACGACGAAAAGGGTAATGCAGATAGCCTAATTGACAAACTATACACCTTCCTAGAAGACCAAGTGATATATCATCAATCAGGCACCACACCTACACAAGACCTACATAGCAGATATTTTCTTTCAGAAATAGAGGAATCAGATGCTGAGCCAGAGTAAAACAAGTAGAGGATTTGCCCTAATCAAATTCCAAGATAGGTACGATCAGCCATGCTCATTACAAAAGTCTAGCATAGCTACTGAGGATTGTATATGGTTAGGAGTACATGACCAGATAGACCTAAATACCAAAGAGATAGTAGGACCAGGAGTTAGAATGCACCTGAGTCAAGAACAAGTAAAAGAGCTACTACCAATACTACAAAGATTCGTAGATACAGGAGATATAGAATGAACGCATTAATGACAGGTTTAGGAATTGGTTTAGCATTCTGGATAGTAACTATTCCAAGTATGCTAATAATATTTAGGAATTCTAAATCAAAGATATTCGAAACTACTAACGATCAACAAGAACGATCATTAGCGTTAATGGAAGAACGTAATGTAATTGATAGAGAAGTAGTAGGAGTATTATTTCATGTAGTCAGTGCAATAGACAACAATACAGAGAGAATGAAGAAATGAGTAATTCCTATAACTACGCAAATAGGAAACTAACATACGAACAAGCACAGGAAATACGAAAGAAGTACTTTAGTAATCCAGATCTAATACAGAGAGAATTAGCAAAGGAATACAATGTAAGTATATCTATTATTCGAGGAATAGTAGAGAATCGTAATTACCTAAAACCTAGCCCATTAGAGAAACAAACTGCATGATACCAAGTTGTCCAGTATGTAAGAAACAAACACTAACCTATAGTGCTCATTTCAAAGATTACAGATGCCATGACTGTAGTTGTGTATTCATCATAGAGAATGATATATCAAAACTACATGACCACGCAGATACTTATAAGGGACCAAATATGAAATATCCAGAAGTATTGGTAGGAATAGAGAAATCACCACAGAAAGCAAAGACAGACAAAGTAGGTACTGGTCTAACGATGATACCTATGTACTCTGTAATGGAGATAGGTAAAATCTTTGTAGAAGGATTACGATACGGTAGGAACAATTGGAAGAATGGAGTAAATGATCCAGACT
>JACCDR012554442.1_pt1 | contig 10314 bp, 9 predicted proteins | sample 7446431 | NCBI WGS metagenome assembly JACCDR01 (sample SAMN15323443, study PRJNA562643) | freshwater metagenome | isolation source: river surface water | place: USA:Blue River Watershed | collected 2017-08-17 | reverse complement strand
GTGCTCGCTAATAAAGTGCGCATGTTAAAATTTCACGGATTAGGCGTTGACGCCTTTGATCGATTGAGCCAAGGGCGCAAGCCTCAAGCAGAAGTGATTGAGCCAGGTTATAAATATAATCTTGCCGATATAAACGCAGCCATTGCCTTGGTGCAATTAAAGCGGTTACCGCAACTTAATCAACAGCGCGCTGAGTGGGTTGAGCGATATCGCGAAGCATTGGCAAGCACACCATTGTTGCCTTTGGCTGTACCGCTTTATGCACACGTCCATACTAACCATTTGTTTATGGTGCGTGTGGATGCGGAGCTTTGCGGGCTTGACAGAGACGCGTTTATGCAGGCTTTGCAACAAAAAAATATCGGAACAGGTTTACATTTCCGTGCTGCGCATACGCATAAATATTATCGTGAAAAATATCCGAAGGTCGCCTTGCCTCATACAGAGTGGAATTCCGCAAGGCTTTGTACCTTGCCTTTATTTCCAGATATGACAAACCAAGATTTCGAGCGTGTTATTAGCGCAATATCCGCTGTATTGGAGTCCGCGAATGCAAAATAAGAAAACGACTTTTGAATTAATTTCCGTTGTCATTCCTGTATACAACGAACAGGAAAGTATACCCGAGTTATTGCGCAGAACTCGGGCGGCTTGTGAGCAAACCCACTGTGCGTTTGAAATTATTTTGATTGACGATGGTAGCCGCGACAAATCTGCAGAAATGTTAATTGAAGCGGCAGGCGAGCCCGATAGCCCTGTCGTTGCGGTGATATTAAACCGCAATTACGGTCAGCACTCTGCTGTAATGGCGGGCTTTGAAACGGCGCGAGGAGATCTGGTTATAACTTTGGATGCTGATTTGCAAAATCCACCGGAAGAAATTCCAAGAATTGTTGCTAGCGCTACAGAGGGTTACGATGTCGTAGGCACTATTCGGCAAAATCGGCAAGACACTTTTTTTCGCAGAAAAGCGTCAAAAATTATTAATCGCATGGTGAAAAAGGCAACCGGCCAAGAAATGAATGACTATGGCTGTATGTTTCGGGCCTATCGCCGGCACATTATTGATGCCATGTTGCAGTGCCAAGAGCGCAGTACGTTTATTCCGATACTTGCGAATAGCTTTGCTCGCAACACATTAGAAATTCCTGTTGAGCATGCGGGGCGTGAACATGGAGAGTCTAAATATGATTTATTTAAGCTTATTAGTTTAATGTTTGATTTAGTGACGAGTATGACCACAGCACCGCTGCGTTTGCTGAGCGTGATTGGCGTGTTGATTGCTGGCTTCGGTTTTGCTTTGGCGCTGATATTACTCGTATTACGTTTTACTTTAGGCTCCACTTGGGCCGCGGATGGTGTGTTCACCCTGTTTGCATTGCTCTTTATTTTTGTCGGTGCGCAATTTGTAGGTATGGGATTACTCGGTGAATACACTGGCCGAATTTATACGGATATTCGTGCGCGGCCGCGCTATTTTATTCAATCGGTTGCTCGTTTTGGAGCACAAACATCCGCAGGGGTAGATAAATAATGAAAGCTGTCGTTTTTGCGTATCACGATATTGGTTGTGTTGGCATAAAAAATTTGCTGCATGCAGGCTATCAAATAGAAGCAGTGTTTACCCATGTGGATGACCAAAATGAAAATACTTTTTTTGATTCAGTAGCCCGGTTGTGTGTTGAGCATAATCTACCCGTATATGCGCCCAGCGATGTTAATCACCCTTTGTGGTTTGATCGCATCCAAAAAATAAATCCGGATTTTATTTTTTCTTTTTATTATCGTAATTTGTTAAGCGAGCCTATCCTTGCTATCCCCAAACAGGGCGCTTTTAATTTACACGGGTCCTTGTTGCCCCGTTTTCGTGGTCGCGCACCGGCGAACTGGGTGCTGGTGCACGGCGAAACCGAAACGGGTGTAACCTTACATAAAATGGTGAAGCGCCCAGATGCAGGCGACATAGTTGCTCAACAGTCTGTGGCAATCGGTGAATCAGATACTGCACTTACATTAAACCGAAAATTGCGCGATTCAGCATCGCAGTTGTTAAATGATATTTTGCCCTTGATGAAAACCGGTGACTTCACTCTGCAGCCGCAGAGTGAAGCTGCGGCAACCTATTTTGGTCGCCGCACGCCTGCAGACGGTGAAATTTTTTGGCATCAATCAGCCAAAGCTATTTATAATTTGGTGCGAGCAGTGACTCAGCCCTATCCCGGCGCGTTTAGTTTTGCAGGCGATCGTAAATTAATTGTGTGGCAGGCCAGAGTATTACCGTCAACAGCGAATCACTCCACGCCAGGGCGTGTTATTTCAGTAGACCCTTTGCAAGTATCCTGTGGTGAAGGCGTGCTGGAAATTATATCCGGTCAATCAGAACAAGGTTTATTTGTTCGTGGTAACCAGCTTGCGTTAGAATTGGGCTTAACGGAAGGTACAGTGTTGGGCACCAAAGCGTCAGCCCATTTGCAAAAGCTGAAACCTACGCGTGTGCTTATTTTAGGTGTCAATGGATTTATTGGAAATCATTTAACCGAGCGTTTGTTAACAGACGACAAATACGAAGTATTCGGTTTGGATATAGGCTCAGATGCGATTTCACGTTTTATTGGTAACCCGCGTTTCCATTTTGTTGAGGGCGATATCAGCATCCACACCGAATGGCTGGAATACCACATTAAAAAATGTGATGTTATTCTGCCTCTGGTTGCCATAGCTACTCCAATTGAATATACCCGTAATCCTCTGCGTGTGTTTGAATTGGACTTCGAGGAAAATCTTAAAATTGTTCGCTATTGTGTTAAATACAAAAAACGCATTTTGTTTCCATCGACATCAGAAGTTTATGGGATGTGCGAAGATGCCAGCTTTGATGAAGACACCTCTAATTTAATCGTTGGCCCGATTAACAAACAGCGTTGGATTTATTCAATCTCTAAGCAATTATTGGATAGAGTTATTTGGGCCTATGGTCAGAAAGAAGGATTGAAGTTCACGCTTTTCCGCCCATTTAATTGGATGGGGCCACGTTTGGATAATTTAAATGCTGCTCGTATTGGCAGCTCACGCGCAATCACGCAATTAATTTTAAATTTAGTTGACGGTACGCCCATTAAGTTGATTGATGGTGGAGCTCAGAAACGCTGCTTCACTGATGTTCGTGAAGGGGTCGATGCACTATTCCGAATTATTGAAAATAAAGACGGTTTATGCGATGGAAAAATTATTAATATCGGCAACCCCGACAACGAAGCCAGTATTAAACAAATGGCAGAAATTTTGTTAGAGAAATTTGAAGCCCATCCCCTGCGCCATCACTTTCCCGCCTTTGCTGGCTTTAAAGCAGTGGAAAGTTTTTCGTATTACGGCGCGGGTTATCAAGATGTGTCTCATAGGCGCCCAAGCATTCGCAATGCGCAAAAATATATCCAGTGGACTCCTACCATTTCCACAGAAGAAACTATAGAAACCACATTGGATTATTTTTTACGTGACTATATAAGCGTGGAGTAAAAAATGGATGTAGGTTTACGCATTGACGTAGATACCTTTAGAGGGACGCGTGATGGCGTCCCTCGTTTATTGGAGCTGCTCAAAAAATACAATGTAAAAGCGACTTTCTTTTTCAGTGTTGGGCCGGACAATATGGGGCGTCATTTGTGGCGATTGTTGAAGCCCCAGTTTTTGCTGAAAATGTTGCGTTCAAAAGCCGCTTCTCTGTATGGCTGGGATATTTTGTTGGCAGGCACTGCATGGCCAGGAAAAAATATCGGCAAACACCTTGCACATATCATTCGCGATACCGATGCGGCACAGCACGAAATTGGTTTACACGCGTGGGATCACCATGCGTGGCAAGCAAAAGTAGGCGACTGGTCTGAGACTGAGCAAGTAAAGCAAATTAGACTGGGCATGAAAGCGCTTGAGAAAATATTGGGTCGGCCAGTAGACTGCTCTGCTGCAGCGGGTTGGCGAGCCGATGAGCAAGTGTTAAACGCTAAACATCAATTTGCATTTCGCTACAACAGTGACTGCCGTGGCACCTTTATATTTCGTCCTAAAATCGCCAACACTGACTTAGGCGCTCCGCAAATTCCAGTAACCTTGCCCACCTTTGATGAAGTCATTGGAAAAAATGTCACAATCGATACATACAACCAACATATTCTCTCTTCACTAAAAAATCACAGTTTGAACGTCTATACGATTCATGCAGAGGTGGAAGGTATAGCGATGGCGCAGATGTTTGAATCACTTTTGCAGCAAGCTAAAGCCCAAGGAATTCGTTTTTGTTCTTTGGGTGATTTATTGAGTGGCGAAAGCGATTTACCCGTGGGTAGTATTGTGCGCGGTTTTCTTGATGGGCGTGAGGGTTGGTTGGGATGTCAGGTGTAGCTAATTTTTTACAACGACAAGGTTATGCGGCGTTATTATTTCTATTTTTTGTTGTAGTTTATTTGGTTCCGCTTGATAACCGTTCATTGGTCATTCCGGATGAAGTACGCTATGCGGAAATTAGTCGAGAGATGCTGCATTCAGGAGATTGGGTCGTTCCACAACTGTTGGGAATGGATTATTTTGAAAAGCCTGTGGCCGGATATTGGTTAAATAATATTAGCCAATTATTATTCGGTGAAACGCGATTTGCGGTGCGATTTGCCACCGCTTTCTGCACTGGCATGACGGCGATTTTATTGTACTGGTTTACTCTGCGATTATTTTATTCGCAGAAAAAGGCATTTGCCGTGGCTGCTTGCTATCTCTCTTGCTTGGAGGTTTATGCGATTGGCGTATTCAGTTTACTAGACGGCCTCTTTACGCTTTGGTTCAATTTATGCGTCGTTTTTTTTTACGTGGGTGTTCATGCTGAAGCCCTACGAAAAAAGCAATTTTTTTATGCGCTCACAGGTGTTGCTGCGGGGCTTGCATTTTTAACCAAGGGTTTTATTGGCTTAGTTGTTCCCGTCATAGTTGCATTTCCTTATTTGATTTATTCTCGTCAATTGGCCGAACTCCGCCATCTTTGGATTGCCATTTTAAGTGCGCTTATTGTGAGCTTACCCTGGGCAATATTAGTTCATTTGCGGGCGCCAGACTATTGGCATTATTTTTTTTGGGAAGAGCACATAAAGCGCTTTTCTTCTGATCAAGCACAGCACAAAGCGCCATTGTTCTATTATATGCCCGTGCTTGTTTTGGGTTTGTTACCCTGGGTTGGTTTAGTACCTGCTGTCTTGGTTCAGGCTTGGCGAAACACTGCATCTCGATCTTCCATTGTGTTTATTTTCTTATGGGCTCTGCTGCCTTTGCTATTTTTTAGCGCGGCGAAAGGAAAATTACCCACCTATATTTTGATGTGCTTTGCACCTATGGCTATTTTGATTGGGTGCGGTATTGTTGATTTTATAGAAACAAAAAAGTGGCGAGTCATTCGTACTAATGCGGTGGTTAACCTTTTATTTGGGTTATTGGTTGCATTGACTGTGTTTTTAATTGCCAATGGCTACCTAGGCAATAACGCTTACTATGACGACACCGAAAGCTTCAAAATTTTGATTGCTATTGGCATTTTTATTTTTTGGGCACTCATGGGGCTAATATGTTTCTTTCGCCCTAGTCAGTCAATTTTAACCTGCATGCTTTGCCCATTGGCTTTTGCTCTTTTGTTGAATCCTGCGTGCCCTCGCGCAGCAATTTATTCAAAGCAACCAGAGTCGTTTATCAATGAACATAAAACTCTGTTGGAGAAAGCGCGCATCCTAATAAGTGACGATCCCGGCTTAGCCATGAGCCTTGCATGGGTGCTAAAGAGAACAGATATTCGTATATATGGTGCTTCTGGTGAATTAACTTATGGATTAAAGAGCAGTAAAATTGCAAGCAGGCTTATTTTGGCAGAAGAATTTCCTAGATGGTTGGCTGAAGCTCGCCAAAAGGAAGATGTTATTGTTGTCGCCTATCGAAACAAAAAAATATTGTCGGAAGTATTACAAGGAGCTGATAAAGTATATTCTAAATACTCTCTAACATTATTCTATTTTAAATCTTCTGGTTCAAGCACACCCAATGAATAGCTTGCTCATTTTGATTGTTTGCGTTCTAACCTGTGCAGGTCAATTGTGTCAGAAGAAAGCCGTTGAACGTTGGCGAGGAAAAGCACTTCCATGGAAATCGAAACTAGTTGATGTTTGGTTTTTGGCTGCCGTTGCTTCATTAGGTTTGGGAATGTTAGTTTGGCTTCAAGTGCTGCGCGTGGTGCCATTGAATATTGCCTACCCCATGCTCAGTTTTAATGTTGTATTAGTAACGCTTGCCTCTCAATATTTATTTAAAGAAAAAACAACTTTACGTGGGTGGCTCGGTATCTCTGCCATTGTTCTTGGTATTATTTTGTTGGGGCTAGGAGCGCATTTATGATTGCCGTTAGTTCACGCGGTTACCTTTTGGCAAGCGCAAGTATTTTGGTTGCTACCTATGCCCAATTGGCTATGAAATGGGGAATGAGCCATTTGCCGTTGCTGCAAGAAAATTGGTCATCCATTGAGTATTGGCTAAGTGTAAAATTACCTGCGTTTTTCGTGCTTTCTGGTATTGCAGCTTATGGCTTGTCTCTTATGCTTTGGTTGGGTGCATTAAACTTTATTCCCCTAAATAGAGCTTATCCTTTGTTAAGCCTGAGTTATGTGTTGGTATATTTGGCGACTATTTCATTGCCTTGGTTTAACGAGTCCTTCACGCCCTTGTGTGCTCTTGGCGTTTTTTTTATTTCAATTGGTGTTTGGTTGAGTGTTACAAGTTCCGCTAAGGCATAATCTTATCTTTCTGTTGTTTTTTACGAGGCATGTCCTGTTATGGATATACAAATTCAGCTAGGTTTAAAATTTATGAACGGGTCTTCGTTAGATGCGCTAACTGAGGCAGCGAAGGCATCTCCGCGCCTACGAATGAACAATAATTTGCATCCGTCGAATGAGGTCGGCGTTCAACGGCTTGCCATCGCAATGGAGCCCGGCACCTATGTTCGACCGCATAGACATAATCATAGCTGGGAGCTGCTTATCGCACTGCGAGGCTCTTTCAGTGTGGTATTTTTCAACGCTCATGGTGAAGAAACTTATCGATTTATATTGGGCGGAGCGGTAGGCGAGCCTCTTGTCGAAATGCCCGCGGGCACTTGGCACTCAGTTGCAGCGAGAGAAACGGGCTCAATTATTTTTGAAGTTAAAGAAGGTGCTTACATTCCTGTTGGGCCTAACGATTCAGCTGCGTGGGCTCCAGAAGAGGGTACACCGGAAGCCAAAAAATTTGTTGAATATTTGATTGGCGTATAGGCTGCTGAGTCATTACTAAACACAATCATCTCCAAAATAACTTATTTTTGCCAAAGGAAATCTGTTGGTTTGGCGCGCCGTTATTTTTGTCGGCTCTCGGATTTTATAGAGAACACAAGCGACTGTCGTGTTTTCGTTAAATCGGTATAATGCGCCTTTCTCAATAAACAGAAAGGCTCCTTCATGACTGTTCGTACTCGAATTGCACCATCTCCCACGGGTGATCCACACGTAGGTACAGCCTACATTGCGCTCTTTAATCTTTGTTTTGCGCGCCAACATGGCGGGCAATTTATTTTACGAATTGAAGATACTGATCAGACTCGAAGCACGCCAGAATCTGAGCAAGCCATTTTGGACAGCTTACGCTGGCTAGGTTTAGATTGGGACGAGGGTCCGGATGTTGGCGGCCCGCACGGGCCCTATCGCCAAAGTGACCGTATGGGAATGTATCGTCAGTATGCCGAAGAATTAATTGCCAAAGGGCATGCATTTTATTGCTTCGCGACCGCGGAAGAATTAGATGAAATGCGCCGCGAACAAATGTCTCGCGGCGAAACCCCGCAATACGATGGCCGCGGGCTGTTGCTCTCTGATGAAGAGGTTCAACGTCGGTTAACAGCGGGCGAGCCCTATGTTATACGCATGAAAATTCCACCAGAAGGCGTTTGTGTTGTCGACGACATGCTACGCGGTAAAATCGAAATCGAATGGTCCCATGTTGATATGCAAGTGCTGCTGAAAGGTGACGGTATGCCCACCTATCATCTAGCCAATGTTGTTGATGATCATTTGATGGAAATTACGCATGTTATTCGCGGTGAAGAGTGGATAAATTCAGCACCTAAGCATCTTAAACTTTATGAATATTTTGGTTGGCAGGCGCCTGTGCTCTGCCATTTACCGTTGCTGCGTAATCCTGATAAATCGAAATTGAGTAAACGTAAAAATCCTACAAGTATTCTTTACTACAAACGCATGGGCTATTTGTCGGAAGCAATGCTGAACTATTTAGGCCGCATGGGTTGGTCTATGCCGGATGAACGTGAAAAATTTACCTTGACGGAAATGCAGCAGCATTTTGATTTGAACCGCGTTTCTCTCGGTGGGCCTATTTTTGATATTGAAAAATTGAATTGGCTAAATAGCTTGTGGATTCGTGAGAATTTCACCGTTGAGCAACTTGCCAATCGCCTTCATCAATGGGCATTCAATAAAGAGACATTATTGCAAGCGTTACCTCATGCACAATCGCGTATGAACACCTTAAGCGACTTTGCGCCGCTTGCGAGTTTTTTGGTGTCAGGCATGTTGCCGCTGTCTGAAGCGAATTTCAGCAGTAACAAGCTTGAAATTGAAAAGCAAAAGGAGTTGTTGCAATTTGCTCTGTGGCGCATGGAATCCCTGCGTTTTTGGGATAAAGATGTAATTTTTGCTGAACTCAAACTTCTTTCTGAGCAGATGGGCTTTAAGGTCAAAGATGCCTTGGCACCCATCTTTGTTGCTATTGCGGGCACCACTGCATCGTTTTCGGTAGTGGACTCTATGGCTATTATCGGCCCTGATATGAGCAGAGCGCGATTGCGTCACGCCATAAATGTATTGGGAGGCTTCGGTAAAAATAAACAGAAGGAATTGGAAAAATCATATGCCAAATTAAACCAAGTAAATGCCGAGGGTCCACAAGGTAAGTAAATGATTGGTTCTGCGGCCTCTTGGCCTGTTTTTTCTTGACACTCCAAGAGCAGCTGCATACAATGCGCCCCGCTTCAGGATGAAGCCTACGCAATACTTGGGGCTATAGCTCAGCTGGGAGAGCGCAACACTGGCAGTGTTGAGGTCAGCGGTTCGATCCCGCTTAGCTCCACCAATAACTCTTTGATTCACAAAGAATTTTCAAAAAGGCCGACTCGAATGAGTCGGCCTTTTTGCTTTAATAAGTTAGTTTTGAGTTAGTTAAATGAAGTCAGGTTTTTTGTAGCCAAATTTCCCAGTTCGGTAACACTCAATCCGCTCAGTTTCATCACCTCCCTGTAGGTGTCCCGCAACGCGATCAGATTATCCAACTCCAAGTCGCCGGTCATACTCCCAAGGCGTGGTTTAATGTCCACAAATCGCTCTCGCTTACTTCGTTGTTGTTAAGCCAAAAATCCAGCAAACCAAAAGCTGCTTTACCCACTGCGCCGCTGTTCGAGTGGGTGTGTTGTCTGGCGTTTAACAAAAACACACAGCCATAAATTGCGCTGGTTAAATCAATGCTGATGGTTTCGTCCAGCCCTGTTTCAGCGTGCATGGTCTCAAGTGCGTAACAGAGTAAAAACGGAATAATGCTTGAAGGATTTAACGGTTCGTAATGGGTGCATGTGAATGAGGAGGCTCTTGCTAGAAGGCGGCAAGTGCTGGTTTTATCCATATCGATCAGGATTGTTTTTGGGGTGGCTCTGGGCGTATAGGAGGCCACAATCGTTGAATCTAGCGCTTCATGCGCGCTTCTGGCCGCCCCATTTAAAATGGTTACCTCACCGCGAACATTAACTTGCTAATCCTGATGCACTGTTTGCAAAATTTCCCAAGTGCGATTAATCGCTTTCTCTTGCCCAAATTTTTTCCAAACATTTGCCAAATCAAAGCAACTCAAGTGGCAGGCGAGCCTGTTGTTAACCAATGAAGGCTCAAGCCATTTGCTGGCAAGATTATTGGTGATTGAATTTAATTCAGCCCGAGTGCTGATACTCGGTGAGCGTTTGCCGTGCCACCAATCATTCTAGGTTGAAGCCGCTAACTTTGATGCCGGTAAACCTTTGTCAGTTAGCACTCCTATAACCTCACGGTAGTAGGGGTTCTCTTTGGTTTCACCCAGTAGCGACCGCTGAAGAAGCCGTGTGAATATTCTTATTCGTAGTGTATTCATCTAATTCTGTTTTTAACGTTAAAAAATAGAATTTAACAGAACCTCCCGCCTAATCACACCCCGTAATCT
>JACCDR012430524.1_pt1 | contig 10315 bp, 10 predicted proteins | sample 7446431 | NCBI WGS metagenome assembly JACCDR01 (sample SAMN15323443, study PRJNA562643) | freshwater metagenome | isolation source: river surface water | place: USA:Blue River Watershed | collected 2017-08-17 | reverse complement strand
GACGATCTTGCCTTCGATGCCGCGCTTGCCGAAGCCGCCCGGCACCAGGATCGCGTCGTAGCGGCCGAGCTGCGCGGCGGTCTGCTCGGTCAGCGACTCGGCGTCGACGTACTCGATCTGCACCTTGGCGTGGTTGTGGATGCCGGCGTGGCGCAGCGCCTCGTTCAGGCTCTTGTAGCTGTCGGACAGATCGGTGTACTTGCCGCACATGGCGATGGTCACCGTGCTGGCCGGGTGCTCCACCTCGTGCACCAGCGAATCCCAGCGCTTCAGGTCGGCCGGGCGCGTGAGCAGCTGCAGCTTCATGCAGATCAGCTCGTCCAGGCCCTGCTCGTGCAGCACGCGCGGCACCTTGTAGATGGTGTCCACGTCGGGCATGGAGATCACACCCCATTGCGCCACGTTGGTGAACAGGCTGATCTTCTCGCGCTCGTCATCGGGGATGGCGCGGTCGGCGCGGCAGAGCAGGGCATCGGGCTGGATGCCGATCTCGCGCAGCTTCTGCACCGTGTGCTGGGTCGGTTTGGTCTTGAGCTCGCCGGCGGCGGCGATCCAGGGCACATAGGTCAGATGCACAAAGGCCGCGTTGTTGGGCCCCAGGCGCAGGCTCAGCTGGCGCACGGCTTCCAGGAAGGGCAGGGACTCGATGTCTCCCACGGTGCCACCGATCTCGACGATGGCCACGTCCACGGCCTCGGGGGTCTCGTAGCCCGCACCACGTTTGACGTATTCCTGGATCTCGTTGGTGACGTGGGGGATGACCTGCACGGTCTTGCCCAGGTAGTCACCGCGGCGCTCCTTCTCGAGCACGCTCTTGTAGATCTGGCCCGTGGTGAAGTTGTTGGTCTTTTTCATCCGCGTTTCGATGAAACGCTCGTAGTGGCCCAGGTCCAGGTCGGTCTCGGCACCGTCGTCGGTCACGAACACTTCACCATGCTGGAAGGGCGACATCGTCCCGGGGTCGACGTTCAGATAGGGATCAAGCTTGATGAGGGTGACTTTGAGGCCCCGCGATTCCAGGATCGCGGCCAGAGACGCTGAGGCGATTCCCTTGCCCAGGGAGGACACCACACCGCCGGTGACGAAGACGAATTTGGTCATGTCGGTTCGGACGCGCAGTCCGAGGAGGTGGTAAAGCGAGATTATAGACATCCCCCCAAACCGGACGTCCCGGTCCAGGCCCGGGACGGGTACAGATGCTACATTCCGGGCCATGAATGACCTTGCTGGCAAACACATCGTCCTGGGACTGACGGGCGGCATCGCCTGTTACAAGGCGGCCGAGCTGTGCCGCGCCCTGGTGAAAGAGGGCGCGACGGTACAGGTCGTGATGACCGAGGCTGCAGGCCAGTTCATCACGCCCGTGACGATGCAGGCCCTCTCCAACCGGCCGGTCTACCACTCGCAGTGGGACGCGCGTGAACCCAACAACATGGCGCACATCAACCTCAGCCGTGAGGCCGACGCCATCCTCATCGCTCCGGCCAGCGCCGATTTCATGGCCAAGCTGCTGCACGGCCGGGCCGACGACCTGCTGAGCCTCATGTGCCTGGCCCGTCCCATCGAGACCGTGCCCCTGCTGATCGCCCCGGCCATGAACCGCGAGATGTGGGCCAACCCGGCCACGCAGCGCAATGTGGCCCAGCTCAAGGCGGACGGCGCCCATGTGTTCGAGGTCGGCTCGGGTGACCAGGCCTGTGGTGAGGTGGGCGACGGCCGCATGCTGGAAGCTGACGAATTGCTCGCCGAGGTGATTGCCTTCTTCCAGCCCAAGACCCTGCGCGGCCAGCGTGTGCTGGTGACGGCCGGACCGACCTACGAGGCCATTGATCCGGTGCGCGGCATCACCAACCGCTCCAGCGGCAAGATGGGCTTTGCCATCGCGCGTGCCGCGCACGAGGCCGGGGCCGACGTGACCCTGGTGGCCGGCCCGGTGCACCTGCCCACGCCGCGCGGTGTGCGTCGTGTGGATGTGCGTTCGGCGCGCGACATGCAACTGGCCGTGGAGGCGGAATCGCAGATTGCTACTGTTTTTGTAGCGACTGCGGCCGTGGCCGACTGGCGCCCGGCCACCTCGGCCGAACAAAAGATCAAGAAAGACGGCTCCGGTGCCGTGCCCGCGCTGAGTTTTGTCGAGAACCCGGACATCCTGGCCGCCGTGGCCCAGGGACCCCGGGCCAGGAGCGGCAAGCTCTACTGCGTGGGTTTCGCCGCCGAGAGCCATGACCTGCAGGCCCATGCCCAGGCCAAGCGTGAGCGCAAGGGCGTGCCCCTGCTGGTCGGCAATATCGGCCCCGCCACCTTTGGTCAGGACGACAACCAGCTGCTGCTGGTCGATGAAAGGGGCGTGAGCGAGCTGCCGCGCGCCGACAAGCTCACGCTGGCTCGCCAGCTGGTGGCCGAGATCGCGCGCCGGCTGCCGGTGCTGCTCTGAGTTTCTTCTTTCCCTTCAACCATGCACATCGACGTCAAGATTCTCGATCCGCGCCTGGCGGATCAGCTGCCCACCTATGCCACGCCCGGCAGCGCCGGCCTGGACCTGCGTGCCTGTCTGGGCGAGGCCCTGACCCTGCAGCCCAATGCGTGGCAGCTCATCCCCACCGGCATGGCCATCCACCTGGCCGATCCGGGCTATGCCGCGCTGATCCTGCCGCGCTCGGGCCTGGGGCACAAACACGGCATCGTGCTGGGCAATCTGGTCGGACTCATCGACAGCGACTACCAGGGACAGCTCATGGTGAGCGCCTGGAACCGCAGCCCCACGGCCTTCATCATCGAACCCATGGAGCGTATCGCGCAACTGGTCATCGTGCCTGTGGTGCAGGCGCAGTTCAATGTGGTGAGTGAATTCACCGCCGTGACCGAGCGCGGGGCCGGTGGCTACGGATCGACGGGTAAAGCCTGATCAGTGCAGGCTTGAGCCGCCTGGCCCCTGCTCGTGCAACGGGGCGATGCGGAAAAAGCCGGTGCCGGCCGTGCCGCTACCGATCTCGTCTTCGGTGGCCTCGCGCACGGCCTCGACCTTGAGGCGCAGGCGCAGCGCGATGCCCGCCAGCGGGTGGTTGCCGTCGAGCACCACGTGCTCGGGGTAGATCTCGGTGATGGTGTAGAGCGCGTCCTTGGGCGCCTCGGGGTTGCAACCGGCGGGCAGGGCCGAACCCTCGATGGTCATGCCTTCCTCGATCTCGGCGGGGAAGAGTTCGCGCTTTTCCAGGAACAGCAGCTGGTCCTGATAGTCGCCGAAAGCTTCTTCGGGCTCGAGCTGCAGCGCGACCGTGGCGCCGACGCCGTGGCCTTGCAGCGCATCCTCGATCTTCTTGAAGAGATCACTGCCGCCGATCAGGAACTCGACCGGTTCGTCGAGCACGTCGAGTTCCTCACCCAGGGTGTCGGTGAGCGTCCAGGTCAGCGCGACCACACATTGCTGATTGATGTCCATAGGGCAGAATTGTCGCAGTTAATGCGAACCACGGATCACGACATGGATGTGAAACAGCCGCTGCCCTTGCTGGGCGGCCTCAGCCCTGAAACCTTCATGCGCCGCCACTGGCACAGGAAGCCTTTGCTGGTGCGCCAGGCCATCCCGGGTTTCCAGGCTCTGCTGTCGCGCAGCGAACTGGTGGCGTTGGCCGCGCAGGAGGATGTGGAGTCGCGCCTGGTCACCCTGCAGCGCCAGCGGGGCAAGGAGCACTGGAGCCTGCAGCGCGGACCTTTTGCGCGCCGTGCCCTGCCCACGTTCAAGACGCCCGAGTGGACGCTGCTGGTGCAGGGGGTGGACCTGCACCACGATGCGGTCCACACACTCATGAACCGTTTCCGATTCATCCCCGATGCGCGGCTCGATGACCTGATGATCAGCTACGCCACCGAGGGCGGCGGGGTCGGGCCGCATTACGACAACTACGATGTCTTCCTGCTGCAGGCCCACGGCAAAAGGCGCTGGCGCATCGGCCGCCAGGAGGACCTGAGCCTCAAGCCCGGCATGCCGGTGAAGATCCTCGCGAACTTCCGGCCGGAGGAAGAGTTCGTCCTCGAGCCTGGTGACATGCTCTACCTGCCGCCGCATTACGCGCACGATGGTGTGGCCGAGGATGGCGAGTGCATGACCTATTCCATCGGCTTCCGTTCGCCGAAGGCGGGGGAGCTGGCGCAGGAGTTGCTGCAGCGGCTGGCCGAGGATGCGGTCGAGGCCGTGGGGGAGGATTTCTATCGCGACCCGCGCCAGGCGGCCGTGGCGGCACCGGCGGCCATGCCGGCCGGCTTGCAGCGTTTTGCGCGACAGGCCCTGCAGCAGGCCCTCCAGGATCCGCTGGCGATGGAGCGCGCCCTGGGCGAGGCCATGAGTGAGCCCAAGCCCCAGGTGTGGTTCGAGCCCGGGCAACGCCTGCGGGCGCGCCGTGGCCTGGTGCTGGATCGCCGCACACGCATGCTATATGACGAGACGCATGTCTATATCAATGGCGAGAGCTATCTGGCAGCAGGCCGCGGCGCCACGCTCATGCGCCGGCTGGCCGACGAACGCCAGCTGTCGGCGGCGGCGCTGGCGCGCGCCAGTGCGGCGGCGCGTGAGCTGTTGGGTGACTGGTGCGAAGACGGATGGGCCCATGAGCATTGAGCCCGCACCAGCCCGCCTGCCCCAGGGACGCCTGCAGGGTCGCAGCGTCTTCCAGCAGGCCCTGCGCGACGCCTTGCTGCAGGCCGCGCGCGAGGGGTGGAACGAGATCGTCGTTTCTGACGCCAACTATGCGGACTGGCCGCTGGGCGAACGCGCCGTGGCGGATGCCCTGCAGGCCTGGTCACGAAGTGGGCGGCGTTTTGTGATGCTGGCCATGAGTTACGAGGGCATTCCGCGCTGGCATGCGCGCTTCGTGAAGTGGCGCCAGACCTGGGACCACATCATCGAATGCCGCGTCTGCCGCAGCAGCGATGCGCTGGCTTTCCCGAGCGTGTTCTGGAGCCCGGCCTGGGTGATGCAGCGCATCGACACCGAGCAGGATGTGCTGCTGTGTGACCATGAAGCTGCACGGCGTGTCGCCCTGCGGCAGTTGCTCGACGAGTGCCGCCGCGACAGCAGCCCGGGTTTCCCTGCCTCCGTCCTGGGGCTCTGAACGCGATCTGGGTTGTCACTTAAGGGTTAATCCGGGTTTCTTTCGCATGGCGGTATGAAACCCACCCTATAATTTGCGGCTAAGTAAGTGGGGCGTCAGCTCTCTTGCTTGGCCGGGGCGGTCAACCGCACCGGCGATTTCCGGAAATTGTTTCAACCCATTCAAATCAAGATTCATATGAACAAGTCTCTCGTTCTGGCTGCCGTGATCGCCGCCGCCGCCCTGGCCGCTTGTGGCAAGAAGGAAGAAGCCGCTGCCCCCGCCGCTGCTCCCGTTGCTGCCCCCGCTCCGGCTGCTGACGCCTCCGCTCCCGCTGCTGCTCCGGCTGCTGACGCTTCGGCTCCCGCCGCTGCCAAGTAAGCTGACGCTGCACACAAAAAAGCCACCGTCAGGTGGCTTTTTTTATGCCTGTCACCAGACAGGCTGGCAGGGCATGGCCCCTAGCGCAGGTCGTCGGCGATCACCTTGAGCATGCGCTGCGCGTGGTCCGACGACACGGCCTTGCCCTCGGTGTCCAGCACGGAGACCGTGCTGCTCTCGCCCTGGCTGCGGACCAGGATCCGGTACTTCTGCGGGGTCTTGTCCTTGGGCGTGCTGCTGAAGAGGCGGCTGAAGAAACCGGGCTCTTCCTCGCCGGGCGCCTTGGGTTCGACGTAGCGGACGAAGTAGACCCCCTGGCTGCGATCACGGTCCTCGACCGTGAAGCCCGTACGGTCCAGGGTGAGGCCGACGCGGCGCCAGGTCCGGTCAAATCCTTCGTTGACCAGCACCACCGGCTGGCCTTCCCGCTGCTCCAGCCGGGAGGTCTGGCGCGGCGCGATGGCGGCCACCTGCAGGCCGGCCTGTTGGGTCGTGGCACCGAGCTTGAGCATGAGGCGACGCAGCATCTCGATCTCCATCTCGGGATCGATCGGGCGTTGCTGCCAGATGGTCTTGGTCTTGTCGGTGTCCTGGTAGACCTCCTCCATGCCCCGGTGACTGATGTAGATCTCGGTCCCACCCGTCGCGTTGCGTTCGAGGCGGGTACGGTACTTGTCCATCATCCCCGTCGAGTACAGGCCATCGATGACCTTCCCCAGGGTGCGACGGATGATGTCCTGCGGCAGCTTGGCCCGGTTCTCGGCCCAGTCCGTTTCCATGATGCCCAGCAGTGGGTCTTCACGGACCAGGGTCAGCCCGGTTTCCTGCCAGAACTCCCGGAGCTGGGGCCAGAGCTTCTCGGCGGGCTGGTCCACGACGAGCCAGCGCTGTGCCCCCTGCCCCTCGATGCGCAGGCCGTACGCGGGGACCACGGCCACGGTGCTGCCGGCTGCGCCCTGGGCGGCCGCCTGGTAACCCGTGGCACTGACCACGGCACCCGGGGTGGTGTAGCGGGTGTCCCGGGGCAGCTGGGAGAGGTCGGGCGGGATGGACAGGGGGGCGGCCTTGGCGGCAGCCTTGTAGTCCACCTTGTCGCCCTCGAGTGCGGAGCAGGCGGCCAGCGCCAGGGTCAGACCCAGCAGGGCCAGTTTCGATACAGGCTTCAACGGAGGTTTCCTCAACAGGGCGTCAGAGCAGGCCGCACGTACGCAGTGCGGCCTCGACCGCCGGCTGGTTGCCTGCGGTCAGAGGCGTCATGGGCAGGCGCAGCGCACCGCCACAACGGCCCATGCGCTGCAGGGCCCACTTGACGGGGATGGGGTTGGGCTCGATGAACAGCTGCTTGTGCAGGGGCATGAGCTTGAACTGGATTTCCATGGCACGCTTGACGTCGCCAGCCATGGCGGCCACGCAGAGCTCGTGCATGGCGCGCGGGGCCACGTTGGCTGTGACGCTGACGTTGCCATGGCCGCCGCAGAGCATGAGGGCCACGGCGGTGGGATCGTCACCCGAGTAGATGGCAAAACCCTGGGGCGCTTCGCGGATCAGCCACTGCGCGCGTTCGATATTGCCCGTGGCTTCCTTGATGCCCACGATGCCTGGCACCCGGGCCAGGCGCAGCACGGTGTCGTGCGCCATATCGGCCACGGTGCGGCCGGGCACGTTGTAGAGCACCATGGGTAAGTCGCCGACGGCTTCCGCGATGGCCTTGAAGTGCAGGTACTGGCCTTCCTGCGTGGGCTTGTTGTAGTAGGGCACGACCTGCAGCTGGCAGTCGGCGCCGACCTTCTTCGCGAACCTGGCGAGCTCGATGGCCTCGGCCGTGGAGTTGGCGCCGCAGCCGGCCATGATGGGCACACGGCCCTTGGCCTGTTCGACCGAGACCCGGATGATCTCGCAGTGTTCGTCGACGTTGACGGTGGGCGATTCGCCCGTGGTGCCGACGACACCGATGCAGTCGGTGCCTTCGGCGATGTGCCAGTCGATCAGTTTGCGCAGGGTGGGGTAGTCGACGCTACCGTCCTCGTGCAGGGGGGTGACGAGTGCCACGATGCTGCCGGTGATCTGGCGGGTAGAGGAGGTCATGTCCGAAGGAGGGAAGTTGATTCAGGCTGAAGGTGCATTCTACCGAGGGCCGGGGGCGCCTCAGAGCGGATAACGCACGGGGCCGCCATCCGTGGACAGGCCGGCGGTTCGAACGGCTGCAATGCGTTGCACGTAGCGTTCAGGCGAGGCCAGGTAGCCGTCTTCGAAGGCCACCACACGCAGGCCGGCACAGACACGCAGCAGTTCGCCGGTCTGCAGCAGGAAGTCCGGGCGCGAGGGCTTGCCCACGGTCTCGTTGCCGGCGGCAAAGGTCTCGTAGATCAGCACGCCGCCCGGGGCCAGGCTGGCCAGCAGGGTGGGGAACAGCGGGCGCCAGAGGTAATGGGTGACGATCACCGCGTCATAGGTGCGGGGCCGCTCATCCTGCACCAGGGGCCAGGGCGCGTTTTCGATATCCGCCGCGACGGCCGTGCCCAGGCCGGCGACGGCAGCGATCGCCTCGGGGGAGCGATCCACGCCGGTGACCGGGTGGCCGCGGTGGGCAAACCAGCGCATGTGCCGGCCGTGGCCGCAGGCAACATCCAGCACCGTGCCGCCAGGACAGACCAAGTGGGACCAGCGCTGCACCCAGGCCGAAGGCGCCTCCGCGCCGTGCGGCAAGGCACTCATCGGGGTCTGACCTCGTCCTTGAGGGCTGCGAGGGCCATGTTTTCGACCACGCCGGGCACCAGCAGCTTCAGGAAACGGCCAAGCTTGCCCTTGGACGTCATCACCACTTCGCGCTGGCGTCGGTCCATGCCGGCGAGGATCAGCCGGGCACATTCCTCCACCGGCATGGCGTCGTCCTCTTTGAGCCCGCTCTTGCCCGCCGCCTGGCCGGCGGCGTTGTAGCCGCGGTAGCGGATCTCGGTGGCGACGACGCCGGGATAGGCCGTGGTGACACTGACGCCGGCGCTCTTGAGTTCGGCGCGCAGGGCTTCGAAGAAACCCGTCATGGCGAACTTGCTGGCGCTGTAGGCCGTGCGTCCGGGCACGCCCACCAGGCCAGCCAGCGAGGACACGGCCACCACTTGGCCGCGGCTGGCCTTGAGATGGGGCAGGGCTGCATGGGTGCACCAGACCGATCCCCAGAGGTTCACGCGCATCAGGTCCTCGTACCAGGCCAGGTGTTCGGGCTGGACCTCCTCGAACAGGGCCTGGGCCGAGACGCCGGCGTTGTTGACCAGGGCGTCGAGCCAGCCGAAGCGCTCGACGCCGCGTTCGATCAGGCGGCGGCACTGGGCCGGGTCGCTCACGTCGGTCGGGGCCACCAGCACCTCGCTACCATGGCTGCGGCACTGGCGCGCGACGTCCTCGAGCCGGGCCTCCTGGCGCGCGGCGAGCACGAGGCCGGCTTCAGGGCCGAGCCGCCGGGCCAGCTGGCGGGCCATTTCAGCGCCTATGCCGTCGGACGCGCCGGTGAGGATGTAGGTCTTCATGGTCATGGCGCGCAGTGTGCCATGAGCCTGGGCGGCAGGAATGCAGGCTTATCCCTAGGGCCGGTTCGCGCTCGAGCGGTCAGCGCGGACCGGTCCTAGAAGCAGGCCCAGAGCTGGTCAGCCAGGGTCACGAGGAAGTCTGGCCGCGTGTAAAGCGCGAACACGGCCAGCAGGACGGCCCCGGCCGCAGTCCAGGCCAGCCAAAGTCGCGCGGCCTTTTTCATGCCTGGGCCGCTTGTGGACGCCGGATCGCAGCTTCGCGCACCGGCAGGTTGACCAAGGCCGCAGCCACGCCCAGGGCGATGGCGATGTACCAGACGATGTCGTAGCTGCCGGTCTTGTCGTAGAGATAGCCGCCCAGCCAGACCCCCATGAAACTGCCGACCTGGTGGCTGAAAAAGACGAAGCCGCTGAGCATGGACAGGTGGGCCACGCCAAAGATCTGGGCCACGGCGGCATTCGTGGGGGGTACGGTGGACAGCCAGAGCAGGCCCATGACGGCCGAGAAGACATAGACGCTCATGGGTGTGAGCGGCGCCAGCAGGAAAAGCGTGATGGCGATGGAGCGCGCGAAGTAGATGAAGGCCAGGATGTTCTTTTTCTGCAGGCGCTGGCCCAGCACGCCGGCCGCGTAGGTGCCAAAGACATTGAACAGGCCGATCAGGGCCAGCGAGTAGCTGGCCACCTGGGGTGAGAGGCCATGGTCCTTGAGGTAGCTGGGCATGTGCACGCCAATGAAGACCACCTGGAAGCCGCAGACGAAGTAACCCGCCATCAGCAGCTGGAAACTGGGGTAGGCGAAGGCCTCGCGCAGGGCCTGGGTGATGGTCTGCTCGCGTTTGGGCGGCGTTCCGCCGGCAAAACCCGGCTCGTGCAGGCCCCAGGCCAGCGGGATGATGAGCAGGGCGGCCATGCCCAGGGCCATCAGGGCCTGCTGCCAGCCCAGGCTGCTGATCAGCCAGCCCTCGACCGGCACCATGAGGAACTGGCCGAAGGAGCCGGCCGCAGCCGCCACCCCCATGGCCCAGGAGCGTTTCTCCAGGCTGACGTTGCGGCCGATCACGCCGTAGATCACGGCATAGGTGGTGCCGGCCTGGGCCGTGCCGATCAGCACGCCGCAACTCAGCGCGAACAGCAGGGGGGTGGGGGCGTTGGCCATGCCGATCAGGCCCAGGGCGTAGAGCACGGCGCCACCGATGATGACCTTGAAGGCACCGAACTTGTCGGCCAGCATGCCGGCAAAGATGCCGGCCAGGCCCCAGGTCAGGTTCTGGATGGCCATGGCCATGGCGAAGGTCTCGCGGGTCCAGCCCTGGCTCTGGG
>JACCDR011813016.1_pt1 | contig 10315 bp, 14 predicted proteins | sample 7446431 | NCBI WGS metagenome assembly JACCDR01 (sample SAMN15323443, study PRJNA562643) | freshwater metagenome | isolation source: river surface water | place: USA:Blue River Watershed | collected 2017-08-17 | reverse complement strand
GGCAATGCTATTTTCGCAATACCCCCCAAGTGAACCTGTTATCGTTACGATTTACGGTCATCACTTTTTAGACAATGAGTTTTCAGTGTTATGGAAAGGTCGGGTTTTGTCGGCGGAATGGGATGATTCGCAACAATCGGTAATGCGTTCCGAAAGCGTGTTTTCATCGTTGCAACGACCAGGTTTAGGGCGAACCTTCCAAACACAATGCCCCTATGCCCTTTACAGTACGCAATGCGGCGTTTCGCGTGACGCATTTAAGGAATTACGCGCAGTCAGTGCAATATCAGGGCGTACCGTAAGTACGGGTCACACTAAGCCGCTAAACTACTATGCTGGTGGTTACGCCACATGGTTTAATGCTGCAACGAACTCGACGGAAAAACGCGCAATCAAGGAATCATCTGCTGATGGTAAAGTCACGTTATCAACTTACCCGATTGGCCTGAACGTGGGTGACACCGTTACACTTTATGCCGGTTGTGACCACACCTTAAATGGGGATAACGGTTGTACTGTGAAATTCACAAACCATGTTCGTTTTGGCGGCACACCTTGGCAACCTGAGAAAAATCCATTTGGTGGTTCATCTATTTATTGAGGTAAATCATGTTTCTGAATTTGGCATACGCTTTAGTGATGATGGTGGTGAGTTATGCAATTCAAATTGCCCTAACCCCTAAACCTCAACAACCCACTGCGGGCAACCTCGATGTACCTACACCGGCTGCAGGTGCTACCGTACCTGTGCTATTCGGCACCAACATTGTCAAATCCTCGAATATAATCTGGTACGGCGATGCTTCAGTACAAGCAATCAAATCGAAGGGTGGTAAAAAATAATGCCTGAACTTCGACTTATGCCTGACGATTTGCGGGAATGCAACTATTGTGCGCGCGGGTCGCGTATCATGGCACAACACATAGGTGTTGATTGGTCGGAGTTCCTGAAAAACGGCGTTGCGCTATCACACTTGGAACCTATCGATGATGCAATGATTCAAGTTTTAGTCATGCACGTTAAACAGAAGAATGGATTAGATAATGGCTAAATCGGTAACGAGTGGTTATAAGTATTTCCTTGGTGTGCAATTGGCACTTTGCCACGGTGCGGTTGATCGCGTCTTGCGCTTGATTGTCGGTGAACGTGTTGCTTGGGAAGGTGACGCTTCGACTGACGGTGAGGTTAATGTGGATGCACCTGATTTATTCGGTGGTACAAAATCGCAAGGCGGTGTTGTCGGTGTGATGAAAATATCAATGGGTGAAGCAGGTCAAACGCAAGACCCTTATCTGGTTGAGCATTGCGCGCCAAATGTACCTGCGTATCTTGGCTTAACCACGGTGTTGTTTAGAAAGTTTTACTGGTCAGCAATGAACCCGTATTTCAAAGCACCTTGGCTTGAAGTTACTCGGATTTTGAAAGGTTGGCGAGGTGGTAATGCTTGGTATCCTGAAACTGCGCCAATTGGAAACCTCGCTGTCAACGTAACACCGCCGAATTGGGGCGATAGTGGTGGTACGATAACATTGATGTCCATAATTGGCGGCGGTGTTTTTACAAATCGCACAATTTGGAAACGATTGAACGCGCTGCAAACTCCACCGATTACAAGCGGGGTTTGGCTCTGCTATTTTAAACTCGTCGGTGAATGGGATTCAGGGCAAGAGAATCGATTGTTTGTTCGAATTGCTGGTGCTGAGGTTTGGAGTCGCGTAGTTGCGGGTTCTGGCGGTAGGTTTAAGGTTCAAATAAATTATCCAATCACGGATGAATACATCAACATTGGCTTTGCGGGTAAATTCACAGGCGATATTAATTTCCACGTTCAAGGTTTGGGTTATGGTGGGGTTACTTTTCATTCCATAGAACCCAATAAACGTGTCATCGAAAGTGATGAGTTGAACTTCGGCATTCTAACCACTGACAGCGGCGATTACAAATATGCTTCGTCATTTAGAGATTTAACAGGCGAGGTTGTTACATGGGGTAGTCCTGATTGGCGACCTGCGGTGAAGGCGTCTGCAGTTGACATGAACCCTGCACACATCATTTATCAGTGTCTGACCGATGTGGATTGGGGCATGGGTTATTCAACCTCAGACATTGATGATGTGTCTTTCCGCGCAGCCGCATTGAAGCTTTACAATGAGAAGTTCGGCCTTTCCTTGATTTGGGAAAAGCAAATGCCGATCATGGATTTCGTGCAAATTATCTGTGACCACATTAACGGTGCATTGCAGTTAGATTTGCGTACCGGCAAGTTCAAATTAAAATTGATCCGTGATGGTTACGATACTGCCAGTCTGATTGAACTTAATCCTGATAACACTTTGAGTTTAGATTCATTTCAGCGACTTGGGCTTGGTGAACTCGTCAATATGATGAATGTGGTTTACACAGACCGCAATCAGGTTAAACAGACTGTTACTGTGCATGACTTGGCAACGTTAGAGGCGCAAGGTGCAATCGTCAGCACGACCCGCGAGTATTTGGGTATTCGCACACCGGAATTGGCGATGCGTGTTGCTTCACGCGATTTGAATACCGTTTCATCACCTTTGGCGAAAGTCAGCCTAACGGTAAATCGTGTGTTGTTTGATAAGGAGAAAGGTGACGAGGTTGCATTCACCTGGCCGAAACTCGGCATTAACCGTTTACCAATGCGAATTATTGACATCGATAAGGGCGAATTACTTAATGGTCAAATGCGGGTTGAATTGATTGAGGACGTTTTCGGCCTACCTGCTGAGACTTATGTAAAACCGCAACCGCCAATATGGGTTGATCCGCAAGAGTACCCCAAGGCATCCACTTTACGCAAAGTCATCGAAGTACCGTATTGGGAATTACAAAGAACCATGTCAAGCGGCGACTTCGCGGTTTTCCAAAACGATGCAGCGATACTCGGTACAATGGCAAGTGATGCGGGTAGTATGGCTTACGATTATGGGATTCGCACCGCACCGACTTATGCTGAAGGGCAGCGCGCGGCATTCGCACCAACTGCAATATTACTTGAAGCGGTTAAACCGGCTGAGCAGTCAATTAAGATCAGTTCAGCCAGCTTATTGAACGATGTGGCTATCGGTGAATACGCTTTCATTGGTGATGAGATTGTTCGGGTTGACTTAATTAACCAATCCACAAACACACTAACTGTAGGTCGTGGTTGCTTAGATACGGTGACAACTGCACATGCGGCCAACACGCCTATCTTTTTCCCGCAAGACTCAATGGGTACTGACGGTGTGCAGTATTTACAAGGTCAGTCGGTGAGTGTGAAAATGTTACCGCGAACTGGCCTAGGTGAATTGACCTTAGCAGAGGCACAGACTGACAGCGTTGCAATGGTGGGGCGATTCGGCAAACCTTATGCACCAGGGAAACTACGGATCAGTGGTTCAGTTGAAACTACACCTTCAAACGTATACCCTGAATCAATCATAGGTGATTTAACTGTTTCATGGGCTACCCGCAATCGCCTAATTCAGAATTTAGAAGATGAGTCAGTCGGCAACATCACAAGTGAGTCGAACGTAACGTACAACTTGCGTATTTACGATGGTGCAACACTGTTGGTCAATGAAACAGGTTTGACGGTAACAAGCTATACGTTCTCAACACTTGCCGTAGGTGGCGGTAAAATGTTGAAGTTGGAACTGGAATCATCGCGTGATGGTATATTGTCTTTCACCAAGCACCTTCATGAATTCAAATTGTCATCAGGTGCATACCTATTGACTGAGACTAATGAGAAGCTACTCACTGAAAATGGTGATAACTTATTGTGGCAAGAATAATTAAGGAGAATCAAATTGGCTGATAAGAAAGTAACGGAGTTACCTGACGGTACAAGTCCTACAGGCGATGAACAAATTATGGTGGTTCAGTCGGCACAAAGTAAAAAGTTGCCTGCAAGGGATATTGCGAAAATCGGGTACCAAAATATTGTTGATGATTCCACTACATCACGAACTTTAACATTGACTGACATTGGTTCGTTTGTTCGCATGACAAGTGCCTCAGCAAATTCACTTGTAGTACCGCCAAACAGTACCGCGGCAATACAGATTGGTACTGTAATCAATGGTATACAAGCAGGTAACGGTGCTACTACGATCACTGCTGGTGCAGGGGTTACAATCAATCGTCCGACGAGTTCAACTGCCACATTGCGCGGTAAAGGCAGTCCGTTTGCATTGGTGAAGGTCGCCACTGACACTTGGGATTTATTCGGTGATTTAGGTGCTGCATAATGTTTCCACTACACATCATCGCCGCATCATCGGCACGCAGCAGTGTACAACCTGGTACAGACCCACATTTCAGCAAAGTACAATTGCTACTACACATGACTGGTGTAAATGGTGAAACTTCATTCGTCGATAAGTCACCAACTCCGAAAACGATGGTCACTATGGGTAATGCTCAAGTTGACACTAGCGTGAGTAAGTTCGGCGGCGGTTCGATGAAATTGGATGGTAGCGGCGATTACCTTAAAACTGCAGACTCGAATGCTTGGAGCATGGGGAATCAACCTTTCACAGTTGAGTTTTGGATCAGATTTAACACACTGACAGGTTCACAACGGATCACAGGTCAATGTGAAACCAACGGTTCTACTGCAAGTATTAGTTTCCAAATACAGAAAGGTAGCACAAACAAAATAGCAATAAACGGTGGTGGAACTTTACCTACTATCATTGGCACTACAACTGTGACGACTGGTGTCTGGTATCACATTGCTGCAACCGGCGACGGTTCAACATTACGGCTATTCCTTAATGGGGTACTTGAAGGTTCCGCTGCATACACAACCATGTTCGATAGTGCTTATGAATTAGCAATCGGTCGGTTAGGTCAATACAACGGCGATTACGTTAATGGATGGATTAACGACTATCGTATAACAAAGGGTGTGGCAAGGTACACTGCCAATTTCACACCCCCAACTGAAGCATTCCCTGACGCTTAATTACCACAAAACCCCATAATGTCATACAATTATGGGGTTAATTATTTTTGGCGTGCTAATCGTGAATATCGAGAATGAGACTTGGAAAATGATTGTAAGTGTGGGTGGGGCTGGCCTCGGTTTCTTATTTCTGGTAGCGCGACTTTTCCGTGGTGAAATGTCGGGGCAAAAAGATGATGCGGCAAAGGGTGATGTGATTGCCAGTTTGCGCGCCGAGTTAAAGCGGAAAGACGACGAAATCATTGCCAAAGAAATCACGATTAGCCGTTTAGTCAAAGAGAAGGCTGACCAACTCACCCAACTTTCAGAAATTCCCTATCTGCGCGATGAAATAAAAGAACTCGAAGAACAGGTTCGCGCACTCGCGCAATTACTCAATGTTTTCATCGTCGGCGGCAACGGCCTGACCCCTGAACAGCAACTTGTCATGCTGCGCCTACTCTCCCCTTCTGCACAACCGAAATCTGAAAATCCAAAGGATGAATCATGAAATACCAAGGTGTTGAAATTGATTGGCCGCTTGACCGCAATGTGATTCGGCGCAGTACGGTGAATAATACATTCGGCATGGTACGCAAGAATGCAGACGGTACGCCTCGACCTCATCAGGGTTGGGATTTCCACGCACTCATCGGCACACCCTGTTACGCGATCAGCGGCGGTAAGGTCGTCAGCGTTTCCGACTCAGGGGATTACGGGCTCACCGTAGTGTTGAAATTGGAAGGTTTGGATTGCTATGCGACCTATGCACATCTGCAGCGCACATTGGTGCGAGTCGGTGATTCGCTGGTGCGCGGTGCGTTGATTGGTACAACTGGCGATAGCGGCAATGCGCGCGGCATGGGTGCGGCCGATCAGCATTTGCATTTTGAAATCCGTACTACGATGAATGTTGGGCGTGGTTTGACAGGCCGCATTTCCCCACTTGAGGTATTCGGGGTTTGCCCATTACATGAAGCCGTGAGTCGGAAGGGTTGATTATGAGTTGGCTACGCGAAGCGGTCACAGACCGATACCACAATTGCGTTTCCTCGAAACGAGTGACGCTATTGCTTGCCACATTTGCACTCGCCTTATCCGTTGTGCTGCTATCGGTAGCGGCGTGCTTAGGGCGTGACGTTGGTGTGGCATTAGGTGCCGTGGCAGTGCCGTTGGCCGGTCTTGGCGGCTGGTCGTATGTGGGCGGCAAGGGTGCTGAGGCAATTAAGTTTCAGACAACAATTGATGAGGTAAAACCGTGATTCAATTTCTACAAGGCTACAAGCCAATCGTGATTTTAAGCATCGTGGGTGTGATCTCGGTGTCATCGGGCGCGATTGGCTTCATTGTCGGTAAGGCCATGACCGCAGCAGAGTTACAGGGTGAAGTGGTGAACTTAACTCGGAACTTAGGTCAAACCGAAACATCACTTGCTACATGCAATGGTGCGGTGTTAAGTTTAGAGCAAGCAACACTATCAGCGGGTCGTGCGCGTGAGCAGGCTGAAAGTATTGCTGCGGAATTGACCAAGCGGAATCAGCGAGTGGTGACGCAAGTTAAAACTATCAAGGCTAGTAGCTGCTTGGAAATGGTGAATAAACTCATCGAGGTGGGAAAATGAAATATACTATTGTTGTATTGTTGATTCTGGTTAGTGGGTGTGGTTTGTTTGAACGCAAGCCTGACACTCCGATTGTGGTACAACCGAAGTGCCTCGGTAAAAAACCTGTAAAACCTACTTACATGTTTGACAGTTTACCTAAAGCTACAAGTGAAGCTGAAGCGGCATTAGCTGTGCAAACACTTCGACTTGACTTCCTATTAGCTGACAAGTACGGTCTTGATTGGGAAACCGCAGCATCAGGCTGCTTATAACTTTGGAGAAATAACATGTTGAAACCTAAAGAGTTACTTCGTCGCGCATCAGTTGGTCAAGGTGCCTACATGGGGCGTAGTTCATCGTTGAGTGAAATTCAACTTACCGTAACTGGTACAGGGGCAGTTTCAGCCACGGTAAAAATGTGGGGTAGTAACGATGGTGTTGGTAAAATCGACCTCGGTACAATCACGGCCACCGGTACTGACCTTGCCAGCGATTCAGATAGTGTTGAGCGTGCATACTCAATGATTATGGCTGAACTTACAGCAATTAGCGGTACTGGTGCACAAGCGATTGTGACATTTAGCGATCATGTTGAGGATTGAGTTATGTCACTAAATGAGAATTCCAAATTACCAAGTAGCGGTGGTGGCGGTGGTAGCATTTCAGTTAAAGAAGAAGGTGTTGTCATCGCTGAGGCTGCCACGTCAATCAACTTTGTTGGTGCAGACTTAACCGCTGCGGCGAGTGGTGGCGATGTCACGGTAACATTGAGTGATCCTACTGCAGAAGCTCTTTTACTAAATGCCATGACGACTAACAGCATCACGCACACATCGTCGCAAGCAGGGTTTATTGCATCACCTTGTCGTTACTACGGGCTGCAAATTACAAATGCAAGTGCGGGGGCGCAGATTCGTGTTTATCACAATACGTCACCAAGCGGCACGGTTCTATTCGACTACACCGTACCTGCAGCAATTCCCACGGCAGAGACAAAGGGTCTTGAATTTGCCGGAGGCTTACCGTTTCAAGTTACAGTTGGGTTGTCTTTCCAATTGGTAAGCGGTACTGCGTCTGTTACACACATGGTGCGATAGGATAAATTATGGCTGAACCAATTATCAAGAGTGGTAGCGTAAGTTTGACTGGCTCAGATATGGCAATTCAAATCGGTTGCCATGCTGATGTTGTTTACTTTCGCACCGAAGATGGTACTGCGCGTTATATCTGGCACTGGACTAAATCGGCTTGGACGGCTCGCGCTACGCCGATGGGAGACCATGACAGCGCACTAAAAACAGTTTTTGATGTGACCCGCGATGGCGTTCTATTGCTAGGCTCTGACTCGCAAATTAACGTTGCTGGCGGGGTGCTTCATTGGCTTGCTATTGATGACAACGACTCAGGTTATTTAAGCTGCACAGGCTGGATTGGATCTCTCGAAAGACCGACAACATATAAAGCGCACGTTTTTGAGAAAGAGCCAATCTTTATTCATGTGAAGCGTGATTCTGGAATCCCTCCGGCGGTGTGGGCGAAAGGGATTTCTGCAGGTTTTTCCGTGCTTGCTGGATCGCCGCCATCACTGATGAATGATGCGATTTTATCTGTATCAGCCAGTGGCGCTATTTCGTGCGGGGCGAATTCATCAGTAAATCAAATTACAGGTTCTTCGATTGGCGAGGGTCATATGTGCGTGACGTATGCTGACTCTCCTTATTGGTCGCTAGTTGAGTATGTTGGTGATGGAACTACTGGCCGCAATGTATCAAGCGGTGGTTGTGCTGCCTTAGTGATCTCAAATGGAACGCAGAAAGGCGGCTTTGTCACAGATAAAATGTCTACTGCGGCGACTTTTGCCCAAGAGATTAGCGGGAATTTTGGCGTGATTAACGCATCAAGCTTCATCGTCGGCGGAATTTGGAATGCTACTGGCGTTAAATATTGGGCGCTGGTTTTAAAAGCAAATGAAGCGATTAGGAATTATTTACCGCTCAAATTTACGTCTGAAAACGTCAATGCGTGCATGTTGCGTGGGGTCTCATCGCAGGTAAATTGTGGAAATTCTGATTCATTATCGTTTGCCGCTGGACAACCGTATGCGCTGGAATGGTGGGGTGAATTGCAGCCATTGGCTCAAACCAATATCGCTATGATGATGTACCGCAGCGCAGGTGCAGAGTTGCGCGGATATACAACGCAAAACAATCGAAACAAAGTGTCGTGGGGGTTGTTTGCTTATCGCTATAACGATTTAGGTGATTGGGCTGGCGGTCAAATTTGTGTTGTAATTACAGACTACAACTCACATGTAGACAGTACAGAGGCCGATGTGCGATGCAAACCTTGGCGTACTGGCATTTTAATGCCGCGCCGACCTTGCCACATTCTTGTCACGACTGATGGCGTTGGAGGGTGGTATCTTTTCCTTGACGGTGTGTTAGTTAAAGAGCGTCACATCGATATGCGTAATGTACTTACGGTCACTGAGTCTGTTGCAACTGGTGCAAGAACGAATGCGGGGGCAGGTGTTGGACATACAACAGGCTTTGGTGGTAGATGGGATGGTGCGGCATGGGGGATGTCAACCAAATCCGTTCTAATGGGTGCCAATATCTACAATAAGCTGATTTCAATATCAGAGGTCAAAGCATTATTCCGTAAAAACTTCTGCGGCGATAGTTCGCAAATAACCCCTAGCATTTATGAGGGGTGGGATTTCGCTAATATGACAAACTCATCGTTACCTGCAAAAGTAAATTCAGCAAATAACGGAACAATCAGTAACGGATATAAGGTCAATCGGTTTACTTATTCAACTAGACCTGTTTGATTTAGTTGTAAGTTAAACAAAGGCGGCAACTCAGACTTGCCGCCTTTTCTACTTCCCGTTTTTCTGCATTTCCAATACTGCAATCTCAATTGCCTTCCTAATCCCGTCACCCAACTCCTTATTGCCGCTTAACTTTCTGGCCTGCCTTGCGTGCCATGCTGTCAGTCGAACGCTGTAACCATCTAAAGGTGCAGATTGTAAAAACTTTTCATGTGAAATTGATAGTTTTAGTTGAATACCTTGCTCATCCAAGTCTTGAATACTCTCAGCAAATTCAACAACTTCCTCATACGAAAGGCCGGTCTTAAACTCACCTTTACCAAACCCGTAAAATTTATTTATCATGGTTTTTTCAATAATACGGTAATGCTCAGTGGGTTTTGAAACCCAGTAATCGACGATCTTACTCACTCTGCCTGCGGTTTTTGAATGACTTGATACTCTACCTTCAGGGTCAAGTGACATCCCCACCTTAACCATACCGTTCTCAAATTTCACAACGTAAACATAACCCAACTCATCTTGTTTGCTAAATTTAACCAATGCCATTTTGAATCTCCAAGTTTGAAAATTCATAGTATCACGTATTACGTCAATTTGCGCTTTCTTTTTGTACGTGTTCTACACCTCGACGAACAATATTTGTGATCTAAACGTCTACGGATAAAGCCTGTGCCACATTCCACACAAGAATATAAGGTTGCCCCACATTTGACACATTTCATAAAACACACCTATCCGTGACATTTAGCTTACACACAAATTATAACTTTAAAAGTATGTATTATTTGTGTGCCAATTCACAAAGGGGAAACGGCATGGCATACGACGAAACGATAGTCGAACACTCGGCAACGGCACATCAGCATCACATGGAAGTGATGAAGGCTCTTGCTGAACTTAAACAACTCGAATTAAAGG
>JACCDR011489126.1_pt1 | contig 10315 bp, 17 predicted proteins | sample 7446431 | NCBI WGS metagenome assembly JACCDR01 (sample SAMN15323443, study PRJNA562643) | freshwater metagenome | isolation source: river surface water | place: USA:Blue River Watershed | collected 2017-08-17 | reverse complement strand
TTATTGCTAATGTTTATATATTATCATCATGCTTACCGCTTTGCAAGTCTTTATCTGGGGATAACTTTTTGTATCTTGCCCATGAGGCTTTTCTAGCTCTCTCTATTCTTTGCTCTTTAGTCATCTTCTTTGCAGTAGCTATACCACCACGGCTACTTACTTCTTTGTGTGTTAATATTTTTTTCATATACTTATATCTTACCAGTTAGATATCTAGTGTGCAAGGGGATAGGTTATTTTTTCAACAAAGTCGTGATTAGTAGTTCCTTGTGGTGTGTCTTTGAATGGCATAGTTATTATTTATATTTTATCTGTCCATTTGGTAATTTCTGTATTGAATACACCGACATTTCTCCATCTCTACCAAAGTTAGATTTAACCATAGCTTCCTCAATTGCTTCTTTTTCATTACTAGCTTCAACTACTAATGTTTCCATAACTAAAACATCTAACACAACTTCATACCTTTCTAAGGCTTTTATCTTATTTGTCATTGCTTTAATGATTAAATCCATCGTGGTTAATATGTAAATCTGTGTATTTTTCTCCAAGATTTACTCGTCTTATATCGTCTACAGACGCAACAATTTGTGCGTTATCTAGTCTACTCTGCAATTTATCAAGAACAAACTTTTTCCAATTTATTTGCTCATACCCATATTCTACTGCTAATCTATCCCAAGATGTTTCAGATAACTCCTCTGTGACTTCTACAGGTTTGCCTTCACTTACAACCCATACTCTATCTATGTCTATATCATATTCAAACCCAAGCGATACGCAGTCTGTTCTTTTTGGAGAAAAATGAAATGCCATTAGTAGTAACTCTGTTAAAGTAAGACCATCAAGTGATTTTATATTTTTTGGATTAAAGTGTTTCATTTTATATCTATAATTATTGTTTTGTATCCGTTAGTTTCATAGTCAGCCCTACAAATAGCTTCTAATTGAAATGGCTCGCTTACATATACAGCCACACCAAAGCCATCGTACCTTTTCCATCTAAATAACCCATCTTCTTGTATAAACATAACTTTTTTATTATCGTTTGATATTTTATATAATAGACTATTTAAGTTTTTTTCTTGAGCTTTAGAGTATTTTCTTGATTCCTCAAACAATGCTTTTTTTACGGCCTCTATGAAGTTCATATAATTGATTTATTTAATTTGTAATCTCCATCAAATCTCGGTCTAAGGACAGTTACATAGTCCATGTGTTTATTTATTATCTAATAATTGTAATAGATATAAGTTCCAACTTTTACCTGACTTTTTTCTTTTATTTTTTAACTTTGTCCAAGTGTCTTCGTGCATTCGTATACCTTTTATTTTGTATTTAAGGTCTTTAGACATTTTAATTATCCGTTATGAAATGGACACCTGATAATTTTACCTCTTGTATCTCTTGCTAACCCAGCTATTGCCTTTTTAGGAGAACCACAATGTAAACACTGTTCTTCAGTTGCTCCCATTCTATTTCTCAATTCTTTTTCAATAGTTTCTATGCTTTTAGGATAGTTAGTAATCTTATTAAAGATAAAATCAAGATAATAAGGTGCATATATTCTAACCATTTTGTTTACTTCTTCTCTGCTCATTCCTATTTTCCACAGATTCCTTGTAGCTTCGTCTGTTGCTTCAACAACTTTCTTAAAACTTAATTGTTTTCGCATTTTCTTATTATTAAACTAATAACGTGTATATACCATAGTGCATACCATATAACCAACCCCCAAATCTTCAATTCAAAGGGCGATATTGTCAGACACAAATCCCTTTTTAGCTTGTACCTTCTTTACCTTTTAAAGTATAGAATGAACTGAATATTTGATTATAAAAGAACTTTTTTAAAAAACATCGCCCTTCGTTATTGTGAGTTTGCTTACTTGCCCCATACTTTTTATAGTCCGATGGTCTCCAGTAAGAGGAGCTATGGTGAGACTATTTACAGATACACTGGATAGAGAAGGCAAAGATTTGACGAGAGGACTGCACGTATGCCCACCCTACTTCGATATGAGTTGCCTCTTAACAGTAGTAGTTGAAGATTGATCTTGCGATTCTTCACGTGATTGTACTCGTATAGTCTTACATCGTATTACTACGACTGATTGGCAACTCCGCCCAACACAGACCACTTTTCAAAGAAAACTTGCATCTTCTCTGTAAGGTATATTTGAGCCTTAAACTTCGATGTTATTGCTTTCGGGATTATCCAAAATCCTTTATTTTTGCAATCTACAGCGATAAGGAAGTCATAACCATTATCAGTGTATGAACGGGCGATTGACCCTTTCTTACCTGAATGTTTGACCAAAATCCTTCTTGTTTCAACGCAGAGTACTTTCGTTCCGTGATTATTTACTTCGTAAGCTCGCTTTACTTGTATTCGGTTTAGCTTACCTGAATCTATAATCAAGTCGTACTCGCTATGATGAGTAATGGGAACACTCACAGCGAACCCTTGTTGAGTTGCTACGAGCGAAACCATTAGTTCAGCTTCTGAACCTCTTGCTATGGTATTTTTCATACCTATATTTTAGCAAGGGTATATACCTTGTCAATGGGCTTTGTTGGACGGAGAGGCAGTCACCTTGCATGTAGTTCGTCAAAGTAGAGAAATTCCAAGTGCATTACTGCTATTATTTGTTGTACCCGCCTTTCACGGTTTGTATCACTACTATTCTCGTCTAGTGTCTACCTTTTCCACCACTTCTCTATTCAATGTACCTATAAAACAAAAAACACTTTGAGCGAGTGAGGAAGTTTTTAGGCTTCACCACACTCTCAAAATGTTTTTACTGTTTTTTAAAGTGTGGGCTTACTCGCTCATCAGATATTTTCTGATACTGTTATTTTAACAAACCTACTTAATACTGCAAGTGTGATATGGGGATAACTTTATAATGTAATACTTCCTTCAACTTCATTTCCGAATACATCCCAACCTTCTGTTTTTTGACGAGCAAATAACTCAAGTCTTGGTATATCTCCCATAAGTTCTACAATTCTTTTTCTTACTTCATCTGGTTTTTTACTATGTATTGTTCTTTCTGCTTCTACTAATTGTTTTATATTTTTACAAATTCTTTGTGGTTTTCCTTTACGACCAAGTAAACATATTTCGACATTCCCCATTGTCCATCTACCAAGGTTACTTATTTTTTTTTTATTTTTTGTATGTTTACTCCAAACAAATGCAACTGTAATGTATTTAAATCCCCAAGCTTTCATTACTTCTAAAGCCTCTGGTAATTGTGGAGATACCGCCCATAAAAATAGAACACTATCTTTGTCTGCTACCCCCCCCACTGGCAAATTAGCAATCCAATTTTTACTCTGGGTTTCATATTCATGATCAAGAGAAAAAGAATGTCCTAACATCTTATCATTATAAGACCATGGTGGATCTGCATAAATTATTTTATATTTCATATCATTTTAGACTACCCCAAAAACACTTTGAAAATGTATTACCTTTTATTAAAAAACCATTTTTCCTTTTTTGAGTATACTCTAAACATTTACCATAGAACCAGCGCAAGTGGTCTATCTCTGTGACTGCTATTAATTTCTGACGTACTGCAATAAAACTTACTTCTTTTTGATTTTCTTTTTTTCTATCTTTATTTATTCTCTTTTGAAAGTGTTGGACGGCTTCATTCCACTTTTTATTATATTCTACACTTCTTTCTTTATTGTTTTTTATAGGATCTTGTGAGAAAGATTTTAGTCTTTCATGGAGGAGGTCAAAGGTAGATTTTATTGAGGTGTCTTCCATAAGACAATTTTACCAAGTACACATAGAGAGTAAAATGATAACTGGGGAAAACAAAACAACCCACTGTAAAGTGGATTGCAAGCTATATAGTTATCATGATTCAGTTTTATATCCCGTAACTGACAAAAGGTGTCTAGCTCCGTTAAGGAACATATATACTTTAACATATTACTTGACTTTATGCAACAAATTTATGCAACATAAAACACCGATTAAGGTGTTAAATGTTGTACTGATTATCCGTTGCTTGTACCAAATAAATGATAGTCGCTGACGAGATAACAAGTAACAAAGTGAAATTTGAAAGAGAACTCAAAAATATAAAATGTTAGTTGTCTTTCTTTATTATTTTAACACCTTTGTATGCTTTGCAATTACCACATGATGTGGATAGCGGAGGATTTAAAGTGTCGCAGTTGTCACATATAAAACCTAATTCTATTATTTCAGAGTCTTTTCTTTTTTTTGTATCTATTTTTATATATTATTTTTTTATAAACATCACTATTTTTAAAAGCAATATCTTTTTGTCTAATCGCATTACAAACATTACAAGTTGTTTTTACATTTTCATCTCTAAGAAAATCAGAGAAAGGTTTTATTATTCTACATTTAGGACAAGTTTTAAATTTTATGAAATTCATACAATCATTTTACAATGAAAGTATTTGTAGTGTATTTAAAAACTGGGGATAATGAAAAAGACCACTGCTTCAGTTAAGAGTCAGTAGTATTTTTCGACCAAAATAAAATATCCGCCCCCCAAAAACCAGTTTCAGCTGGTTGGTTTTATTATATCATAAATGGGAAAGGCGAGCTATAAACTCGCCTTAGCACTCCCTCTTGTCTGAGCGTCCACCTCCTTAGGTTGTTGTTAGTACGAGGAACAGTAGTGTTGCAAAGTGTAGTATTACCACACCTGCCACAACTATACTGCCCCAAAACAGGAAGACGATGAGTGAGTATAGAAAGTCTCTCATGCGACCTTCTTTATCTGAATGAGCTGTTGCCTCGGTTTCTTGCCGAGGTTAGGACACTTAATTGCAGAACAATAGTTTGCAATCTTGCCAAGTGAAGGATATTTCTTCAATCGGCAGAAGTAGAAGTAGTCTCTATCGAGTCTCTTGTACATGACGAGTCCTCTCCTGTATTAGTATACCATTTTGTCCGTTTGGACGATATGGTTGTGGATAACACAAAGGCGATACCGAAGTACCGCCTAGTGAGATTGAATCGCCTCCTTTCATTGAACCATACAGCGTGAGAAACGGAAGTACATCTGTTGAGGTTTGCGTTCTGCACGCACCACCTTAACTTTGCCTTCCGCTCCACAGTGAAGACATTTTTTGATATCAGCACGAGTGTATAGATTACAGTTTAGACAAACTCTTTCTGGGAGTTTAATCGTCGTCTGCGAGATCATAAGTTCTCCTTATCGGTATATAATTATATACCTGTTTTAAAAATGTAAAAGTGGATAACTAACACAAAAAGCCTTTCGGCTCTCTGTGCTTAGTATTATTTAATTAGGATAATCGAGTTTTATCGAATATAACTAATTTAATAAATTTACCAGTTAAAATGGGTGACTAATCCATAGTATCTGGTCTGTAAAATTCTGCCTTTCTGTCTTTGAGATACTGCCATGTAAGAAGTCTTTTGCCACACTTGCCAGCTTCGTAGTTACATTCTGAAATCCATATACCAAGTTCTTTTACTTCTTCGTTAAACATGTAGTGAATAACTCCGTCGTAATTGATTATAGTTAAGCCGTTTAAATTAGGATAGACAGAGTTAGGCTTTATGTCTTTAGTGGGTTTTAACGTGGGTATTTTACTTTTAATGTACAGATAACAATTGTTCTCCATACGATTAATGTCAGGCACTGTGGGGGCTTCTAGGGGCTGTTCTATCACTTGTGCGTGAGCCACTGGGATATGTGTTATTTCATTTATTGTAGGTACTGGATTTAATGTTTGAATTAAAATAGTACCTATTGAAAATAATAAGTTATTCATGTTTTGTACTAAAATAATTAGTCCAATATTCTCGATTATAGTTTATTTGTATATTACATCTTAAACATAAAGTATTTAGGTTTTGTTCTGAGCAATCGTTTTTATTAAAATTTATATGATTAACACTTAAAACTCTATTTAATTCTTCTAGTTCTTCATTTTCTGTTTTACCACATTTACAACAAGTAAAATTATCCCTTGTTCTTATTCTAAGTTTTAAAGACCTATTAAATTCCATTGGATATAAAATCTTTGATAAACCTCCTTTCCAATTAGGACTTTTTTCTCCTTTTAACGATTCTGATATTTTTTTGCGTGTTTCCACACTGTGTTTTGGTTGTCCTACAAATCTCAAAAATTTTTCACGAGCAATACGCATATTTATCTTATGCTCATTTGATAATTTCTTACCTAATAATGGAGATACCCAACCAGGTTTCATTACTGCTTTTTTTCTATTAGCAATTCTTTTTGCAACAGTTTCTACTGACTGTTTTCTACCAGAAAGAGCTTTACTTATTTTTTCTCTTGTTTCAAATGAATGTTTTTTACCTGTCCTTCCTAATCTTATTTTATCTTTAACAGATATAGGCATCTTTTTATTTTTCCAATAAAAATGTTTACCTTTTGCCGAGAGACTCATTTTTAATCTTGTCTCTATAGAATGTTTTTTTGCACAACGTTCAATGATATTAGGTTAATTATAAATCTGAGTTTGCGGTATTTATGTTAGCCAATCTTACCAAATACACGACCTTCTGAATCTGAGAAGAAGTTTTTAGTTAGATATGATACTAAACCTACGACTGCACCATTCATAGCCACTGAAAATATAATATCCCAATTTGCTGTTGCGATATTAAATGAAGGCTCTTGAATAATTAGACTTAAAGGCAAAAATGCACCAGTTAAAATTGCTACTATTAGACCTTTACCTATGTCTTTTGCGTTTATAGTGAACATGTTTGATTTTTCCATAATTTTTATGTTAAAGGGACTTATTAAGTATACCAAATTAATCTTTTAATCGGTACATGTATTTGTTTAGTTTTCTTCTAAACCCATACTCTTTATCGGCTTTTTCAAGAGTATAATTGCCAGTATACTTACCAGCATTTATTCCAAAAGAATTGTTCGAGGCAAGCATATTAGAACTTATTTGAGTCCAAACATGTCCATGCATTGTTATATTTCCTTTAATATCTGTCTTAGAGACATATATCCATATTGAACCTATTTCTGGTTCTTCTATTCTTTCAAATCTTTTGTCATTTAATATTTGTCTATTTAATAATATTGTGGAGTCTTGAGTTTTAAAATCTTTGATAGCTTTATTTATTAATATAGACATATCTCTAGCACAAGATACTTCATTTGGAACAGGGTTATTAGGAGATACTTCTGTATCAAGAGCGTCTAAACATACTTTTAAAAATTTTTCTCTGTTTGTCATAGGTTTTGTATCACTTGGTATTGTGGGGATATACTCCATTTCGTTAGTTTCTTTTGGAGAAGACTGCTTTAATAACTGAGCCAAAATTTCCCGCAACATTTTTAACCCCGTTGCCAATTTGTCTAATAAGTAAGGCGACATGTGATTGTAATAATTTAATTAATAATTTTTGTAATTTGTTAATTACTGTTTCATCTATCATTTTACCACTTTCCAAAGCCTGTCTAAGTTCATCTGGGGACAAGTCTATAAATGTAAAAGCACCATTATATTTTTTAATATAGTAGTTTGCTTCTTTTCTAGGAAGTACATGTTTACCTTGTTTACCAGCTTGTAGACCTGCGGAGTTTAGTAAAATAAGCCCATCTTTGTTCCAACCTATTATTGCTATCATGTGACCAAAACCATCATCTGTACCTTTAAGGACATAATCATATATGTTCCAGTGCCAATCTAGTCCCATAACAGCACCTCTTTTTTCGTTTCTATATTTCCATAAAGTAGCTCTAACATTATCATAATGGTCATATTTACCTGATATTTCTACATAGGCTTTTTTGCGTTGTCCAATAGCTATTTGATATAAGTCATTTAAGTTAGGAAAGTTTTTTATGTATCGGACTTTATCTTTGTCTTTTATAGTAAAAGGAGCAAATGCTTTACCTATTGCACCTACTTTGACATGTGACTTTAGAGCGTATGAAAATGTTTGTCCCCATTCTTCTTCATTACCTGATAGGCTTTTAGATACTGCAAATGAGTATAAAGGGTCTAAAACAAAACCTTCTTGAATAGAAGATATTGCACAAGTGGAGTAAGCGGAGCAAAAATCACTATCTTCTTGGTCTTGCACTTCTAAATGTTCCAGCATGTATTCTTCTGGTATTTCTTCCAATTTAGGAAGGGTAATAAGAGCACCTAATTTAATGTCTCTTTCGTCTTTTTTTTCTTGTCTTAATCCACTTGATATCATTTGAATATATTTATTAGTACTAAATATGCACCTCCTATTGTTGATATAGAAACAGCACCCCACAAAATCACTTTAAAAGTAGTTTTAGCACCAGAAGTGATAAGTGTTGCTGGCTTTGTTTCTGTTTTTAATGTTCCAATTTCTGTCATAAGTTTTTCATACATATCTGCGTTTTCTTTTCTGAAGTCTCTTATACTTCCGTTTACCTTAGTTTCTATTTTGTTGTCCACTGATTTTAGTAACTTTTCTGTTTGTTCTGTAAGTATGTCTTTAACTTCTTCTTTATGACTAAGAAATAAATTATTAAAAGTTGATACCATACTCTCACGACTTTGATTATTTAAATCATGGTATGTTTCTTTTACTATTTTTTTTATGTCTTCATCTCGGCTCATTTTAATTTTACTTACTTTCAATAATTTCTGGCTCTACTGCTTCAATAACATCTTCTTTCACTTCTTCTACTTTTTCTTTTAATTCTGGCACTTCTGTTTCAATCACAGTAATCTTTTCTTTTTTCTTATCAATTACTTCTTGCAATTTAGCAATTTCTGCATTGAGTTGGTCAATAGGATTAACATATGAGTTTATAAGCTCATCTCTCCTGATAGTAAGGTCTGACTTTTGTCTTTCAAGTTGCTCTATTTCTCTTTTAAAACTAGAAAGGTCAATCAAAGACACTTTAATTTCTTCTGGTACTACATATTCAAGAATTTTAACTTCTTCTTTAATAAGTCCGCTTTCGTCTAGTGTATATTTTACTTCTTCTGTTTTCATATTATTTTTTCTTAAATTCTAATCTAATAATCCAGCACGCCATAATACCTATAACTATCCATTGATAATTATTAGTTGCTGTTTCTTTTGCTTGTGTGGTTCGTTCTGCAAGCTCTTGTACTGCTTTTACTGTGACTGAAAGGATAGCGTTTGTATCAAGTGCAACAGGGTCGCCTACCTTTATTTCTTGTCCGTTAGGTAGTTTTACATCTTCTGTTGAGTGTTCTGCAAAGCGTGAGTCTACTGCGTTCACTTCTTCTGCAATAAAACCAATAGCTTGTTTGCCATTATAGTATTCTTTTTGATAGTTAAATGTGACGGGTTTAAGTTTTAGTAAAGTATCTAGTGCAGATTTTATATTAGTTCTGTTTTCTTTTACTTTTATAGTTGAGGCAGCACAAGTGGCACCTGAATGCACTTCAAATGTTGTCGGGTCAATACAAACGAATACATCACCGACTCCCGCTGCGGTAAGCCCATTTATTGCCATAGTTCCATTTACGGATAGAGTTCTCCAAGGAGTTGTACTTGATATACCAGTGTTTCCACTTGCACCAATAATTGTAAGTGCAGATGTTGTTGTCGTTGCTGTACCTGCCACTGTTGTAGTTCCTACATATAGATTTTCTCCTGCATTTCTAAATGTCCATTGTGCTCGCCCTGCACCTGCCGAAAGAGAGAGTTGAGTAGCTGATGTTGAATTTAAAGTTAAATTACTAGCAGATGAGGCTGTACTTGTACCAATAGCCCATTTTGATGTACTTCTTACTATACCTGCAACAACACCAGAACCAGCATTTATTCTCACATCTCCACCAGCGTTAGTACCACCTGAACCTACTCCTCCAGTAATAAATACATTACCACCCACACCATTTACTGCTTGCCCACCACTTATTGTTACTTGACCTCCAGCACCAGATGTAGACCCTCCTTGACCACCGCCTAATATAAATTCTCCACCTGAACCAGTTGCTCCACCATTTCCACCTGTAACTTCAAAGTTACCACCAAGACCACTTCCTATACCATTACCTGTTTGTATTGTCATTCTGTTACCATTTGTATTGCCTGATACTGCATTACCTAAAGTAATTCTTAAATCAGAATTACCATCTGAATTATCTGTTGTTATGTTTAAATCCGCTCCACTTATATTAGTTAAAGTTCGTATACCAGTATTTCCATTATTCGCCACAATAAAGTTTGTAGCTGTACTTGAGCCAACTACAAATTGAGGAGCACCGCTTGAAAGTCCATTTGCGTTTACAGATAGGAGTCCCCAAGGGGTGGTTGTGCCAATACCCACAT
>JACCDR012209897.1_pt1 | contig 10316 bp, 13 predicted proteins | sample 7446431 | NCBI WGS metagenome assembly JACCDR01 (sample SAMN15323443, study PRJNA562643) | freshwater metagenome | isolation source: river surface water | place: USA:Blue River Watershed | collected 2017-08-17 | reverse complement strand
GGTGGACTTGAGGATGTGGGGCTGGCGCCTGAATGGCTGCTCGACATGATCCGCGAGCACCAGGCGAAACACGCAAAGCAACAGCCCATCACGGCTGACGCTCCTGACGGCTTCATCGGCGCCGGCAAGCGCAACGAGTTCCTCTCCAGAGAGGCGTACCGCCACAAGAAGTTGGGCGCGACTCAGGATCAGATCCTGTCCGTCCTGTCCGCGCTCAACGAAGCACGCTGCAGCCCGCCGGTCAGCATGCAAGAGCTGCAGACCATCATCAAAGGCAAGGCCGCTATCGAAGCGGATCCGCAGGCCATCGAAGTGCCAGCCATCGTCGCCAAGCCTTTCGTCTGGCGGGATCCGAAGACCATCCCTCCGCGCCCCTGGCTGTACGCGAAGCACTACATGCGCGGTATGGCGTCCGCCACGGCCGGCATTGGTGGCGCCGGCAAGTCCACGATGCTGCTGACGGAAGCCGTGGGAGCGGCCTGCGGGTTCAACCTACTCACGAAAGAACCAATCCCGGTCGGTCCGCTGCGGGTGTGGGTTCACAACGGCGAGGATCCGCCCGATGAACTCGAGCGGCGCATTGCGGCCATCCTCATCCATCACGGCGTGACTGATCATGCGTTGAGCGGCCGGCTATTCGTCACCTCAGGACGCGAGATGCCGATTCTCGTGGCCGAAGCGCTCTCCGATGGCGGCAAGGTCTTCGTCCCCCGAGAAGACGGCGTGCTGCTGCGTGACGAGCTCATCGCCAAGAAGATCGACATCTTCATCGCGGATCCGTTCATCACCATCCACCGCGTCAACGAGAACGACAACGGGCTCATCGATGCCGTGATGCAGGTGATTCGGAACATCGCGCACCAGACGCAATGCGCATTCGAGGTGGCTCACCACCTGCGAAAACTCAACGGCGGCGATGTCGGTATAGATGACATCCGCGGTGCTGGATCCATCGTCGGTGCCTGCCGCTCTGTGAGGCTCATGGCGGCGATGACGGCCGAGGAGGCTCAACGCTACGGGGTCGAGGAGAAAGACCGCAAGGCGTTCTCGTGGCTCGTTAACGGCAAGGCCAAAATGCTCCCGCCAGGCCATGCGCGTGAGTGGGTGCATACGGTCGGTGTGCCGCTCAACAACGCGGCGGATCCGTACGAGGAAGACAACATCGGCGTGCTCGAGCGTTGGGTTCCACCTGAGTCGTTCTTGGACCTCTCGCCCCAGGAATACCACCTGATCCGTAGGGCCCTCCAAGAGGGCGCGACCGATGCCTTGCGCTACAGCTCACAGGCCAGTGGATGGGCCGGAAAACTGATCGCTTCCGTGCTCGGAAAAGACGTCAACGAAAAGTCAGTCCGGTCGGAAATGGTGGGCCTCATCGAGCGGTGGAAGAAGGCCGGGAAACTCAAGATCGAGGAAATCCACAGCGGCCGGCAGGGCCGGACTTTGGCGATTGTCCGTTGGGTCGATTCAACCATTGAAGCGGAGTAAATGAGAATGATTGTCCTCACTTCCTCACTTGTTCCTCACCTTCCTCAGCGAGTGAGGCTGTCACCCGTCCCGATAGGGAACCTCACTCCTCAGTTCCCTACGGGACAGGGTCAGGTGAGGAGGAAGAAAAAAGCCCTCACTCATTTCGGTCGTTTTCCTCACTCAGCTACCCGAGCACATGCGGTGAGTGAGGAATCAGCTGGTGCCTCCCCCCCCCACCGGAGCGCCACGTGAGCGGGTGGCAGCCGATAGAGACAGCGCCACTCAGCACGCCGATCCTGGTACTCGCAAAAGACATTTGCGGCCGCATGGGCGTGTTCTGCGTGACTCTATACGCCGGCATCGATATCCACGGGCGCAGGTTCTCTGGCTGCATGGTCGTCGGTTGCGGCTGCCAAGAGGGCGGGACTGACTTCGACTACCCCACCCACTGGCAGCCCCTGCCGCCGCCACCGGAGCTGCCATGAGCGCCCCTCCCACGCTGCCAACTCTCAACAGCAGCCCACGTCGATGAACCAGCGCGCTAACCAAAGGGCCAGCTTCCACAAAGCCTCCGTGTTCGACGTGTTCGAGCTCTCAGCCCGGGGCGTGATCAGCGACCCCGTATGCCGCCTTTCGGCTAGCGCCCGCGATAGGTTGAGGGGTGGGGAATGACCCGCCGCGTCGAATGGGGGACGGACTTCGAGTGGATCGAAATCAACTGGGGCGAGCGATTGAGCATTCGCTTTGAATCGCCATGGGTTGGAGATTTCGAATGCCTCGGTGAATCAGCCACGCTGAATCTAGACAGGGCAAGTGTTACCTGGTTGCGTGACGAGATGAGCCGCTGGCTAGCATCGCAGGAGACGCCATGACCCGCCGCCGCGTCCTCACCGACGAGCAGTGCAAAAACCTCGCGGCCTGGTTCAGCCAGCTGCGCGCGCTCGGCTCTGTGCAGGCGAAGTGCCGCGAGCTGGGTGTCTCGAGGACCGCGCTTTACGACGCAATCGCCCGCGACCAACCAATCCCAGCCTCAGCAACAGGCAGCCCGGACCTAGCTACCCGTACGACCTCGTTCCACGTGAAACCCAGGCCGCACACCCACTTAACGACCCAGGACATCCCATGAGCGCCAATCGCATCTACCTCGTATGCCAACACCACCCGCAGCCGGAGGAGGCGCTGTGTCTCGCGGAGAGGGCTGATGGGCATAGCCAGTACCGCCCGGCTGAGTGTCGGTGCCTTGGCAAGTGTTCGTGTCCAGCGAAGGAACTCGCCCGTCAGCGCGACTGGTTCAAGAAGCACGCAGAGTGCGGCGTCGACAGCTTCAAGCTCGCCTACCAACGGCCTCAAGGCTGGGACGTCTCGCCGCCCGCGGAGGACACCGTGGCAGGGCAGGTGCGGGTGGCGATCATCAACGGGAGCAAGCAATGAAACTACGTGGTGACCACTGCCGCTGTACGGCGTGTGGGGAATTCTTTAACAGCACTTACGCCTTCGACAGGCATAGACGAGGGCCCTACACCGATCGCCGCTGTTTGACGCCTCTCGCCATGTCAGGCGAGGGTTTTGAGAAGAACGCTAGCGGCTTTTGGGTGACGGCACGCAAACAGGTCGTTGCGAAGGAGGCGGCATGAACATCCCCGCCCCCACATCGCTACGCGCAGGCGACTACGCCATGAACTTCCCGCTCGAGCGCCCCGGCGACCGCGATACCGCGCGCCAGGTGATGCGCCGGCAGGGGTGCCGATCGATCAGGTTTGAGGTGTTAGGTGAAGCGCCAGCGCAAGGCATGGTTGCGCACGGGTACATCGGCCGCATGACGGGGCCGGGAGTGGAGGAACTATGACGATTGTGCTGTCCAGCTTCCGCGCTCGCATACGCGCAGCCGAAGGCACGCTTGCCGTCGAGGCCCTGCAGGCCGCAGGCGGCAATCTCAACGCAGCCGCGAAGCTCGTCGGCCTGCATAAGTCCCAGTTGCGCAGAATCATCGTGCGTCAGGGGCTGATCGATCTACTGAAGAAACACGCGCCACGGTCGGGCAATGCAGCCTGGCGCGCATTGGGGGAGATGTGACCACTCTCCTGTGTGATTCAGTCTCCCAAGTCCGCCTTCTCGGCGATCGGATCCTGCTGCGTCCGCTCAACTGGCGCCCATCCACGCTCATCGAGGTCGTGCGCCATGGCCGCCCCGTGCGCGGTGAGGTGATGGCTATAGGCCCGGGCCACCATCCGTTGAAGTACAAGCCGGGACCAAAAGGTCCGCGGCAGTTCATGGACTACAGCAAGCGCTTCCGCCCGACCGAGGTGAAGCCGGGCGACATCATCGAGCTCGGCGGCCTGAACGTATTCGACGGCAAGGGCTATGACTTCCCGCAGGTGGTGGTGGGCACGGAGACGATGCTGATCGTCACGGAGCGTGATGTGGCGATGGTGGTAGAGCGAGAGAAGGAGACAGCACATGGCTAACGACGACGACAAGCCCCGCAATGCAGGCCAGTTCAAACCCGGCCAATCCGGCAACCCCGGTGGCCGCCCGAACGGCGCGCGGCATCGCCTCACGACGGGCTTTCTCTATGCGCTCGCCGACGACTTCGAGAAGCATGGCGCGAAGGCGATCACGAACGCTCGCAACGAAGACCCCATGGGCTACGTGAAGGTCTGCGCCTCCCTCATGCCCAAGCAGATCGAGCAGACCGCCCCATTGGATGACCTGAATGACACTGAACTCCTCGCAGCCATCGCCTTACTCCGAAGCCGCCTTACTGGCGATGCTGGAGCGGGAAGCGGCCAAGCGGGCGAGCCACCGACGGCTCACTAGCTACAAGCCCTACGCGAAGCAGCGAGAGTTCCACGCGGCGGGAAGGACGCATCGCGAGCGGCTGCTGATGGCTGGCAACCAGCTCGGGAAGACGCTGTCCGCGGCTGCTGAGACCGCGATGCACGCCACGGGGCGCTATCCAGACTGGTGGGAAGGGCACGTCAAGGACAAGCCATTCGCGTGCTGGGTGGCGGGCGTGACGGGCGAGTCGACGCGCGACAATCCGCAGCGGCTGCTCTACGGAGCGCTCGGATCCATCGGTACCGGGATGATCCCGAAGGATGCGATCAAGGATGCGTCGCCGCGCCGCGGTCTTGCCGATGCGATCGATACCCTCGTCGTGAAGTTCGGCGGCGGTGGCGACGTGCAGGCCGGCGACACGTTGATTGGGTTCAAGTCATACGACCAGGGCCGCGAGAAGTGGCAGGGGCCGACGCTTGGCCTTGTGTGGTTCGACGAGGAGCCGCCCGAGGACATCTACACCGAAGGCATGACGCGCACCAACGTAGGTCTCTGCCCGGTCTACGTCACGTTCACGCCGTTGCAGGGCATGACCGAGGTAGTGAAGCGGTTCGTGCTCGACAAGGTCGCCGGAACGCATGTGACGTCCATGACGATCGATGACGTCGAACACTACAGCGCTGAACAGCGCGCCGCGATCATCGCGAGCTACCCCGCCCACGAGCGCAAGGCGCGCACTCAGGGCATCCCCCAACTAGGAAGCGGACGCGTGTTCCCACTCGACGAAGAAGACATCAAGGTTCAGCCGTTCAAGATCCCGTTGCACTGGCCGCAGATTGGCGGCCTCGACTTCGGTTGGGATCACCCATCGGCCGCGGTCAGGCTCGCTTGGGATAGGGACGCAGATTGCGTCTATTGTTTGGCCGCCCACCGCCAGCGCGAGCAGACTCCGGCGAACTTTGCGGCCACTGTGCGGCCGTGGGGCGCGAATCAGGACGGCAGCCAGTGGCTGCCCTGGGCATGGCCGCATGACGGACTTCAACACGACAAAGGCTCCGGCGAACAGCTGGCCGCTCAATACCGGGATCAGGGACTGCGAATGCTTCCCCAGCGCTCCACATTCGAGGACGGCACGTTTGGCGTCGAGGCTGGCATCGCTGAGATGCTCACGCGCATGGAGTCGGGCCGCTTCAAGGTGTTCGCGCACCTCAACGACTGGTTCGAGGAATTCCGCCTGTACCACCGTAAGGATGGGCTGATCGTGAAGGTGAACGACGATCTCATGGCCGCTACCCGTTACGGGATCATGATGCGCAGGTTTGCGCTGGTGCAGGCCGCTCCGGCTGTTGCGCGCCCGCAGTTCCCGCAGGGAGGCCGCTCATGGCAGTCGTGATTCGCGATGCGGTGCTGGATACCATCGCGCGTGCACTTTCCGGCGCACCCCCGACGACGCAACGCGCGGTGCGCGAGGCTTTGAAGCTGGCAGAAGCGTACATCCAGGGGGTGCCGGCTGCTGCTGAACACACTCTCCCAGTCGCTGCTACCGACCCCGTATCAGCAACACCAGCACCCCCTGGACTTTTAGCCGAGTGCGCCGGCATCCTCGAGGACGCTTTGAACCTTCGCGTCGGCGTCATGGACTCAGACTCCAAGCGTGACGGCATCGAGGCGCAACGGCGCGCGGCGATGCTGGAGGTGGCGTCGAGATTGCGAGCTGAGGGGCGGCCTGCAGCGTGAGCCTCGACCCCGACAAGCTCGCAGAGACTGAGAACGACATCTGGCTCGAGTGCGCCGCTCGCCAGAAGCTGTCAGCCGATGCCGAGAGCGAGAATCGCGAGCGCGGCATCAAGGCGCTGAAGTTCCGTTGGGGCGATCAGTGGGCGGAGACGGCGCGCAATGACCGGCAGATGGAGCAGCGGCCGTGCTTGACGGTCAACCACACTGACGTCGTTTGCACGCGCGTCGAGAACCAGCTGCGCCAGCAACGCCCGCGCATCAAGGTTCGCCCGATCAGCGATGCCACGGTCGACAAGGCCGGCAAGGTCGCGGGCCTCATCCGAGAGATCGAGTCGCGCTCCAACGCGTCTATCTCGTACGACAGCGGCGTTGCCATGGCCAAGGACATCGGCTGGGGCTACTGGCGCATCGGATCCGAGTACGTCAACGAGCGCAGCTTTCTGCAGCAGCTCAAGATTATCCCTGTCGACAACCCCTTCAGCGTCTACGACGACCCGTCGGCGCTCATGCCGGCTGGCGAAGATCGCCGCTGGCTCGTGCTCGCCGAGGACATGCCGCGCGATGAGTACAAGCGCCTCTATCCGCGGGCTGAGAACCGCGAATATGTGATGACGCAGGCCCCGGGCGATTACGTCCTCGACTGGGAGAGCAAAACTCACGTGAGGCTCGCCGAGTACTTCCGGAAGTACGAGAAGCAGGACGTGCTCTATCGCTTGTCGGATGGCAGCGTGCGGCTCAAGTCAGAGCTCAACCCGCAAGACGCCGACATGCAGATGATCCTGGCGGCGCTCGGCCTTACCGTCGTCGACCAGCGCCCCACGACGACGTGCGAGATTCAGTGGTTCAGGCTCAACGGCCGAAAGGTCGTCGACAAGCGAATCCTGCCGGGGAAATACATCCCCTTCATCAAGTGCATCGGCAACAAGCTGAGGCTCAACGGTCAGATCAAGCGCAAAGGCATGATCGAGAACCTGATGGACCCGGCGACCATGTACAACTATTGGCGTACGGCTCAGACAGAGCGCCTGGCGTTGGCTCCTAAGGCTCCGTGGACGGCGTATGAAGGCGTCGTGGAGGGGCATCCCGAGTGGAACGACGCGAATCGCCGTAGCTACTCGGTGCTCGTAGGCAAAGCCGTGCTTGGTCCCGATGGGGCAACGATTCTGCCGCTGCCGAAGCGCGAGATGCCTGCCCAGGTGGAGCAGGGCTTTGAGTCTGCCGTGGCTGGCGCCGAACACGACCTGATGACGGTCGCCGGCATGCCGCAGGAGAATCCAGAGATTCAATCTCGGGTGGTGAGCGGCAACAAGTACCTGCAGCGCCGTCAGGGCATGCAGGACCTGACGCACTTCCAGTACTACGACAACCAGACCTATTCGATCATGTGGACGGGCATCATCCTGCTCGACCTGATCCCGTACTACTACGACACGCAGCGCGTGCTGCACATCATCGGCGAGGATGGCCAGCCGGAAGAGCTGACGATCAATGAAAAGTCAGCGGATGGCGTGAACAACGACTTCAAGGTTGGCACCTATGACGTCGTCATGGACACAGGTCCCGGCTACGCGACGAAGCGCGAGGAGGCCGCAGAGAACATGATGGAGCTTCTGAACACGAAGCTTGGCGATGTGATCGTAGCGACGCGCCCAGACATCCCGATCCGCAACATGGATTTCCATGGCGCAGATGTGCTTGCGGATAGCTTGGCTGTGACCACGCCGCAGGGCATGGAAGAGGCCATGAAGAACCTGCCGAAGCAGGCGCAGACGATCGTGCAGTCGCTCCAGGCGCAGCTACAGCAGAAGGATCAGCAGATCGAGCAGATGGCTCTCGAGATCAAATACAAGGGCGGCATTCAGCAGCAGAAGGACGCCGCGGAAGACACACGCAACGTCCGCGACAACACGACGCGCGTTGCGATTGCCGGCATGCAGGTCGACAAGGATCTCAAGGTCGAAGACTCGAAGGCCGCGACCTCGCGCGATGTCGCCGAGATTCACGGCGCGACGCAGCTGTTGAACACCAAGGCCGAGAGCGAGCACGAAGAGCGGCAGAGCGACAAGCTCATTGCGGCCGGCACTCAAGACCGCAGGCCAGGCGCCAACGCGTAACACAAAGACGCATTTTGCGTCTGTTGTTTGCGAGGTTTTTTCACTCGCGCACATCATCCGCCCGCACGCAAGTGAAGCGTGAGTCAAAAGAGGCGGGCAATGCCGCAGGTCGTCACCTCCGAAAACCATGTCGAGTTCATCACCACGGGGAAGGTCCCGGAGTTCAAGGCTCCAGAGACGGCCGAGGTGAAAGATGGGGCAAAGCCCGATCAAGGAGCCGGCAAGGTAGTTGAGGCGAAGACCGCGGGGTCGAAGACCGACGCAAAGCCTACCGACGGCGCGACTCCGGATAAGGTCGCTTCAGATCAGGACGCGCAGCCGCGCGGTGAAGACGGCAAGTTCAAGAAGGCTGGTGACGACAACGCCGCTGGCCAGGAAGAGCCCGATGACGATGTGAAGCTCACTCGAAAGATCGAGAAGCTGATCAACAAGAAGCATCGGTTGATGAAAGAGGCGGAAGAGTTCGGGGCCAACGAAGGCCGCCGAGCGATTGCCGCAGAACGACGAGTAGCGGAGCTGGAAGCGGAGATCAAATCGCTTCGCGGTGGGAAGGCCGATAGCTCTGCGTCTGGTGATGGTGGCGGGAGTGATCCCGACGAGCCGAAGCCGGGCGACTTCAAGACTGTGGGTGACTACACCCGGGCATTGGTCAAGTACGAAGCCAAAAAGGCGGGCGAAGCTGGTCAAGCGAAAGCTGATCAGGAGCGCCAGCAAGGCGAGGCGAACGCGACTGTTGAAGCGTTCGTCAAGAGGCAGGACGATTTTCGCGCAGCTACGCCCGATTACGACGAAGTAATCGAGGCATGCGATGCGAACTACCCCGTCCTGATCAACCAGTACTTGGTCGAGAGCGAGAGCGGGCCGCAACTGGCCTATCACCTCGCGAAGAACCCGGACGAATTCACCAGGCTGAAGAAGCTCTCGCCGAGCAGGCTGTTAGCCGAACTCGGCAAACTGGAAGCGAAGCTAGAGAAGCCAGCGGCGCCGAAGCCGGCAGCCGCGGCCACTAGCGAAGTTTCCAGGGCTCCCGCACCGATCCAGCCCCTGGAAGGCAAGTCCGCAGTGATCCAGAAGGATCCTAGCAAGATGAACTTTCAGGAGCTGCGCGCATACCGCCAACAGGAGGCTGCTGCGCGCGCTGGCCGGTGAGGGGTTCGTGAAACCTTTCGCTGGAGTTCTTTGCGATGTCCAACAATCTTCTGACGATCAGCTACATCACCAATGAAGCGCTGGTCATCCTCGAAAACACCCTCGTCTTCGCCGACAAGGTAAACCGCCAGTACTCCGATGAGTTCGCGGTCAAGGAGGCGAAGATCGGCGCAACCTGCAACGTCCGTCGTCCGCCCCGCTACCAGGGCACGTTCGGCCCCGCGCTGAACGTCGAAGACACGAACGAAACCTACATCCCCGTCACGCTGAACTACCAGTTCCACGTCGACGTGCAGTTCACGACCGCGGATCTTCTGCTGTCGATGGACCGCTTCAAGGAGCGTGTGCTGGCTCCGATGCAGGCGACGGTGGCGAACCGCATCGACTCCGACGGCCTGTACTACTTCTACCAGAACACCGCGCTCGCGGTCGGCACCCCCGGCGTCTCGCCCAGTGCCTACAAGACCTTCTCCGATGCGCGCGCGCTGCTCTCGAGCGAAGCGTGTCCCGCTGGCGAGAAGAGTTGCATTCTGGACCCGCTGTCGATGAGCTCGGCGACCGATGGTGTGAAGGGCCTCTTCAACCCGCAGTCGCAAATGTCGTCCATCATCAAGGCAGGCATGATCGCGAAGAACTTCGCGGGCCTCGACTGGTTCGAGGATCAGAACGTGGTGAGCTTCACCACGGGCGCGCAGGGTGGTTCCCCGGCGCTGACCGCGAACACGGGCGGCGCGTTCCTCACGACTGGATGGGCGGCCTCTGGCCAGATCCAGACCAACGGCTGGACGGCGTCCACTGGCGTCATCAAGGTCGGCGACATCATCCAGATCGCTGGCGTGTTCCCGGCGAACCCGCAGAGCCGCACGCAGTACGGCAACTCGCTCAAGCAGTTCGTCGTCATCCCGCCTGGCGGCTACACGCAGAACCCGATCGGTTCGGCGACGCCTGGCCTCGCGTTCGCGACCGCTGCGCTCACCAACGGCTCGTTCAACAACGTGACCGGCGTGTACACCTCGAGCGCTGGCGGCGCGCTGTCGATCTTCATCCGCGAGGCGGTGATCACTGGCGGCC
>JACCDR010161014.1_pt1 | contig 10317 bp, 10 predicted proteins | sample 7446431 | NCBI WGS metagenome assembly JACCDR01 (sample SAMN15323443, study PRJNA562643) | freshwater metagenome | isolation source: river surface water | place: USA:Blue River Watershed | collected 2017-08-17 | reverse complement strand
GTGGTCGAGGACGAGTGGTGCACCGGTGGTGAGGACGTGTTGGCAAGAAGAGTGGGTGAGCGGAGTCTCGCGTTTTTCGGCGACGGAGCCGGAGAGGCCGAGGGCGGCTTTAAAAAACTGGCGATGATCATCGACGAGGGAAATGAGCGCGACGGGTGTGCCGAGCAGGCGTTGGGCGAGGCGGCAGATGCGATCGTAGGGCGGCTCCGCGGGCGAATCCAAGAGGCCGGTCTGGCGGAGGGCAGCGAGGCGCGCGGGATCGTGGAGGGGTTGGCCGGGCATGGGGCGGGGGCGTGCGGTGGTGGTGCGTTAATCGACGCAGGGCGGGGCGGCCTTGAGCGCAATCGCGGGGTGGGGCGGCGGGCACGAGCGGCTACGCGAGGAAGAGCGGTGAGACGCGGCGGGAAAATTTTCCAGCGATGGCTTGTTGGCGGCGAAGGCGTTGTGCAGGCGAGGCATCGCGGGACTTGCGCGCGGCCCGGGCTTGCCTACCAACGCAGCCGCACCCGCATCCGCAGCGAACTCATCACTCCGGCGTCCACCACCACCTCCACCGCTGTCCGCCGCCATGCACGCGCTGCATCTGCTTTCGCTTGGCCTGTTGCTGATTTTTTTCGGCGGCTCGTGCGCGCAACAAACGCCCGTGGCGTCGCTTTCCGCCACTGCCACCGCGACGTCGCAGCCCCGCGCGGCTTTGCACGAAGGTCCGGTTGAGATTTCCGTCGCGGTCCAGGTGGGCATCGACGCACCGGGGGCATCGGTTTCGTTGGAGAAACTCCAGCAACTTCTCCGGCTCTGGATTGCCGAGGAACCCGAGGCGGCGCTTACGTTTCTGCACGAGCTGCCACACGCGAATCTGCGCGCGAAGCTGCTCCCGCCCGCGCTGCGCCAATGGGCGGCGCGCGACATCGTTTCTGCGAGCGACTGGGTGATGCGTCGCGCGCGCACCGCCGAGGAGAAAACAGTTCTCCTGCGCGAATCCATCTGCGGCCTCGCCAGTGCGGACCCGGCCGAGGCGCTGCTCTGGTTTTCCGTCATGACGCCCGATGTGCGCGCGCGCTTCGACGGCAGTGAAAACTTTTTCTGGGAAAACTACCTCACGTATCTGCCCGCCGATGCCGCGTCGCGCATTCCGCTGCTGCCGGCGGGGCCGTTGAAAACCAAACTCGCGTCGGCGTTTGCGCGCACCCTCGCCGCGACCGACCGCGTCGCCGCGGAATGGTGGGCCGAGGAGATCGCCGATGCGGCGGCGCGCAGCGCGGCGCTAGCGGTCTTGCGTCAGGGGTAGCACTTGCGAATTTCGTCTGCGTGCGCGCCTGGATGACCAGCCTGGCGCGCGCGCGTTTCACCATGACGACCTGTTCACCCACCGCCCTCGTCCAGCGCCAGCTCGACGCCTTTAACGCCCGCGACCTTGATGCCTTGCTCGACACGTACGCGAGCGAGGCGCGCCAGTTTGCGTTTCCCGACCAACTCCTCGCCACCGGTCATGCGGAAATGCGCGTGCGTTTCGCAGAGCGTTTCCGCGAGCCCAACCTCCACGCCGAGCTGCTGCAGCGCACGGTCGTGGGGAATTTTGTGACCGATCACGAACGCATCACCCGCACGTTTCCCGAGGGGCCGGGCACGATCGAACTCCTGGCGATCTACGAAGTCAGCGCCGGCCGTATCGCCTGCGCGTGGTTTATCACCGGCGAGAAGCGGCTCGCGCGCGCATGAGCGTGTTGGCGCTGTAGATCGCGAGCGCGACCCAGATGCAGCCAAAGGCCGCCATTCGCGCCGGCGTGAGCTGCTCCCCGTAAAACCACACGCCGAGAAAAAACTGCAGCGTCGGCGCCGTGTATTGGAGCAGCCCTACCGTGGCCAGCGGCAGCCGCCGCGCACCCACCGCGAAAAGCAGCAGCGGGATCGCCGTGAGCACACCCGTGCACAAAATGAGCACCTGCGATTTGTCGTCGGCGTGGCCGAGCGCGCCGCGGCCATCGAGCGCGAGCCACGCGAGCCAGCCGGCCGAGAACGGCGCATAGAGTGTGGTTTCAAACGTGAGCCCCGCCATCGGGCCGAGGGACGAACGTTTTTTCAACAAACCGTACACGCCGAAACTCACCGCCAGCCCGAGCGCGATCCACGGCACGGTGCCGGCGAGCCCGACCAGAATCGCCACGCCCACTCCGGCGAGTGCGACCGCCGCCAGTTGCACCGGTCCGAGTTTTTCCCGGAGAAACCAGCGCCCAAGAAGCACGTTTACCAGCGGGTTTAGAAAATAGCCGAGGCTCGCGTCGACCACGCGCCCGGCGTTGACCGCCCAGATGTAGATGAGCCAGTTGACCAGGATCAGCGCGCCCGTCGCCAGATGCAGGCGCAGCTCCACGGGCGTTTTCCAGGCCGCGCGCAACTGCGCCCAACTCTGCCGAAACGGCATGATCAAAAACAAAAACACGCACGACCACACGATGCGGTGCGCGATCAACTCCACCGCGTCGACCGCGTGAAGCTGTTTCCAAAACAGCGGCACGAGTCCCCAGATCACAAACGCAACCGTACACGCCAGCATGCCGAGACGGCCTTCGCGTTTGGGGTCGGTGGCGTGATTCATGATGGCATCGACGCTGCGACCCGCTGCCAGTTCACGCACGCCGGAAATCCTCCGCAAAGTAGCCACTCCGTTTGCGCTGACGTCGGTACAGTTTCCACTACCGCGACCCGCGTGCGCGTTTTTTCAGTTTGCGCGTGTCCACGTGTTGACGGCTCACACGAGTGGCCAGCGCGCCTGTTCTGTGCTCGCAAACGGCGCAAAGTCCGAAAATAAAAAGTCACGCCTTCGGGGAAACAAACATTCCGAAGCCGAGATAAACTCAACAAAAGCCATCCCAAATGGGCGATCGATCACCTAAATCCGTTCAGAAAAAAGCTACGCAAAAACAGTCGAAAAACGACGTCGCTAGCAAAAAGAAACAAGCCGTCATCACCTCTCAGCAGGCGACCAAAGCCAAGGCTGCGGCGACCAAGAAGAAATAATTATCTGAGGCACGCACGCTCGGATCAAACCAACCAAAACCACCATGGCTAAAACCCAAAACTCGCAGAAGAAGACGCTGAAAAAACCGCTGAAGACGCCGGCCGAAAAAAAGGCCGCGAAAAAAGCGAAGAAGTAATTTCTTCCTTTGCTCAGCCTGCCAAGCACCCGTGCGTCCTGCGCCGGGTGCTTGTTTTTTTGGCCGAAAGAGAGGCGCATATTTCAATTTGAAACGAAGTTTGAGTCTTTGGCGCGGCAGCGCCGGTAGGGCGGATTATCCTTAATCCGACGCGTTGGGGCGGGATAACAAATTTACCTCGGAATACCTGCGGCCTCGCTCCGGCGCGTTAAGGATAACGCGCTCTACCGGCGCTGCCGCGCCATAAGATTATGTCAGTGCCCTGATTTTGAATTCCGGCGAACATCGTCCCTTCCCTCCATGCCGTTCATCGATCACCTCCTCGCGCTTGGCGCGGTCCGAAAAACCATCTGGAAACTCTGGTACCCGTTTCTCACCCGGAAACTCCGGCGCGAGGACGTACTATTTCTCAATTACGCGTTTGAGGACGAGCCGCCGCTGGCGATCCCTCTTTCGTCGGCCGATGAGCCCGACCGCGCTTGCATCCAGCTCTACCACCATGTCGCTTCGCAGGTGGAGTTGCGTGGAAAAACCATCCTCGAAATCAGCTGCGGGCACGGCGGCGGGGCCTCGTATGTCACGCGCACGTTTCAGCCCGCGGGCATGACGGCGCTCGATCTTAACCCGAAAGGCATCGCCTTCTGCCGCCAGCGCCATGCCGCGGTGCCGGGCCTCGCGTTTGTACGTGGCGATGCGGAAAATCTGCCGTTTGCCGAGGCGACGTTTGATGCGGTGATCAATGTCGAGGCGTCGCACTGTTAGCCGGATTTGCCACGTTTTCTGCGGGAGGTCGCGCGGGTGTTGCGGCCGGGCGGACATTTTCTGTATGCGGATTTCCGTTTCAGCGACGGGGCGATCACGGGGGGTTTTGCGGAGTGGGAGGCGTCGCTTGCCGCGGCTCCGCTCACGCGGGTGCAGTCGCGCGAGATCAATGCGGAGGTGCGTCGCGGGATGGAGCGCAATGGGGCGCGCTCCGAGGCGCTCATCCAGCAGCATCTGCCGAAGTGGCTGCACGCGCTGGGCCGCGATTTTGCGGGCATCCCGGGTTCGCGGGTGCACACGGCGCTCGCGCGCGGGGAGCTTTCGTATCGCTCGTTTTGTTTCGTGAAGCCGGCGCCGTCTGGCCGCGGGTGATTTTTCACGCGGCGGCTTGTCGTAGGGCTGCGGCGGGCACAAAAAAGCCGGGCGGGCGTTTGAAGCGCTCGGCCGGGTTGAAAACTGGAGGGGTCTGGAACTGTACGTGGTTAGACGTCCTTGAAAAAACGGTCGTCGGAGCCGCTGTTCGTTTCGTGGTGGTTGCGATTGGGGATCGCGCCGTGGGAAACTTTCTTTTCTGCGGGCTCGGGGCGGCGGCTGGCGGGTTTGCTGGCGGGAGAGTCTTTGGCGTCTTCGTCGGAGTTGTCGTCGGAATCATCCGAGTCGGAGTCGTCGTTGTCTGCGTCTTTGGCGTTTTCGTTTTCAGAGTCGTCGTCGGAGTTTTCGTCGTCGGAATCGTTGTCGTTATCATCGTCGTCGTTGGCGGCGGCTTTTTTCTGAAGTTTGCCTTTGGCGCCGTTTACCATGCGGGTGAGTTCGGCGATGATGCCTTTGAGTTGGTCGGCTTGTCCGTTGAGTTCGGCGGCGGCGGCGCTGGTTTCTTCCGCGGTGGCGGCGTTGGCCTGCGTGACGGTGTCCATGTCGGAGACGGCTTTGCTGACTTGGTCGATGCCTTGGCTTTGCTCTTGGGAGGCGACGGCGATTTCGGCGATGAGTTCATCGACCTGGCGGGCTTTGGCGGTGATTTCGTCGAAGCTCTTGGCTACTTTTTCGGAGATGCGGCCGCCTTGTTCGCTCTTGGCGGTGGCGTCGGAAATTTTCTGGGCGGTTTCGCGGGCGGCTTGGACGGAGCGTTGAGCGAGGGAGCGGACTTCGTCGGCGACGACAGCGAAGCCGAGGCCGGCTTCACCGGCGCGGGCGGCTTCGACGGCGGCGTTGAGGGCGAGGAGGTTGGTTTGGAAGGCGATTTCGTCGATCGTCTTGATGATTTTGGAGATTTCGGAGCTAGAGGCCTGGATGGCGCTCATGGCGTCTTTCATCTGCTTCATGTCTTCGGCGCCGGTGTCGGCGGCGGCGCGGGTCTGGTTGGCGAGTTGTTTGGCGGACTGGGCGTTTTCGGCGTTCTTGCGGGTCATGCCGGCCATTTCTTCGAGGGAGGCGGAGCTTTCTTCGAGGGAGGCGGCCTGGCGGGAGGAGCCGTCGGCCATGTTTTGGCTGGCGGAGGTGACCTGGGCGGAGGCTTCGGAGGTGCGTTGGGCGCCGTTGAGTAGTCTTTGGGTGATACGTTGGATGGGGCCGTTGACGCTGCGGACGATGAAGAAGGAGGCGATGAGGCCGCTGACGATGCCGATGACGCTGATGGCGAGGAGGAGGAATTCGCTGCGGGCCTGGTCTTTTTGGAGGTCTTGGTTGAGTTGGTCTTGGAAGTTGCGCAGGCCGCTGCGGATGTCGGCGACTTTGGCCGTGATCTGTGGTGCGATGCGGTCGAGTTCGTCTTTGCTGATGGCGGCGCTGGCGTCGACGGCGGCGACGACTTTGTCGAAGCCTTCGGTGTAGGCGGCCATGTCGGTTTGAATTTGTTTGAGGAGTTTTTTCTTGGCGGGGTCGGCGAGGCTGGCGTCGAGGGCTTCGGTTTCGAGGACTTCTTTTTCGATCGAGGCGATTTGTTTGAGCATCGCGGCGAAGGATTCGCGGGCGTAGGTGGCTTCGTCAGCGGCGCGGGTGAGGAGGAAGCCGTTTACCTGGGCGACGCCGGCGTAGTAGTACTGGAGGGCGGAGGAGGTTTTGTAGGAGGCGTTTTGGTCACCGCTTTCGCGGGCGGCGATCATCATGCCTTTGAGGGCTTTCGCGATGCTGTCGGCGCGAGGGGTGAGGGTGGTGTCGATGTGGGACTGGCGCTCGGCGCGGAGTGAGGTGACTTTTTTGAAGGCGGCGTCGTAGGCGTCGAGGAGGGCTTTGGCTTCGTTGACTTGGGTGGCGGAGCTTTTGACCTCGGAGCGGGCGAACTCATCGGCGGCTTTGACGATGGAGGCGCGGAGGGCGGCAGCGTTGGCTTCGTAGGTTTTGACGGAGGTTTCGCTGCCGGTGGCGAGGAACTCGTTTACGTTCATGCGCAGGCCGAGCATCTCGGCTTCGAGGTTGGCGGCGATGTTCACCTCGTTGGTGCCGCGGGAGAATTTGCCGAGGCCGGCGCCGGATTTGTTGAGGGAGAAATACCCGATTGCGGCGACGACGCCGAAGAGTGCGAGGACAAGGAAGAATCCGGAGACGATTTTCCGGCCGATGGTCAGATTAGATAATTTCACGTGGACTTATATTTCGGGTTGAAGCGATCCGGCCTGCGTATGCCGGGTTTATTCCTTATAGGGGTTTTGTATCGGCACAGGGCTGCCGAGCTTTACCGGTCGGGGACTTTTTTTAACCGGGACGAGGCGTGGCGCGTTCTGGAAATCCGTGAGTGTTTCCAGCCATGCGCCGAAAAGGAAAAGGTGTCGGGCAAGGTCGCGGAGGGTGGGGCGGCGGTGAAGCGATATCATCATTTAGTGCGAGTTAATGTAGGGTTTCGGCGCGAACGCCGCCGGGCTTGAGGTCTTTTCCCGCGACTGAGCGGGTGGCTGGCGTGCTACGCTTAGGGCATGCGGCTATAAGCGGGCGCGGGGGTGTAGGTGAGCGCGGCTTCAATCGTGGGGCTTTGCGCAGGGGGCTCTCGCGTTTTCGGGCGAAGTCGCCGACCGTGTCCGTGCAACCCAATAAACGCCATGGACTCTCTTCCCCGCTCCGTCGCCCCCGGCGAATCCCCCATGCGCAGCTCGCACGTCGAGCACTGGCTTCTGATTGGCTGGATCGCGATCGCCTTTAAATGCGCCGCGGTCTGGTGGGTCTGTCTCCGCTACGCCGTGCCGGTGCACCCGCTCTGGGTGATCGTCCCGACGGTGCTCATGGCCGCGCTCGGCACGTTTATTTATCTGAAAAAACGAAATCACTCCGAGTAGCGCCCGGCTCTGCGCGTGCCGCTGGCCGTACGCCTGAGTGAGGCGATTGACCGCACCTCACTCGCGCCCCGCGCAACCATCCGCAGGATTGCGTCGAGGAAACGTTTGTCCGCATCGTTTCCGCCATGCCACGCATCCCCGGACTCCGCTCACCCCACGCCCGCGTCGGCGGCCTCGTGCACTTTGGCCGCATGCTCGACAAGACCCGCCTGCACGCCGCCGGCCAGTTGCCCGCGGATTACCACAACAACCTCGGTGACCCGCGCCCCACGTTGCTCGATGCGCGTTGCTGCGGGTTTATCGGCATGCCCTACGGCGCGATCCGCGAGCGCACCCTCGCCGGCGGCACCGATGCCGAGATCCTCGCCTGGGCGCAGGCGCACGCCAACATCCCCTCGCCGAGTTTAAACCCCGCGATCTGCGAAGCCTGGAGCCGTTTCCTGCAAAAACTCGGCTGGCGCGACGAACGCTCGGCGTTTCTCCGCAGCCGGGTGGTCGAACTTCAACAAACCCACCTGCCCATCGAGACGTTTTTCGACCTCATCGACTACGACGAGGAACGCGATCCCGGCCGCAACCGCCCTTGGGAAAATCGCCCGCCCGCGCTCCTCCTCGTCATGGGCGTGTGCGGCTCCGGCAAATCCACGCTCGGCCAGGCCATCGCCTGCGACCTCGATTGGGAATTTGCCGACGCCGATGATTTTCACCCGCCCGCCAACCGCGCCAAACTCGCCGCTGGCCAGCCCCTCAACGACTCCGACCGCGCCCCGTGGCTCGCCGCCCTCCGCGCGGAAACCGAGCGCGTGCTCGCCCGCGGCGAAAGCCTCGTCCTCGCCTGCTCCGCGCTCAAGGCCGCCTACCGCGCCGTCCTGCTCGGCGGGCTCACCTCCGCGCGCACCCTGCACCTGCACGGCACCCGCGAACTCCTCGCCACCCGCCTCGCCGCCCGCGGCCCGCACTTCATGAACCCCGCCCTGCTCGACAGCCAGCTCGCTACGCTCGAAGCCCCTTCGTCCGCCGAAGCCCTTATCGCCGATCTCCAGCAAACGCCCGCCGCCATCGTCGCCTCCACCCGCGCCGCACTCGGCTACTAACATGGTATCCGAAAAAAACCTTCGTCGCCGCCTGCTCCCGCGCATCGCCCTCGGCCTCGCCGGCCTCCTCGCCGTTTCGCTGCTCGCGTTTTACCTCCACTTGCGCGCCAGCCGCCCGCTCCTCGATGGCGACGCGCCGCTCACCGGCCTCGCCTCGCCCGTCGTGGTCGAACGCGACGCCCGCGGCCACCCGACGCTCCGCGCGGAAAACCGCGCCGACCTCGCACGCGCCCTCGGCTTTCTCCACGCGCAGGAGCGTTTTTTTCAAATGGACATCACGCGTCGTCGCGCCGCCGGCGAGCTCTCCGCGCTCATCGGCTCCGCCACGATCGACCTCGACCGCGCCGCCCGTCCGCATCACTTCCGCGCTCTCGCCCAAACCGTGGTCCAACAACTCCCCGCGCAACACCGCGCGCTGCTCGACGCCTACACCGCCGGCGTCAACGCCGGCCTCGCCCAACTCTCCGCCCGCCCGTTCGAGTACCTCCTGCTGCGCTCCGCCCCCGAGCCTTGGCGCAACGAAGACAGCATCCTCGTGATCTACGCCATGGCGCTCGACCTCCAAGGCGGCGCGGCATCCGGCCAGTACGAACGCAGCCTCGCGACGCTCCGCGACGTCCTCGACCCCGCGGCCCTCGAAGCCTTTGCCCCGCTGCTCACGCCACGCGATGCCGCGCTCGACGGCAGCACCGCGCCCGCCGCCCCGTTGCCCAGTGCCCGCCAGATCGACCTGCGCCGTCGCCCCGAATCGCGCACGGTAGGCCCCCTCGCCGCACTTTCGTCTCCCGCCGCCGACGCCTCCGCCCCCGGCTCCAACGCCCTCGCCACCAACCGCACCACCGATGCCCGCGCGCTCCTCGCCGGCGACCCGCACCTCACGATCCTCATGCCCAACACGTGGTACCGCGCCACGTTTTGTATCCAACTCTCCGGCACACCCGCGCCGTCGCTTGAAGCCACCGGGCTCACCCTGCCCGGCCTTCCCGCCCTCATCATCGGCACCAACCACCACCTCGCGTGGACGATGACCAACACCTACGCCGACACCTCCGATCTCTGCCAGCTCAACCCCTCCGTCGTCGATAAATCCATGTACATGCTCGACGGCGAGCACACCCACCTCGAAACCCAGCGCGACACCATCGAGGTGCGTGGCGAAAAACCTGTCATCCTCGAAACCAAACGCTCCCGCTTCGGCCCGATCGTCGGCCTCGGCTACGACGACCGCCCGCTCGCCCTGCGCTGGACGATGCACGACCCCGCCGCGATCAACCTCGCCTTTCTCGATCTTGAAAACGCCCGCAACGTCGCCGACGCCCTGCCCATCGCGCACCGCGCCGGCATCCCGCCGCAAAACCTCTACCTCGCCGACACCTCCGGCACCATCGGCTGGACCCTCGCGGGAAAACTCCCGCGTCGATTTAACTTCGACGGTCGCCTCCCCACCAACTGGTACTTCGGCGATCGCGGCTGGCGCGGCTACCTCGACTCCGCCGAAATCCCCTCCCGCGTGCTCCCGCACAACGGCCAGCTCTGGGATGGCAACCAGCGCCTCCTCTCCGGCCCCGAGCTCGGGCTCATCGGCGACGGTGCCCACGAAAACCCTACACGCGCCGCCCGCCTCCGCGATCTGCTCGCGAAACTTCCGCCCACCGCCACGCCCCGCGACTTGCTCGCCGTGCAGCTCGACGCGACCAACCCGAGCCTCACCCCTTGGCGCGAACGCCTCTCGGCCCACCTCAACTCACCCTCGCTCCCGCCCGACAAACGCCACGCGCAGCTCCGCGCCACCCTCGGCTCCTTCGACGCCCAAGCCCGCCCCGACTCCGCCAGCTACGCCCTCGTGCGCCGCTACCGCGACCACGTTTCTCACCGTGTGCTCGGCACGCTCTTCGCCACCTGCGCCCTGCACCAGGAAGATTTCGACTACCGCCGTTTTCACACCGAGGACGCGCTGCAACAACTCCTCACCGAGCGTCCGCCGCACTTCCTCGATCCTGCCTACCCGACGTGGGACGACCTCCTCAACGCCGCGCTCAC
>JACCDR012196943.1_pt1 | contig 10320 bp, 12 predicted proteins | sample 7446431 | NCBI WGS metagenome assembly JACCDR01 (sample SAMN15323443, study PRJNA562643) | freshwater metagenome | isolation source: river surface water | place: USA:Blue River Watershed | collected 2017-08-17 | reverse complement strand
GCCAAATTTTCTCGCGCGCAGGTTTCGGAGATTTTTTCCGGCTGAACGATGGGCGCCCGCGGTCCCAAGCCTCTGCCCGCGAACGTGCGGGCCTTCACCGGCACGTCGAAGCGCCCGCTGCGAGCGGCCGACCTTGCCGACGGCGTGCACCCGGAAGTCGGGCTGCCGCCGATGCCCAAGTACCTGGGCCCGGAGGCGCGCAAGGAGTGGCGCCGCATCACGCCCGAGCTGCTCGAGCTGAACCTGCTGACGCGCGTCGACCGCGCGGCGCTCGAGCTGTACTGCCGCGCCTACGGCCGGCTGCAGCAGGTCGAGCGTGCGCTTACCGCGAGGCAGGACCAGCTGGTGGCCGAAGGCCGCGACCCCACTGACGCCCTGATGCAGCCCACGCCCACCGGCTTCATCCGCGAGTCGGCGCTCAGCAAGCTGGCAGCCGAGCTCGGCCAGCAGGTCGACCGCTACCTCGCCAGCTTCGGCATGAGCCCGAGCTCGCGCAGCCGCGTCACCGCTTCGCGCAACGACGCCCAGTACCGGCTACCCGGCATGGACGAAGAAGAAGACCAGGGCGGCTTCGGCTCGTTGTGAACCTGCCGTGAAAGACTACGCCGCCATCGCCACGCAGTACGCGCGCGACGTTGTTGCCGATCGCGTGCCTGCTTGCAAGTGGGTGCGCCTGGCCGCGCAGCGCCACCTGCGCGACCTGGAGCGCCAGGGCGGCGCCGACTTCCCCTTCGTCTGGAACGCCGAGATCCAGGACGCCAAGGGCAAGTTGTACCGGCCGGCCGATCGCGTGTGCCGCTTCGCCGAGCTCATGCCCCACATCAAGGGCGACTGGGCCGCGCGCGGCGAGCGCATCCGCCTGGAGGCGTGGCAGGTCTTCACGCTGGCCAGCATTTTCGGCTGGACGCACCGCGACACCGGCAAGCGCCGCTTCCGCAAGGCCGACGTGTACGTGCCGCGCAAGAACGGCAAGTCGGCCATCGCCGCCGTCATCGGGCTGTACATGCTGGCGGTCGACGGCGAATTCGGCGCCGAGGTCTACTCCGGCGCGACGAGCCGCGACCAGGCGCACGAAGTCTTCCGCCCCGCCAGCCTGATGGCCAAGGCCTCGCCGGAGTTCCGCGCGCGCTTCGGCGTGCTCACGAACGCGAGCAACCTGGCCGTGCTGGACACCAACTCGAAGTTCGAGCCGCTGATCGGCAAGCCCGGCGACGGCGCCTCGCCCAGCTGCGCCATCGTGGACGAGTACCACGAGCACAGCACCAGCGAGCTGTACGACACCATGGCCACCGGCATGGGCGCGCGCTCGCAGCCGCTGCTGCTGGTGATCACCACCGCCGGCTCCAACATTGGCGGCCCGGCCTACACGCACCAGGTCGAGCTGCAGAAGATCCTGGAAGGCCTGGTGATCGACGAGCGCCGCTGGGGCATCATCTTCGGTCTCGACGCCGGCGACGACTGGACGAAGCCCGAAGCGCTGGTCAAGGCCAACCCGAACTACGGCGTCTCGATCGACGGCGAAGGCCTGCTGGCCGACCTGGAAGAGGCCAAGCGCGACCCGCGCAAGGCCGCCGTCTTCAAGACCAAGCGCCTGAACGTGTGGGTCACCGCGGCCAGCCCGTGGCTGAACCTGGAAGCCCTGCAGGCCTGCGCCGACCCTACGCTGCGCATCGAGCAGTTCCGCGGCGAGCAGGCCTGGGTCGGCCTGGACCTGGCGTCCAAGTCGGACATCGCCAGCGCGACGTGGCTGTTCCGCCGAGAGAAGCGTCGTTGCCTGCACAACACTCAGGAGGACGGAACGCTTCCTCCTGATGGTCCGCGCTATGTCGACGAGTGGCACTACTACGCCATCACGCGCAACTGGCTGCCCGAAGCGGCCGTGCAGCGGCCCGAGAACGAGCACTACCGGGCCTGGGTCGAGCTCGGTCACATCACCCAGACCAGCGGCAACATGATCGACCTTCGGCTCATCCAGACCGAAGTCGAGGCCAGCGCCGAGAAGGTGGTGATCGCCGAAGTGCCGATGGACGCCTGGGGCAGCCGCGAGATCGCGCCCGGCCTTCAGGAGGCCGGCTTCACCGTGGTCGACGTGCCGATGACCACGCGGCACCTCAGCGAGCCCATGAAGCTGATCGCCGCGCTGGTGGACGCCGGCCGCTTCCACCACGACGGCAACCTGGCCAGCCTGTGGATGTTCTCGAACGTGGAAGTGCAGGAAGACCGCAACGAGAACGTCTTCCCGCGCAAGGCCAAGCCCGAGAACAAGATCGACGCGGCCGTCGCAACCATCATCGCGATGTCGCGCGCCATGGCGCCGGCAACGGGCGAGAAGAGCTACTGGGAATCGGAGGCGACCGCTTGAAGCTGCTCGACCGCCTCTTCGGCCGCAAGGCTGCCCAACTCACCTACGACCAGGTGGCAGCCCTGCTTGACGATGCCTGGGGCGGGGCTGTCGGCGGTGTGGCCGTCACCGACAAGACGGCGCTGCAGGTGTCCACGGTGCTGGCCTGTGTGAAGGTGATTGCCGACGGCTGCGCCACGCCGGCGCTGCACGTCTACCGCGAGGTGGACGATGGCCGGCGCCAGCGCGCGACCAACATCCCCGAGTACCGGTTGCTGGCCCGCCGGCCGAACGAGTGGCAGACGTCGTTCGAGTGGCGCCGCATGATGACCATGCACGCCGCGCTGACCGGCACCGGCCTGTCGCTGAAGATCCGCGGCGACAACCGCCGGGTGCGCGAGCTGATTCCAGTGGTTCCGGGCCGCTGGGACGTGCGCAAGGTGTCGCGCTACGACGTGCGCTATCGCTGCTGGGACGAGTTCGGCCTCATCGGCGAGTTCGCACCCGAAGACGTGTTCGTGCTGCACAACCTGCAGTGGGACTGGCACGCCAGCCTGAACGCAGTGTCGCTGGCGCGCACCGCCATCGGCCTGGCCATCCAGACCGAGCGCAGCCACATCAAGTTCCACGAGAACGGCGTGCGCCCCAGCGGCGTGTACAGCGTCGAAGGCACGCTGAACGCCGAGCAGTACGAACGGCTGACGGCGCACATCAAGTCGAAGCTGTCGGGCCCCGACAAGGCCGGCTCTCCGATGGTGCTGGACCGCAGCGCGAAGTGGGTGTCGACCGCAATGACCGGCGTCGACGCGCAACACCTCGAGACGCGGCGCATGCAGGTGGAGGAAATCTGCCGCTCGTACGGCGTGTTCCCCATCATCGTGGGTCACTCCGACAAGGCGGCCACGTTTGCCAGTTCCGAGGCCTTCTTCTCCGCGCACGTTCGACAGACGCTGGCGCCGTGGCACCGCAACTGGACGCAGCGCATCGACGAGATGCTGCTCGACGGCTCGGGCCCGCTGTTCGCCGAGTTCGACACCCGCTACCTGACGGCCGGCGCCATGAAAGACCGCGCGCTGTGGGCACGGACGATGGCCGAGCTTGGCATCTACACCCGGAACGAGCTGCGCGACGAAGAGGGCATGGACCCGCTGCCCGGCCTGGACGAGCCCCTGACCCCCATGAACATGACCGGTTCGAAACCCGCGGCAGACCCCGCGGCCGACCCCGAAGGAGCGAACGATGGCAACTCGTAAGGCGCCGCCCCTGGAGCTGCGCGAGGCGCAACTCGAGCGCCGCGGACGCATGGCGCTGGCCCTGCAGATCAAGGCCACCGGCGACGACGGCAGCGTCGAGGGCTACGGCTCGGTGTTCGGCGTGCGCGACAACTATGACGACGTGATCGCGGCCGGCGCGTTCGCCGCATCGCTGAAGGCCCACAAGGCGGCCGGCACCATGCCCGCCATGCTCTGGCAGCACGAAGCCGACGAGCCCATCGGCGTGTGGACCGAGATGGTCGAAGACGCCAAGGGCCTGCGCATCAAGGGCCAGCTGTGCCTGGACACGTCGCGCGGCAAGGAAGCGCACGCCCTGCTGAAGATGGGCGCGCTGAACGGCCTGTCGATCGGCTTCATCTCGAAGCAGTGGAGCTATGACGTCGAGGAAGACGTCCGCACCCTGACCGAGATCGACCTGTGGGAGGTGTCGCTGGTCACCTTCCCGGCGAACGAGAAGGCCCGCATCACGAACGTGAAGCAGGCCGACATCGGCACGATGAAACAGCTTCGAGACGCCGAGAAGGCTCTGCGGGACGCAGGGTTCTCGGCCGAAACGGCGAAGGCCTTCGTGGCCCAAGTCAAGCGCATCGCACTGGAGGAACGGGACGTTCCTGGGGCGGCTGCGGCAATGAAGGCGGCCGGCCGGCTGCTGGATTCCCTCAACACCTGAACTTCCAAGGCAACACCATGAAGCACAACCTGATGGGCCTGATGGCCCTGCATTTCGCCGCCTTCACCGCGAAGGCTGTCGCGCTGCCCTACGAGAAGCGCGAAGAGCCCACGCTGAAGTCGGTGGCCGACACCCTGGACAAGATCGCCACCGCGTTCGACGAGTACAAGAAGACGAACGATGCCCGCATCGAAGCCGTGAAGAAGGGCCTGCCCACCGGCGACTTCGAGGCGAAGCTGGCCAAGATCGACGGTCACATCGAGGCCCTGAACGAGGCGAAGAGCCGCCTCGAGAAGGTGGAGACCAAGCTGTCGCGACCCGGCGCCGGCAGCGGCGGCGACGAACAGAAGGGCGAGAGCCAGGAAGCCCGCGAGTACCGCCAGGCCTTCATCAGCTGGGTGCGCAACCCGAACGACCCGGAACGCCGCACCGCGCTGCAGCAGCGCGCGAAGGTACTGCGCCAGACCGAGACCCGCGGCGGTGACGACGGCTTCGAAACCCGCGCCACGCAGACCGTGACCAGCACCGGCTCGGCCGGCGGCTTCGCGCTGCCGGAGGTGATCGAGCGCCAGATCGCCCGCTTGTCGGTCGACATCAGCCCGATCCGCCAGATCGCCACCGTGCGCACGGTCGGCAGCCCGGACTACAAGGAGCTGATCGACGTGAACGGCGCCGCCTTCGAGTGGCTTGGCGAGGCGGCCACGCGCAACCAGACGAACACGCCGGACCTGGCTGAGGTGGCCCCGACGTTCGGCCTGGCCTCGGCCAAGCCGCAGGCGTCGGAAGAGTCGCTGGACGACCTGTTCTTCGACGTGGAGAGCTGGCTCGTGGAGAGCGCCGCCGAAGCCATCGCCCAGGGCGAGGGCGCCGCGTTCGTGTCCGGCAACGGCACCAACCGCCCGACCGGCTTCCTGGCCGGCCCGGCGCCGGTGGCCACGGCCGACTCGGGCCGCGCCTTCGGCACGCTGCAGTACATCGCCTCGGGTCAAGCCTCCGCGCTGCCGACCAGCGCCGACGTGTTCTACGACCTGATCTATGCGGTGCGCGCGCGCTACCGCCAGAACGCGCGCTGGGTCACCAGCAAGCTGGTGCTGGCGGCGCTGCGCAAGTACAAGGACAGCCAGAACCAGTACCTGTGGCAGCCGAGCCTCATCGCGTCGCAGCCGGACACGTTCATGGGCTACCCGATCACGGAAGCCGAGGACATGCCGGCGGTCGCGGCGAACGCGTTCCCGCTGGCCTTCGGTGACTTCCGCGAGGGCTACCTGATCGCCGACCGCGTGGGCATGCGCATGACGCGCGACGAGATCACCTCGCCGGGCTTCGTCAAGTTCTACGTGCGCAAGCGCGTCGGCGGCCGCCTCCGCAACACGCAGGCGATCAAGCTGTTGAAGGTCGCCATCAGCTGACCATGAAGCTCAAGGTCACCGAGTCGTTCCGCTTCGCGCACTTCGGTGTGCGCGTGGTGCAGTACGAAAAGGGCATGGAGATCGACACGGAAGAGCCGGGCTTCGACCCGGAGCTGCCGAAGGTCGCCATGCGCGAAGGCTGGGCCAAGGGCCCGCGCGCGCAGCGTGAGACGGCGGCCGCCACTGCGGCGCCGGAGAACGCCGACGCCGCAGGCCTGGCGGAGCGGCCCGACTGACCTGAGACGCGAAGCAACCGAAGGCGGGGCGCCTGGCGAGAGCCGGCGCCCCGTCTGCTTTCGCGCGCGCCCAAGACACCGAACCCCGAAAGGCCCAACCCATGAAGGCAGGCACCCAGGTGCGCCTCATCCAGCCCGTGATCGAGGGCGAGGTGAAGCAGCGCCGCTTCAACGACGCCGACGAGCTCGAACTGCTCGTCGAGTGGACCGACGTCGACGGCAACGCCGTGCAGCGCTGGTTCAAGGCTGAACAGCTCGAGGAGGTCACGCCGTGAGCAACACCGAACGCATCACCGCCGTGGCCGCCGCTGCCGCCATGGTCGCATCCGGCGCGCCGCTGGCCGAGCCCGTGCACGCCGGCGGCCGCTACCGCGTGGAGTGCCGCGGCGCCGATGGCGCGCTGAAGTGGGTCGACTACATCGACAACCTGGTCACCACCGTCGGCAAGAACGACCTGCTGGACAAGTACCTGGCCGGCAGCGCGTACACCGCCGCGTGGTTCCTGGGCCTGATCGGCGCCACCGGCTACAGCGCGGTGGCCGCGGCCGACACGGCCGCCTCGCACGCCGGCTGGACCGAGAGCGTGGCCTACAGCAACGCCACGCGCCCGGCGCCGAGCTGGGGCGCGGCGTCGGCCGGCAGCAAGGCCAGCACCGCCACCGCGTTCAACATCAACGCGACCGACACCATCAAGGGCGCTTTCCTGATCTCGAACAGCACGAAGAGCGGCACGACGGGCATCCTGTACTCGGCGGGCCTGTTCTCCGGCGGCGACCGTGCGGTGGCGAGCGGCGACACGCTGAACGTCACCTACACGGCCAGCGCGTAAGGGCAAGGCATGGCCATCACCACCGTCGACGGCCTGTTCGCAGGCCTGCGCCAGCCGGTGCCGTTCACCAAGGCGGTGACGGCCACGCTCGTGGCCGGCCGCCCGGCTTCGCTGTGGTCGCTGGCTGGCGCGCCCGGCGCTGGCGGCTACGACACCACGCTGAACGGCGTGGTGCTGTCGTCGTCGTCGGCGCTGGTTGCCGGCCAGATCCCGCACTACGACCCGGCCAGCGGGAACAGCTACCTCGCGTACCTGCAGGCCATGGCCACGCAGGCCGGCACGCTGCTGCTGCTGGACCGGCTGTGGCACAACGGCGGGTTCACGATCACGTCGACCGCCGCGCAGTCCATCACCTCGCCGACCTGGCCGGCTCGCTGCCCCACCAGCGGCACCGACGACACGCCGGCGACCACCGGCCTGGGCGTCATGCTCGCGGTGGAGGTGAGTGCCGCCACCGGCGCCGGCACGCCGACCATCACGGTCAGCTACACCAACCAGGCGGGCACCGCCGGCCGCACGGCGACCAACATCATCGGCACGGTGGCCACCAGCGCCATCGGCGCCACCTACCTGCTGGGCCTGCAGGCCGGCGACACCGGTGTGCGGTCGGTGCAGTCGCTCACGCTGTCGGCCACCTGGACCAGCGGCACCATCAACCTGGTGGCCTACCGGCAACTGGCCTCGCTGCCGTTGCAGGCGCTGATTCCGAACGCGATCGACTCGCTCACCGGTGCGGGCACGCGCCTGTACAACGGCGTGGTGCCGTGGCTGGTGTTTGTGCCGAACACGACGACCGCCACCACGGTCTCCGGCCTGTACACCGAAGCGCAGGGCTGAGCGTGTTCCTGGGTGCCGTCGGTCGCCTGCCAAAGCCGGCGCGCATCCCTTCGCGCGCGCGGCTGGCGGCATCGTCGTCGGGGTACGACATCGACTTCACCGCGCTTGGCTCGGACGACATTCCGATCTCGCAGGGCGGCGTGTGGCTGAACAACACGTCGAGCGGGATGAACACCAACACCAGCATGCAGGTGCGGCTGGCGACCGATGGTGTGACTCGGATCTGCTGCGACGACGAAGGACCGCACGTCGTCTATGAGGACTCAATCGGGATCAAGATGGGCCACCCCGGGAAGCAGCGGGTGGAGGCCACGATCTACCGCGCTTCCGGCTACTCGCCAAGCGAGGGCCACGAACTGGAGATTTACCTCGGCGCGCAGGTCTTCGGCAACAACAACAAGCGCTGCATTCAGGTCACGGTCAGCGCTGCGGGTGAGTGGGCATTCGCGGTACACGACGGTCAGGTCGGCCCCTACGACTCCGGCAACCCGGGTCCTGGCGGCTGGGTCGTTGTGTACTCGGCGGTCGTGCTAAACGGCACCGTGCCGCAGGACGGCAACGTGTTCCGCGCGGAGTACGACCCAGACGCCAAGACCTGCAAGGGCTGGCTCAACGATGTGCTGCACCTGTCCACGCAGTGGAACACCACGCACGACGAGATCGACACGCGGGTCAAGAACGCGCTCGACAACCTAGGTAACGGCATTGGGCTGGCCATGATCCGCCGAGGGACCGCAACCGAGGGCGCGCTTGGCTTCCGACGTGTTCGCGTCTTCCCGACGCTGCTGGGGTAAGCGGTGGCAGCGCCGACCATCAACGATAGCGCGTGTGGCGTAGCCACCGGCAGCAGCGTTGCAACCGACGCGGCACTGACGATCTCGTCGGGCGATGTCGTTTACGTCTGGTTCTACCTCGCCGACAACCCATCGGTTGCTGCAAGCGGCGTTTCCTCGGCCGGCGGGGGCACGTTCACAGAGATTGCGGACTCTGGGCTGACATCCGGCTTTCAGCGGCTCTACCTGTACCGCAGCACAGACGCGACGGTCGGCTCTCACGTCATCACCGCAACGCCAAGCGGCAGCACCGCGAACCTCGGTGTCATGGCGGTGTCGGTGTCGGGCGTCGACGCCGGAACGCCGAACGGAACCGCGCTGTTCGCCAGCGGGTCAGGGTCTGGCGATGCGGTGTCGGCAACGATCTCCAGCGGCACCGACGCCATCGTGCTCGACGGCATCGGCCGAGTGCAGACCGGCGACATGGCTGCCACGGGTGGAAACACCATCCTGGATCAGCGCAACCGCGCATCGACGATTCAGGTCGGCACTTCTTGGGAGGCTGGCGCTGCATCCGTGGCGACCGGCTGGGGCGTCAACGGGCAGGGCACCGTCTCCGCTTGGGAGTGGCTTCTCGGCGCGCTGTCGATCAACGGTGGCGCGGGCGGCAGCGCGCCCACTGTGGACACGAACCCGGAAGGCGCCGCGGCGCCTGTGGGCGGCACCGCGGTGTACGCCATCACCGCCACCGGCGCCACCAGCTACCAGTGGCAGGTGAGCACCGACGGCGGCGAGACGTGGACGAACGTCACCGGCGGCAGTGGCGCCACCACGGCGACCTACACCACCCCGGCCGCAGCAGCGGGCGACAACGGCCGGCAGTACCGCTGCCGCGCGACCAACGCGAGCGGCACCACCGATTCCCTGGGCGCCTGGTTCTTCGTGTCTGGCCTGGCCAGCGCCGGCAAGGCGCGGCGCGCCACGCTGTCCGCGCTGTGGCTGCGCACCGTGCGGCGCACCGGCAGCATCCGCGGCCGCGGGGTGAACCTGCTGCGCGGCATGCCCGACAACGCGCCGAACCGTGATTCCGCAGACCTGATGGCGGCGTGGTCCACGTTCTTCTGGGAGCCATCGCCGCCGCCGCCGCCGCCTGCGCCTGCTTCGTTCCCGCCCATCAACCCGTCGGTGCGGTTCGCCGCGCTGCTTCGCTTCTAGGAGACGCCCCATGTCCGGCGTGTTCACCGTTCCTTTCGCCTACACCGGCAACGCCAGCGTGGACCTGCTCGAGGTGGTCGCCGCGGCCGCGAAGCCGCTGGTGATTCTGGGCTTCGACATCGCGCAGACCAGCGACGTGGGCGACGCGGCCGAAGAGATCCTGCAGCTCTCCATCAAGTCGGGCCAGAGCACCAGCGGCAGCGGCGGCAGCGCCAGCACGCCGGTGGCGAACGACACCAGCAACGCGGCGGCCAGCTTCACCGCCGAGCAGGCCAACACCACGAAGGCCAGCGGCGGCACGATCGTCACGCACTACACCTTCGGGTGGAACGTGCGCATCGCCGACCAGCGCCGCTTCACGCAGGAAGAGCAGATCCTGCTGGCGGCCGGCCGCCGCGCCACGCTGGAGATCAGCGCCGCCGCCGACTCGCTGACCGTGTTCGGCCAGCTCATCTGCCAGGAAATCGGCTGACACCGTGTCGCGCGCGCTCTTCCGCCCGCCGCCGCGCATCATCGCGCCGCGGCGCCTGCTGCTGCCGACGTTCTCCACCTCGACGGTCTACAACGTCGACGTGGCAGAGTCGGCGGCCGCCGCCGACACGCTGAGCGCCGCCATGCTGCAAGTGGCCGCGCTGGCCGAAGCCGCCACTGCCACCGATGCCTACGCCGCGCAGGCCGCCTTCGTGCGCGCGCTGGCAGAGGCTGCCGCCGCCGGCGATGTGCAAGCCGCGGCGCT
>JACCDR010638372.1_pt1 | contig 10321 bp, 19 predicted proteins | sample 7446431 | NCBI WGS metagenome assembly JACCDR01 (sample SAMN15323443, study PRJNA562643) | freshwater metagenome | isolation source: river surface water | place: USA:Blue River Watershed | collected 2017-08-17 | reverse complement strand
GCCGTCATCAACGCCGCTGGCGGTCAGGATCGGCACCGTCGCGGTATCGATCAGCGTGTCTAGGCCGGATTGCATCTGCAGTGCTTGACGTTGAGGTGCGCCAGCTCACGCAGAGGTGGGACGCCGGTCATGAACCCTGTGCGCTGCGTGTACAGCGTGATGACCGAGATCCGGCGCAGGCCCATCTGGACGGAATCGACCTGCTGCCATTTGCCCTCGCTGTCGCGCTCCCAAATGTCCACGCGGCCGATCGAATAGACCCGGATCTGCTCAATGGTGCGCTCGCCATAGTCGCCGTCGCTCTCGACGCGGACACGACTGATGCGCAGCTGGGTGAGCATGCCGTTTTCCTCGCGCCAGCCCAACACGTCCTGCGGGCGTACTGTGACGAGGTACGGCCGGATACCGGCGGCCCGCTGCTGTGCGACCGTGGCCCCGGCGGCAGGCGGGCTGTCCACGATCACATGGACGAGGCCATAGCTCAGCGCTAGGTCGAACCACTCCCGCGCCCAGACATGCAGATTGCGCCCCTGCCGATCGACGTCCGGCAGAACTTCGGACTCAATCCAGTCCGGTGCACCCTCGACCTGCAGAGGTGCCGCGAAGACGCGCCCGACCATGCGCTTGATCGTCTCGGCCAGCGCCGGGAATAGCGTGGCCGTCGACAGCCGGGTGCGGTATTCCTCGTCTGATTCCAGGCGCCGCTGCGGCATGTGCCGGCGAGCAGCCGCACGCATCGCTGCGGTGCCGCCGCGGAGGTCATCAATCAGCGCGCAATTGGCCGCGATAGCAGCAGATGCCTCGCTGCGCTTTGCCACCGGGTGTTCCGTCTGGGTCGACATGGTCAAATCCTCAAAGGCTCAACACGTGCGGCGCGTCGAGCGACTGGCCAGCGATTCGAAAGAAAATAGCCGGCAGCGTCTGGAGCGTGATCAAGTCCGGACTTTTTGTCGGGCTCGCCGTTGCTGTCGTAGGCCTGCTGCTCCAGTGATTCAGTAAGCACCGGGCAGTTGTCGGTGTTGATCAGCCAGCGGCGCTCACCCTCGGCATTGCAGATCATGCCATTGACCGCATTCACGCGATCACGCACGGCAGGGTTGCTGCCGTTGACACGAATGGAGAATCCGGCCTGTCGCAGAATGCTCAGGTCTGATTCTGAGGCATTCTTGCTGCTGGTATTGCCGCCGCTGGCATCTGGGTAAATCGTGATCGAACGGCCCGGATAGCGCTGCTTCAGAAGCGCAGCCATCGCCGGGGTATCGCGCACCTTCGTCAATTCGGCCAGCGTCAGCGGTCGGTCGTCCCGAATCACACTGATGATGGCGGTCATGTTCTGGACGTTGAAGTCCATGCCTACATGCACCGCTTCGCTGTCCTTGATTCGCTCCTTCGTGTGGTTCTTGCGCCGGTCGAAATCAGAGTAAACCGACCCAGAAGCCAGATTAACGAACTTGCCGTCTATGTAGGCATCAATGAGCTGCGGCGGGTAGCTGGCGCGCAGGCTCGGGATGTAGTCATCCGGCAAGTTCTTGCCATTTTCATAGGTACTGGCCTGCACCATCCCGTACATTTGCCCAAGCTCAGGCTTCTCGCGGATCTGCTTCTCAAACTGCTGATAGACGAAGCGGAAGCCTTCGGGCGTCGTCGTGACGTCGATCCCGTTCAACAGGCCCGGGAGATTGACGCGCATTCGCGCGATGATCTTGCGCCAGGCCAGCGCAGCTTTGCGGGCTTCGAGCACATCAAGCTCATCAACCAGGGCGCGACCGATCTTGAAGCCGACGATGTTGCCGGGCTTCTCCATGCTGCGGCAGATGATCGTGCCGCGGTACTGGCGCCCGGCATAGACGTGGATTTCCTTGTTCGCTTCCCTGATCTCGCAGCGAAGGCCCCAATCCTCGGCCACTTCCTCGAAGGTCGGAAAATAGATGTCCCGAATGTGCGGAAAGGTCGGCGCGAAGTAACCGGCCGGAACCTTGGGATTTTCCCAGAAATGTTTGCAATGCGCCGCTGCACCCACCCAGGTCTTGCCGCTTCCGTAGCCGGCTACAAAAGCCCGGTACTTGTGCGGCAATGCGAGGAAACGCGCCTGCGGTGAATTAAGCGTCGGCACGCGGCACGCTCGCGTCGACCACGTCTACTGTAACCGATGTGGGCACCCGGTCCGGATCATTCTCGCCACCAACCCGCTTCGGATCGAACGCACCGAGCATTCGCATCAGCTGTTCAAGGCTTTTGACCTTGTCGGCAAGCTTGATGCTTACACCTTCGCGATTCTGCTTCACCTCGACCACCGCGCGGCCCTTCACCGGGTCCAGGGTGGCGCTGTCCTTGATCCGGATACCCTTGGGCCCCCATTCCACGAAATCACGCAGATCGGCGAAAGCGATCGCGGACACCTCGCGGACGACTTGCGCCAGCTCCAGTGTGGCCTTCTCGGATACCTGTGACCGCAGCCGCGCGATTTCATCAATGATCAGCGGGTTCTGCATCAGCGCATAGGCGCGCACCCGCGCACTTCCCTTCGAATAGCCGGCAGCCACCGCCGATTCTTCAACCCGCCCGGAAATGGCAAAATGCTCCGCAAACCGCAATGCTTTTGCGGTCACGGATGCCTTTTCCGCGCGCTTCTTCGCTGCCATCAGAGCACGGTTCCAGACACAATCCCGTCTTCAATCAGCATCCGATAGATCGCGCCTTTGATTGATGCGTATTCCTCCGCGGTGAATCGCGGGCGGCCGTCCGCATCCAGCAATCGCACCGGCTCCGGAATGTGCCTGCGCACCACCTCGCCGGCATCTGTCAGATCCGCCAGCTCAGTGCGCAACAGAAAACCACGCAGATCGACGGTGAATTGCACGATCTCGGACTTTGTGACCGGATCGCGTGCGATGGTTGTTTCCAGTTCAATGGGCATCAGGACACCTCAGAAGGGCGAAGTACGGAGTTGGAAAGCAATGTCGCTGCAGTTACGCCGCTGCTAGCTTGCGCAAATGTGATCGATACCGTGCCGCTCGCACTGGGGCGGATGGTGCCAATAATTCGCACGAACAACGCAGTCGGGCCAGTTCTGCTAATCACGCTGCCCAATGCGGTCACGGCCGCTGTGACTGCAGACGAAGAGCCGGTGATAAACGACGTTGCGACCACCCGCATGGACGTTATGGCTGGGCCATCAATTCCTACATTGACGCCCTGTGCCGTGCCTGCGGTGAAAAACACATCGGCTTCAATGCGATAGACGCAGCCGGCCTTTACTGGAAACGTCAGATCGGTGCTGGCAGTCAGCGTCGTCCCGCTCACGCTTTGATCGTTCTGCTGATACCGTGCAGCCCCTTCGGCCAGCGGTTTCTCGCCCTTGAATCGGCCACCCGTCAGCGTACTGGCGGCAATCTCTGCCGTGCTCTGCGTCCCGCCCGATGTGCCCGGTTCCGTTTGCGACCACAGCCGCAGCCGCCCGCCTTCACCGGTGCCATTGGAGGCGCCAGGAATGATGTTCAAATCGTATCCGGCAAGGTCGGTGCCCTGCCATTGGCGCGGCTCGGTCACAATGGGAGCAGAGCAATTGCGCCCGCCGAGCTGTTGCGACTGGTATGGCAATTCGATGTACTGGTCGTTCCCGCTGACGCCATATGAACGGGACGTCACGGCGCCGATGAAGGTTTGCGCGCCAAATGTCAGCAGGTAAATGCCGTTGCTGGTCGGGCGCAGGCCCAAAGCAGACGAAATGCACAGGTCGCCGTTTGCGTAGTAGCTGAGTTGCTTTGATCCCGCAGTTACCCGGAATCCCTCGGCTGTACCGGTGGCGGTGCTGGTGTATTCGACGCGATCACCGGTCAGCGTCCACAGCACAGTGCCACCGCTCGGCGTCAGCCCGAGGGTGCTGCGCGCTGCCGCGGCATCGGCCGCAGTGACCAGAGCCCGACCGGTCGCAGTCGAGTCGCTGATCCCTGCCGCGGTCGAGATGCCCGCGGGGCCGGTAGCACCCGTCGCACCGGTGGCTCCGGTGGCTCCCGTTGCTCCGGTTGGGCCAGTGGCACCCGTAGGACCTGCCGGGCCTGTGGCACCTGTCGGGCCAGCCGGACCGGTTGCACCTGTAGCGCCTGTTGCACCAGCAGGGCCTGGCGGTCCGCCAGCAGTGACGGCCACAACGCGCGAAGGCCCGTTGACGACGACTTGTGTCATGCGGCCTCCGTGACGACATCCACCAGATCGAAAACGCCTTCCAGTACCTGCAGGCGGGTGCTTCCGGAAACCAGAATCAGGTCGTACCAGTACCGGCCGGGCTGCAACGCCTCAGTGTCAGCAGCGGCCACAGAAAGAACGATCTGCCCGCTCGTTGGATCCGGAATCGACAGCGACGAAGTCAGATCGATCAGCAGATCGGCGTCCAGACTGGCCGCACGCCGCACCTGCATCTGCGCGGTGTAGCCGGTCAGATCGATCTCGACCGATTCGTCATCGAGATAGTCAAACGTCCGCGTCAGCGTGCGGGCGCGGCGGCAGGCGTGGGAATCGCTGAAATCGTAGCGGTCAGTCGCCATCGGCATGTTCCGTGACGCAGCGGATCAGTTCGGCATGCCGCACCCGACAAGCGGTCCAGGCCCGCACAGCCAGCTCGGCCAGCAGTGCCGCGGTATCGGCGGTCAGCGCCTCGGGCACCGTGGCACCGATGACCTCGCACTGCGCCATGGCGGCCGGCGCGCAGGCGACAGGCACCCGCTGCGGTTCGGGCTGCCGCCGCGGAAACAGGCTGCAGCCTGCAGTTGCAAGCACCAGTGCCAGCAGGAAGGCGCGCTTCACGGCTCCACCTCTGCGGCTCGCAGGGCATCAGCCAGCGCGAGGCGGGCCGGCTCGCTGACCGGGCCGGCGCCAGGCGGGCACTCGGCTGGAACCGGCACCTCGCGCACTACGGTGCGCCAGCGCTCGCGCGTCGTCTCCAGCTCCGTGGTCGCCGCAGTCACGGCACGGTCGGCGGTCACGAACCGCTCGCCGGTTTCCTGAGTCAGCTCGGCAACAGCACCGGAGCGCAGCAGGAGACCGTGCCACCACATGCAGCCGAGCCAGCCGAGCAGAGCACAGACCAGGCCGATAACGAGATCACGCAAGGCGGACATGAGTTACTTCCAGAGCCCCAGGGCCTTGCGGCTTTCGACGTATGCGGTCGCCCATTTGTGCAGCAGGCCGATATAGCTTTCCGCGCCCGGGTAGCGCTGAATCAGCTGATCCCTGACCCAGGCCCACTTGCTGAGTCCGGAGGCAACCAGCGTGCTTTCTGCCCGCTGCATCAAGCTTTCCAGAGATTCCTTGACCAGATCGAAAACCTCGCCGAATCCATGCTCATCGAACATGCCTTCGATCTGGTCCTTGGCCTTCTCGAAATGAGTTCCGACCTTCGTTTTTTTGAACCACCGACCGATTCCAAACATTTCAGACTCCAAGCGCCGCACAGGCGCGGTTGTAGCGTTCGATGCGATCCTGCAGGCCATTGAGCCCGCCGTTGATGACTCTGGTGACACCGGTGACGTCGCCCGCATCGGACAGCCGATTGAGGCCATTCGACTGCCAGAAAAACGCGGCAGCCGCGGCGCCGTGAATAGGCAGCAACAGCAGGTCCGGATTGTTGATCAGGTCGATATTCAGAGCCGCCCCGGCTCTGGCGTAGTTACTGCGCCCGGTGATCTGAATCGGCCCGCGACCTCGATATGTCCAGCCGTCCATACTGGGTTCCGGGGCGTTCCCCATCCGGCCACCGTAGGCAATCTGCGCGATGCGTACCTTGTCCGCCGCCTTGGTTTTCGTTCGCCCGACCTCTTCGGCCAGCCCCGGAGTGAAGCGAGACGGCCAGATGCGAAGCAAGGCTTCTGGGGTGTAGTTCAGCGATTCGGACAGCCTTGTGAAAGCAGCCGATTCGTGCGCCAGCTGGGCCACGAACATCGCGACGCGCTTCGGGTTGTCCAGTTTGGCACGGACAATCGCAAGCGTGATCGGATCGGCCCACTGCGCGGCATGGGTGCTTTCGATTCCCGCAATTGAGGCGAGCTGGTTCGCGTTCATTTCCGCACCGGTGGCTGCACGGCAGCAGCGATGACGAAAACGGCCACACCGGTCAGCAGAATCAGCGTGGAGATACGCATCAGATCCCGCAGATCGGCGGTCATCGGCTGGCCCAAGGCCGGGAATAGGGCGACGGCACAGCCGGCGGCACCCGCAGTGAGCAGGCCGATCACGACCGACTGTGTCGCATCTTTCGCGGCGCGGATGCAGGTCCGGTTGATGTAGACCAGGCCGGCAACCGCGATGATCGCGCAGAGAAGGGCATAGGTGGCAATAATCATTTGCCGACCTCGCAGGTGGCAGCGGTAGGCATCTTTGACCAGCGATCATCCCAATACGCGATATAGCCGCGCTCGTTGACCTCGATGGTTTGGAGCTGGGCGTCCAGGCATTTGCCGAAGTATCGGCCGATCTTGATGATTTGCTGGTCCAGAATGGCCTTGTCCCGCTGCAGACTACTGACGCGCTCGCTGAGGCGCTTGATTGCATCGTTTGCGCGATTCATTGCACTGCTGTGCAGAAACGACAGTAAAATCAGAATGAATATGAATATGCAGAAGCCGGTCAGTCGGTTCATTTGCCGACCTCCCGCGCCTTTCGCCTGAAGAGCTTCGGCGCCTCTTCCTGCACCACTCTGAGCAAGCCCCAGGCGGAGAATGCAACGGCCAGAGCGCAGCCCATGGCGATGCCCGGCTTGTCGATCTTCTGCCATTCCAGCACCGCAGGAGTCAGGCCGATACCGGCCAGCATTGAGCACAGCCAGCGCGCGGCGCGCGCTTTCCATGTGCCGTCCATCATGCTGGCCGCAATCACCGACCCGCAGACGGCCCCGACGAAAACGGCGGTGTCGAAACCGCCGCTCGTGATCTGGTATCCGCCCAATGCGCCGGCAGCGAGCAGGACATCGGGCGAAATCCCGTTGACGCTCATTACTGCTGCACCGCGTTCAGGGCCGGAGTCAGCGCGGCCATGGTTTTGATCTGACACGCGAATGCCAGGGCCTGCAGGTCTTCAATATTGACAGACAGCGTCCCGGCCTGTACCGCTTCGGCAATGCCGCGGGCCTGTTCGAGTGCCAGGCGCTTTTCTTCCGGCTCGCTCGGCGCAATGGGATCATCGGGGGGCGTGCAGCCCATGATGATGTCGATTGCTGCCTGTTCTTCTTCTGTCACTTTTCGGTCTCCAATCGCATAACCCGCGCTTCCGCGTTCAAAAGCTTGGCTTCATTGCTGGTCATTCTGGCGCGCAGCGCCGTCACTTCCTCCTGCAGCGAATCGATTCTCCGTGCCTGTAGCGCGTCCTCTCGCGCCTGCAATTCCGACCGATCCCGCAGCAGTGCCAGCACCGTTTCCGTGCTCGTGACATTCCCGCGCATCACCACCGCAGCCAGAGACGCAACCACTGCTATTGAGCCGACCAGATAAGCCAGCGCGCTGCGGTCCAGTGTGACCTTGCCTTCCATGTTGCGCCCCATATCCACGAAGATGCGCAATTGTCAAGGTTTCGGCCGGTTTGTTCTCTAATACTTTCGAGTTAGTTGCACGCAGCAGATCAGCGGCGTCCTCGGCTTTACGCTCCCAGGCCGCGCGCCAATGCGGCTCGATGCCGGCACAGGCGGCCAGCAAGGGCAGAATCAGCAGCAGGAGCGCGATGCGGATCACGTCTGCACCTGCGCGCGAAGCGCTGCAATGGCTTGACGGCATTCGTCGGCGACATCCGCGCACAGATTCGCCTGTGCGAAGTCACCGGCGCCGGCGTGGATGGGCTCATTCGTGCGGGCAGCAGCGGCAGCCACTTCGAGCACCGCGATGGCGTGGGTGAGTGTCATCTCAGCCCCCGCAGTCATTCGTGCCGGTGGGCGACGGATAGGCGGCGAATCCAATCGGCGCGACGTAGCCACCACCGGGGCCGGTGGTTCCTGATCCGCCAGTAGCAGACCCTTCGGCAGAACCGGTCACGGTGGCAATCAGAGACATCGTGCATTCACGGCTGACGTCGCGGTCGCGTCCGGTACTGGACTGGTCAATGAGACCTGCACCGGTCTGGCTGGTGTTGCCGTCTCCGGTGACGATCATCGAACCATCGCCGAGCTGATAGCTCGGCGGGAGACTCGCGACAGTGGCTGCCCAGGCTCCGGTAGCCTGCGCCGCTGCCTGAATGGCTTCCGTGCCCTGAGCCTGCAGCGCGCTGAACCCCGCCGTCGCGGTTGCGGCATTCGCGACGTATCCAGCCGCTGCCGTGGAGCTCAGCGCCGAATAGCCCGCACCCGCTGTGGACGTCAGGGCGTTGTAGCCCGACTGCGAGACGCCGGCAAAGGCGCCCAGGGTCTGTGCCCGCTCGGTCGCTGCTATCTGCGCCAGATCACGCTGTAGCACCGATTGCCGCTGACTGGCGCGATCCGCCGCAATGACCTGGCCGACACCGATAGCAATAGGTGCCAACTGGACGACGCGATCAAGGAAGGATGGCGGCGCGACATACTGCGGCGCCTGTACCTGCTGGCCGGCACCGCCCTGCATGCAGGTGGCCAGCATCAGCGGGCCGCTCAGATCATTACTGCTCGGCTGATGCTGAGCCAGGGCGCCGGCAGCAGCGAAGCAGGCGGTTTCGGCCGTGGATCGCTGCGTGAATGCCTGGGTGCTGAGCTGATGCGCATACAGCGCCTCGGTCATTTTCACGACCGAGCCATCGGGCTGCGTGATCGTGATGCGCGCCGCACAAGCTGCGAGCGGCAGTATCAGAAAGATCAGGACGACATATCGGACTCCGGTGTGCATTGCTGGCCTACCGCTTGCGGTGAGCCTACAGAGTGCGGCGGGGCGTTGTCCCACCTGCAGCGCGGCAATGGGACAGTGTCGATTCCAGCCGACGAACGGTAGTTGCGCGGCGTAACTGGTTACGGCATGATGCACCCATCGGCAGCAAGCACGCAGCCGAACTACCGGAGAAAGACCATGAACTTCAACTTTTCGGCAAACGATCTGGACTTTGGCAACTTCAGCGGCGAAACCATCGAAGCCGCGATGGAATCGTTCGCTTCCCACGCCGGTTATGCATCTTGGGCAGAAATGACGCAGCAGGCAATTGAAGCCAGCGGTTCCGGCAACATCGAAATTCGCGAAGTTCTGGCAAACGGCCGTCTTGGCCCTGACATTGCCCCGGACCAGTCGGCATGACCCGCCCACGCGACCCTACCGCCGCGGCTCGCATGAAGCGTGCGCGCGGCCGAGGCCAGACGATCACCTGCACGCTCACATGCCCGGATGCGATTGCTGCGCTTGGGCGGCTCCAGGCGCAGCATGGATCAATTCGGGCAGCGATTGAGGCGGTGTTGAAAGATCAGGCACGCGGCAGGCCGGCATAATCCGGCCTCCACCTGCACCCAGAACAATCCCACCCGGCGCGCAGCGGCTCGGGGTCCTGCTTTCTTGGCGCGGGCGGATACCACGACCCGCAGCTATCTGACATCCTGTGCGGCCAGTACGACCAGCGCCGTTTCACACCGGTCGCAGTGACCGCCCAGCCCCTGCCGGGCGGATGGTCAGCAACCGGAGTCCAGCGGCCGGAATATGGCCGGCGGTTGTGGCAAGGTGGCCTCATTTGCAAGCTCGCGCCTTTGCCAATGCCTCGCTGTGCGTCTCACCGGGGCCGGCTGGCCCAATCATCCAATGCCATGTTGCACGCCATCTCCTTCGGGCAATTGCCAACCGCATCTGACGCTTCGCTCGTGTTCGCTGGTTCATAGCTTGCGCTTAACCAAAATACGCACAAAAAACAAAAAGAAAGCACCGCAGAACCACAATAACGCAATGCCCGGCCTGCCTCCGCTTTCCTTTATAGCGGCAATAATCATCATTGCCCAGAACGATACTAGAAAGCTCAGTGAATCAATATCACTTCGCGACATACACCACCCCCAGTTCATCTGAAATCCGCAATGCGGACAGAAGAGATTCCCAGCGCGCCCGGAAGCGGGCGGCACGACCCAATTGCTCGAATCTCGACAGCATCATGCGGCCACCTCCCGTTGTTGTGTCAATCTCTGCGCAGTTGTCTTGCTGATGCCCACCGCTTTGGCGATCACGCGCAGGGAGAGACCGAGGCGATCAGCGGCGCGCACCAGATCGTCGCGACGTGAGCGCAGGGCGCGTTCTGCGATGTCGGCTGCGACACTGGCATCATCGGCCCGGATACCTGCAGCGACCAGCTCACGCCGAAGCTGGCGCCGCATTTCCTCGCGCTGTCTACGTACCGGCCCGCGGCG
>JACCDR010341970.1_pt1 | contig 10321 bp, 8 predicted proteins | sample 7446431 | NCBI WGS metagenome assembly JACCDR01 (sample SAMN15323443, study PRJNA562643) | freshwater metagenome | isolation source: river surface water | place: USA:Blue River Watershed | collected 2017-08-17 | reverse complement strand
GTCGGGATCGCAAAGGTCGCCGAGGAAAAGGTACAAGTCAGCCTTTTCCTCGATGGTACGATCGATCGTGTGATGAACAGCTTGCGAAACCTCGGAAAACCGAGAAATTCCATGCGTTGTGTGATCCGCGTGCCAATCCGAAGAAACTACAATCTTCATTTACTGTCCTTCCGGACCCTTGCCGCGCCCCACCACGCCTTGCCTTACCAGACCAAGCCCCTCCACGGCTTGCCGAGCCGGACCTGGCAATGCCACGTCGAATCCTTCAAAAATCTTGTGACCTTCCGGTCCCTTGCCTCGCCATGCCCAGCCATACCGCGCCGGACCTTGCCCGTCCGAGGCCTGCCGCACCACGCCCAGCTCTCGCCGCACCATGAATCGCCTCGCCGCACCTCGCCAAGCCAGACCGCACCGAGACTTGTTCTCTAAATCTTGTGTCCTTCCGGACACTCGCCATACCAAGGCGCGCCGAACCCTGTCCTACCTCGCCCAGCCCCGCCGAATCTTCAAAATCTTATGGCTTTCCAGCCCCTTGCCATACCGCGCCGCGCCACGGCATGCCCGACCAGTCCCGACCTTGCCGCGCCAAGGTAGTGATTTTAGTTCGCGCGCTTCGCGCCTTGAACCTCGAACTTCTCGACGAAGAATCGCCCGAAGCGTCCACCCTTAGGCGAACCGGGACGGAAATCTCCGACACCCTCGACACGTCCCGCGATCTTCAACGCACGCTCGACATCTTCGACGTTCACGCTCGCATCGTCTTCGATCGCGATCGTGAACGCGAGTCGCCAGTCCTTGAACCTCGGTCGCGTCCGCATGACTCCCGAGCCGTTCACGCCGGCACGTCGAGTGTCCACGAACTGCATGCCGGCAGCGTAGAGATCCTCTCGAGAGCGAGGACCGTCATATGCGAGAGGGATCTCGTCTTCCTCGACCGACACGCTGACGAACTCCTTCCCCTGCTTTGCCTTGCGAGCGCCCTTGACAAGCATCTGTTGAATGTTCTCGCCGGGAATGAACGGACCGATCTCGTCGTCATGGTACAGGCCGCCGTTCCACTCCGCCTTTTGAATGGCGTCATGGTCCTCGTCGGACTTCTTCTTCTTGGACGTCAAGACCTTGAGAGCACGCGTATACGGATCTCTCGGATCGTTCAGCCGCCCATTGTGCATCAGCAAACACGGTCCCGCGATCTCTACTCGAATCGTCTTCATCGTCGCCTCCATTGCTCTTTCGAGCCCTTGCCATACCCGTCCATGCCGCACCATTTCACGACACGCCTGACCACGTCTAAATCTTGTGACCTTCCGGTCCCTTGCCCTGCCGAGCGATGCCAAAGCATGCCCTACCGTACCGAGCCGCGCCGATCCACTCCTATAAGCCTTTCGGCTTCGCTTTTTTAGATGCCGCGAAGTCGTTTTTCGTATCCACGACGCGATTCGCGCGTCGGAGCGCTCGCCGCTGGAGACGCCGCTTCTCGTCCGGATCTTCCGCGGTCTCCGCAGCGACTCGATTCAACATCACCGCGCGCTCGATCTTGGCGATCGCCGTCTTCTCGAACGTGTGAGCGCGCCGACTGATCCCCATCGGGGATGCGACGATGTACGCGCCATCGCGCGAAACGAACACGCGTCCCGTTCGCGCGAGCACGTCGGTAATGGAATGCAGGAACAGGCCGAACTCCCGATCTTTCCAAGCGTCTAGCTCGAACAACGATCGAAGTTCTCTCTTCACGAAGCAGTCGTGTTCGACCAGATATCGAGTCACTCGTTCCCGCAAAGACTCGTCGAACGACGTCTCCGCTTCCAGAAGCTCGCTCGAATCGAACGTAAATTCCGCGTCCATCACTCACTCCCTTTTGACCTTCCGGTCCCTTGCCGTGCCTTGCCCGTCCGCGCCGAGCCTTACCTCGCCTCGCCTTACCGGACCGCGCCATACCCAGCCTTTCCATTCCGAGGCTTGCCAAACCGCACTCGATTATCGGGATGCCGCGAAGAACTTCGAGACGTCTTCGACTTCGTCGGCGACCCGCATCTTCGGGAGTGATCCGAGCATCGAACGCCCGTATCCCATAGTGACGAGTCGTCGATCGAGCACGACGACCACGCCGCGATCCGTCTCGGTGCGGATCAGCCGACCGAGACCCTGGCGAAGCTGAATCGTCGCTCGCGGTATCGCGAACTCGAAAAACCAGCGATCTGATCGCGAAGCGATCGCGTCGACCAGGGGATCGTCGGGTGTCGCGAATGGCAGCCGGTCGATCACGACGCAGCTCAGCGACTCCCCGGGGATGTCGATTCCCGCCCAGAACGACTCGACGCCGAACAGCACGCTCGACGTGTCCGCTTTGAATTCGTTGATCAGGCGCGTCCTCGGCGCGTCGCCCTGTTTCAGCACGCGATACATGAGTCCCGAGCACTCGCGATGTGCCAGGTCCATCAACTTGTTCGACGTGTGCAGGCTCAGGGTTCGGCCCTTCGCCGCGACGACGATCTCGCGAACGTGCCTCGCGACGGCCGCGGGGTACTTCGCCGCCTCCGCTTTCGGATCCGGCATGGTTCGCGGGATCACGAGCATCGCGTTCGACGCCCAGTCGAACGGGCTCTCGACCTGCAGGTCCGTAGCCGTCGTGATGCCCATCTCCTTCCTGACGAAGGCGAAGGGATTGCTGCCGCCCGTCGCGAGCGTCGCGGACGTCAGCACGACCGTCGGGAACTGGCCGAACAGCGCCTCCGCCATGAACGGCGCCACCTCGATCGGCTTCGACTTCACCGCGACGCCGGGGACTTTCCCGAGCGTCTCCTCGAGGAAATAGACCGAGTCCTGGTTCGTCTCCGGGGACGTCGCTTCGAGCAGCTGGCTCGCGATGGTCTTCGCTCGGCGAAGCTTCGCCTCGTACTCGGCGCGTTCGTCGCTCGACCATGCCGAACCCGAGAGGATCTGCTTGCAGTGATCGGCGACGCGCTCCATCGCCCGCGAGAACGGGACGCCGTCGAGCCCGTGACCTTCCTTCAGGCGCGCGCGGTACTTCTTCGAGCGCCGCAGCGAGAGGCACGCCGCGAAGAACGCGTCGGCTTCCTGCTTCGCCTCCGAGTGCACGTCCTGCCCGAGGCCGCGGATCACCCAGTCGACCGACCCCTTCGTGATCTGAAAGCCGAGGAAGTCGCGCGCGATGTCCGCCGCCTTGTGAGCTTCGTCGAAGATGATCGTCGACGCCGGGGGCAGGAGATGGTCGGGATCGCCGGGGTGTCCTTCCGCCTGCCGCTTACGGATCTTCTCGCGGATCACGAGGTGCGCGAAGAACAGGTGATAGTTCGTCACGATCACGTCCGCGGTCGCCGCTTCGGCGCGCGCCAGGTTCGCGAAGCACGTCGACGAATACCGGCAGGCGGATCCCTTGCATTCGTCGGACCCGACGGCGAGCCTTCGCCAGGCCGCGGGATTCGGGGTGTCGGGGAACTCGGACACGTCTCCGGTCTCGGTCGTCCTCGCCCACTCGAGCAGCGCTTCTGCGCGGGGATCGCTCCCGAGCACGCTCCTCGCCTCCTCCTTCGCGAGCGCGTCCTGGCAGACGTAGTTGTTTCGCCCCTTCATCAGGGCGAACTTGAACGGGACTCCGAGCGTCTCCTTCAGGAAGGGAAGGTCTTTCTTGACCAGCTGCTCTTGCAGCGCGATGTTCGCCGTCACGACGATCACGGCCTTCGACCGCTCGTACTTCCCGCGCTCCGAGATCGCGCGAAGGATGCTCGGAACGAGGTACGCGATCGACTTGCCCGTGCCCGTCGGCGCTTCCGCGATCAGGTGCTTCTGCCGAAAGATCGCGTCGTCGATGGCTTCGGCGAGCTGCACCTGCCCCTCGCGAGGACGGTAGCCCGGGAGCTTCGAAGCCAGCTTCCCGCCCTCGCCGAAATACTCTCTCACTCGCACTTCGGCCTCGCTTCCTTTCGCCACTTCACCCACCCGTACACGTTGAGGGCAAGGAACGTCACGCCATTCGCGGTCATCGCGAAGCTCGACGCGTGCCCCGCGTAGATCAGCCAGAGGACGTTGCTCGCGATGCGAACGCCCCAGCCATTCTGAGAGCGGTGAGCGAGGAGCATGTTCCCGATCACGTTCGTCGCGAACCCGCCGAGCCCGATCGCCTCGTGCAAGAGAGGGCTCACGTGTCGCTCGTCACCCACATTTCAAATCGATGACCATCGAACTTGCAATCGAGATGCAGCGGGAGTGCTCTAGCGATCTCGGCCTTCGAAATCGATACTCGGCCTCCCAGGCGACGAACGAGTTCGCCGATCAACACGTTCGAAGAAGCCTCCATCAGATCCGAGGCGCCCGCGACGGCTCGCAGAACGCCATCCCGAAGATTGTCTCTACTCGGAGGCGTCGTCCTCGGAATCCGCGTTCGCGTAGACTTTGACTTTGGTTTCGGGCTCGGCTTCGAAGTTTTCATCGTCGGGCGAGATGCCGGAGAACTTTGAGCGGCACTCTTTCTCGAGCATCTCGAGATCGTCGTCCGCTTCGCGAAGCCCCGCGATCGCCTTCTCGCGACCGGAGAACGACTCGCCCTTCTCGCGCGACGGCCACTTGATCCGGTTTCCCGCCATCTGGAGGACGCCGAACTTCAGCGCGAGATCGACGACGTCGCGCGCGCGATCGAAGCCCTCCGGCGCGATCGTCCCGTTCGACGAATGGAAGTGACAGACCGAAGCCTTCCCGTCCTTCCCGCCGATCTTCGTCTTCGCGATCGTGATGCGGTGCCGTTCGCCCACGACGAGCTTCCGGTCGCCCTCGCCGGGCACCGTGACCCACGACTCTCGCTCGATGCGGAGCCGCAGCGCCGAGTCGTAGACGACAGCTTTCCCGCCGCCGATCTTGTAGTCGGTCCCGGCTTTCTTCGACCAGATGTCGGCGTCGCCGTCGTCCGTCTCGCGAACGATCGCGACCCACGACGTCCCGCAGTCGTCGAGCAGGGGAACGAGTTCGTCGAGCCACGACGCGTTCAGCGCCGCTTTGATCTGGGCCGCCCTGCCGCCCATCCCGTCGACGCTTCCCTTCTCGCCGGAAGCGCCGTGTCGCGAGATCTTCGAGAAGATGTCCTCGGGGACGAGCTTCCGGAGCGAGTCGACCATCGTGATCAGGCTCGTTCCCGCGGGGAGTTTTCCCTCGCGAACGCCGTCGCGGATCGCTCGATGCAGCTCGCGCGTCTGGTCGACGCATTTCTCGTACGTCACCGGCTTCCTCGCGGTGAACTCCGAGCGCTCCGCCGTCTCCCCGACCACTTCGCGAATCCAGGTCGGGGTCGTGGTGCGTTCCGCGTCCACGAGATCGGAGTAGTGGCCCGCCTCGACGAACGAAGCGCCCAGGCCGAGCATGAACAGGGTCTTCCCCTCGTTCGATGGCCCGTGAACGACGCCTACGCGCCGTAGAGGCCAGCCGCCGACGCGCGACGCCCAGTCAAATTGAACGAATCTCGTAGGAATCGCCTGGACTTCGAGCAGAGCGTCGACTGCCCGAATAGCTCCCGGTAGCTCGAAGCGCTTCGAAAGCGCGTTGATTCGCCGCTCCGAAGATTCGGGGGCGGGTTTCTTTCTTGCCATGTATCAGCTCGTTTCTTGCCCGTGTTCCGCGCGATGACAACGAAAGCAAAGCCATCGAACTTCCAACGGTTTGGAATAGTCCTCGTGATGCGCCTGAGCCGTCGCCCCGCATTGCTCGCAAGGTTTCGGAACTAGGTGACCGTCGCGGACGGCATTTCCCACGGCCGTCCGCGCTCGATACTTGTCGGGATTACGAGACCGATGCGTCCTCGAATTCTCGGTGAGATCTCGCTTTCGTTTCGGCGTTTGATTTCGCCTCTGCTCGTACGCGTGTCTCTCTTCGCGAGACGCCGCATATCGCTCGCGAACACGCCGTTTCACGCATTCTTTACACTTTCCCAAGAGACCATCAGTCATCGAGCGATGCGTGTAAAATTCAGTTCGCGGTAACGAACGCTGGCACTCGCGACAGGTCTTCATTTTCGATCAAAACGGGACTTCGTCGTCGTACACGGCCGAATCGTCGTCGAGCACTCCCTCGAGTACCTGGCCAGTCTGGCTAGATTTGACCGGATTCGGCACCGCCTGGACGTCAGGAGTCGCTTCGTACGACGCTCCGCAGTTCGTGCACTTCGTGGCGCCCTTCAGCATCGGGGCCTTGCAGTCGTCGCACGGGTCGTCGTATTCGACCGTCGGGAACCGATCAAGCGCCGACGCGGGCGGGGCGCTCGACGTCTCCGGAGCCCGTCGCGGCTCCTCCGGCGGAGGTCGCCGGATCGGGTTCGGCACGTTCCAGATCGCGTCCCAATCGAGGACCTTCTTGCAGATCGGGGTCGCGTACTGCTCCAGCATCGCGCGGAGCTTCGTCGGGTCGAACGGCTTGAGGTAGTGGGCGATCGTCGGCGGGTCGGAGCGAATGAGCTTCTCGATCTCCGGCGTCAGCGGGTACCGGTTCACGCGGCGCGCGCCGTATTTTTCGTTGAACTGCGGCTCTTGCGGCGAGTAGTAGATCTGAATGCAGTAGGGCGAGAGGATCGGGTTCCCGAGATTCCCCGGCTCGCTCGCGATCTGGTCGCGAATGAGCTTCTGCACCTTCTGCCCGACCAGCTCCGTCTCGAGCGTCGTCTGCACCTCCGACGCGACGTCGTCCTGGTTCACGCCGACGAAGACGTATTTCAGCTTCGCGAGCATGTTCTCGCTCCAAGCGGTCTTCATGTAGATCCCGGCGTTCGCGAGGCGCGCGGCCTGGGCGTCGGGCATCTCTCGCTTCCAGTAACCGCAGAGACCGCCGGCGTGAACGATCCGGTTCTCCTTCGCGTCGTCAGCACCCTCCCACCGAAAGAGGATCTCCGTGTCGTCGAGCTTCCCCGACCAGATCGCCTGATACACGGCTTCCTGAAGACGGCACTGCCCGCATGAGCGAGGCGGAAGCTCCCGCGCGCCGGTCTGCCGGTCGCGGAAACGCTGCTTCTTCAAAACTTCCTCGTCCTCGTGACAGACGAACTGCCGGCCCCAGACGTTTTTCTTCGTCACCTGCGTATCGCGATCGGTGCGGACGACCAGCTCCGGAATCTGGTGATTCCAGCAGCGCGCGGGCATTTGCTTCGTGTGAAGCCAGAAATTGAGGATGCCCTTGTCCTTCTTCCAGCTCTTCAAGCGCTTCCCGCCGCCGCCTTCCGAAGAGCGATAGTTCACGAAATCGTCGATCGATTGAAATTCGGCCATGTCTGCTCCCTCACGTCGGACGCAAGCGATTCATCATCGTGTCGAGGACACGGCACCGAAGCTGCGCCACCTCGACGTCGTGCTTCGCGCGCTCCTCCACCGCCTTGTAGCGGCGGCGTTTCGTCTCCTGCTCGACGTACGCTTCGGAAAACATCTGGGCAACCTTCTTGTCCAGGTCTCCCTCGGTGATCGCTTTCGACCTCAGGCCCTTGTTCTTCTCGGCTTGGAGGACGTCGTTCGCCTGCTCTCGCATGCTTCCGAGCATCGCGTCGTTTCGAAGCTCCCACTCCTCGCGCGCGGCGCGGACGTCGAGGTACGTCCGGTACAGGTCGCGGACGATCTCGGGCCCTTCCTCGTGAGCGCGGCGAATGAACTGCTCCTGCCCGCGATTGTCCCCGAGCGATAGCCATCGCCCGAAACGATCGAACACCGCGTCCCAATCCGCGCCGGGGAGAAACGTCTTCGCGACGAGCGGCGGGAACCGCGGATCGATCGGCTTCTCGGTCGCGGAGCCTCCCGACACGAAGTCGCGAGCCCGGCGATTCGCTTCCTCGCGATCCGAATCGAGCAAGACCTGGGCGAGCTGCTTTCCGATCGACGCCGTCGGCGGGTCGCCGCCGTGAATCGCGCAACATCGACCGCTCGGCGTGACGAACAGCTTCCCGTCGCCGACCTTCTTCTCGACGCAGAAAGCGCACGCGTAGTCCGGATCGACCGGGTGCTCTTCCAGCGGTTTGGGATGAGTCACGCGCGTGCGCGCCATGCGTTCGCCTCCACGTCTCTCTCGATCGTCTCGACCATCAAGCGCGCGAGATGCCGCGAGACGTCGTCGCGTTCTTGGAGCGCCTTCGTGATCGGGTCGATCGCCGACTCGAACAGCACCCCCTGCCCCTTCGCTTTGCGCTTCTTCGGCGGCCTGATCTTCTCGAGGCCGGCGATCCAGTTCTCGTTAGGAAACACCTTCTCGAGAATCCGCTGCGTCGGCGGGTAGATTAGGCTCTCCCAGAGGTAGTACCGATCCAGCTCGCCGACGTACTCCTCGGCGGGGATCGCCTTCACCCCGTCGCTGCCGTCGACGATCACGTACGCGACGCGCTGCCCCTCGCCGACCGATCGCCCGCTCGCGATGAGCTGCTCCGCGATCCTCACGTGCACGGGGATCTCGACGTCGTTTCCCTTGCTGCTCTTTCGCCGGTACTGGTCGATCTTCTTCGACAGCGACTTCGACAGCTGGACTTCCTCGAGAGGGAGCGCGGCGGTCGCCACGTAGGCGAGCGCTCCCGAAAGCATGCCGCGATAGGTCCGCGGCGAGAAGTCCCCGCGCATGAGCGCCATGATCACCTTTTCTTGAAGGCGGCGAGCGAGGACGGCGGCGTCGCCGCGCTTGTATTCGAAACCCTTGATCTCGGGCCTCGAGTGCTTCCCTTTATCGAACAGCTCGTTCTCGGCGGGGACGGGCTTCGCCGCGCTCCCCTTGTAGTGCGCGAACCTTCCGCAATTTTTCGAAGCGTACCCCCACGCGACGTAGTTTCCCGTCTCCGTCGTGAGGCCGATAACTTCGCCAAATCCGATCGTCTCAACCGATACAATCTTCTCGTTCTTTCCGAACTTCGAAGTCAACAAGGATGCTCGAATCTGGGCACCCTTCGTCGGCCGCGTCCACGCGAGGAAGTTTAGTCGCGTCTGAAGGCCGCCGCGAAGTGCATAGCGAAGGTAGTGGGATGTCTTATCGATTTGAATCGTATATGGAATCTCCAAACGCTCAAGACTCTTCTCGATGCGTTCGCACACGCCCGGATTCGCTTCGCGCGATTGAGCAATCACGATCTGCGAACGATTCGCTCCCGACAGAGAGCCTTCACCGTCGAAAATCCCCCCGAGCCATGCGGCGTCTCGTTCTTCGTCCCGAGTCAACCCGCGAGGAACATCCAACACTCGCACAATCGAACGGCCGACCTTCGGCACGCTCCATCGATACTCGTACTTCTTCGAACCTCGCGACGACTGCAAAATTCGCGAACGAAGCCATTCATGATCCGAAGTACACCGAAGACTTCGCCCCGACTCGAACATCACCTTCACGAGCGGTGCTTCGTGGCGATGTACCGCAACTACTCTCGACTTCACGAGTCGCTTCCGCTTCGCATTGCGACTAGGTCCGGTTCCGGAAACCCACCCGACGACGAAGTCGCCGACTTCCACTTCTCCCAACGACTTGAACGATCCGTCCGCCATCCAAATCGGCGCTTCGGGAGGGTTACAGTAACGCTTTTTCCCAATAATCACCAGGATCGAGAACGCCTTCTCGTATGCGAGCTTGATCGCGTTGGCGACGCACCCGGCTTTCTCGAGAAGCCGCGGGTACAGGTCCGAATTGCACCACTTCACGAACGCGTCGAACTCCGCTTGCGACGTTCCCGTCGCGAAGAACGAGTCCGTATCGCCGTAGAAGACCTTCATCTTCCGAAGCTCGGCCTCGCCGATCGTGTTCTTGATCAGCCATACCGCGTTCTGCGTCACGGACTCGGCGACTTCGCGATCGAAGTACCTCGAGAAGGGCGACCCGACGACGCCGTAGAAACTGTTCGCGGCGACCTTGTAGGCCATCGAGCGGCGACCAGCTTCCTTCGCCTCGGGAGTCCCGGGCGGGAGGCTGGCCTGCTTCTCCGACCATTCCTTTCGGAGCGCGATCATCCGACGGAGCGCGAACGGGAGCATCCCCTCCGTGTCGGTCGAGAAGCCGATCCCGGTCGACGGCGACCGGCAATGCCCCGCGGGGATCGGGCCGTTCACGGGAATCCCGCGCTTCGTCTCCGGCGACATGTTCCACGTGATGATCACCGACGGGTAAAGGCTGGCGAAGTCGGCAACGTGCACGTCTTCGACGATCCCCTTCAGCTTCGGCTCCATGACGTAGGCGCCTTTGAACTGCTCATGCTCCTTCTCGTCGTCGCGGAAGTACCGCGTCGGGAAACGGTGATCGCGATCGAGCCCCAGCCGCAGCATGAAGCCGTCCATCTGCTTCGTCGGGAGCAGGCCTTTCGAGTCGCCGAGGACCT
>JACCDR011919115.1_pt1 | contig 10323 bp, 6 predicted proteins | sample 7446431 | NCBI WGS metagenome assembly JACCDR01 (sample SAMN15323443, study PRJNA562643) | freshwater metagenome | isolation source: river surface water | place: USA:Blue River Watershed | collected 2017-08-17 | reverse complement strand
GCTCGCGAAGGCCGAGACGGCGCGCCGGTGCGTGCGGCCGGGGAAGGCGCGCGTCCGGTAGAGCAGGGTCTTCGCCGCCTGGTCGCCGCCGCCGACACGCCGGATCGTGTGCGCGCTCGAGACGACGACCGTACAGGTGTCGTCGCTCGCGCCCATCGTGACGAAGGCCGGATCGCTCGGTGCGCTCAGGTGTCGGTTCCCCGCGGCGTCGTAGTACTCGTGCACCGCGACGTAGCTGTATTGCGCGTTGGGGGTGAGTTCGCCTGCGCCGTTGCTCGGGCTGACGCTCAGGATGACCGGCGCGTCGAAGAAGCCGCTCTCCACGAGGCGCTGGCCGTCCCAGACCCCGACGAAGCCGCCCGCGACGTAGAGCAGGCCGCCCATCGAGACGGACTGTCGACGCTCAGGGCTGTTTACCCTAAACTGCATCACCACCGGCGTATGGCTGCAATCCAGGCCCAGATCGCTTACTGGGAACACGGCCCAATAACGGCTCCCATCCGTTACAACGGAACCGAGCCAATCATCGAGGGCATCTACCGCGTACCCACGGTGATGCGCACATTCGAAACCGCGCCCGTTTACTACATCTACGAGACCAGTGAAGTTGACGAGAGTGTCTTCGCCCGAGGGCGAAACCGCGCCAACGAAGAGCGCGTCCGGCGAGAGAAAAAGCTTCGACTGGATCGAAACTTCGCGCTGCGTGAGCGCCTGACTGGCGACGTGCGTGGCAATCGCCCGTACGTCGACCTTGAGCTGATGGTCGATCGTGTCTGGGATAGCTGCTGCGATGACCAGATTCGTGCCCTGGCGAATGAGTGTCGGGGGGCGCGCGCCCGTCGAGCCGCCAAAGAGCGCCGTCGGCCCCGTCGCGCTCGCTAGCGTCGAGGTCGTGAGCGTCTCGAGCTCGTAGTTCCCGCTCGCGTCGACGTACGCCACGTTGGTCGTGCTCGCGTTGCCCTCGATGGATCCGAGCACGATGTCACTCGCGGTCAGGTTGCCGCTCGCCTGGACGCTCAGGGCCGTGTTGCAGCGGTAGACCGTGGCGTCTTGCGTGTCGGATCGGACGACGAGCAGCAGGAACTCGCTTGCGCCCGAAACCGGGGCGAGGTCGATACCACTCCCCACGGTCCCCGTGTTGTGCAGCACCGTCTCGGCGGAGAGCACGGGCGCAGTCCCGACGGTAACGGTTGCCGCGCGGACGTCGTCGCTCGAATCCTGCCAGGCGAAGACGAACATGCTGCCGACGCCCACCACGCGAGGATGCGTCCGGCTCGCGACCGTGGTCTCGAACAGCACGGCTCCCGTGTCGGGGTCGAAGATGTGGACGCACACGTTGCCGTTGGAGGCGTGGTCCTCGTAGACGAGCGCCACGTAGCCGCCCGCGTAGGCGAGGTCATAGAGCATCTCCTCATCGGTCTTGCGGTACTGGGGTCGGTAGATCTCAGCCAGCTCACTCACAGCCGAGAACTCACGGGTCCGGGTGCCGTTCTGCTCGGCCCGCCAGCGCCCGACGTCCGGCAGCCACGTGAACACGCGCTCGGGGCCGCCCGCGCCGGTCGTCGTCGACCCGAACACCACCAGGCTCTCGCCGTGGCTCGCGACGTCCCACGCCGTGACCGTATCGCCGCTCGTGTCGAGCATGCTGCTCACCGCCGTGAGCCCGTAACGCGGACCGATCGAGCCTTCCTTGCGGTATCGCGTGTTGATCAGCGAGCGCATGAGGCCCTGCGGCAGCAGCTTGGCGGAGATATCTTCCCGCTGTCCGGCGTTCAAAGGGAAGCTGATCAGTTCCGTCGCGCTCGGCATCAGGCCACCTCGAAGCGCGATCTGGCCACATCAAACGAGCCCTCGGTAGCGGCCTGCACGGCGCCGCCGCCGGAGAAGCGCCAGAAGTGAGTGCCGGCCTCGGCGAATGTGAGGTCGAAGTGGTAGACGCCTGTCGAGTCCTTCACGACCTCCACATCAGTCCCGAAGACGAAGGTGCTCACGCTCCCGCTCTTGTGGACGCGGGTCTTGACGGTGATCGTCGTTGGATCGGCCAGGGCTCCGCTCGCGAGCGCGCGGAACGAGACGGTGATCCGGACGGCGTCTCCTATCTGGTGGGTATCAGACGACACGGGTGACCTCCACTGTGATAGTGGCGCGTGAGATCGTAGCACCTACGCGAGCGCTCCGGACTCGTGCTGTGATGAGGCCGGGCACTCCGGGGGCGCGCGACAGGGTGGCCGCGAAGCTCGCCGAGCCGGCATCGAACGCCGCCCTCGAGACCCGAAGACCCCGAGCGAGGACGGCGGCCATGCTCGCGGGGCCGGCGGCGAAGTCAGCGGACGAGACGCTGCGCTCGCGCCGGAGGGTAGCGGAGAAGCTCGCTGAGCCCGCCTGGAAGGCGGCGGCACCGATCGATAGGGCCACGTCCAGGGTGGCGCTGAAGCTGGCAGGGCCGGACGCGAACGCGGCCGTGGCGGGCTTGGTGCGGGCGAGTTCGCCGCCGTCGAACGTGGCGGGCCCCGCCTGGAACGCGGCCACGGACACGATCGTGTCGGCGATCGTGAGCTGAGCCGCAAAGCTGGCGGCTCCCGCGGCAAAGGCTGCCTCGAGCGGCTTGGACCGGGCAAGGGTACCCGCCGAGAATGACGCGGTGCCCGCTTGGAACGCCGCCTCCACCGGCTTCGATCGCGCCAACTCCCCGCCGTCGAAGCTCGCCGGGCCCGAGGCGAAGGCCGCCACCTGGATGACCTCGTCGATAACGCGGGCGTCTGCCGAGAAGCTGGCGGCCCCTGCCGCGAAAGACGCTTCCACGGGCTTGCTGCGGGCCAGGGCGCCGCCGTCGAAGGTTGCCGCCCCCGCGGTGAACGCGGCCGTGCTGATGGATCGCGAGACGAGCGCGTCCGCCGCCATGCTGGCTGGGCCCGACGCGAAGGCGGCGACCTCGACCGATGTCTGCGCCGGAGACTCGAGATCCATCAGCGCTGCGCGCTGCGTGTCGTCGGGCAGGTCCGGCGCGAGGTAGACGTGTGCGATCTCGCTGTTCCAGAAGCCTGCGGGAGTGCCGGCGCCATCCAGGCAGCCGATGCTGATCACGTCGCTCGCGGCCATTGTGGCGGCCATTCTGTTGCCGCCCACATAGGCGCCGACAGCGCCGAGCGCTGCGCCGTCAACAGCGCCGCTGAGTCGATCGTCAGCGGCCTGGGATCCGTCGTACCAGATCTCCACGAAGTGCCAGCCGCTCGTGGGGTCACTCAGCTGGAAGTTGGCTGGACCTGTCCCGTTGCCGCCGCTGGCGAAGATGGAGCTCGTCGAGGACGCGAGTAACGAGAGCCGGGTCGTCGACGCGGAGGCGCCACCTCGAGAGACCGCGAAGACAGTCGCCGCCGTGTCAATGAACATCCACGCCGCGATGTACAGCTGCGTCAGCTCGGCGCTGAACGGGTTCGTCGCGTTGAGCACGAGCCGATCGTTCGTGCCGTCGAAGCTGACGATGCCGTCAGCCGCCACTGGCTGATTGTCGCCCGTGCCCTGCGCGACGGTGACGCCCTGGATGCTGTCTGGCCACGACGCGACCGCGCCGTCGGACAGGTCGGTGCCGCGCCACCAGACGAGCCCGGGAATGGCCGGCGCGCCCTTGAAGTTCAGGGCATCGGCCGCCATGCTCGCGGCTCCCGCTTGGAAGGCCGCGTCGCCGATGGGCTTTGCCCTGGCCAGCGTGACTGCGCTAGACCCGCCCCCGCCGGTGGTGCCGAGCACGAACCCGATGATGCTGTTCGACTCGAACGTGCCACCAGCGTCTACGCTCGCCGTGATGGATCCGGCGCCTGACGCCGTGACGTGGCCCGCCTTCCAGAAGTGCGGGAAGCTGCTCGGCGGGTCGTTGTCGACGGTGACCTGCGTGATGTTGGTGCTGTCGACGGTGAGCGTCGTGCCGCTCGCAGGGCTCGTGCTCACGCACGCAGCGAAGACCATCTCGCCGGCAGCGGATGCCGCGAGGCCTGTGAGCGAGAGCGGGTCGTTGGAGTCGCTGGTTGCGATCGCGACGTCGACGACGTTGGCGTCCTGCGCGGCGTCCTCGACGAACCACCAGGCGATCCAGTAGCCCTCGGTGCCGGCGCCGACGGTCGGGATCGAAAGCGTCTGCGTCCCGTCGGCGGGGAAGTCCGCGTCGAAGAGGATGTAGTAGGTGATGCCGTGGCCGTATGAGGCATCGTCCTGCGTGCAGCTCGTCGTGCCGTCGGTGACGATGCTGAGCGCTTGACCGCCGAGTGTCGGGTCGGCGTTAACGGCGCTCGCCGCGTAGGGCAGGCCGATCGCGACGACGAAGGCACGGTCGGTGCCGGCAACGACGTCCACGTTGAAGGTCGGATCGGCGCCGGTCTGGACGGCCTCGAGCGTGAAATCGGTCTCGGTGACGCCGCCGCCACCGGGGATCGCCATCGAGGCCGCGCCCGCCGCGAAAGTCGCTGTGGCAACGTCGTTGATTACGCCCGGCGACACGGCGAACGCGCTGATCGACGTCCGCACGCTGTTGCCGGTGCCGAGCACGCACGCCTGGCTCCCGGTGGTCGCGCCGTAGCCGCGGATGAATGCGCCGGTGAAAGCCCCGTCTGTCGGCAGGTTGCAGCAGCCAAGCGCCATGGCGAGTGAACCGCCGATGGTCGAGGTGGTGAAGCGTACGTTGTTGTTGGCGTAGCCCGCCATCAGCACGAGCGAGTCGTTGACGGCGATCGATGGCGAGGCCGTGATGCTGGTCGCACCCGTGCTGCTGTTGTTGGCGACGTCGGCAACGTTGGTGGCTTGGCTGCATCCGGGGATGACTACCGCGGTTACCTGCGCCTCGGTGGCTGCGCTGAGCGTGACGGCGAGCGTGTTGGCACCGTTGCTTGGGAGGCTAGCCTCTAGCAGTGTCCACCAGGACGTGCGCCCCGCGGTGTCCGATGCCGCGACGTTGGCCGTGTCCGTCCCATCGGTCACTAGCGATAGGGACTGACCGCCGTAGGTCACGCCGGTGTGGGTGACGCCGGTATCTTCGGTGATGACACACACGAAGAGACGCCGGTTCGTGCCGGCATCGAGCGTGAAGCTGTCCGAGGTCGGAGAGCCCGTCGTGTAGAACGTCGACTGCCGGAGCGGCGTCATCGCGTGCGGCGACGCCTGTACGCCACGGATGGCCACCGTGGCCGCGATCCAGTCCTCGCTGTTACGCGTGAAAGTGCCCGGGTCTTCGCTGGCGGCGTTCAGCGTGCGCTCGCCGAAACCTAGCGCGCAGCGGTCTCCAGTGGTGCCGTTCGTGGCGAGCAGCAGGGCTGCATTCGTCGTGTAATTGGTCGGCGCTGCGCTGGCGTTGACGTTGCCGTCGCCGCCATAGATGGCGAGCCACAGCGCGTCTTCGGTGCCCCAGTTGGCGGGGTTTAGGCTCGGCGGGTTTGGGTTCGTCGAGCCGGTGCCGCCGTCGCCCGCGCTGGCGACCTCAGGGGGGGTTAGCTGGTCATAGTTGCTGATGCGAAGCGTGCGGCCGCAGAACGCTTCTGAGGCACCAACGATCGAGAGGTTACCGCTCTCGCTGCCGTCTGCGATCTTGTAGTAGAGCGACAGCCGGCACGCCGCCGTCCCGGTGTCGGTGGCGTCGAAGAACGGGAACCAGCCGGCGAGACCGGAGCCGTACGAGAGCGCAGTAGTGCCATCGTTCGCGATCGCGGCGATGAGCAGCTCGCGGTTGGCGATCGAGGTAGGTAACGCCGCCGTGTAGGTGGTGGCGTTGGCGCTGCCCTGGTTCGAGTTGCGCCCGTTGACGCTGGGGAAGGTCACTGGGGACCCTCCTGTTCAGCTTGGCGCTGAGTAGGTGACGTCCGTGGTCAAAGCGATCGTGTCGCCTGACGTTATCGTCGTGGAGTTGATCTCGACATCGCCGCCGCCGCCCGTCGCGGTGACCGAGCCGCGGAAGATCTCCGTGCCTGCTCCGTCGTTGACGCGGCAGTAACCAGCGGTTCCGCTGGCGCCCGCCACGCCGTCATCGCCGTTGGCCGCGCTGGTGATGGTGCCGCTCGAGTGCGCGCCGAAGTCGGGGATCTCGATCGTGCAGAGCAGCGTGTCGCCGCTTGTCTGGTGGATGCCAAGCTCCGGCGTACCGTTCGCGTTGGCCAGCGTCCGAATGGCCTCGGCGAGAGTTCCTCGCGTGGCCGCGGTGTGTGTTACTGCCATGGGTTACCTCTGGTGTGTCTCACTGTGGGTCAGTGGCGCCGCGCGCCGTGGTTTTACTGCGTCGATTCTCGGTGCATCTACGTGCACTCTGGACCGCGTGTGCTAGATTGAAGGCATGGGTAAGTGGTTGATGGTCGTGGGGTTGATGCTCGCCGCGTGCGGGGGCGAAGCGGGCGAGGACGGCGAGGGGTCGGAGCCTGGGGATATGAGCGAGTCCGCGGATAGCGAGCCCGAGATCCCGACGTGCCCCGGCGACGAGCCGCCCGCTGTCGGCGAGTGCAAGCGCTACATGCTCGCGCTGGGCTGCTACCGCTGGGATGAGTGCGAGAGAGATCATTGATCCACCGCCTCAGCCGGCGCAGATTCGCCAGCGACTCACAGCGCCGTCGTACCAGATGATGCAGAAGGAGCGACTCAGGACTGTGAACGTCACGCCGCCTGGCGTAACGAAGCCGTTGGCCGCTGTCGCTGCCTGATCATGACGGATAGTGAAGTTACTCGTGGATGACGTGTTGACCAGCAGGACCAGCTGTCCGTCGGAGGCTCCAGATATGCCGTCCAAGATCGGGTCTGAGCTAGGGTTAACCGCAAGCACGCTGCGCGCGCCAACGGCCTGCGCCTCAACCGTCCCGCTGAGCGACGGCCTGGGCGAAGTCAGCGCTCGCAGCAGCAGGCGTCCGTCACTCTGCACGTCGGTGCCGGTACCTAGCCTGATGCTGCCCTCGGACACTATTTCCGTCGATGTGTCAGCATTGAAAGAGCCGCCGCTCTCCAGCGCGTGCGCCACGCCAGACTCGAGAGTCAACGCGCCTTGGAAGTTGTGCGTGCCCGTCCACACGAAGTTGGTGCTCCGCGTGATGCTCGTCGCGTTGCTGTTCGCGGGCGCCGTCACCTCGCCGGTGAGCGCCGCGCGCTGGTAGGTCACCTCGAGCTCGTCGTTGCCGGCGTCGTCGGTGACCACCGCCGTGCAGCTCGTAGAGCTGACGAAATTCAGATTCGTGCGGTCCGTCTCGGCGGATCCATTGTCGCGGATGCCCGCGAATACGGTCGCGTTGCTGTTTTGACTCGCGGCGATGGCGCCCGTGAGCGCGGGCCTCTCCAGCACCGTTCCGTTCACCACGATGCTGGTCGAGTCGATGTCGGCTAGGTCGATCGCAAACGCGATCTCGAGCTCGTCGTTGCCCGCGTCGTCGGTGATCGTGACGTTGACGCCGTTGCCGTTCAGGAAGTTCAGGTTGCTACGGTCGTTCTCCGCCGCCCCGTTGTCCCTGATGCCAGCGAACACGGTCGCGTTGCTGTTGGCGCTCGCGGCGATGGCCCCGGTGAGAGCTGCGCGCTGCACGTCGTCGGCGTTGACGGTGATGCTCGTGGAGCTGCCGACCGCCAGGGTGCCGCCAGCCGTGTACGTGAGGCCAGCGCCCGCGACGGAGCTACCCGCGCGGGCGGTCGGAGGCGCAGAGCCCGCGGTGAAGTTACCGTTGAAGGTCTCAGCAGCCTGGTCCGCGAGCCCCGCCAGGGGGAAGTCGTCGACGTTGAAGCGGACTTCGAGCTCGTCGTTGCCCGCGTCGTCGGTCACCGTCGCTGTCGTGTTCGTGCCGGCGATGAAGTTGAGGTTAGTGCGGTCGTTCTCGGCTACCCCGTTGTCGCGAATGCCGGCAAAGAGAGTGCTGTTCGAGCCCGCGGTCGCTGCGATGGCTCCCGTGAGTGCTGCCCGCTGGATGTTGTTGGTGGCGACCTCGGTGATCGAGACGTTGTCGACGATGTCGGTCACGTCGACCGCGACGTCGTCCGCGTTCACGTCGATGCCGTCGCCTGCGCCCACCGCCATGATGCCGGTGACGTTGGTGTACGTCAGGCCACCGCCGGCCAGCGTGGTCAGGCTGTGAGCGGTGGGCACGGCTGTTCCGGCGGTGACGTTGGCTAGAACAGTGCCGGCGGCCATCGTCGGGAACGCAGCCAGCGGCAGGGCCTCGAACACGAGTGCCGTACCCGCGGCGTTCACCTTGAGTAAGTGATGCGCGGTCGTCCCCTGGAGCTCGGTCGGTGCGCCCGCGGCGTTCGTCGCGTTGGCGAGCACGGAGCGCGCGGTGAAGGACCGGAACGCCGTGGTGTTGACGTTCTGGGCCGCTGTGACATCTCCTGTCAGGGCAGCGCGCTGGACGTCGTCAGCGCCGACCACTATGCTCGTCGAGCTACCCACGGCGAGGGTTCCTCCTGCCGTGTAAGCCAGGCCCGCACCAGCCACGGAAGTTCCGGCGCGTGCGGTGGGCGGGCCTGGCGCAGCACCAAAGTTGCCGAGGAAGGTCTCCGCGGCTTGGTTCGCCAGCCGCGTCAGCGCGACCGATCCGTCGATGATCGCCAGCGTCACGAGCCCGCTCGAGAAGGTCCAGTCGAGCTCCGCCGAGTCCGTGGCCTCGTACGCCGCCGGCAGGTTCGTGGGGTCCGCGGTCTCGACCACGAAGGTGCCCCCGCCGAGCGCAGCGGCTGTCGGTGGCGTCCCGTAGGGCTGCGCGTTGGCCGCGTTGAAGTCGAACACGCCCGGCGTCGCGAGCGTCGTCGCATTCCCCGCCGGATCCACCACGGTCACCGGGTTCACGACCGCGTCGATCACGACCCGGACGTCGTCGAGTTGCCCGGGCACCGTCGCCGGCAAGACGATGGTCTGCCCGTCGGCGATCCCCTGGATGATCTGGCCGCTCTGCGCCTGGATGAGCGAGTCGATCAGCGGCACGACAGCGCGCGCCATCTGCGCGCCCATCAGTTCGTTGTAGATCGCGCGGTACTGCTCGGCCATGAACCGCCGCATGTCCGCGAGGTTCTCGGGGATGTACGTCGGCGGCTGCCAGCGCAACCGCGCCGGTGACCCGCTCGGCATGTTGAGCGCCGGTCGGGGATGGGCACATGCCACCGTCACGGCCTACCTCGCCGTCCGTGCTCGGGTGGGCTGGATCGCGCCCGCGCGCTGGATACGCACCGCCGTCGCGGTCACGCGATCCTGCACGATCGTGCGCTCGCGCGTTGCGATGGCGTCCACGTTCTGCGAGTCGTCGTCCTCGGCCGCAAGCTTGATGGTCGCGTCCCACAGCGCCCACTCGATCCAGTCGCCATCGAAGCCGGACACGAGGTGGTCCGGGTCCTCGAGCTCGGGGTACTCGGGCAGGTACCAGATGCGGTAGCTGAGCCCCGTCGTCACGAGCGGGTAGATCTGGATCGCGCCCGCAGACAGCGTCGTGGCCGGCGTCTCGCTCGGCAGCGTCCGGATGCTGTACGCGCGCGGGCGCGATGCGGAGCGCTGGAACTCTCGGCGCTGCATGAACCGCACGGGGTCGAGCGGGTCCCAGCAGCCGCCGAAGTTCACGTCGAGTCCGAGCACGCTGACCGCGGCCGAGGGGAACGCGACCTCCAGGAACTGCTCCCCCGTGGTCGGCGCGGCCGTGGGTAGCGCTGCGGGCGTCGTGCCCACGATGAATGTGTCGCTGACCGTGCGCGTCACCCAGGCTCGGCACGAGCGCAGGCTCTGCGTCAGCAGGCGTCGGAGCTGCGAGTCAGGGTGCCGGAGCGTCTGACCGCGCAGGTCCGCCCGCTCGCGCAGGTCGTCGGTCAGCTCGCCTACCGTCCGGGTCGTCATCGTGCCTCAGCTCACCGGTCCGGCTCGCCATCGAGGTCCGGGACGTCGCCGGCCACAGACGGCAAGCGGCGGTTGGTGGGGTCGATGTCGATGAAGGCGGTCAGGCGCGCGCGATCGCGCCGCCCGACGCGCACCGCGTTCCTGCAGTTGCCCTCGACGGTCATGATCTCGCGGTGGTCGCCGCCGATGAGGAAGCCGCAGTGCCCCGTCCCGTCGGGGCGGAGCTGCACGAAGACGTCGCCAGGCCACGCCACGCGCCCCGTGACGGGCGTTTCGGCCTTGGCCATGGCGTTGACGCTGACGTGGTACGAGCCCGGCAGGCAGCCGCAGGCGCGCCGCACGAAGCTCACGAATGCCGCACACCAGGGCTGCCCCTGGATGCCAGCTGGCTCGAGGAAGCGATCGACTACCTCGCCGCGGTTGCTGCCTGCGGGGTGCTCGGCCGTGCCGAGGTAGCGCAGGGCGTGGCGCACCACGCGTTCTCGCAGCGAGCCGAACGC
>JACCDR010405136.1_pt1 | contig 10323 bp, 4 predicted proteins | sample 7446431 | NCBI WGS metagenome assembly JACCDR01 (sample SAMN15323443, study PRJNA562643) | freshwater metagenome | isolation source: river surface water | place: USA:Blue River Watershed | collected 2017-08-17 | reverse complement strand
TTAATTGCCGCAATAGCTCTTTTTTGCAAATTAACCAACACCTCTGTTTTACCCGAACCGGTAAAGCCTCCAATAACGTTTAATTTATACGGAAAATTTAACATATCGAGTACAAAATGGCGATAAGCCTTATAACCTCCTGTTAATACTTTTACATCATACCCATAAAAAGATAATAACCATGCCATAGCTTGGCTTCTCATACCACCTCGCCAACAATGAACTAAAACAGTATTGGTAGATTTATCAGTAATGGCCTCTACCGCTTCTACAAAAGCCGTTAGTTTTGCCCCATAATACATTAAACCAGCTTTTATTGCATCTTTTCTGCTTACTCTTTTATATAAAGTCCCAATTTCTGCTCGCTCCTCATCATTAAAAATGGGAAGACTTGTAGCACCCGGAACATGGGCATGGTTGTACTCTTTTGGACTTCTAACATCAACAATAGGATGTGATTTAGCTAAAGCCAAAAATTCATATACGCCTATATTTTCAATCGCCATTTAATTTTATAAGTAAATATGCAATATACAACACCGCAAAACTTTAATTAGTAAATATGGTTTTACTAACATGAGTAATTTTAAAACACCTACAATTTTGTGTTTGTTTCTTTTGTTTTCAAGCTGTTCTGCTATATTAAATAAAATGGTTGGATTAAAGTCAACAAAGGTGTTAAATGATGAAGAAATAATTAAGGCCGCAAAAGAGTTTAATATACCTGAAAAGCACTTATATTATGTTGATACAGCCTATGCTTATGCTTTAAAAAGAATAATTAAGGATACGCTGCAGCCAACCTTAAACAACCACCTTCAGCCTTTACAAGCACTTTATTTTATTCAATCCGATTATCCTGTTTCTTTTCAAATTAATTGTTACGCCGGAGGTTTACCCAAATTAGACTGGAACCGCGATGGAATAATGGAAGCCTTTCCCCCAAAATTACAAGCACCTCTTGACCAAGCAATATCCGGTAATTTTTTGCTTTCATTATTGAAGCCCGTTAAAGGCGCAACATATCCAACGAATGTTAATAGCAGAAACATGGTGGTTGTTTTTTGGACAAGGTTTATGAACAAGCATACGTCGTTGTTCATTCAAACAATTCAACAGAATCTTTCACGCGCCAACAATCCTGTTGAGGTTATTTATATTAATGCAGATAACTTATATGCCTTAGTTAATTAACTGATTAGGGCAAAATAACGGTTTCCGAATTATTTTTAATGTGATTAAGCACTCTATGGTGTATTTTATGAATGATATATGTGCTCCATAATTTCCAATAAGCAGCAGGTCTAATGCGATGATAATACCATGTTGTTCCCTCTAATAATGTTTTACCACCTGATAGTTGTGTTAGTTTAAACTGGCCCTTTTGCGAAACAAAATAATCATGTAAATGTGGTGCGTTAATGTCCCACATACTTAGCTCAACCATCGGCTCCGGTTGTTCTAAAACATTAAATGCAAGTAGTCGCGGTTCGTCCCACGTTGTTATTGGTTCTACAAATGAACCCGTATTAAAAGCGCAATAGCGAATAGCGCCTTTCCCTTGTCCAACAATAGTTGATTGAATTGGGTAAGCAATACCTGTTTTAAAAATAAATTCATCGGGCTTCTCCATTTTCGGAAATGCAATCAGGTTATTCCAAACCCGGTCGGGATTTGCATTAATAGTTATACTTGTGGTTACTGCTATTTGTTCGGGAATTGCCTCAGGTTCCATGTAGTCTGCTACAGGCGCCAATGATGCTAATATTAAAAAGCTAATAGTAGTTTGATTTGGGTAACGATTGTTTATTTTGTATCCCAAGTAGCTGCCGATAAGTACTAACCAAACGGCAATTGGCATTGCCATGGCAATACAAATAAGCCCTTCAATGGCAAAAGCAACTAGAGAAACAGCGTATAAACCCATGGTTAATAACCCGACTAGCATGGTTTGTTTAAACGACACCTCGTTGTTTTTGCTGTAAATTATTGCCGACCCTAATCCCATAAACAAAGGGATAATCACAAACAGTGCTATACTATAATTGCCAAACCAATAAATGCTGATAAGGGTTAGTAATAAGGATAAAATTGCAGGAACAAAAACAGCAACAGGTTTTCGATTTGAATTAAAAAACGAAATAATAAAAGCCATGTTGTTTTGAAGAAAATTGACGGACAAATATATGTATTACTGTGGTAGTATAGGCCTTAAAATAACATAAGTATAATTGTGGTTTTAGATTTATGTTAAATAAATAATCCGGCCCAACAACACCTACAAATTAATTCATGAATCAGCTACATGAATACAACGTTTTAATTGGAGCTCAACATTAATCAGGCTTATTGCCGATGTGCAAAAAAAGATAAGATTTATCCGACTTTACAATCCCAAAATCTTTTCAATAATAACATCAACCACCTTTAATGCTCGTGCTTTAGATAAAAGCGACAGCCCTTAAACTAACAGGATTTAAAATCAAAATCCCAAGTTGTTAATGTGTTGGGTTTTTATAAAAACCAACCGGCTTGTATGATAAAAAGGGATTACCAAAAAAACGACATGCCTAAGTCTAATGAGTAATAATTGGCACTACTTGCAGCTGCCCCCGTAGGCCTTTTTGCCAGTTTATATGTTTCAATATTAGGTGTGATGGTAATACCGAACCAATTTAATAACTTAATGCTGGTGTTAAATTGCAGCTTGGTGTTTTTGCCATATTTCTCGTTGTCTTGATTATTGTAAAACACACTATAATGATACCTTGTGTTTATAATAAACTTATCACCCAAATTGGTTAAAACAGAAAAGCTTGCTCCAGGAAATGTAATGCCACTGCTATTGAAACCTGCGGTTTCAAATCCACCAAGTAAACCTAGTCCTATTCGGGTTTCTGACCCTAATATTTTAATGGGCTTACCCGGATTAACAAAAAAGCCAAAGTCAATATCTGCCAGAGATCCATGTACCATAGTAGGAGGATTAACCGAACCACCCCAGTCAATATTAATAGCTACGGTATAGTCACCCGTTACCCATCCAAAGTCTGAAGAAACCCAATCAATTTTTAGCATTGGGTTCTTAACAGAAAATATGTAGTTGTTGTTGGTAGCTAATTCGGCTTTACCTGCCGAGAATTGATATAGTGAAATATGTAATTGATCGAACTGTGCAGAAGAAATCGAATAACATAAACAAAAGACCAACGTGTTAATTGTTTTTCTTAAATTATTCATCACTGTTGTTTGTTTAGGGTTACAAATACAATTTCTCCTTCTTTAGCTTTTTTGGTAAGTTTCTTTGCTTGAAAAACAACCTCATTTTCATTCTCAAATAATATCGGATTGGCATATCCAAGCACCCACTCATCATTATTAAATGATTTAAACGGGCTTAATTCTTTACTCAATAAATCATATTTACAAATGCCAAGCCCACTCATTAGTCCAAGCTTGTGTTTAGCTTGCATTGTGCCGTTTTCGTTCAACATTTTATTATATGTTGCATAATCAAAAAACGACCAATAAAAGCGGCTTCCATCTTTTGTAAAATGTAAATTAAATTTTGTGTATTTTTCTTCAGGTTTAGCCAAATAGGTTAAGAGTTCGCCTGTAGCTGAAAATATAATTGTGACAATAGCTGACCGATCTTGCTCGCCTTTACTATTTATTGCTTTTACGGTTTGCCCTGAAATAAATAAGTTGCCGTTTTTAGCATGAATTTGTACATCCATAAAATACAAGCAGGGCTCTGCCTTTCCTTTAACTCCCGGTACTACTTGTGTTTTTCCTGTTAAATCTTCTTTGTTTAGTGCTCTCAAATAATCAACTTTACCATTGCTTATTTTAGCAATTTGTAATGCCGGAAATTCTTTTATTTTAAAAACATCAAAGGTGCTGAAGGAGGTTTTTTCTGTTGAGCTGTAACCTACAACATAAACCTCTTGGCCGATTTCTTTAACATGCTCAATTGCCCAATTTCCATAAACCGCTTCAAGGTTAATGCGCTCCTTTACTTCAAATGACTCCCCATCAACCCTGATGTATTCAAAGTTTAATGGATTAGTTGTGGGCTGTTTTGACTTTTTATAGAAAAATGGTTTCATGATAATGATGTAATCAAAAACTCCGGGAGCCCTTTCTATTTCTTTCACCGTTGGCAAACACTGATAGTCATAACTAAAGGTTAACTCTTTAATCACAGTGCCGTTTCCGTTGTATTTTCTAAACACATAATGTGCTTTATTTGGATCAGGATTTACTCCTACGGTTGAAAATAAAATGTTCCCACCGTTAGGAACCGGATTATTGTAAAGAGGATACCATTTTTGTCCTTTCGCTTCCTTTGCGTCACTTGAAGAGATGTTTTCAATAATTGGAATTTCGCCACATAAAGTTCCTTGCGTTTTTGTATCCTTAGCAAGTGGTTGACAACCCACTGTTGAGATATTTACCTTAAAACCGGAGATTCCTGCTGTGCCCGTAACCACATCAGTAAACATGAATGAATTATTAAGCGGTCGTGGTAAATTCGCTCCACCTTGCCAAACACTTTTGCCCAAATTTGCAAAAATCGGCATAAATGTTTTGCCAAACACAAATTCATTGTTTAATAGTGCTTCCTCCGACGATTCATATTTTTTTGAAATAGTTTTAAGATAGTCATAGGTGTTTGAAAACAGCAACATGTCAATATTCCACTTTAACCCTCTATATGTTCGTGTTCCTGTCCAAAAGCTTTTGTTTACATCACAAATAGATTGTGCAAACTTGATGTAAATTTCATGGTTAATACTGTCTCGTCCGGCTTCAATAATAAACCAGTTTTTATGTTTGTTCTGACTTGCCAGCTCAAAACTTTTAGTCGTAACTTCTACTTGTGCATGGATAACAAAACTGATTAGGAAACCGGCACATGTTGAGATAAATTTTTTCATATTCATAATTGAAATTTTATTATTCAAAAATCCCGTTGTAAATACCCTGAACCAATACAGCATCTGCTGTATTTATTCAAAAAAAAAGGGCGGCCCAAATGTTGAGCCGCCCTTTGAAGTATGGAAGAATATTTTACTGTTTAATAAACTTTTTAATATGTATTCCGGTTTCGTCTTCTAATTTAATAAAGTACAAACCAGGTGAAAGCGAGCTAACATCTAATCGTTCGTTTCTTTGCGTTGATGTGAATAACAAGCAGGTTTTTCCTTGTCCATCAGTAATTGAAATTTTTCGATTTGATATATTGGTGAAAACGAGTTCAACCCAACTGTTTGCAGGATTAGGATACATCAAAAACAAAGCATCACTACTTATTTCGGGCAACCCAACAGGTTCGCTTATGGTAAATACTATGGTGTCTTTACAGTTATTTGCGTCTGTGAGTTTTATGGTATAAGTATCAGGACAAACATCTGAATATACTCTAACTGAATCATTAATTACAGCATTTACGCCAACCGGGTTTGCCGGCCATGATATATTTAACGTGATTGGCAAAGCAACATTGCTCGCATGAACACGAATCTGCTTACACCTAACCGAATCAGCGGTTAGATTAGTAAACGACAACCCAACGTTACAACTAACAATATTTACTGGGTAACATACAGATGTATCTGTACAATTATTTTTTAGGATAACGACTTTAAATGTTCCTGAACTTATTGGTGTATAGCTTGCCATTGTTGCTCCGGGAATAATTAGATTAGTCGCACAATTTATCCATTGATAAGACGCTCCTGTTTCATTTGACGTTAATGTGTTATCAATTTTTGTTACACCCACATTAATCGTATTAATTGTTAAATTTAAGGTGATGATACTATCACAGTTGGAAACGTTAGTTAATGTATCGTAATATACCCCACTTTGCGTTAATGTTAACCCTTTAAACAGATAACTTTTGCAAGCCACTATATTTTGTGTTGAACCATTATTGTTTAGTACTAAATTTAATACTAATATACTATCGCAGCCTGCCGTACTTGCGCCAATGAGTGTATCACGATAAGAGCCCGATTGGCTGTATGTTTTACCATTAAGTATATATTGGTTACAAGCGGTAATATTTAAAGTATTTATAATAGGGCCGCCATTGTTAATGGTTAGGTTTAAAGTTATCACGCTATCGCATCCGGCAGTGTTTAAAATGGTATCTTTATATACCCCACTTTGGGTGTAGGTTTTGCCAAATATGGTCAAGCTGCCGCAACCTATTCGCGAAACACTTGAAGATGTGGGTTGGCCAGTGGTTACTGTTAATCTAACTGTACTGTCACAGTTTCCAACTACACCAACAAACGTTTGTATGTAGGTTCCCGCGGTGGTAATGCTCAAAGAGCCAAAATTGAGCGTACTTCCAGAACATAAAGAGACGTTTCTGTTAAAGGTGTCGGTTGTTGTAACATTCAGTACTGGAGAAACCGATGGGCAAACACTTCCGGTTGTAATATATTCAGCTGTAAATGTTCCACATCGGAATGGATTGGTATAATTGATATTTCCATTTAGTGTGTTGGTGAAAACCAATGTCCCGTTTCTAAACAGTCGTACTTGATTGAATGAAGACGAAACAGACACTACCTTGGTTGTAGCATTATAGTTTAAAGTTGGACCAGCCGCTGTAGTTCCTTGTACTTTAGGATAAAAGTTGTATTGCATTTGTGTACACCCTAAAGTTTGTATCAAGGCAATTCTATCACCATTTGTTACAGTTGTTGATCCGCTTGATCCATTTGCATTCACTACAGTTACTGGAGTGAAATTAGGCGAAGAACTTTTTGTTAGTTGATAGGTAGCAGAGGAGTTTCCGCTTCCTGTGTTAAATCCAAAGTTACGGCTTGCACCCGCACAAATTACCGAAGTATCCGGTATTTCAATTATAGTTGGTAAGGTAAATAAACTTGTTACTTCATTCCTTACAATGGCTCTGGAATATATGGCCACATCATCATAAAAACCTGTAGCACCAAATGTGAATCCTGCGCTATTTCCCAAGTGTTGGATGTTGGCCTGGTTTATACCGGTGCCTGACAAGCGTAACGTATCATTCACATATACTTCATAGTTGGTGCCATTTCGTATAAACACAATATGATACCATACACCCGCAGTTAAGGCATAGCTTGTACCAATGTAGTTACCTACTGTTCCGAGAGCACGTAAGTTTAAATTTCCGGTTGAAACATCAATGTTTAGTATTGAACTAGTTGAACTTCCTAACAAGGCACGAGCACTTTCAGCACCAAATACTACGTTGGGTCTGTGCCAGAATGAAACTGTTACGTTTGTGAAATTACCAATACCTAAGTCAATAGAACCATTTTTTCCATTCCAGGTAAGGGCTGCTCGAGCAGCACCTGTTCTTCCGTTGCTGTAAATCATACTGGTAGGCTCTCTACGTGTAAATAAAAGGGCGCTATTTTCGGATGGTGCAGTAAGTGAATTACCTACATCTTTGGCATTCATGGTCCAAAAGCGCTCCAGAGCGATGTTTAAGTTTGTTACATTTTTTGTAATTCTGCTAGTAAGGCGAATAGTAGCGCATGCTTTATCTATCTGCAACCCTACAACCGTATCAGTTGGTGTAACCACAAACGTATTGGCTGTTGAATTCGTAATATTAGTGCTATTATTTCTTATGAATGTATAGGATACAGGTGTGGTGTCTTGCGCGTTCCACACAAAGTTGGTAGCATTGTTATTGCATGTTGCAATGGAAAGAGGGGATTCAATAATTACTGGTAAATTATACAAGACCAATGCCTCACTATTTGAAAGTACCCGATTGTAAATCATGATATCATCATACCGGCCTCTTGCTCCACGATTGGTTAATCCCGGGCGACCATTCCCTATACGTTCGGGACGTAATGTAGGAATTGCTCCCCAGCCCTCAGAAGCAAGCTGTCCGTTTAAAATTAATTTATAATACCCGTTGCCGTTATTGGCATACACAATATGTTGCCACACTCCGGCAGGTATGCTTGTGCTCGAAAATATGGCTTGACCAGTATTGTTTAGTAGTTGAAGTTGGTTTGAGGTTGATAGTTGTAACATCGCAACAGAACCTGCGTTGCTATTTGATAATAATATTCCCTCTTCGGCACCTTGGTTGGTAAATGTTGAATTAAACCAAAACGAAACGGTATATGGCTGACCATTTTGTAGTTCGGTTGTTGTTAAATCTGTATTTATCCATTGGTTGTTTTTGTCGGTTATTTGTACCGCACCATTAGAGTCAATATTGTTTCGACCCAATGACCCGTTTGAGCCAATGTTTCCTGTTAAACTGTAAGGCGATTGTCCGTTGGTAAGGCTATTTCTATTCTCAGTGTTCTTCATAGTCCAAAAGCGCACCAGCCCTTGGTTTAGGTCAGCGGTTTGGTTTGAAATGTTTAAGCGCACCGGATATTCTACTGTTCTACAATTACTGAATGAACGAATGACAATAGAGCTTGTATCGCCTAGTGTAATGGATGGTATGATAGCAAATGTTGTATCCGAAAGTTTTGTGTTTCCTCTCCAAATACTATATCTCCAACCTCCTGCAAATTGAAACTGAGACCTAACCGAAACGTTTGAACCTACACATGCAGCCAAGGGTTTACTCAGACTAAGCATGGGTTGTTCGGTACTTAATAACGAAATTTCTGTTTCATTCAATTCTCGATTGTAAATAAAGATATCATCGAACGAACCTCCGGCAGCACCTTGTGTTTCTGCACCGGGCCTGTTATTGCCGAGCCTGTCGAAATTGGCAGGAGATAAATTGGTTCCGCTATTCACCAAAACGTTGTTTACATACAATTTATAATTGCCACTATTACGCACCAATACAATATGGTTCCAGCTGTTATTGGCCAATACCACCGTTGGGTTTCCGCTGCCTGTATTCGACCACACATTTAAATTGTTGTTAACCACGACCAAAAGCGGATGCCCGGCAGGAAGAGATGTTGCATTTGATCCAAGTAATACTTTAGTTGTTGAGGAAGCAACATGAAAATAATAAAACGAAATGGTACCAACGCTTAATGGAGGAATATTGGTACGAATTACTGAAGTTATGCCCGTCATACTTAATGCGCTATTCGCTGCTAAAGTTCTGCTACCTGTATATGCAATACCGGTACCTATAAATGATAAGGTATCATCATTCACAATATCTCGGTTTAAACTGTTCGCATTTGCATTCCAGTACCTGATAAGCCCGTTTTGTGAAACGCGAGTAGTGTTAGTGTCATTAATGTTTACAATTAATGTCACATACGTGCTGCAATTTGGAAAGTGTATTATTGTATCTTGATAAGTGCCTGATGCTATATAGTTTTTATTGTTGTAACTATAGCTTCCACAAGCATTGGCAACCACTGTATCAAACTCCGGAGAAACAGAAATGCGTTTTGTATAATCTATGCGCATACAGCTACTTAGCAATCGGTAGGTTATTGTTGTGTCTAAAACTGAAAAACTATTTACGGCAGCAAATGTATCGTTTGCTAAGAGTTGGTTATTTTTATACAACTCAACTAATGTTTCTTCTTTGTTTGTAAGTCCGGTTTTTATTACATAACCACAGGCTGTGCTGTAACTTGAAGGCATATCAGTATTAATTAATGTTGGAAGCAGCCGTAAGCTATCTGCTTCATTTGCGTTTAGTGCATAATTAAACACCATAAAATCATCGTATAAACCTCTTGCTGGCGAAGAGCCATTAGTTAAATTTCCAATCCTTGTTATAGGAGCAATTGTTCCCGATTGAGCTATCACCAATTGTCCATTAATATAAATCGAAGCCAAGCCATTATTGGTTAGGTTGTTTGTGTAAACAATATGATACCATTGATTTTGTGCAAGGATAAATGTTGATGTATTGCCGTTGTAAGTAAGCGTACCGTTTGCGTTAAGCGTAAGCAGAGCGTTGTTTTGGTTAGCCAACAAGGTTCCTGAAAGGGCGCTCGTTCTGTTAAACCAAAAAGCAATTGTTAAATCAGGATTATTAATTGCTGTTTCAGGAATAAAGCTTCGATTGGTGCCTGAAATGTTATATGCAGAACCGATGTTTCCGTTGCGATCCGTGGTTGGTGTTACCAAACCTGAATGGTTTAATAAAGTTAATCCTTTATAGTTTGTTGATGAGTCGCGGCTGTTTAATGGCCAATAATGTATCATTCCTTGGTTACGATTAAACGCATTCGCCTTGTTCACCGTTAGGTTTAAGTTGATAATGCTATCACATCCAGTTGTTCGTTTTAATATAGCAGTATACTGTCCTGTTTTAAAGTAAGTACTATCTCCAATTTTTATTGCACTACATGT
>JACCDR011379283.1_pt1 | contig 10324 bp, 8 predicted proteins | sample 7446431 | NCBI WGS metagenome assembly JACCDR01 (sample SAMN15323443, study PRJNA562643) | freshwater metagenome | isolation source: river surface water | place: USA:Blue River Watershed | collected 2017-08-17 | reverse complement strand
GCCTGCGCCGCCGTGGGCAGCGTGGTCGTCGGCCTCGCGCGGCGGGCCACGCGGCCGTCGGCGCCGCTGGCGGGCTCCGGTCAGGCCTGAGACGCCACCTCGGCCAGCCGCGCCAGCCAGCGTGCGCGCTCGGCGGCCGGCGCGAAGCTGGCCTCCTGGCTGTGGCGGGGCAGCGCGCCGCCCTCGTCGCGCGTCAGCGCCGGCACCGCGGCAAAGGTCTCGACGTAGTTCTGAAGCAGGTAGCCGCCAAAGTACGCCGGGTCGTCGCTGTTGATCGTGACCTTCAGGCCCGCGCGCAGCAGCTGCACCAGGTTGTGCTCGGCCAGCGTGCCAAAGACGCAGAGCTTCACGTTGGACAGCGGACACACCGTCAGCGGCACGCCGCTGGCCGCCAGCCGGCGCATCAGCGCCGGGCTGTCGATGGCGCGCACGCCGTGGTCGATGCGCTCCACGCCCAGCACGTCGAGCGCGCTCTCGATGTAGGCCGGCGGGCCTTCTTCGCCGGCATGCGCCACGACGTGCAGCCCGAGCTCGCGGCAGCGCGCGAACACGCGCGCGAACTTCTCCGGCGGGTGCCCGCGCTCACTGCTGTCCAGGCCCACACCGATGAAGTGCTCGCGCAGCGGCAGTGCCTCGGCCAATGTCGCGAAGGCCGCCTCCTCGCTGAGGTGGCGCAGGAAGCACAGGATCAGGTCGGCGCTGACGCCCAGCCGCGTGCCGGCCTCGCGACAGGCGCGTGACAGCCCACCGATGACCGTGGCCATCGCGACGCCGCGCTCGGTGTGTGTCTGCGGGTCGAAGAACAGCTCCGCGCGCACCACACCATCGGCGGCGGCACGCTCGAAGTAGGCCATCGCCATCTCGAAGAAATCGCGCTCGGTGCGCAGCACCGCAGCGCCGGCGTAGTAGATGTCCAGGAAGCTCTGCAGGTCGGTGAAGGCATAGGCCGCGCGCAGCGCGTCGACGCTGGCGTAGGGCAGATCAATGCCGTTGCGCCGGGCCATTTCGAACATTTGCCCGGGCTCCAGAGAGCCTTCAATGTGGATGTGGAGTTCGGCCTTGGGCAGGGCGCGCAGGAAGGCCTCGGAGACGCGGGCTGCCGCAGCGGGTTCGGGCGGGGTCATCGGCGGGTTCGCGAAGGAGTCGTCGGACGGCCCCGGACTGTAACGAGCGGCGGCGCACGGGTGTGGAAAAACACCGTTACCACCTCGTCGCTCAAGTGCGCGCCGCGCCGGGCCGATATCCGCGACAGGACATGGTGTCCGCAAGCCCCAGCCCCGGGGCGCCGGACACCCCGCACCCACGCCCGAGGTTTCCGCCATGCCGACCGTGACCGCCACCGCTTCGCCCCGCACGGGCCCCGTCGCGTGTGCCCGCCGCCGGGCCGGCCGCGGTTTCACGCTGATCGAGCTGATGATCGCCGTGGCCATCGTCGCCATCCTGATGGGCGTGGCGCTGCCGAACTACCGCGAGTACGTCGTGCGCGGCCACCTGGCCGATGCCTCCAACGGCCTGGCGCTGATGCGCGCGCAGATGGAGCGCCACTACCAGGACAACCGCACCTACGCCACCAGCGGCGGCTTCACGACGCCCTGCGCCAGCACCAACGCCGCGCCGCGCACCTTCAACAACTTCGTCGTCAGCTGCTCGGGCACGCCGACGGCCACCGCGTTCACGCTGGTGGCCACGGGCAGCGGCCCGGTGGCGGGCTTCTCGTTCACGATCAACCAGTCCGACGTGCGCGCCACGACGGCCGCCCCCAGTGGCTGGAACACCTGCGCCACGAAGTGGCTCACCAAGAAGGGCGCGACATGTTGAGCCCCGTTGCCCGCCAGCGGGGCCTCACGCTGATCGAGCTGATGGTGACGATCTCCTTGCTGGCCCTGTTGCTGGGGCTGGCGGCGCCGTCGTTCACGGAGTGGGTGCGCAACGCCGCTGTGCGCACGGTGTCGGATGCGCTGCAGAACGGTGCCCGCCTGGCCCAGGCCGAGGCCGTGCGCCGCAACCGCCAGATGGTGTTCTTCCTCACCAACAGCGCCGCCTGCAACGCCGCCACCGCGCCGGCCGCCGATGGCTCGTTCTGGGCCATCCGCACGGTGCCGCTGGTGGCCGGCGACGTCGTCGAGACGGTGCAGTGCGGCCAGCTGGCCGACGTGGCCGCCGGCGTGTTCATCGACGGCCCCACGGCGATCTGCTTCAACTCGGCCGGCCGGCAGGTGGCCAACGCCTCACCGGGCATCGGCACCACGACCTGCACGCTCGACGCCTCGGGCACCAGCACCTACGACCTCTCGGTCACCGGCGGCACCCGGCCGCTGCGTGTGCTGGTGACACTGGGCGGCCAGGTCCGCCAGTGCGACCCGGCGCGCACGCTGTCGGCCACCGCCCCGGACGGATGCCCCACATGAAGACCGCCCCGCTGCCCCGCCGCCACGCCCGCGGCATCTCGCTGATCGAGGTGCTGGTGGTGCTGGTGCTGTTCTCCTTCGGCCTCATCGGCATGGTCGGCCTGCAGGCGCGGGCCGTGCAGACCTCGGTCGGCGCCGAGGACAGTGCACGCGCCGCGCTGCTGGCCGGCGACCTCGCGGCCCGCATGTGGGGCGCGCGCACGGTCTCGCTGCCCAGCGCCACCATCGACGACTGGAACGACCGTGTCGGCGACCCCGCCCTGGGTGGCCTGCCCAACGGCACCGGCACGGTGGACGTGGCCAGTGGCGTGGCGACGATCCGCGTCGTCTGGCGCGCCCCCAGCGCCACGGCGTCGGCGGCCTACCAGACGCAGGTGCAACTGCCATGAGGCCGCGCCTGCCCCTGCCCGCCGCGCGCCGCAGCGCCGGCTTCACGCTGGTGGAGCTGCTGGTGGCCGTGGTCATCGGCCTGGCGGTGACGCTGGCCGTGACGCTGATGCTGACGCGCTACGAATCCGGCCGCCGCACGCTGACCTCGGTGAACGACGCCTCGATCGGCGGCGCCTACGTCAGCTACCTGCTGGACCGCAGCGTGCGCAGCGCCGGCTCGGGCTTCATGCAGAGCTGGGTCAACGCCGGCGGTTGCCGCGTGCTGGCCTCGCGCAGCGGCACGCAGGTGCTGCCCCGGGGCTCGGCGTTCCCGGCGCCCTTTGCGACCGTGCCGCAGACGGTGCGTCTGGCGCCGGTGGTGGTGCACGCCGGTGCCGGCACCGGCGGCAGCGACGTCATCGCGGTGCAGACCGGCTCGTCCGGCCTGGGCGAAGCACCGATGCCGATCCAACCGGGCTCGGCCACGGCCGACGACCTGCGGCTGGCCTCCACCGTGGGCCTGCGCGGCGGCGATCTGGTGCTCGTCTACCAGGACCGCACGAACTGCCTGGTGCAGGAGGTGCAGGCCGGCTTCGCCGGCGGCGCCGACCAGTTGCTGGAGTTTGGCGGCACCTATGCCGACAGCGACATCGCCGGCGTCGAGCTCGACGACATCGGCGCCAGCGAGCCGGCCTGGGTGGTGCCGCTGGGCAGCACCGGCGCGGCGCGGCCGCTGTTCCAGCTCATCGGTGTCGGCGCCAACGCCACGCTGGTGGCCCACGACATGCTGCGCCTGGACGGCACCGACACCGTCGTGGCCATCGCCGACGGCGTGGCCGACCTGCGCGTGCGCTACGGCATCGACAGCGACGGCGACGGTCGCGTCGACAGCTGGCAGAGCCCCGCCAGCACCGACTGGACAGGCGCGACGCTGCAGTCGGGCTCGGAAGCGGCGCGCGTGCGGCTGTCGCAGATCCTGGCGCTGCGGATCGCGCTGGTGACGCGCACGCAGACGCCGGAGCGCAACGCCGTGGCACCGGCCAGCCTGGTGCTGTTCCCCGACCTGGACGCCGCGCTGCAGGTGACCCGCACGCTCAGCGCCGACGAACGCCAGCTGCACTGGCGCGTGCTCGACTTCACCGTGCCGCTGCGCAACGCGCTGCTGCTCTTCTGACCGGCACCCCACCATGAACCCGCCCCGCTTCCACCGCGTGCGCGCCCAGCAGGGCGTCGTGCTGCTGTACGGCCTGATCGTGCTGGCCATCATGCTGATCGGCGCCGCCGCGATGGTGCGCTCGATGAACACCTCGCTGGTGAACGCCGGCAACCTGGGCTTCAAGCGCGACCTGACGAACCAGGCCGAACGCGCCGCCGCCACGGCGCTGGACCTGCTGCGCACCGGCGCGCTGTCCACCACCAGCTCGCGCGAGAGCCACAGCACGGCCAACAACTACAGCGCCACGATCCTGGCCACCAACGCCCAGGGGCTGCCGAACGTGCTCGTCAACGACGCCACGTTCACGACCGTGGGCGTCACCAGCAACGACATCAGCGTGCCCGACCAGGCCATCACGCTGCGCTGGGTGATCGACCGCCTGTGCACCGCCACCGGCACCGCCGACGCCAGCCGCTGCACGATGGCCAACGACCCCGCGCCCGCCGGCGGCAGCGGCAGCGACCTGATCAACGCGATCGACACCACGAGCGGCGGCGCGGGCGCGCTGCAGCGGCGCGTCGTCTACCGGCTGAGCATCCGGGTGACCGGACCGCGCTCGACCCAGGCCTTCTTCCAGACCACGCTGACGCTATGAACACCCTGCGACGACTGCGATTCCCGACGCTGGCGATCCGCTCGCTGGCCCTGGCGTCCTGCCTGGCGGTGCTGCCCACGCAGGCCACCACGCCGCTGGCCGACCAGCCGGTGTTCACGAACACCGCCGTGCCCGGCAACCTGGCGCTGGCGCTGAGCGTGGAATTCCCCACCGTCATCAACGCCGCGTACCAGAGCGCGTTCAGCGCCGGCACGCAGTACCTGGGCTACTTCGACGCCAAGAAGTGCTACCGCTACTACCAGGGCAACAGCACGCACGACGCCGGCCAGAACACCGGTGACGACGTCAGCCACTTCTACCCGGTGGGCAGCGCGACCAGCGACTACAAGTGCACCGGCACCGGCCTGACCGACGCCTGGAGCGGCAGCTTCCTGAACTGGCTGACGATGCAGTCGATCGACTCGTTCCGCTGGGCGCTGACCGGCGGCTACCGGCGTGTCGACTCGACCACCGCCACGGTGCTGGAACGCGCCTGGTCCAGCAACCAGGGCGGCGAGGCCAACTTCCGCATCGTCGGCGACAGCGGCCGCGCGTCGCCGTCGAGCACGGAGATCGACGAGCACACGCCGCTGTCGTGGAGCAGCATCCGCGTCGGCGTGCGCACGCGCGGCAACCAGATCCTGTTCACCCGCAGCGGCACACTGACCAGCAGCAACCCCACGACCGCCACGGCCACGCACTACACGCAGGGCGGGACGGTGGAAGAAGGCACCGTCTACCGGGTCTATGTGCGCGTGAAGGTCTGCGACACCAGTGCCACCGCGGGCCCGCTGGAGGGCAACTGCACGGCCTACCCCAACGGCAGCTACAAGCCCACGGGCCTGATCCACCAGTACGCCGACCGCTTCCGCTACAGCGCCTTCGGCTACCTGAACGACGGCAGCCTCACGCGCGACGGCGGGGTGCTGCGCGCCAAGCAGAAGTTCGTCGGGCCGCTGAACTACACGCCGGGGGCCACACCCACCAGCAACACGGCACGCGAGTGGGATCCGGAGACCGGCATCTTCGTCACCAACCCCGACGCCGCCGACGCCACGGCCACGAACACCTTCCTCGGCCTGACGGGCACCGACGCCATCGCGCAAAGCGGCGTGATGAACTACCTCAACAAGTTCGGCCAGACCTTCCAGGGCAACCACAAGACCTTCGACCCCGTGGGCGAGCTGTACTACGCCGCGGTGCGCTACTTCAAGGCGCTGGGCAACATCGACGAATGGACGGCGCAGGGCACGGCCGACACCGCGACCAAGCGCACGCGCGCCGACGGGTTCCCGGTGATCACGAGCTGGAACGATCCGATCCAGTACTCGTGCCAGCGGAACTTCATCCTTGGCATCGGCGACGTGAACTCGCACGCCGACAAGAACGTGCCGGGCAGCGGCATGGGCTCGACCAACGAGCCGGCCCGCCCGTCGGGCCTGGCGCTGGACAGCGTCAACGCCAAGACCGCCACCGACAAGGTGGGCTCGCTGCACGGCCTGGGCTCGACGCTGGGCACGAGCGAGAACTACGGCGGCTGCTGCAGCAACAACTCGGCGCTGATGGCCGGCATCGCCTACGACTCGAACACGCAGGACATCCGCCCCGACGATAGCGCCAAGCCGCAGACGCAGGGCAAGCAGACCATCCAGACCTACTGGCTCGACGTGCTGGAGTACGGCACCTACAAGAGCAACAACCAGTTCTACCTGGCGGCCAAGTACGGCGGCTTCCGCGTGCCCAACAGCTTTGACGCCTACGGCCGCACCACCGACATCCCCGAGGACCTGTGGTACACGACCACCGACCTCACGCCCGGCAGCCAGAAGCGGCCCGACAACTACTACACCGCGGCGCAGCCCGACCAGATGATCGCCGGCCTGACCAAGGCCTTCGAGAACATCGCCGCGGCGCTGAAGGCGTACACGACCTCGTTCGCGACCTCGCTGCCGCAGACGGCACTGGTGGGCAACATCAGCTACGGCGCGCAGTACGACTCCAGCAACTGGAGCGGCGAGGTGCAGGCCAACACGGTGAGCTTCGACGCCACGACCGGCACGCCCAGCCTGACGCTGGAGTGGACGTTCTCGAGCAAGCTCACCGCGCAGCTGGCCGCCGACAGCGGCACCGGCTGGGACACGCAGCGCCGCATCGCCACCTGGAAGCTCACGACCGCCGCCACCGGCTTTGCCGCCCCGGTGGGCAGCGCGGTGGCGTTCCGTCACGGCAACCTGAGCGACGCGCAGAAGTCGGCGCTGAACACCATCTACCGCAGCGGCGACGACAGCGCCGACTACCTGAACTACCTGCGCGGCGACCGCACGCACGAGGAGAACTCCACCGCCAGCGGCAGCGCCAAGATCTACCGCAACCGCACCAGCCCGGTGGGCGACATCGTCGGCTCGCGCGTGCGCCCCGTGGGCCCGCCGGCGGCGCCGTTTGCCGCCGCCACCAACCCGGGCTACGGCAGCTTCAAGACCACCTGGGCCTCGCGGCCGACCGTCGTGTACGTGGGCACCAACGCCGGCCTGCTGCACGCGATCGACGGTGCCGTCAGCACCACCGGCGGCCGCAACCCGGGCCGCGAGATGTTTGCCTACGTGCCCGACATGCTGTTCCAGGGCCCGACGGGCACGCCGGGTGTCAACGGCCTGGCCTCGCGCGGCGACCCCGACTTCGCGCACAAGGCGCTGGTCGACGGCTCGCCGGTGGCCTTCGACGTGGACTTCTCGCGCACCCAGAACAGCTCGCGCTCGGGCCTGGTGGGCGGCAGCAACGACTGGCGCACCATCCTCGTGGGCGGCATGGGCAAGGGCGGGCGCGGCTACTACGCGATCGACGTCACCGACCCGGCCAGCATGAGCAGCGAGACAGCCGTGGCCTCGAAGGTGCTGTGGGAGATCAGCGCCGCGCACCCCGACTTCGCCGAACTGGGCTTCACCTACGGCGAGCCGACCGCGGTGAAGACGCGCAAGTGGGGCTGGGTGCTGATCTTCGCGTCGGGCTACAACAACAGCGATGGCAAGGGCTGGTTCTTCATCGTCAACCCGCGCACCGGCGCGCTGCTGGAGAAGATCAGCACCGGCGCCGGCAGCACCTCGGCGCAGGCCGGCATGGCCCACGTGCAGAGCTACATCGTCGACCGCACCGACGGCACGGCCGACGCGGTGTATGCCGGCGACCTGCTGGGCAACCTGTGGCGCTGGGATCTGCGCGCCACCAGCGGCAACTACCCGGCACCGGTGAAGATCGCCGAGCTGACGAACGCGTCGGGCCAGTCGCAGCCGGTCACGTCGCGACCGCTGGTGGTGGTGCATCCGCCGACCAACCGCCGCTACGTGACGGTCGGCACCGGCCGGCTGCTGGACAACTCCGACATCGCCAGCTCGGTGGCGCAGAGCTTCTATGCCGTCATCGATGGCACGGCCAACACCTTTGCCACCACGGGGCCGGCCGGCGCCGCGTTCCCGGTGACGCGCTCGCAGCTGGTGGAGCACACCGACCTGCGCTCGCCGGTGGTGGTGGACACGGCCACCAAGGGCGGCTGGTGGGTCAACCTGGGGGTCGCGGCGGCCGGCAACGGCTGGCGCGTCATCACCGAGCCCAGCGCGTTCTACGGGGTCGTCACCTTCGTGGCGATGCTGCCCAACACCAGCCCCTGCAACCCCTCGGGCGTGAGCCGCGTGTTCTCGGTCGACATCGGCACCGGCCAGAGCCAGCTGATCAACGACAGCGGCAGCACGATCGCGTACTCCGAGGTGCTGGCGGGCGTGGTGATCGAGCACCGCACCTACAGCGTCGACGGCAAGCCGCGCCTGGTGGCCTGCAACGACCTCGGCAGCTGCGAAGGCCTGCGCCGCCGCCCGGCCGGCATCACCGGCCTGCGCCGGCTGAACTGGCGCGAGCTGCCGCTGGCCGACTGACGCGGCTCAGCGCATGAAGCGCCCACCGTGGGTGATGATCGTTGGCTCGACGAAGCTCGAGCCGGTGCGCTGCCCGGCGCCGTAGCGCAGGCGCAGGCCGCCGAGGTCGACCTCGCCCAGGCCCTCCAGCGCCTGCACCAGGGCCGCGCGCGTGGGCTGCGGCGCGCGCGCCAGGGCCAGCGTGGCCAGCCGGGCGCTGGCGTAGCCGTAGAACGCGGCGTACGACATCGCCTGGCCGGCGCGCGAGGCCGCCGCCGCGTACTCGCGCGCCAGCGCCGTGCCGCCCGAGAACGGCGACGGCATCACCTGCATCACGATGGCGCCGCGCGCGTGCTCGCCCAGCGCCTGCACGTAGTCGATGTTGCTGGTGTTGGACAGCGAGATGAAGGTCGCACTGGCGCCCGCCGCGCGCCAGCCGGCGACGAAGGCCGCCGAGGCCTTGCTCGACGCGATCAGCAGCACCACCTGCGGCGCCGCTGGCTGCAGCGCCTGCAGCGCCGGGCCGACGTCGGGCTTGCGGTTGTCGACCTTGGCCACCGCGGGCGGGGGCAGCTGCAGCGCGGCGATCGTGCGCTCGATGCCCTGCAGCACATCGCGGCCGAACGCGTCGTCGGCCAGCAGCACCGCAAAGCGGCGCACGCCGATGCCGTGCTGCTGCCGGATGGCGACCTCGGCCTCACGCTGGTAGCTCGCGCGCAGCGTGAACACCTCGCGCCGCGGCGGCTGGTTGACGGACGCGGCACCGGTCTGCGGCCCGATCACCGGCACGCCGTGCCGCGCCACCAGCGGCGCCAGCGCCTCGAACGACGGCGTCGTGCGCGGCATCATCAAGGCCAGCAGCTGGCCCGAGGCCTGCAGCCGCTCGAACAGCTCGGCGCTGCGCTTCGGATCCTGCGCGTCGTCCAGCGCCTCGAGCTCGACGCGCCGCCCCTGCACGCCACCGCGCGCGTTGACGGCGTCCAGGTGCAGGCGGGCGCCCTGCAGCGCCTCGGCGTTGGACGCCGCCAGCACGCCCGTCAGCGGCCCGATGTGGTGCAGCACCAGCGGTTGCTGGGCGCGCGCCGGCGAACACAGCGCCAGGCCCAGCGCGACGAGTCCGATCAGGGCATGCAGCATGGGCGTCTCCTTGGCGGGGCGCCCACTGTGCCGGCGCAGGCCCGGCGGCCCGCTGTGGCGTCTACGTAAGGGCTTGCCCGGGCCGCCCCGGGGCGACGCTCAGGCCACGCCGGCGGCGTGGGCCTGCTGGTCGGCGTGGTAGCTGCTGCGCACCATCGCGCCCACCGCGGCGTGCGTGAAGCCCATCGCATAGGCCTCGCGCTCGAACATCGCGAACACGTCCGGGTGCACGTAGCGGCGCACCGGCAGGTGGTGGCCGCTGGGCGCCAGGTACTGGCCGATGGTCAGCATGTCGATGCCGTGCGCGCGCATGTCGCGCATCACCGCGAGGATCTCGTCGTCGGTCTCGCCCAGGCCCACCATCAGGCCGCTCTTGGTGGGCACGCCCGGCACCTGCTCCTTGAACTTCTTCAGCAGGTTCAGGCTGAAGGCGTAGTCGGAGCCCGGGCGCGCCTCCTTGTACAGGCGCGGCACGGTCTCGAGGTTGTGGTTCATCACGTCGGGCGGCGCGGCGCGCAGGAGGCCGAGCGCGCGGTCGTCGCGGCCGCGGAAGTCGGGCACCAGGATCTCGATGCGCGTGGCCGGCGAGAGCTCGCGCGTCGGCCCGGTGCAGGCCACGAAGTGCGCGGCACCACCGTCGCGCAGATCATCGCGGTCGCCGCTGGTGATGACGACGTAGTGCAGCTTCAGCGCCGCG
>JACCDR012481122.1_pt1 | contig 10326 bp, 9 predicted proteins | sample 7446431 | NCBI WGS metagenome assembly JACCDR01 (sample SAMN15323443, study PRJNA562643) | freshwater metagenome | isolation source: river surface water | place: USA:Blue River Watershed | collected 2017-08-17 | reverse complement strand
TCATCTTTAAAGGCAAGGCCACCAGCGTGTAATGTCCGTCGGCCACATTGGTTAAAACAATGCCTTCCAGGATGGCCATATTTTTTTCGTGAACCTTGTGATGTGTTTTTAAAACTTTGTCATTGGCCAGATCGATGGAAGGCGTATCGATCCCCACCAAGATCACTCGCATTTGATCCAAAAATTCAATGAGCTCAGGCGACAACGAATTAAAATCCGCAGTCCACTTGTACGGATTTGGAAAAGAATTGGTGCGAAATAAAATTCGCTGGGCCGTGATGGGAACTGATTGAATATGCTGAGGAGTGATTCTCTCCCCACGGGGCAGATCCACTGTGATGACCTGACAGGGGCCGTAGTAATAATCGAGACTGCGATCAGAGATGCCAACACCCGAAGCGCTGTAGTGATTGGGAGCATCGGTGTGCGCTCCAATGTGGGGCGTGGTCGTAAACGAAGACAACCCCAGACTGTCTCCATTTTGACAGTCAAAAAGCACCTTTTGTGAAAAGGCTGTATCGCCAGGGAACACCGCAAGATTTTGCGATATTTCGGGACTGATATCGATGATGGGGCTCTCTCGATGAGAGGGCACATGTGACACAAAGCACCGCCTAGTTATTTAGCCTTCTTTTTTACCTCTTCATGTTACAAGATTCAAAAGTTTTTATAGGAGTGACTATGAATTCTCTCTCTCAAGAGCAAGTCGTTGAATTTTCAAAGGTTCTTTATCAGGCTCGTCGTACGTCGACGGAGGTGGAGCCCCTCACCAAAACCTTCACCGATTTCTCCATGAAGGACGCCTACAGAATCCAAGCCCACGGCATTGAAATGCGACGGCAGGACCATGAAAAATTGATAGGCTACAAAATGGGTCTGACCTCCAAAGCCAAGATGGAGCAGATGGGCCTCCATCAGCCCATATTTGGGGTGCTCACAGAACAAATGCAGATTGAGAACAGATCCAATTTTTTACTCAAAGACAAAATTCATCCCAAAGCCGAACCCGAAGTGTTTTTTGTGACAAACCGCGAGCTCAAAGGCTCCTTGGCCCCTGAGGACGCCCTCTCGGCGTGCTCCAAGGTGGGCGTGGCCCTAGAAATTCTCGACTCCCGCTACAAAGGTTTTAAATACTTCACTCTTCCTGATGTGGTGGCCGACAATTCGTCTTCGGCTTATTTTGTGCTCGGCGAATCTGTCACGCCCAAAGACACCTCGCGATTTGATCAACTCAAGATCGAGATTTTTGAAAACAATCAGCTGGTGCACTCCGATCTTTCGAGCGCCATTCTGGGCAATCCTCTGTTGTCTTTGTGCGAGCTTGTCAAATTGCTGGCCGAAGAAAACTTAAGTCTGCCTGCGGGGAGTGTTGTCCTTGCCGGTGCCGCCACAGCGGCCATCGAGCTGAAAACTGGTCAAAAAATTTCAGCGCGCCTGGAGTCTGTGGGTGCTGTTGAATTTTCGGTGATTTAAAGTCGAAACTCTTTTGTTTTAAAGAGTGCGTATGTATGCAATAAGATGTCGCAGCTGTTGTGCAGAAATATCTGTCTCGTCGTACTGAGGCATCACGCCGGGACCTGTGCGCAACGAGGTTTCGATGTCGTCGTCTGAAAATGTTTTGAGATCCACCCCAAGAATTCCTGTTCCATTGGCAGCATGACAGGTCACACAGGCCGGTTGCACCACGCCGTCCACGTTGTAAACAATACTTCCTTGAGCGGGATCACCCTCTTGCAAAGAGTTCGAAGTGGTCAGTCCTGTCTCGCCCACTTGTCCACAATTGCTATATCCCACCAGAATCACAAGCGCCGCACAGGTAAAGAATGCATAGTACTTCATAGATCTCAGTATAATGGATAACAGCACACTTTACAGCTTCGACGAATCAGAGTAATCTGCATCTGGACTTTTGGACATGGTGGAACAATATGAAAAAGTTAAAAACGTCCGTTCTCGCGCGCTCTGCACAGCTTCTCGGTGCTGCCAGCCGTATCGCTGGCCACGAACTTACACAGAAAATAAAAAATCAACTCGCTGAATCCATTGAAGCCAATGCTCCCGAAATTTTAAAAACACGCATTCAGCAAGCCAAGATCTTGGCCGAAAATCTCTCCCAGCTCAAAGGTGCCGCCATGAAAATGGGACAACTTTTGAGTATTGATACCAGCGACATTCTTCCGCCGGAGGTCACAGAAATTCTGGCGCAACTTCAAGCCAAGTCCGAGGCCATTGATTATTCGCAGATTGAAGGCGTTTTAAAATCAGAACTGTCTGCTGAAGCTTTTAAGAGCTTAGATGTTGAGCGCAAGGCTTTTTCTGCCGCCAGTATCGGACAGGTGCACAAAGCTCGTTACAAAGATCAAAATTTAGCTTTGAAAATTCAGTATCCTGGTGTGGCCGATACGATTGATTCCGACATTTTGATTTTAAGAAAAACCGTGGGTGCTTTTTTAACACTTTCGCAAAAGCCCATGGCCACTGATGCCTTATTTGCAGAGCTTGAAAAAATTCTCCGTCAAGAAACTGACTATCTTCGCGAACAAGAATTGATGCAAAAGCATAAAAACTTGGTCAATACAAGCAAGCTGAAAGATCTTTGCATCGTGCCCGATAGTATTAACGAGATCACAACTAAAAAAGTTTTGGCAATGAGTTTTGAAGAGGGAGAAAGTCTCAAAACGTGGGTGGACTCAAACCCAAGTCTTCAAGCGCGACAAAAAATTGGCTCCACAATGCTCGAGCTCTACTGTCACGAGTTTTTTCAGTGGGGCCTCGTGCAAACGGATCCCAACTTTGGAAACTATCTGGTGCGCGACAATTCGCAGCTGGTGCTGTTGGATTTTGGCGCCACACAGGAGTTTGAACCTGAATTTGTGGATCGCTATCGCAATGTTTTAAAATCGTTTGCCACCATGGACGATAAAAAAATTATTCAGGCGTCTTTTGATTTTCAGCTGTTAGATCCCCGTGAGAGTGAACAGACGTTGCGCAACTACGCCGATTTTATGAAACTCACCGTGGAGCCGTTTTCGCCCAAGAGTCAACCCTTTGATTTTCACAGCCAGGATTACATGCAAAAAACAATCACTCTGGGACGACGTTTTACGGGCAGCCTTCGCTACTCGCCTCCTCCCAAGCATATTATTTTTCTCCATCGCAAATTGGGTGGAATTTTTAATCTCCTGCGAAAAATGCAGGTCACCCTCGATCTGACAGACTACTGGGAGCAAATGGTAAAAGCCAAACCACCAGCTCCCTCCACGGCTACTTCCTTGCCTTGATCTCGTTGAACACTTTGCCTGTGGACGCGTGAAGCGTGTTGAACATACGATCCCAGTGGCGGTAATAAAGTGCATAATTGCAGTTGAACAGTTGATGATGCAAATTGTGGTGTGTTGGCGTTGTGAGCCAGCGCCCCCACCATTTTTCCCACATACCTGCGGGATTCAGCTCGTGCCCAAGGTGCCCGGCCACATTAAAAAAGAATGTTAAAAAGAGAAAAATAAAAATCGCATAGGGGTGCATCGGCAAAATCAACAGCAGCGGCAATAGAAAAAAGACTTCAAAAAAAGCTTCGATGGGATGAAAGCTAAAAGAGGCAAAGGGTGTGGGATTCATGGACTTGTGATGGACCGCATGCACATAATGAAACAGCTTCCGTGTGTGCATCAGTCGATGGGCCAAATAAAAATAGGCATCGTGAATCACCATCGAAATAAAAATAGTGAAAACCATGTAGGCGTAGCCCGCAGCTCCATTGATTTCCGTGTAGATTCTTAAAAATCCCTGTTTGTAGATCCAAAACAAAACGGCGCCCCACAGAGCTGTGACAAAAAGTGTGGACAGCGAGTACAAAAGTTCGGCCTTGGGAATGGCTTTGTGTCGGCTCTTAGGTTGAATTTTAGATTTTTCTGTCCAAGTCGGTTTCCAAATCCAAAACAGACTGTACAACGGAACTGCCACAATCAAATAGCGCACAACCATCATTAAAAAAATAAAAATAAAGAACTCAAAATAACTATACTGATCGATGATGGACAGCATGGGCTTGCTCCTGTTCCTTCTTTTTCATGACTAACAACCAGTGCAGCATTTCTGATGAAAGGCCGTGCAACACCAAACGAAATCCTGCACGCATCGTCGTGAGAGGCACTAGCGGGTGGCGGTTGTTCAACAAAACAAGATGCTCTGGAGATTTAAGAATCGTGGCCGCATAAATCGCGATGGTTTCGTCCAGCTGCAGAGAGTTCACCGAACGCCAAAAATCGTTGTCCGTTAAAAAAAACTGAAACACCGGAGTGTAGATTTCGATGGCTGTTTCTAAATCAATCACATTCAAGAACCCATTGGGAAGCGGCTCGAAGGGGTAATCCCCTTCTGTGATCATGGAAAAATCAGCTTTATCAACAGCCTTGATCGAAATATTTTTTTCGCGAAGCTGCGTGTTGAGGTTGATGATAAAGTTAAAAAGATTGATGTCATGACGTAAAAAAACATTATCCAAAAGATCATCCAGCTTCAAAGGCTTGAGCGGATGCACGGGAACATCCACGCCTTCCACATTGGCGGCGATAAACTTTAAAATTTCAGACCCAATATGAAAATGGCGGAGAATTAAATAATTGGCTTCTGGACGAACAAAGTTTTTGAGTCCAAAGACAATCAGCCAATGCAACGTGCGCGATGCTCGCCACTTGATGGGATTGAGCATCTTGAGCACTTTGATCACAGCGATCATCAAACGCGCAATGGGTCTTGCAATGGGGAGGATGTACTGTCGCGAGAAAGATGCAGAATCCACCAGCCATTTTTCTTTGGTCGAAGGACGTAGCGGCGTCATGGTCTCCATGGCCATGGTGTACCACGGGTTGGGATCGTTGGGGTCGTGCTGAAAATTGGCGGTGCCCTTATAGTTTTTCATGGGACTCTCTTATTTTTTTTGAAATGTCATTCCACTGCATCAGATACAACTGCGACACCCGCTGCGCACAGTCCACAATCTCTTGAGACAATTTGGGATTGTAACTCAGAGCCATTTCGACAGCCGTGGCCCAGCGCTGCAAATGATGCTGGTCGTTTTCCCCGTGATACTGCAAAAATTTAAAAACCGTCAAATTTAAATTTAATGAATCTTTCAAATAAGGAAGTAGTGCTGGTATGATTTTTTGCCCTGTGCCCTCAATAATAAAAATTCCCCCGAGTAAACTGAGCGGATTCTGTTGGGCGGTGGACATCATAAACGCATGGAGCGCTTCTCCACCGGGCGTGCGACACAAGTCCTCCAAGGGCACTGTGCCCCCCGACATTTTGTAGTCGTTGTAGAGAATGTTAAAATCAAACTGCTCTTCGCCAGCATGGGTTTCGATGAGGGCCGCGAGGTTTTGCACTTCCACAGGTGCATGGGAAATGGCTTCACGCATCCACACAGCACCTTGGCGCACTTGGGGAATCCAGTTGGACATCCATATTTGATAGTCCTCGAGCGAGGCTTTTTTAGAAAAAATACGTTGGCAAAGCTCTGTGCGAAACACATTGGAACGGTACTGACTCCATACTTCGCTGAGTTTTAAAAAGAGTTCTGGAAATTGATTTTTAAGATCTTCTGTAAGCGGTGGCGCTTGCGATTCGTCAACGGCTTTGATCACAGCCCCTTCGGTCTTCACCACTTCGAGCTGAGCGTAACTCACTGTAAAACGCCCCGACTCTGGAACAAACAGCAAAATCTTTTCCCCGTGCTGAAGTTGCGGATGCGTTTGCAAAAACTCGCTCAGCATGATAAAGATGGAGGCCGAACCCGTATTTCCGCTGGTGGCGAGATTGGACCACCACTTGCTGTCGTCGATAAACACATCCGATTTCTTCATCAGGTCTTTGATGGTGTGTGAGAATTTTTCGCTGGAGTAGTGACACAAAAAATGATCCACACTTCTCGGTTGGATGTCGCCTTGTTTGACGAGTTTTAAATATTCGGCAAAGCCCACTTCAAAAATATTTGGCAAAAGCCGGATGTCTTGGCGCAAATAAAAGAATCCTTCTTTTTCGGCCTCCGCGACACTGTCCCAATCCAAGTAGCTTTTTCCCTGGCCTTCGTCACCAAAACCAATGGACATGCATGTGGGGTAGTCGCCACTGAAGGAGCGAGTGTGAATCCAATTTAATTTAAGACTCAAACCCTTTTGCATTTTTGGTGTTTGAGAAAGCACCATCGAACCAGAGCCATCCGACAGCATCCAACGCAAAAAATGCGCATTAAAATCCACGTTTTTTTCGTTCATCAAAAAGCGGGATTTTTTAAACATGCGCGAAGGAAACTCCGTCGCATTGACAAGCGCATGCTCATGCTCCTTGGACTGAATCATCTCGCACGCTGCTTTGAGTGCAATCATCCCCGAAGAACAAATCCCATTGATCGAAACGGTTTCCATGGGGGGCGCTTTCAACTCCCCTTGGAGCATGTTTGCAAAACCAGGCACCACCACATCCCCACTCACAGTGCCTGTGGCCAAAACACCCACTTTTTCGAGAGGGACATCGGCCTCTTTTAAAGCCAAACGAACAGACTCACTGGCCATCTCGGCCATGGACATTTTCGGTTGGCCCTCGGGAGTGATGGCGTAGTGTCGCGTTTGTATTCCGTTTTCTGCCAAGATACGACGTTTGATGCGTTGAGACTGTGTGTTGATCAAGCCAACAAATTGATCCATCTCTTCGTTGTTGACCTTAGCTCCTGGAAGATAATGACCTACACCCGTGATATAAACATCAGTAAATTTACGCATTGAAACCTCAAAGCTCCATCATTCTCTTTTTTAAAGAACCTTGGCAATGGAATAGATTTCAAATGCGATAAAGTGAAAGGGCTTTTTCTTTTTGCACAGAGTGCTCAACCATTGGTCTAGGATATTTTGAACCTCGATCCCCGTCCATTGAATGAATTTGCTTTGGAGTGCATCCGCGAAGTTCAGGAATGTATTGCTTTATGTACGTGGCCTCAGGATCAAATTTTTCACTCTGCAACCAAGGGTTGAAAATGCGAAAGTACGGTTGAGGGTCACAGCCTGTGGAGGCGGCCCACTGCCAGCCGCCATTGTTGGGAGCCAGATCTCCATCGAGGAGCATTTTCATAAAGTAGTTCTCTCCCCACTTCCAATCAATGAGGAGGTCTTTACATAAAAACGAAGCTACAATCATTCGAACCCGATTGTGCATCCAACCTGTGGTGTTCAGCTCGCGCATGCCCGCGTCCACAATAGGAAACCCTGTTGTGCCTTCGCACCAGCGTTGAAACCACTCTTTGTTGTTTTGCCACGCCAGATTTTCGAACTTGGCCAAAAAGGATTTTTTTTCCACGTCAGGGCGGTGATACAGAATATGGTAATAGAACTCGCGCCACGCGATCTCTTTGAGAAAGCGGGTTTCGCCATCCTCTTTTTTGTAGGGAAGTTTTTGTAAATCGAGAGCGGCAACGATTTGCGAAGACACAATGGAACCGTTTTTTAAAAACATCGAAAGCCGTGAAGTTCCCAACAGCGAAGGAATGTCTCTATTCTCTTTGTAGTTTTTAATTTTGTCTTTAAATTCCAAAAGTTTTTGATAGGCCACATGGCTTCCGGCCTCAGGAATCGGTATGGTAACTGACTTTTGATTGGTTGTGATAAACTCTTGTAAGGAATCTTTGTAGGAAATTTTGAGTTGTTTGAGATCGACGGAGAATATTTTTTTGGTGTTATTGTTTTCTAAATACTCTAGTCCTTTGCGCTGCTCTTCGATGCGAGCGCTCACTTCTTTTGTTTGCAAAAGATCAAACCATTTTTTGGCAAAGGGGGAGTACACTTGGTAAAACTCCCCTTCTTTGGTTTTAAAAAGCTCTTTGGGCTCAATCAACAAATGATCCCGAAAATTTTGAACAGTCACATTTTTTGCTTTTAAAAGTGCCTCCACCTCATCGTCGCGCTGGCGAGCAAAGGGCTCGTAGTCGCGAGAGTAGGTGAGAAGATCGACTGCGTGTGTTTTGCTGAGCTCCTGCACAATTTGTGGCAATGCTTTTTGAGGAAGCGCGTCGACAACCAGCAAGTCTCCGCCGAGCTCTCGCAGCTCTTTTTGCAAAGACTCAAGAGTTTTTAAAAAGAGAGCGAAACGGTTGTGGGAAAAATCAGGTCTCGATAAAAACAGAGAGTCAAAACAAAAGACCCCTAAAACATGTCCATTGTTTTTTTTCCAGTTGAATTTTAATCCCGTGTTTCCCGCCACTCGCAAATCACGACGAAACCAGTGAAGTCCGATGGAATTTTTTGCACTCACAGACGACCTGCGCCCATGAGCGATGAGATCTCTCCTAGGTGGAGTGTTTGCAATTGCAGCATGCTGTCCAAAAGAACATGGGCCTGCTCCGTCATCTTTCGCAATTGAAGAGTTTTCTGCGAGCACAACGGCGTCTCGTCCAAAGACTTTTCACCGAGGGCTTTTGAATACTGCACAACCACTTGGAGCATCTTTTTTTCACGCTGTCTTAAAACGTTGCAGATCACTTCCATCAAATCAGGATTCGAAATGTACCTTTGCGTGGACGGTCCGTCTTTGGGAACCTCGCGAATGACATCATAATGAAGAAGATCTTTGATGCCCAAGCTGATGGCCGCCTTGGACAACTGAAGCTGTGAAATGATGAAATTGGCATCCACTGGGTCTTTGGACAAAAAAGTCACAGCCCATATTTTTCCGTGCACGGCTTTAAAGCCCCAGTACTCCATAAATGCCCCTACACTTTTAAGAAGTTGGTGATATTCTGTGGGGAGCTCTTGTTTTTTACTGTTTTTTTTAGTCTTTGTGGATGTTCTCATTGGCTGACTATATTAAAAGTTTATTATAATGTAAACTTTTATCGGGATTGAAAATGGCATTTTTAATAAGTCTCCTATTTTGCACTCTGACATGGGCCCAAATGGGCCCGCCCTTGGGACCACCCACGATCGTCAGCGGTGAAACACTCTATGGAAGCCCCTCCAATGTGGACAACGGCGTAGAAAATCAGTGGCAACTCAACTTTGGAGTTCCTCTGGCAAAGACGGACGACGTGGTGGTGATCTCTTCGGTGGCCTACCAAAATCTTTCCCTGTTTTCCCCTTCTTTTGTGAACGTCCCCAACACGCGCTTTGAAAGTGTCACTGTCGGCCTGCAAGGAATGATAAATCCTGGAAATAACGATGGATGGGTTCTTGGTGCGAGCTTTGGCTCGGCCTCCGACAAGATTTTTGCAAACTCGGATGTTTTTACCTACAATTTGAATGTTCAAAGACGCAATCAACAAAGTCCAGAGACTGCATTTCTCTACGGTTTTTTTTACTCCAACAACGCCGCTATACTCCCCGGACTTCCCATTCCCACCTTGGCCTACGAAATGCAAAATAAAGAAACCGGTGATTTTATCAGAATTGGATTTCCACTTTTGGTTCGACAGCAACTGCCTCGAAACACTCAATGGGGTCTGTTTGCCGTAGGCCCCATCATTTGGGACGTTTACCTCAAAAACACAAGTCTCCCCAACTTCCATTTCACTGCTGGCGTGCAGAAACGACCCGACACCTTTTTATTGTCCGAACCCGTTCCAGGGTCTCCTCTGAATCAATTGATGATCGAACAGAATTCTCTGTATGCCCAAGTGGAATTTAAAAAATGGCCATTGCTGACTTTAGGAGCAAAATTTGCGCACCATTTTAAAAATCGTTTTCGTCTGCGCGAAACAGCGACGACACGCGACGATTTTGACCTGAAAAGAGATTTTCAGGATTACAGTTTTATTGGTCTTAACTTTAAAATTCACCCACCCCAGCAAACAAAACCATAGAAGGGTTGAAGACCCTGTATTTTCTCTCCAATGGTTTGCAGGGTGTTTGCATAAACTTTACAGTCGCCACAATTAACAAAGCAAAATTAAACCCCCATCGAGTATGTTTTTGTTAGCTAAAAGGGGGTTCTTTCATGTTTCAAAAATTGTTTACGGTTTCCATCTCATCTGTTGTTGCGCTCGGTCTGCTGACACCCGCAGTGGCCACGGATCGCAATTTGGAGTTTTTTGCAATCAACAACGAAAGCGCTCGCCGCTACCCGGTATTGCAGTGTCCCGCTAACGACGAAGCTCTTAAAGATTTTAGAAATAAACTGTTACAGATCAAAAAAAATATTTCTCAGGAAGCCAATTGCGACAGTTTTCGCAACTCCGCCTCCAGTGAAATTGACGGTCTTGGAACTTTGGTCACTCAGGGCCGCAACGAATTTCTCAACCTGGTTGCCAAAGGACAGGTGGAAGGCCTTGATGCTGCCGGAACT
>JACCDR011785448.1_pt1 | contig 10326 bp, 7 predicted proteins | sample 7446431 | NCBI WGS metagenome assembly JACCDR01 (sample SAMN15323443, study PRJNA562643) | freshwater metagenome | isolation source: river surface water | place: USA:Blue River Watershed | collected 2017-08-17 | reverse complement strand
TTCAAAATCAACTGAATCAAGTTACTGATGATTTAAGTAGCCGAACTCGACAAGTTAATTTTGCTGAAACTCGTGTTCGCAATGCTCAGTCTGAATACGATGAGGTTCGACGAAATTTGAGCGCAGATGAATTTAGACAAAGAAATAACTTGCCAGCCATCGATCCGCGAACTGGTGAAGCGGTTACACCTCCTCCAGCAGCACAGGCTCCGCCGGCTGCAGCAGGTGTTCCTCCGGCTGCTGCGCCTCCAGCTGCGGCAGCAGCTCCACAGGCAGGACCACGGTACACATGTATATACGCCGGATTTGCAATCGGGGACAGTACGGCTTGTCGCCCGGTGAGCTCACTTACGGTTGCCCTTCGATCAGGAGAGGCCCCAAAAACTTTGAGTTGTACGGCAAGACCTTCTGCGACACCTCCTGCAGTCCCCGGTGGTGGGCTTGCAACGCCGCCGCCACCAGTTGCAGCTCAAGCTGTACCGCCCGCAGCACCACCGGCAGTGGCTCCTCCGGCTCCGACTCAAACCGAGGTCGTTGGGCAAGATCCATTTGTCGAGAGAAACACTGTTCTGTGCAACCCTCTCTTGTTTGGGACCAAAGATGGTCGTCCGATCTGTGTCAATCGTCGTTCTGACGCGACACTTCAATGTGGAAGAGAAGCAAGGGGCGGTGGAGATTCAAACATTGATGCTGCAATTGCCATCATCAATGCGAACGAAGCTCGATTCAACGAACTTCGAACGATGTATGAACGTCTTTGTCAGGGTGCTGATGCGGCGGCTATTGAAAGCTATCTGACGCAAAATCAAGGACAATTGCTGGCAGATCGAACGCCTCCAGCTCGTATCAGCGATATCGCATCAACTTGTGTTAATTTCCGGGAGCGTTATGACCAAGTCATGAGTCGTCGCGGAGCTGCACCGACCCCCCCTGGTCGGGCTCCAACCCCTGGGCCTGGTGGTATTCTACCAGATGCTCTTCGGGAAGAAGGACGACGATAAATCGGAAAAACTCCCCACGACTTTGGATGGATGGGGGTTGTTATAGATGATTCACCGAGATGATCGCGTATTCGTGGAAAAATGGAATTAAGTACGTTTTGTATACCGAAAAATTGTCCTGAACCCATTTGCGTGATTCGTTTGCGAGAGCTTCGCTGTTGCCTCGAGATGTGTTGTTTGCGAAACGTGGATCATTTGAAAGAACATAGCCATTGTCAAATCCGGTTTCAACCAGGTGCTCTCTGAGAAATTGATCTTGTTGGTAATCTGTTCCGCGAATTGTTCGTCGGTGTCTCAGCTGATTCAAAATGTTTTGATGAGCTTGCTGATTTGTGGTGAGTGCGTAGCCAGCCTGATTGAATTTTTTAGCAATCTCTCCTCCGAGCTCTCGGAAAAACAGATAGACTAATTCAGGATCAACTTGTTTGATTTCTAAGGTCCGTTCATTTCCCCAGGGGTTCCATGAACGCATGTTCATGAGGGTATGAAATGAAATTCGCTCGCGGCGATCGGGTGTCAGTGCAGTTTGAATTTGCACATTTGGAATGACGACGTCTTCACCAGCCTCATTTTTTTTCAAAGGTCGCCCCTGATCATCGGTCCGGCCATAGCCAAGGAGCCATTCTGGAATTGTCAGGGTTCTTTCAAAATATGGTTGAGCACTTGGAAACAATCCAACGGTTTTCATAAAATGATATCCAAAACTCAGACAGCCTGCTCCTGGAGCTTGGGCATCGCCCGGGTCATGCATGGATCCGAATCGAAATTGAACGGGGTCTGTGTTTGCGGGCTTGAGGTGAAATTGATTTAAAAAAACAAGACCCTTCATGCAGTCTTGGTCCGTGACCTCTTGAAGAAAGAAACTAAACGTTGCACGATTTTGAATGATTTGATTTTGAATCACTGTGCGCAGATTTTCAGGAGTTTGCAGAGCGCCATCAGTGAACGATGCAAGGTATGAATTCATTCCCCAGCCATTGCGTAAAAGATCAACTGCTTGTCCGCTGGATTCTCCGGTGATTGCAGCCATTCCCTTGAAAAAGCGAAAATTTTCGTTTGGAGAGGTTGGGTTTTGGCATTGCCATCCAAACATCATGTGTCCGCCATCGGATTTGTTCATCAGGCGATTTTGAACGGACTGCTTGAGGAGTTCTCCCGAGCGCAAGTCCATGGGTTCCTTGGGTGCATAGGCGAATATAAAAACGTAACTCTTTTGAGGATTGATGATTGGTCTTTGGAATTGATCTTTGAGTTGAGATTCGATTTCCTCTGGCCATGATGAATTCAATTGCTGAAACAAACTTCGCGGAGCTTGTGCTGGAGTAGCTTCCACTCGGGCGGGTGCTGTGGGCTGAGCGGCCGGAGCCGGCGTTGTCCGAGACGGAGACCGCGCAAAACTTTGCGCGGTCATTATCATCATGAAAAGGAGGATAATTTTTTTCATATTAATTACAGGCTATCATCTTTCGTCACTTGGCCAGTTTTATGTCGGATATTGTTGAGGTACATGATTGAGTGGAATTCGCCTTCGAGTGGTGTTCCTAAACGATCCCATGCACGCTCGCTATCAGCCAAGCTTTCGATTCCAAAAGTTGTTTCATCAAACCACATTGTATCGAAATCTGGTTGACGGCCACTCAGCAAATCTTCGGCAGCAAACCATTTGCTTTTGTGAACTTTGAATACAAACATCCACTGTTTCTGCTGAGCTTCTGCGTCTTGTCCAGGGCGACACGGAACAGTCATTCCGCAAGCCAAAAAGCCATTCGATTGATAAATGTCATAGCTTGATGCAACAAATGGTGAGTAGGCCTGAGATCGATTCATTCCCAATCCATCATTGTACTGTGATTGATACCAGTTCGTGTGACGGTCAACTGCATCACGGATACGCAAGTATTTCGCAGCGATGTTGCTTCCGAACAATTCGTTAAATCCAAAGTCAGATTTATCCATTCGAGTTGGGAAGAACTTGTCACGTTTTCCAGTGCCCTGTTGACCGTAAGAGAATGGCATTGAGCTCAAGCTTGCAAGGTCAAAGACAGGGTACATGATGCCTTGGATTTGCGGGCTTGAATAGTTGTCTTGAACTGTTCCGTTGTCATTTCCTGCGCGCATCAACCATGAAGCAAGTGCTGCACGGGCTGCTTTAAATCGATGTTCAAACGGTCTTGCGTAATAAGTGGCACAATCAACACCACTCACATTTCCACTCATTCCTTTACAAGCATTTGCAACAGAGATCGAGTGCCAGATCATTGCATTTGATTCAGGTGAGTGAGCTTTGAAGTTTGAATCACCACGGAAGTCAAAGTAGTAATCATTGTCAGATGAGTTACATTTTGATTTGAAGGCGTTCAGTCCAGAGGAATAAGCTTGTCGTCCATTAAATCGGCGACCTTGCAGAACGTATTCTGAAATCATGTATTTTGTTTCACAAACAGTAAAACCATCAACTTTTCTTTCAATACGATTTGAAACACCTGGAATGTTGATCAGCTGACCTGTGTTTTTACCATCCCATGCGTCTCGGCTCAGTTCGATGAAGGCTTGATATTGATCTGATTTCATAAATTGAAATGGATTATCGCTACTAACGTCAAAAGCTGGAGCTGACGATCGAAGTAAAGTCACATTTTTCACCCATCGCAGTTTTTCAGCAATCATTGTTGGACGATCACGAAACTCCCCGCAAAGCTGAGTTAAAAATTTATGAGCGTCTGACGAAACTCCCGGGGCAGGTGAACCCGTATTATAGACTTTTGCAATTGGGCCGTACTCAATGATCCCTTCAGAATTGATTTCTGAAAGTCGAGTCAGAATTCGCGCTGCTTCTTGAACCTGTGCGTTTTCGTATCTTGGAGTCGTTGTGCCGCTGGTTTGTGAGCCAATACAAAATTCAGAAAAAGAACCTGATCCACTTGGTGATGGAAGTCGGTATCCTGTTCCACTGGCTTGAGAAATCTGTGCTGATGTCACAACGGGGTAGCCGCCGTTTGCAACTGGAGGAGTCACAATTGCTCCACCTTGACCGCCAAGTCCATCGACGATGGGGCCATTTCCACCGTTTCCGTGTGCAGAACCTCCGCCGGCTTGGGCGAAACACGAGATTAAGCTCATTGATAAAATTAGTCCTAATTTAAATGACGTCTTTTTATGGATCATAGATAGTCCTCCGTTTATGGAATCCTACCAATGCATTACTTTTACCAGGTTTTGACCATTTCAAACTCGATATAAGCGAATCTGCCTGATCACTGCCTTGAATGATATCCAAGTGTCAAAAGATAGAACAGGCCCAAGGGTTCATTAGAAGGCCTTGGGTCCGGGCAAATCTTGCTTAGATTCAGTGTTTCGATTTGAGAAAAAAACTATTTTGCTAAAAGAAGGTCTGCCATGCGCGAAACATCAACGGCATTTCCATTCTGAACAAAAGGTGCAAGAGCTTGTGACTTTGTTGATGAATCTTTCAGTAAGTTTTCGAGGGAAGCCGGCGAGATGGATTTTCCTTTGCTTTTCAGGTAGCTAATCGCCAGAGCTGCTGCACCTGCGGCAACGGGTGTTGCCATCGATGTTCCTTGAAGGTCCAAATACCAATTGCGAATATAAGTGGAATAAATGCCGCCGGAACCAGGTGAGGAGATTTCAACATAATTTGGATTATAATTCGAAAAGGAACTTCGATCCTTATATTCAGCATCAAAAGACCCAACAGTGATCATTCCAGAAATTTCTCGTCCATAGCCTGCTGGGAAGTAGAAAGATTTGCCAAGATCAACGGAGGCATTTCCAGCAGCAGCTAACACCAAGGCGCCTTTTGAAACTGCATATCTTAATGCTGATTTCATTGAATAACTCGAACCCGGTCCTGCAAGACTTAAGTTAATGACTTGAGCTCCATTGTCGGCAGCCCAACGAATTCCGTTAATGATATCTGCCGTGCTGCCATTGCCTTTGTTCGAAAAAACTTTCACAGCCATAATCTGAGCTCCGGAGGGTAAAACTCCTCGGACACCAGTCTTATTATTTCCTTGAGCACCAATTAAGCCTGCCACATGTGTCCCGTGACCATTATCATCCATGGGATTTGTATTTCTATCTGCGAAGTTATATCCGTAGTGACCCTGAGAATTTCTCCACATCACATTTTTTAGATCGTCATGGGTGTATTCAACTCCAGTATCAACAACAGCGATCAAAACTTTTTGTGATAGCGTCAGATTCGGAAAAAGCTTTTTAAGCCCCTCATCAGCCCGAATCGCAGGTAGTTGATTTTGTCGATACAGAAGCGGGTCATTCGTGAGTGGACCAGCAGTTAAGGACACCTCAGTTCCTGCGCTCACTTCAAGAATACATGGGTTATCGTTGTATTTTTTAGCCAACCTTTCAAGCTGTGCTTGATTCCTTAACCGAATGGTATGAGCTTTGATTTGAAGTTTATCAGATGCACGATCTTGGTCTCCACCCTCAACAGTTTGGTCAGAATCATCGAGCTTTTTGGCCGCAGCATCGGAGCAATTTTCCTGTCGAACGATGGTGAGCTTTGTTCGGGCGGGCAAGATGAGCGCATTTGAACTCAATTCACGAACATTTGAATGATTGAAAAATTTTTCATTCAATTTGATCACCTCGCGATCTTCGCTCGCCATGGCGGTCAGATCCAAATTGACTTTTTGATTCGAGTATTGAACTTGAGTGATTCCGTCTTGAGAAAAGTTTTCATCAGACTCAAACCGTCCAAAGTTTTTCTCTTGGCCACAACCAAAAACAGCAAGTAACACAATTGTCATCAAGCATAGGGTCTTCAAATTCTGAATCGTTTTTTTTGTTCTCATCATTTCCTCACAGGGCTTATCTGTTGAGGACAATGAAGACTTTAAGAAAGGTCAGGAGAAAATGAAAATCTAGACTCAACGAAGGGCTTCAGGGGTGATTAAAAAAATCTGAATAATGGCTCTAGGAGCAGATCTTATCGATTTTACTTGCTGATACTCCAAACAAAAAGTGCAGAGATAAAAACGGTCCAAATTGCAAAAAGGACCATGTATTTGAATTTCACTTTTTGCTGCATCATCTTCAGATCAAATTCACCCTCTTTATCAGGATTGCGATTCTGAAATTTTTCTGTCAGTCCACGAGCAAGGTTGATTCGCTGGGCAATATCCAATTTATAGAAATGAATGCCAACCAAGATTGTTGATTCCGAGAGTTGTTCAAGCCGGGTGACAATGGCAAAGCAGGCCATCTCTTGTGAACTCGGAACAGTGAACTGAAGCTTAATGACTTCGCCTAGGCGCGGACAAAGCTGCGAGTCCACCGTAAAGCTCAGACCCGTCAAAGAGACATTGTGAATGTCCGTGTATTCTTCCCAAGGTTCTTGCTTTGGACCAACAACCCGAATCAGAGAATTGTCCTCGGGTTTCAAGGTGTATCTTGGGGATCTGAGTAAGTATTTGGTTAGACTTTGAGCCACGACTTCTTGTCGGTCGTATCAATGATTGCCATGAGGGGTGTTCTTTTGAAACAATGTGAACACGATGAAAAAATCAAGAACTCGACTCAAGTCGGGGCCAAAAAAGAGCAAACAGAATCAGATGGTGATTGAACACTCACGTTCGTCACAGCATGAATTCACCAACCGCGAAATTGGCTGGCTGCACTTTAACAGGCGAGTCCTGAATGAAGCTGAGGATGAGCGAAATCCACTCTTAGAGCGACTGCGGTTTTTGGCAATTTGTCAGTCCAATTTGGATGAATTCATTATGAAGCGGGTCGGTGGACTCAAGCGACAGCTTGCCCTTGGCGTGATGTCCAAGAGTTCCGATGGTCAAACACCAAGGCAGCAATTGGAACTGATCCGGCAGTTCGTTATCCAAATGCAAAAGGACCAATCAAAATGCTTTTTGAACCAGCTTTTACCGGCAATGAAGAAAGAAAACATTTTGATCGTAAAGTGGAAAGATTTAAACACTCAGGAAATGGATTGGGTCAAAGCATATTATTCGCGTAATGTTTTTCCAGTCTTAACCCCGCTTTCAGTTGATCCGGGGCACCCATTTCCATTTATTTCAAATCTTTCAACGTCGCTTGGAATCACATTGAAACACCCGGAAAAAGAAGAACGACAGTTTGCTCGTCTGAAGATTCCAAAAGTTTTGCCGCAGATGATTCGAATTCCCTTTGATCTTGATAACAAGACAAAGTTCATTTCGCTGCTCGAAGTGATTCGAGAAAATTTGCAAGATTTATTTCCCTCCATGCAAATTCTGAACGTGATGCCATTTCGATTAACACGAAACGCAGACACCGATCGGGATGAAGAAGATGCAGAAGATTTACTCGAACTCATCGAAGAAGAGTTAAGACAGCGCAGATTTGCCGAGGTCGTTCGCCTGGAGCATGTTGCAAATCCAGACCCTTGGATGTTGCAGTTTTTGGTCGATGAACTTGAAATCTCTGAAGATGATGTTTACACCCTTGAGAGTGAGCTTGATTTCACAAATTTAAGTGTCATCACAGATCTTCCGCTTAAAAATTTGAAATTTGAAACGTATATTCCAGTCGTGCCTCAAGTGTTTGCCGATGACACTGTGAATATCTTTCAAGCCTTAAAGTCACAGGACTATTTGCTTCATCATCCCTATGAGAGCTTTGCAGCAACTGTTCAAAAATTTATTCGAGCAGCGGCCGAAGACCCTAAAGTGTTAGCAATCAAAATGACTCTGTACCGAACAGGAGATCATTCGCCTTTCATTCGATCCTTAATTCGAGCAGCCGAGCAAGGTAAACAAGTTGTCTGCTTAATTGAACTCAAGGCGCGCTTCGATGAAGAAAGAAATATTTATTGGGCCCAGGCACTGGAAAATGCTGGAGTTCATGTCGTGTACGGAGTTGTGGGTTTGAAAACTCATGCTAAGACGGCCTTAGTTGTTCGGCAAGAACCGGAGGGACTGCGGTGCTACACCCACATCGGGACGGGAAATTATAACGTTGCAACTTCTAAGTTTTATACGGATCTGGGGCTTTTAACGTCTAAAGATCAAATCACTCGTGAGGTTGTTGAGTTTTTTAATTATCTGACCGGAATTTCGCTTAAAAATTCATACCAAAATTTATTGGTGGCTCCCGTGAATATGTTTACTCGTTTTCGCATGATGATTGAGCGAGAAACAGAATTTGCCAAACAAGGAAAACCTGCCCAGATCATCGCAAAATGCAATAATCTGGAAGAAAACGATTTGGTGATTTCGATGTATCAAGCTTCTCAAAAGGGAGTTGAAATTGATTTAATCGTCCGCGGATTTTGCTGTGTTCGCCCTGGTGTTCCTGGGCTGAGTGAAAAAATTCGGGTCTTTTCGGTGATCGGTCGGTTTTTGGAACACTCACGTATTTTCTATTTCAGAAACGGCGCGGTTGATCCTATTGACGGAGAGTTTTATATCGGATCTGCAGACTGGATGTATCGCAATCTCCATGCCCGAGTTGAAGCCATTGTTCCAATTTTGGATCGACACTTACGAGAGAAATGCTGGGAAATTTTACAGATGTGTTTGAAGGATCAGCGACAGGTCTGGCAAATGCAGCCTGATGGAAGCTACGTTCAGCGAAAATCACAAGATGCCGGCGTTCATTTAAAGCTCATGATCATGGCTCAGCAAAGAACAAAGTTTGTTGAAGAACCGCAGAGTGAAGGTGAAAATCAATGAAGCTGATTTTAGTACGTCATGCATTGGCCGAAGACCGCGAAGAATTTTTCAAAAAGAATATGGAAGATCATCTGCGCCCTTTAACTCCAAAGGGAAAAAAGAAAATGCAAAAAATCGCCACCGAGTTTGCAGGTCTGATCGGTCATGTCGATCACATTATTACAAGTCCCTACATCAGAGCCAAAGAAACCGCACAGATTTTAAAAGATGTTTTCCAGGATGCCAGTGTTATTGAAGCCGCAGAACTTGTTCCCCAATCACCACCACAATCATTTTTAAAGTGGCTCCGATCATTCAGGGGCCAGTTTGAAACATTGATGGCCGTGGGTCACGAACCTCAATTGAGTGTCTTTGCGAGCTTTCTATTGACGGGAGAAACGGCATCACGCATCGATTTTAAAAAATCCGGAATGGTTTGTTTTGAGTTTGAATCCACTGAAGATCTTATTCAGCGGCAGATTCAGCTCAAATGGATGGTCCACCCAAAAATGGTTGGGTGAGACCTCTTTCAAAAGTTTTTAAAGATCTGGAAAAATTTGATTCAATTTCTTTTTAGCCTCGGCATAACAAGAAGTCGGTGGTTTTTTTGATGAATAGTCTTTCTTGATGAGATAAAAATTAGCGGTCGTCCCCACGAGATCTTCATAATAGGTTCCGTAGTAGTTTTCTCCGTCGAAGGTTCCATACATTTTAAATGTATAACTTGTGGGTCCCTTTGGAACAGAAATCACAGCCATCATTGGATTAGCGCTATCAAGATCAAAAAAGAGATTTGTTTTTGAATTCAAAAGGCCGGACGAGTCTCCTTCAGAGTCTGCATAACGATTGTATTGTCCGCTGAGGGTGTAGCTGTATTCGCTGTCCTTGCGCATACTAATGATCACCTCTGAATTGATAAACTCATAGGCCCCTTGGGTAACTTTAAAGTAGCCACAATATTTTCCCTCGTATTGACTAAGTCTTCCAGCGAGGTTTTTGATCATCTTTTTAAAGCTGACATCGTCCTCAACAGAAAAAACTTTGGTGGTGTCTTTTGTGAGGGAAAGCGTGCCGATGGGAATCTCTGAATTCACTTGAGCAGAAATGCTGGTGCCATTGAATGATCCACTCAGGCCCGAAATGGCCGTGGATTGAATTGATCCGACAATAGTATTTTTGTACGCATCATCTAATTTCTTTGCGTCCCCAATATTAGAGATCACTCCAGCATAGCTATCATAAGCAAGCTGCAAGCGCACTCGCTGAGCAATGTCGGATCGTGCAAGAGTCATAAATGGGACGGCAACCATAATCGGCTTTCCGAAAGCATCTGTTTTTGTTCCCCAGGGCTGTTGCTCGCAATTGATTCCAGCTTCGACAGGAAATGTCGCTGTTGATGTTGTCAGGGTTCCGCTATAAACGCCCTGCAGGGCTTTACAATCAGTGGCTAGTTTCTCTTGGGTTTCCTCTTGCTCTTTGCGATTGCTGTCGTTGCGGTCATTGTTAAATGCGCAGGAGCCAGCAAAGATTGCAAGAATTGACATCAAGGCAAGTCCCGTGAGTTTTTGATTTGAAAACAACATTTATTTAATTCCCTTCCGATTTTAAGTTTTGTTCAGGGATCAGTTCATCTCGTGCAG
>JACCDR012576375.1_pt1 | contig 10327 bp, 16 predicted proteins | sample 7446431 | NCBI WGS metagenome assembly JACCDR01 (sample SAMN15323443, study PRJNA562643) | freshwater metagenome | isolation source: river surface water | place: USA:Blue River Watershed | collected 2017-08-17 | reverse complement strand
GGCCGGCCGCGATCGGCTTCGTCGCCGCCGCGATCGGCCCGTCGGCGGCGGCGGCCGGCGCGGCCGGGACCGGCGTCGAGCTGTTCGAGGGCGCGGCCGATGACGCCAAGACAGCCGCGAACCTCGCCGCCGAGATCGCCAAAGAGCCGTTGGCGATCCTGCGGTGGCTGACCCGGCCGGACACGTGGGTACGCATCGCCTACGTCATCGGCGGCGGCGCGCTCGTGATCGGTGGCCTGTTCCTGTTCGTCCGCGCGGCGACAGAGTCCGTGGCGGCACCGATCGTCAAGGACTTCATCGGTGGTAAGGCCAAGGTCGCCGCGTCGGCGGCCGGTGCGAAGAGTGGAGAAGCGAAGTGAGCACTGCCGACGTCGACCGCGTCGACCTGGCCGTGGACCCCGACGTGGAGTTGCCACAGCCGGATATCGCCACCGTCCAGCAGTTGCCCGACGAACCGCTGCTGACGATCCCCGTCCGGGCGGTCGCACCGGTCCCGGTCAGCATCCTTCCGGCCCGGTGCGGCGCGGCGTTCAAGGATGGCCTCGGCACCTCCTTCTCCAAGGTGCTGGGGCCGGACCCGAAGCGGCGCCGGACGGTGCTGTGCGGCGATGCTGACTGGGAGTATTCGCGGTCGGGTGCGACCGGGTCCGGGGTGCCGTGGCCGGCCGACGTGCCGCTGGTGCTGGAGCACTGCGACGCGGTCTACGCGCGGGTGCCGACGTCGACCGGGAATCTGTCGGTGATCGCCGAGACCTGGGCCGAGTGACCCCGTGGGCGTGTTCGACGTGCAGGACGAAGGCGGCGGCGCCGGCAACCCGCGCGCGCGCGGGCTGCTGACGTTCGGCCGTGAGGGCGTGCCCCCCGGCGTCACCATCGACACCGAAGGCAACGCCACGTTCCTGGGCACCGTCACGTCGGCCGGTGGTGGTGGCGGCGGCGTGACGGTGGCCCGCGGTGTCTATGCCGGGGGGTCCCCGGCGATGCCGAACGACGCCGCGTTCCAGGTGTTGGCGAACCTCACGGGCAGCATCGCCGCGGTGGTCGGCGACAACGTGGAGTGGCAACCGTCGTTCATGTGGCAGCCGACCGCATCGCAGTTCCTGGAACTGGCTGTGGTGGTCGGCGGGTCGATCGTGCGGTACGGGTCCACCGGCACGTCGACCCCGTCGGTGGAGGGCGACCCGGCCCTGTACCCGGACCCGTCCACGTACCGGTCGGCCGGCCCGGTGCTGTCGTTCGAAGTGGAAGCCGGCGACCTGGACGGCGGCACCGTCAATTTCGCGTTGGTGTCGAAGGGAAACGGCACCGGCACCGTGTTCAGCTCGGCGAGCTTCCCGTTCCGCTGGACCGCTAAGAACTACGGGCAGTGAACCGTGGCCTATGACGAGCTGTACTTGTCCGGGACCGCCGACGCCAACGGGGCGTTGACGCTGGCATGGTTCCCGACGAACCGGCGTGACTGGACCATCCGGCAGGTCTGTATCGAGATGACCGACGCACCCGGTGGAACCCTGTGCGCCCTGCGGAAGAAGGGGCGGCTCATCTCGCCGCTGGTGCCGAACGAGGACGCCGCATCCGGTGATCCGTCGATCTTGCAGCGCGTCCGGGACCGGATGTCGGTGGAGTGGACCGGTGCCGACCCCGGAAACGTCGGCTACGTCACGGTCATCTTCGACGACGGGACCTGAGATGCGTTCGATCCTCGCCGGGTTGCGCCAGCTCGTGTTGCCGTGGGGCGCACGGACCGCGCCGCGGACGGTCATCGGCGGCGAGGATCCCATCGCCGTGTCGATGGATTTCTTCTCCGCGCTGGTGTTCTACCCGTTCGATGACATCGCGTTCCTGCTCGGGTCGCGGCAGTTCGGTGACCTGGGCCAGGTTTCGCTCATCCTCGCCGAAGAAGGGACCGAGATCGGCGAGATTTTCGAAGCGACCTACGACCGGTCCACGGGGCTGATCGACCGGGTGGACCTGGCGTCCAGCGAAGTGACACAGGTCTACATCGGGTCGGCGACCACCGACGATATCCTCATCGGCTCGTTCATCGGCGACCCGTGGACGCAACGGATCTCCCTGGACGCCGAGACGATCCGGCTACGCACCGGCGCCGGGTCCAGCCGACCCGTTCCCGAGATCCAGGTAGGCACGGACACGGCCGGGTTCGAGATCGAGTCGAACGAGGGCATCAACGCCGGGGCGGCGTTCTCCACCACGTCGGCAACGTTCGTCAACGTGACCGGGGCGCCGACCGTCAGCTTCACGAAGCGGTGGAACGACACCCGCGTACGGATCGACCACCACATGACGATCCAGATCGACAACGCCGGGACCGGCATGGAATCGGCGATCGAGATCGACGGGACGAACTACCGCACCGGCCGCTGGTACTGCGCGGCGGCGGCCGTCGCCGGACAGCCGTTCCTTGTCGGTGGTCACCGGGTGGTGTCCGGCATCCCGGCCGGCACGTACACCGTTCGGCCGCGGGTGCGTCGCTACGTCGGTGCCGCGAATGTCATCTGGGCCGCGACCGATTCATACTGCTCGTTCACCGTGGCGGAAGTGCTGGAGTAGCAACGGTTCCCGTAGCCTTTCCGGGTGATCATCCGACCGAGAGGGGAGCCATGATTCACCCTGGAACCGGCATCTATGCGTGGTCCACCGGCGCCGGCGGCGTCCACCACTACCGGCAGGCCGAACCGTTGCGGGTCGCCGCCGATCTCGGCATCCGCACCGGGTGCGGCCCCGCCATTGATGACGAGATCGCCGAGGCCTACGACACCATCCTCGTGCACATGCTGTGGGAGGAGCGCTGCTCGGAGGGCTGGCGCAAGCTCGCCGCTGGTGGCGACCACCGGCTGGTGTTCGACGTCGATGATGCGATGTGGACGCCGGATTTCCGGCCGTTCAAGGCGCACTACACCGGTGACGTCCTGCGCCGGGTCTACGACAACATGCGGATGGCACACGTGGTCACCACCCCGTCGGTGGCGATCGCCGAGCATCTGACCACGGTGGTCGGCTGTAAGAACGTGCACATCTGCCCCAATACCGTCCCGGCGAGACTGCTGAACCTGGCCGGCATCCCCCGGCCGCATCCCGACGTGCCCCGGCCGACCGCCATCGGGACGCACTTCGTGGTCGGCTACCAAGGTTCCCCGTCGCACCAGCACGATTTCCCACCCCGCATCCTCACGCAGTTGATGCGGTTCCTGGACCACAACCCGTCGTGGAACCTGCACTTCTGGGGGCCGGACGAGATTCCGGGGTGGCCGGTCGATCGGGTCGGACACACCCCGTGGCAGCCGCGGGTGTGGGACTACTACACGTCGCTGTCCATGGATATCGGCATCGGTCCGTTGAAGGCGTCGGTGTTCAACCGGTGCAAGTCGTCGCTGCGCGCGGTGGAGTACGCCGCGCTCGGCGTCCCGGCCGTGGTGTCGAACCTCACTCCGTACACCGACAGCGGCACCCCGGACGGCGTCGGCCTCGTGGAGGACGGCGTGACCGGGGTGCTCCTCGAAACGTGGCAACGGTGGGACGACGCGCTGTCCATGCTCGCCGACCCGGCCAACGCTGAGTGGCGCATGGACATGGGTTTGGAGGCACGCCGCCGCGCCGAACGGTGGACCACCGAAGCCGGCATCGGCCGGTGGGTGGACGCGTGGAACAGCGTGTGAGCGCGCGTCTGAACTTTCACCCGGTGGTCCCGGGGTGGCTGTGCGCCGCGCCGAGGCACATATGGCCCGGTGGTCCACCGGCCCCACCGGCAACGCATCTCGCGCTGTTCGTGGACGAAGTACACCTGGAACGGGGACAGATTCTCGTGATGCAGGCGGCTTACGTGTGCGCGGAGTGCCGGACCACGATGGAACGAGACCTAGGCCTAGGAGGAGAGCATGACTGAGGTAACGGTGGACGTGGACCCGGCCGCCGAGGACGACGCGGGGGACGCGGTCGCCTTTGCGGCCGGGGTCGCGGCGGCTACTTCGCAGGCGGCGGCGGCCGAGGCCGCCGAAGCGGAACAGACCGCCGAACAGGCGGCCGACACGGCGGCGGCGGCGGCCGACGTCGCGTGGTCCACGCGGGAGTACGTCGACAGCAGGCTGGCCGAGCTGGACGCGCGGATCGCCGAGCTGGCGTCGCGGACCGACGTCGCGGTGGACACCGCGATCATCGCCGCCGAGATCGCCGAAGAGGCCACGGTCGCCGAGGACGCGATGACGCCGGAGGAGACCACCCCGGAGAAGGAGGAGACGAAGGAGAAGCCGGACACGCCGAAGAAGTCGTGGGGGAGCGACGGATGGTTCGGCGACCGCTGACCGTCGGCACGCGGGTGCGGGTCCAGCTCGGCGGCCGGTTCGACCCGCCGACCCGGTACGGGGTGATCGAGGCTGTCCACGCCACCGGCGGCCGGTGCGTGTCCCACCCCGACGATCAGGTGGCGTACACGGTGGCGATGACCGACGGGAACAGCGCCATCTACTGCGACTCGCAGACATGCGAGGTTTGACGTAAACGTAAAACCTCCCTAGGTTGTGGTGTGGGGGCCGTCCGGCCCCCGCACCAGCCCCACGGAGGACCCATGACCGACCCCACGCAGTTCCCCATGGACAGCGAAACCGTCGTACTCCGGCCGACGGACGTCTTCGTGCCGATCACGGCCAGCACCACCCCGTTCGCCGGCATGCCGGTCGCCGACGGGTCCGGCCGGCTGTCGCTGGTGACGTGCCTGTCCGGTATGACGTACGGCGAACTGCGTCCGTACCTGACCAGCCGCACCCGGCCGGAGCCGAACGCGACGGTGTCGTTCGCCACGACGCCGCACTCCCTGCCCGTGATGATCGGTCAGATGCTCTCCGCGGCCCGGGTCGCGGGGTGGGACCTCGCCGAGCTGGCGTCGATTCTGGACGCGTCCGAGCAGCGCCACTCCGCGGCGTTCAAAGCGGCCAACCACCCGTTCCCCTTCGGCCTCCGGCTGTAGCCGATTTGGGGTTAGGGCAGCCCTAACCCCCCCGCTGACCAGCACAAACCCGGGGGTTAGGGCAGCCCTAACCCCCATCCCGCGAACAGAGAGGTAGACACCCGATGGGTACCCACGAGGCACCAAGCGCGGCTGAGAAGTTCCTGGACCGCATCCGGCCGAAGCGGCGGCGTAGCGGCCGGGTCACCGAGGACGCCGACTTCATCAAGATGATGTTCCGCATGATCCGCGCCCTGGAGGAGCGCACGAAGGCACGTCCCGAGAACCTGCTCCAGGTGGCCGCGGTGGTCCAGCGCATGAACGAGATCATCAACGTCGCGATTGCCGACAACGCCGCCCGCTACGCCGTCAACCCATACTCGGCCGCGTCGATGGGTGAGTGTGCACGCGCGCTGGGAATCTCGGACCCGTCCGCGTCCGGCCGCCGCAAGATCGGCAATCGGATCATCGCGGAACGGGAAGCCGCGCAGGGCGTCACCCGCATCAGCCGCACCGGCCGGGAGTACCAGGTTTCGGCCGACACCGCCCGCGAGGAGGCCATCATCGAACGCGCCGCGGAGGCCGCCGAAGTGGCGTTCGTGGACTTCCTGGCGCGTCGCCGCGCCGCGTGACGATCACCATGAATGATGCGTGGGTCACGGTGGATGAGCTGGCGGCGTCGTCAGGGATCCGTATCCCGACGATCCGCTACCACTGCCGTGACCCCCGCGGTCAGCTCCACACCCACGCACGTAAGCGCGGCGGCCGGTGGGAGATCGCCGCCGACGCCGCGCGCCGGTGGGCTGACAGTTGGCAGCCGTACTCCAGTCTCACGAAATCGGCCCCGGACGCGACCGCACGTCCGGGGCCATGCTCCCCCGCGAAAGGAAGCGCACCATGAACAAGAGTACGTCCCCGATGACCGCGGTGGTCCTCGGCGTCGACAGCGCCGGCCGGGACCGCACCGTGATGTCCAACGGCCGAGCAACCCGCATCCTCGACGGCATCCCCGGTCACGCGCTGACCGGCGCCGGTACGTTCCTGACCGGATGCGCGAACCTGTTCGCCGGTGGCCGCGACGGCACCGTCATCACCCGGCACGTCCCGGCCGCCCCGTGGGGTGCCGCGGACGGCACCCCGACCGAACAGCTCGGCCGGTTCCTGCAGGACGCGCGCGCGGCCGGATGGCACTGCACCAACGCCGCCCTGGACCACGGGTCCGGGTGGGTGACGTTCACCCGTGACGACACCCCGACCATCCACCTGGGAGTGTGCGCGGCGATGCCGGAAGCCTCTCAGCCGTTGTTCGACCCGGCATGGACGGCCGAGCAGATCTGTCGACAGCTCGCGGTCTACGCCGCCGCGGTCGGCGTGCCGTACCGGACCACCCCCGGCATCACCGGGTGCGAAGTGATCCGCCGCTACCACGAGACGAAGGCACCCGGCCGCAACGGCTTCCGGCCGATGCCGACGTGGGTGTGGCCGAACGGCGTGGTGATGCGCGACATCACGACGCCGGGGGAGATCCTGTGGAACCGCAAGCCGACCGTGGCCGAGGCCGCGTGCCGGTGGGTGCACGTGTTCGACGTGTCCAAGCAGTTCCTTGCGGCGATGGCGGCGGCCGAACTGTCGTGGCCGGCCCCGGAGCACACCGGCGCCGAGATCTTCGACCCCGGCCGCGCCGGCATCTGGCAGATTCTCCTGCCGGCCGCCGAACGGCGGGTCGGTGCCAAGACGAAGGCACTCCCTCCGCTGCTGAACCTCGCCAAGATCGCACCGAACGGCATGGTGTGGGTGACCACCCCGGTCGGCGCGCTGCTGACCCGGATGGGTGTGCCGTTCGAGGTGTTCGACTCGTGGACCGCGCCGCGGGTGCGTCACACCAGCAGCGACGGCCGGGAGATCCCCGGGACCGGCCGGTGGCTGCGCGAACCGGCCGAGAAACTGCGTGACGCGCTGGCGATGCACGGCCGGCCGGCCGGTCACAAGGGACTCTGTTTCTGCGCACAGTGCCGGTTGGTCACCACGATGAAGGCGACCGGCAACGGCGCTGTCGGCATGCTCGCCGCCCCTAACTCGGCCCTGCGTCGTCCCGACGTTGCCGCGACCATCCGGGACCTGGCACGGGTGCTGCTGCTGATGAAGCTGTACCGGGCGTACAAGGACCACAAGATCAGCCCCGTCCGGGTGGTCCACGACGCGGTCTACTTCACGTCCGACAGCCCCGACCACCGGGAGATCGGTGCACAGATCGGCGCGGTCAGCAACGGTCAGATCGGCCGGTTCCGGTGGGACCGCACCATCCCCATGGACGTGTTCAAGGCCGAACACCTACAGAACACCCGGCGACCGGGGCGGCCGAGGAACCGGTCGGCGCGGGCCGCCAGCGCCACCGTGGGCGCCGAACAGTGACCGCCCGGGGTGTTGTGGTGGCGCTCATCCTCGCCGCCCTGGCGGCCGCTACGGCGGCCGTGTGCGCCGGGACCGCGGGCATGGGTCCGAGCTGACGAAGAAGGGGGACGGGACGAAGTGTTTAACGCACGGATGTGGCTGATGCATTGGGTGATGACTCACCCCATGCCGCCCGCACAGCGCCGGCCGCGTCGGCGCCCGGTGACCACGCGACCGTCGTACGGCGGCAAGGTGAACGAGTGGAGCGCGCGGTGAACCTCGGCGAAGCGTTCTACGAAGCGCTCGTGGGCGTACCGACGGATGAGAGCCAGTCGTTCGGAGAACTGCTCAATCGTTTGATCGTCGTTTCTGGCGGCGTGGGCAAAGCGGCCGGGCTGCTCGGCGTCAACCCGAAGACGTTCTACCGGTGGCGGCACGGCCGGGCGAAGCCTAAGACAGGAGAGACCACCGTGCGACGCGTCCTGCGTCGCGCGCTGCTGACCCGCGACCGGGAAAGGACGGTGAAACGCAAAGTCAAGACGCTGGTCATCGTGGGACTACAGGTCATCGTGTCCTCGGACCGACGCAACCGGCGCAAGCTCGCGGTCGGCCAGCACATCCCGGCGTCGACCATCGGCCGCATCGTGGACCTGTGGAAGCTCGGCGACGACAACAAGACCGAGGCCGCGTTGTGGCGCGCAATCGACAAGTACTACGCGGAAGGGCTGGAGATCGGCGAGATTGAATCGGCGTACTTCTCATGAGGCCGTGGCTGCTCGTGACCCGGCGACGCGACGGTGCGATGCGCGTACGCCGCTACTGGCTAAAGACGTTTGCCGACCGCGCGTACCGGTCGGCCGGGTCCTCCACCTACATGGGTGAGAACCCCATCATCGAAGTGTGGTTTTTCAACACCCGCGAAAGGAACGACAACCCGTGAACACCCCGATGTACGGAAGCCCCTACGGAGGACCACCGGAGCACCACCACCACCCGCTGTCCGACCGGCCGTGCCACAACAGCCACCACGACGCCGCGACCGCCGACCCGGACAAGCGGAACGTGTTCGCGACGGTCTACGTCGACGCCGTGGGGCTGCTCACGATGACCCCGTGGGTCAACCTGGACGCCGCCCGACAGTGCGCTGAGGAGCGCCGTGGGGCTGTCGTCGCGTTCCCGGTGGTGGCCGACTACACCCGCGGTCCGTCGATGGCGTCCAACGGTTCGTGGCCGGCCGCCAAGCAGACCGACGCGGACGTGGTCCAGGCGGCCGAGCACCACGCCGCCGCGGAGGACCGGCGCCGAGCGATCGCCGCCGCGCAGGAACAGCCGACGTTCGGCGGCTTCTTCGCCGCCCCGGCCGGCTTCACTCCCGGCGACCCACCCGCGGCGCGCGCCAGCGACTACGACGACACGCACCGGCCGGTGCGCTCGTTCATGTACGACCCGGAGGACGGGGCCGGTGTCCCGTTCCGCATCACGGAGGTTCAGCGATGACCCCGCCGATCGACTGGCGTTCCATCGCGGTGCGCGTGTTCCGCGCCGACGGTGCCTGTTTCCTGCTGTCCGACGCCGAACGGGACGCGCTGCTCGCCGCCGACGCCGACACCCCGAAGGGCGGCACGGCGGCCGAGCTGGCGGCGGCCGGCTACGGGTTGCTCCGCGAGTTCAACCGCGGCCCCGGCATGTAGGATCGCCCTGAACGGTCCCGGAGCAAGCCGACGGTACCCGCCGTAGCGGGGAGTCCCCAGAAGGGGCGTGGCAGGGCAGGGCGCGGGATCGTTCGACGGGGGGGGTAAGGGACGGCCCGGGGTGGTGCGCCAGGTGGCGCCCCCCGGGCCGTTTCGTATCCTCCCGGCCATGAGCAAACGAGAGACCCAACGCCGCCAACGCGAACAGCAGCGCCAGCAAACCGAAGCGAAGCGGCGCCTACGCGATGAATCACTCCAGTCCCTACACGACACCGCCTACGCCGCCGGACGCCAAGTAGTCGCACTCCACTACAGACTGATGCTGGAGCAATGGAAGCTGATCGATGACAGCTTCGAATATCTCGAACAGGAAAACGCCGCGCTGTCCAAGGACTACCGCCGTCGGTCGATCCTGTCGCTCATCCTCGCCGCGATGGCCGTGGTGCTCCTGTTGCCGTGGGTCCTCGGATGGCTGCTCGGATAGGCGTGTAGGGTGTCCACCGGTCGGAGAGTCAAAGCGGTAGCAAGGCATGTGATCCCCCGCCAAGGCTGGCTCATGACGGCGTCTAGTAGCGCCTAGGCCTGTCCTGCTCTCCGACCCCCACCACCCTGTCGTACGCTGGAGAACAGCTCGGCCGGTGCTGGCCTCCCGTCCCCCGAAGATGCCCCCGGCACCGGCCGAGCGTGAGTTGTCGGGGTGGCGGCCCCTGGGGGTGTTCCTCCGTGCCCCATTGGAAAACCCGTCGATCCGGGCGACAGTCAACGGAGGTCCGCCGACCGTACGCTTGTTCGATGGAACAGGAATCGACACGGCGCCGGGTCCTCGTGGTCGCCGCGGTCGCGCTGCTCGTGGTCGCGCTGATCGCCGCTGTCGTGGTGCTGGCGCTGGCAGGCAAGAGCGCGGCCGATATCGCCGCGCTGCTCGGCGTCGTCGTGATCGTCCTCGGTGGCATCGCACCGGTGCTCGACAACATCCTGAAGTTGCGCGCCGAGACCCACCAGCAGACCGCGGTGCTGGCCGAGATCCACGAGAACACCAACGGCAAGCTGGACCGGCGCATACGTGAAGCGGTAAGGCAAGCACCGGAGATCAGCCGAATGGGTGAACTACTCTCCGCGATGGAAGCCGACCGGAGCTCAAACCGGCGACTACTCGCCGCAACCGAGGCGGAGGAGTGTCGACGCCGGTCCAACGTGGACAGTCCACTGGGGACAGACAGCGGAAACCCTTATCCCGCAAGGGATACAGCCGTCGACGGCACCGAACATCCGTTCGAGGACTGAG
>JACCDR011008367.1_pt1 | contig 10327 bp, 23 predicted proteins | sample 7446431 | NCBI WGS metagenome assembly JACCDR01 (sample SAMN15323443, study PRJNA562643) | freshwater metagenome | isolation source: river surface water | place: USA:Blue River Watershed | collected 2017-08-17 | reverse complement strand
TACCATCCCTCAAATTCTCCCCTCAGGATTCGATCGGATATCCGGCATCGTCCAATGCAATGCCCTTTTGTAGCGCCGCCAGCCGAAGCCATTCGTCCCGCGCTGCGCCCCACTTCTTCCGAAGCCGCGAGGTGTTCGCTTCCGATTCCTCTCGGTCTCGCGCAATCTGATCCATGGCCTCGCGGGCTGCTTGGACCATTTCCTCTGTCACTGTCGTCACTGTCGGCTCCTTAGTCGGACAGGCCGCATGCGCGGCGCTCTTCTTGAACTTCCTTCTTCTGCGGTCGTGTGGAACCGCGTTCAATCTTGTCGTGCCAGATCGGCGCGAACTTCGCCATGCTGATGCCGGCGGCGCGCATGAACTCACGCTGCTCTTTCAGCTTCGGCCGGCCGGGAGCCTCGAGAATGTAGCCCCAGTTTACGGACTTTCTTACGCGATCAAGCATTTTTGCGTTTTCCGCCGCTATCTTTCACCGGCACATAAATCGTGATCGGCTCGTATCCCAAGGGAACCGATATCGACTTGCCGATGTCGCGGCGCCCGCGCAGGCAATCGTTGATATACTGCGCAGAAACCCCGAATTTTTTAGCGCAAGCAGACTGGCCACCCGCCGCCTCAACGCTTTGCCGAAGCAGCTCTTTCATTTCTTCCGCTGACAAGCTTATTGACATTACTGCAATCCTAAAACCGCCCCCCTTGGCCCGCCGCTTCGGTGAAGCGTTATCCTCTCCATATCCAGAGGTCCGTATCGTTCATGCGACCGCGGCTTTTGCGGAGATCGAGAAGCGGTTGAATGGCGGTAAGAGGTAGGCATCATTGAGCAGGCTGCGCCTCTAACTCCGCTATGCGAGCGCGCAGGTTTCGGTTGGCGTTGAAGACCTGCAAATATCGCTCGTTCTGCCGATGCGTCGCCAGCCTCATCCTCTCGATTCTCTCATAGGCCTCTCGAAGCTCTTCTCGCAGCTTGTCGAGTTCTGAGCCTGCAATGTTGCAGGTGCAATGCTCCGGGTCATTCGCGCCGCCGTAGCACTCCGGGATCATCACCGGGTTGCCGTCGCCGTCTTTTGTCCAGTGGCAGGGCATCTGGACAAACTATGGCTTGGGCTGAAGCAGTTTCAGCACTTCATCCATGAGCGGCACGTGGGTGAACCACTCACCGCGGATTCGGTGCTCGGCAAATGCGTAGTGCAACATCTGCTCATCGCATGGAATGCCAGTAAACGTCCCCATCAACTCCAGTGGTTCTGGACTCGCCTGCTGAAGGTCGGCCATGCGCCCGACACCGGCGTCACTCCGGCCGATCTTCACATATTCACCACGGCGAATGAAATAGATGTAGATGACGTGCCGGTAGTAGTCCCGGTAGGGATGCGTCCACATATCATCGACGATGACCTGCGCTGCCGACCGGGGCTTCACCCGCCGCCGATTCATACTCAGCCGCGCTTTCTTTCTTTGCTCGCGCACCAAGTCGATTGCCCTGTGGATCTCGCGTACCTGTGTGCGTTCTCCGGGAGCTGGCGCCGGAGCCGGCGAATAATACGAAACGCTCATAGAATCCGACCTTCGTTCCTGATGACTCTTTTGATGGGATTTTGTGGAATGTTCTCGCAACGTTTATGGGCATATGCGCGAGAATTTCCGGCCGAAATCCCTTGTTTCATAAGGAAAATGGCATCAGTCCCTATGTTTTGGGACCAGAGGGTCGTGTGTTCGAATCACACCGCCCCGACCAATTTTCTCCTTACGATTCAACGAATCTATTAGCGCCGCTCAATCTGGTCAACGCGATTGATGGTAGATTCGATAGGTAGATTTGTTCCGCCGCTTGTAATGCCGATGTCAGGCAGCTTGTCGAGCATCTCGACGATCTCCCGATCGACAACCCGCGTGTAGCGTCGCGTCGTCTCAACGTCGCCATGTCCGAGCGCCTCGGCGATCAGCGTGTTGTCCGCCTTGGTGTACTGACGTGCCCAGGTCGCTGTCATTGCTCGGATGTCATGCCAGTGCACGTCCTCCCGGCCAATCACCTTTCTCGCCGCTTCCCAATGCCGACGCCGGTTGGTCAGGTCGAAGACGCGAACCCTCTCGATCGGGACCGCCGCGCCGACTTCAATCAGTGGCGGCGGTCCAACCTCGGCAAGTACCCGGATCGCTTTTTGCGAGAGCCAGAGCGGGCGGGTCACGGGCTCGGTGCCTTGCGCCTTGGTGATGACCTGGGTGACGCCGCGGCTGAAATCGATCCAGTCCCACCTCAGCGTCTTCATTTCATTCAGCCGGCATCCGGTGTAGAGCGTGAATGCAAAGGCGAGGGCTATGTGCCTCGGCAGGATCTCCATTAGCCGCCGCGCCTCCTCCGGCGACAGATACACCTCGCGCGCCTTCGGCTCCTTCTGCCGGAACTCCTTCCAGTCGATTACCCGCACGGGCTCTTCCCACCGCTTCGCCGCATAGTTCATTGTCGCGCGCAGCCGCTCCAGGCAGCGGTTGATCACCACCGCGCCATTGCCGGCCAGCTTCGCGTCGTGAACGAACCCGTTTATGTCCTTGTTGCCGATCTCGGCGATCTCGCGCGCGCCGCCCATGAACTTGAGCACCATCTCGATCTGCCACTTGATGTCCTTCCCGGAGCGCAGTTCCTCGCCGCGCTCGACGATCCATTTGGCGAACATCGTCTCCAGCGTCGTGACTTCCTTGCCGCGCTTTGGCAGTTCCTTAGCTTCGATCTGAGCAGCTATGCTGCGGGCAGCCGCTTTTGCCCGCCGCTCTTCAGTCTCGCCAGTGCTTCGGAGATATCGGGCACCGCCGGTGAACCGGATCTCCGCGGAGAATTCTTTGGCGGTTTGCGTCCTTCCGGTTTTGTCTTTCCATTTCCGCCGGAAGACATAGATGCTTGGCATTTAATCCACTCCTTGATGTCGCCCCACCGGTAACGCCTGCCCTTGTGCTTGCCAATGTGGGGGATTTGGAGCGTGACGAGGTGGCTGACGGAGTAGTTAAGGCGCTTGGCTGCCTGGGCGGTCGTCAGCATTTCATCTTCATGATACTCACTCACGACGCGCTCCTTTCCTCGGTCTTCGACTTGGGCTCGAACATCCAGCAGTTCGGCTGCCCATTCCGCTGGAAGTCAGCAAAGCGCTGGTTGGCCACGGGCGGCTCGGCCGTGAAGCGCCGACACCGCATGCGGCTCGGGCAGCCTCGGTCCCGGCAGAGGCTGAAATCACGCATGGCTTGCCTCGCGTCCTGCTTTGGTGATGCGGATATGCCAGCCTGTGTAAGGCCAACCGATCTTGCCCGGCTCGTTCACGATCTCGACCAGACCGAGCTGCCGCATGCGGTCCGCTATTCCGTAGCTCGGGCGCACAGAGGTTAGCTCTCCGTTCGGCGCCGAGGCCGCCTGCTTGAGCCAGTTTTTCATGGCGAGTGTCGGGTTCGGCTCCTTCATGCTGCGACCTCCCCGAAGAGCGTAAATTCAGGCTCGCGCCGCTCGACGAACTCCTCAGCGTAATTCGCAGCGACAAGCGCGCGGGCGAGGGGCGGGCAAACAGAATTTCCGCACATGCGGATCGAGGCCGTTTTCGTCAGCCGGATCTCGGCGCCGTCCGCGTCGACTCCGCGGTCGACGATATAGTCGTCCGGGAATCCCTGGGCGCGGAACAGCTCGCGCACGCTGAGCATGCGCATTCCGATGTCGACGATCTCATAAGGCTCGCCCTCGACCATGACGAGGCTCATGCGCGCCTTCGTGGTCGCGGTGTGCATTGGATCTTCGCACGACTGATCCTGGCCGCCATCGCCATAGTATTTCGTCAGGAAGGCGCGGACCTCGGCCTGGTGCCAACCGCCGGCGGTAATGGTGCGGGCCGGCTCGTCGGCGCCGGACATTCGGCGATCGCTGCCCTTCATGTGAAGTAAGCCAGCCGACACGACCGCCTGTTGCGCTCCTGTGCTGGTCACGGTCGACAGCGGGTCGCGAGCATCTCGGCCGACCACGCCAAGATTATGCTGGGCGAGGAAGGCGGCGACGAGCGCCGTCTTGCCGCCGCCCCCTGGTGTCACCGTGCCGACTGGTGCATCCGCTTCGGAACCGACGGAGTTGCCGAACTGGCGCTGCAGATGGGCGACCGCCATGCCAATCGGCGTCGAACCGCCAGGCCGTTTCACGAAGCTGTTCGCGGTGACGGTGTGGACAGGCTCATCCATTCCAGAGCCAACGCTGTTCGTCCGGAACTTCGTCAGGTGGGCCGCTACGAGGATCTGGTCGGCCTTCGCGGTCGCGGTGTTCATCGGCACCGTCACCGGTTTGGGCGGTGATTGCGCGGCGCGTCCGCCGCATCCGGCGAGCACTGGTGCGACGAGGCTACCGCCGTTCGCCGTCGGCACAATCGTGGCTGACGGCGCATCGATGGGATAGGTGCGCGGTTCTTGCCCCGGGCGCTCGCCATAGCGAGGCACCATGAAAGGGGTTACGAGGGCGTGTTCGCCGCGTTGCGCCGTGGTGATGGTGCGGAGCGGCTCGTCCGAGCTGTAGACGCGGGCGTCGCCTTGGTGCGTAACCGGCACCAGGAACGGCGACGCCGTATCCAGCACATAGCGCTTCACGCCCTTGGCAATGCGCGCCATAGTGGCATCGGCCAGCGGCCGATTCACGCCGACGGCGCGGCCTTCTTCGCGGGTAAGGAAGATGGAGTGGCACGGCAGCGACCAGTCGATGATTTCGGCCGCCGTTCGCCATGGTAGCTTCCGGCCGGCGACAACGTCGGGGTCGACCGGCGCGCCGTGCGTCGGCTTCGGCCAGACGATCTTCCGCCCGTCGCGGCGGGCAATCAGGAACAGTCGCTTGCGGATGGTCGGCGCGCCGTAATCGCAGGCGCGCAGCTCGCGCCACTCGATCCGATAGCCGAGCCGCCGTAGCTCGCCGACCCAGCGCTCGAACGTGGCGCCGCGTCGATCGGGGCAAGGCATCCACTTCCCGTCTCGCTCGACCAGCGGCCCCCAGTCGCGGAACTCCTCGACGTTTTCAAGCATGATCACGCGCGGCCTCACGCGCCGGGCCCATAACACGACGACCCAGGCAAGATCGCGGATCTCACGCTTGACCGGCTTCCCGCCCTTCGCCTTACTGAAGTGCTTGCAATCCGGCGAGAACCAGGCCAGCCCAACCGGCCGGTTGCCGATCACATCGAGCGGATCAACCTGCCAGATGTTCTTGGACAGGTGCTCGGTGCCGGGATGGTTCGCCCGGTGCATGGCGATGGCTTCGCGATCATGGTTGATCGCATAGTCCGGGTCGCGGCCGATGGCCTGAGCGATGCCGGTGCTCGCTCCGCCGCCGCCGGCAAAGCTGTCGATGACGAGTTCGCGGAGAGAGGTGTTCATCTGTACTTGTCCAGCCCCTTGGCATAATCCAGCATCGTCTTTCGTCTTTCCCGACGGCGGTCCTCGGCCTCGGCCTTTTTCCGGCGCCGCTCTTCGGCTGCCTTCTTCTTCTCGTCGCTCATCCTCACCGCCTCCTGAAGTTCAGGAAGCCGCGCCCAAATATCGCCTCGCAGATCGCGACAATGCAGGTGAAGATGACGGCGCCGATGAAGAAGGCCATGAGCCCGATCATGGGCCACATCGTAACCATAGCGAACCACGGCATGGTGGCTGCCTCGATGCCGATCAGCCATGCCCAGAACGATCCCATCAGCAGGTAACAGCCGACGAAAAATCCCACGATGATCACGGCTATGATGTCTTCAGCGTCCATTGCTTCGTTCCTTTCGTTCAAGTGCTGCCCGCCGCTCTTCCTTCGTCGCAAACCCTCGTGACTGTATCGGACGTCCAGCCGCCCTCATCTCCGCGTAGGTGACGCGAACGATGTCTCCGTCCCTGTCACCGATCTCGGGTTCGATGCCGGCGCATGCATCGCGGTGAGCCTGCTCTTTGACTTCCAGCCGCTTACCCTTGGCGATCTCGGAGTTGTCGCGCTTGGACTTCTCCCGGTGGTCGGCACGGATAAGGGGCTGGAGGTTCTGCGGGGCGTTGCTGCCGCCCTGAGCCCAGCGCCGCAGATGGTCAAAATCACAAGCCGCGACGATCTCCTTCGCCGACGCATTGCGCAGGTCACCCTTGACGAGCCAGTCGTCTCCGATGCCCCTGCGGATATGGAGCAAGGCGGAGGCCAGCTTCTCTTGCATCGTGGGCTTCTTGCGCGGGCGCGTCATAGGCTAGCAACCCACGCATTGACAACCACGAGCGTCGCCAGTTTTCGGGTCTTTGATCCCTTATGTATTGCCTTCCCGTTTCTCACGGCTTCCCATGAGATTGGCCGGCTCCATTCTTTCTGCACAGAGCCTATTTTCGTATCTGATGCGTTCGGGCGGCATACGTAAACGTCATAGCCTGCTGGTGTGCCACGAAGTCTTGTTTTGAATTCCGGCAGCGTGCTCATCCTGTCTTTTCCTCTTGCTCTGGAGAGGGGCGATCCTCAAACCGATCATCAAAGAGGCCGTTCGCAACGTCTTGCCAGTAGAGCGCGCAGCTTGTGCAATAGGGCTCATGACCCTCAACCGCCGGTGCGCTACACGTTTTGCAGACAATGCCGTCAGCCTCTTCCTTCTCCGCGGCAGCGTCGCTCAATCTCACCTTCGGCATCTTCCCTCTCCTTAAGCGGCTTCAGCCGACAGGCAGCCCAGTTACTGCGTTGAGCTTCTGCATTTCCTTGTCGGCTTGCTGTGGCGTCATGCCCCCGACCATCCATCCTGGAGGACGGGGGATTTCTTGATGCGTCGGACGCCATAGGTGCAGACAGTTCGGGTGGTCATTGATATGGTCCGAAGACGGAACGTGGAATTGCAGCACCGTCTCGTCCTCCTTGAAGAACAGGTCTTTGATGAATGACATCTCGGCCCAGTTTGGGCAGCGGTTCCGCCGCGATACCGAGACGTGTTCCCAGCCATAGTCCGAGGATGCCATGATCAGCAGTTCGGCCTTGTCGATAGGGGATGCGACAGTGAAAGCGCCGCAGGTTTCATCGCCTGCATAGCCTCGGAAATGAGGCGGCAAACGTCGGCCGGTGATCCGCTCTGCCTTGACGAAATTGAGGTTCCTCATGCTGCTTGCTCCGCGTTCTTTTGGAGCGCCTTCGCATCCGTCCCGACATCCTTGTGGAATTCCACATTGTGCCGTGCACCGAATTCGGCGATAAGCTCCATCAAGTCGGACATCTCCATCTTGGTGAGGTCGGACGATGATCTCCCAAGGTTGACGAAGCCGTTCCCCGCGATGTTCGGTACAAGGCGCATCTCCTGCTTGAGGGCGTCCATGAACACCAGCTTCCAGTCCTGAGGAGCCAGCTTCACGCCGTGCCATGAGAGCTGTTGCGCAACGTCGGTGAGCATCGCCCACATGCGATCGTTTTGGGGCGTTGTCCGCTTGCTGTGCTTGAACTCGACACGGCATCCGAACGGCGCCGACTTGATCCAAGCCATGGCCTTGTCGCGGTCGCGCTGACTTTGCAGGATGATCAGGGCGCGGCTCATTGTTTCACCTTCTCCAGCTTCTCACGCTCGAACTGGATCTTCTCCAACTCAACCACGCGCCAGTTGCACGAGGTTACCCCTGCCGCGATGCAGGCAAAGATCACCACAAGAATGATCGTGTTGGCGGTGTTGTTGTTCATTTATGGCTCCTTCGACGTGGCGCCAGTTCCGAGCAGCATCTTCTCGAATGCCTTCATGATCTCAGCTCTAGTGTCTGGGCTCTCTTCGCAAATCGGAGGGACAATGACCTTCTTGTAGTAGGCCATGTGCGCCAGCAAAGCGTCGTACTCGTCCGTCGATACCGGACCCGTGAAAGACACTTCGCATCTCGTTTTAGGGCCTACCGGAAACGCAAGCCTCCCGTAGACGGGGTGGCTTCTGACATCGAGAATTTTCATGAGCGTATCGATGCAATCCTTGACGTCATCGGCTAGAAGATATGACTTCCCGTCAATCGACTTTACTTGGGTCACGACATCACCTTAGCGAATTCGACTTGGTCGCTTGCTGGATCCTCGACCTTCGGAGGCTCCCTCCACTCCAGATACTGGCGAGCGGTGCATAATACGCAGCCACATTTTTCATCTGGATCTGAGTAGTACCCTCTGACATCGTGAAAATTCACAGTGTCTCTGTCTTGGAGCGACTGCAATGTTTCCACCAGCCTGCGGATGAGGTCGATCTCGCTCATTTCCCCTTCCCCTTAGCCTTGGTCGTTGGATCCCGGGTGTCTTCGAACCTTGCCTCCGGGACGGCCAGATGGCCGCAGAAGACGCACTTCTTCAGCTTGCCGTTGGCTGCGATTTCGTAGACGTGGTCGCCTGGCTGACAGGTGTTGGTCATCAGGCAGCCTCCCCTCGGGAGCGGTCGCCGCTCGCGGTGGCCGCCATTTCGTCAACCCATCCGCAGAACGCCGACAGGATCGGCTGGACATTGGTGTCATCGGCCCACCCAGCGAAGCCGACGAAACCACCTTTCTCAAAGGTGACGGCCTGGCGGTCGTTGAAGTAGTAGGCTTGACACCGAATGTCGGCTGGCCCCCACTTGCCGTTCAGCGTTGCGGCGCGGCCGGCGCGATAGGTGCCCTTGAAGCATGCGGACTCCCGCATGGAGGTGTCGATCATCTTCCGCAGCTTCGCCAATGTGGCTTTGTTCAGGACTTCGTAGGTAAGGCCAGATGCTGCCCAGTGTGCTCGCGCTTCGTCTCGCGTCATGCTGCTTCTCCTCGGGAGCGCTCGCCGCCGAGGCTGCGGACGCGCTCGACGATGCCCGCAAGTTCGTCGTTGAACTGATCGACGGCGTCGGCGAGCTGGATGATGTAGCCCGGCTCGCGGCGGACTTCCTTGATCAGCACTGGCATAGAGGGCCAGAACACGATCAGATGGCAGACCTCACGCTCGGATACCCATAATTGCCCCTGAATTTGTGCCCTATGTTCCGGGGGCACTTCGTCCTTGAGCAGTGTTTCGATAAGCAGGTCGCCGCGCTGCGTCTTGATTTCGAGCAGTGCGTGGTCGTCAATCAGCGAATCCGGCGAGCATCCTTTCGACCCATTGCGGATGAAACCGATCTGGCGCGGCTCAACGTCCATAAGGAACGAAAAGTAGTCTCGGGCTTCAGCTTCCATCGCATTGCCGCGCGCCATCGCTTGGCTCTTGAAATCCTCCAGCGGTTCGCCGGTGATGATCTCAGCCGCTAAACGATTAAGGTAAGCGCGGCGCGTCTTGCCCTCACCCTTCGCGAGTATCAGCTTGAAATTGCTGGCCGTGGGGATGCCTGCCCTGCAGGCCCTCCATGCGTCGCTGCCTTGCTCGATGTCGTCGAAGATCTCGATCATGCCGCCCTCCCTCGTTTCGGATTGCGACTGGACCATTGCTGCCAGAGTATCTTTCTGCAGGTCAGGCATTTTCGACCGCCGGCGTCTACGACGACATTGTCGTCGGACAATGGATGCCCTCTTTTGCAATGCGTCTTTTGTTTCCGAGGCCGCCGGTTCTTGTTTTGCTCTAGGCGAGTAGCCCAGCGACAGTTTCCAGGATCGTAATTGCCATCGACATCGTTCCTCTCCAGTGTGTGATCTTTGGTCGGTCTCGGGCCAAGATCAGCCAGGAAATTCTCGAAGCTATTTTTCCAGCGATCGCATACGTCGATCCCTCGACCACCATAGTAATCGTACGCAAAGTGTTTGGGGTTGCTGCAGCGCGCCTTCATCCCAAGCCAGCTTTGGTATTCTGGTTTGTCGGACCCGCCATGACTTTGTCGGCCAGTTCTATGATTGCCGCACGATTTGGTTCTCCCGGCCCTACGATCTCCTGTCGCAACGATTGCCGTCTTGCCGCACTCGCAAAGGCATTCCCACATCCGCTTTTCATGGCGGACCTCTGCGAGCTTCAGAACGGTCAGTCGGCTGAAAACCTGACCGGTAAGGTCGGGGCCGGTAGCTCTCATTGCGTGCCCCTCTTCGATTCAAGGGCTTTCTTTGCTGCTTCAAAACGCTTCGCAGGGATCTCTGCAAAACTATTGACCTTGAAGAATTTGCAAAAGCGCGCCTTCTCCGCGCCCACATCATCGGCGAGCGCCAGAAGCTCATCCTGCTGTTCCTGCGAGACCAGCGCTGCGCCCGCGCCATTGCCATCATCGTCCGCGTTGCCCTCGTTCGTGGCGATGCCGGTTACCGCCTCGAAGGTGGCGACACGTAGATAGGTGATGGCGGACTTGATCTGCTGGATGGGGTTCTTCTGGCCGGACGTGTCAGGAGATGCGCTCATCGACACCCGCTCAGAATGCCCAAGGCGATGCG
>JACCDR010316615.1_pt1 | contig 10327 bp, 12 predicted proteins | sample 7446431 | NCBI WGS metagenome assembly JACCDR01 (sample SAMN15323443, study PRJNA562643) | freshwater metagenome | isolation source: river surface water | place: USA:Blue River Watershed | collected 2017-08-17 | reverse complement strand
GCCACCGGCCCAGCCGGCGCCACCGGCGCCCAGGGACTCCCCGGCACCGCCGCCTCGGTCGGCGCTACCGGCCCAACCGGTCCCACCGGCCCGACAGGCGCCACCGGTCCCGGCGTGCACTACTACGCCCAGCCGGACCAGCCCGCCGGGCTGCTCGACGGCGACTTCTGGTTCGACACCGACGCGGACCAGAACATCTTCCCGCCAGGCGCTACCGGCGCTACCGGCGCCACTGGCGCAACGGGTGTCACCGGTCCGACAGGCGTGACCGGCGCCACCGGCCCCAGCGGTGGCCCCACCGGCGCCACCGGCCCGACAGGAGCGACCGGCCCGACCGGCCCGACCGGCCCGACCGGTGTGGCCGGCACCAACGGCTCGAACGGCGCCCAGGGCGCACAGGGTGTCACCGGACCCACGGGCGCCACCGGCCCGAGCGGGCCCGGCATGAGGTACCGCACCAAGGGCACCGGTCAGTCGCTGAGCTCCAGCACCACGCTGACCAACGACACCGTCCTGGCCGCGATCCCCTTGACCGGCGGCAAGACTTGGCGCGTCGATGCCTACATCACCGTCTCGGGCAACGACACAGCTGCCGACGTCAAGGTCGCCTGGACCTTTTCCGGAGCCACCACCACCGCATACCGCAGCTGCTTCGGCCCCGGCGTCGCCACCACCGACGCAACCGGCGGAGTGTTCCGCGGCACCGCCCAGACCTTGGGCAACGGCACCCAGTACGGCGTCGAGGCGACCAACAGCACCGCCATCCACGAGTCGCTGCACCTGGACGTCAGTACCGGTGGCAACCTCACCCTCCAGTTCGCCCAGAACACCAGCAGTGCCAACAGCACCACGATGGCTTCCTCGGCCCGGATCTACCTCACGGAACTGACCTCGGTGTAACCCGTCGGCGGTTCTGATGTTCACCACGAGCCGCCGAAACACCCTCCGTGGGTGTCCTCAAGGTGCGCGTCAACGGGCAATGGGTGCCCGTTGCCGAGTCCGGAATCGGACCCACCGGAGCCACCGGCCCCACAGGCGCTACCGGACCCGCCGGGACACCCGGCGCCACCGGCCCGGCAGGCGCCACCGGGACGCCAGGAGCAGCAGGAGCCACCGGCCCCGCTGGCGCGGCAGGTCCAGCGGGTGCCACCGGCCCAACCGGTGAAACCGGCGCCACGGGACCAGCTGGCACCGCCGGCGCCGCCGGTGCAGCCGGACCTAGCGGCGCCACAGGCCCGACCGGAGCGACAGGCCCCGCAGGTACCGCAGGTGCAGCAGGAGCCGCGGGGGCGACTGGTCCTACCGGACCCACTGGCCCTGCCGGTGCCACGGGTCCCGCAGGCATCGGCACCACCGGCGCGACCGGACCAACAGGTGCGACCGGCCCCGTCGGCGCGACCGGTCCGACCGGAGTCAGCGGCCCCACCGGACCATTCGGTGTCGGCTTCGCCTACAACTTGACCTTCGGAGCGGCCACGCTCGCAGCAACATCCGGCGTGGCCGTCCTGAGCCCGGACCAGACCTCACCCGCCACGCTCTCGCTCAACACCACCAACGCGAGCGGCCAGAACATCGCCCCCTGGCTGGAATCCATCACCGCCGGGTCCGTGCTGTGGGTCCGCTCGGCGCTTAACACCAACAGGTTCCGCACCCTCCAGGTCAGCGCACTCACCAGCTTCGCCGGCTACGAGCGTTACAACGTCAGCCAGCTGGCCACCAACGGCGGCGCCTTCACCGACGGCGAGAGCGTCAACGTCGCGGTCCAGATGATCGGACCGACCGGCGCAACGGGGCCCACCGGGTCGACCGGCGCGACCGGTCCGGCCGGTGTCACCGGCGCAACCGGACCTACCGGAGTCGGAACCACAGGCGCCACCGGAGTGGCCGGACCGACCGGAGTCACCGGGGTCACCGGACCGGCCGGTGCATCAGGTGCCACGGGCACTGCGGGTGCGGTCGGCGCCACCGGCCCGGCAGGCCCGACCGGCCCCACCGGTCCGGTCGGAGCTACCGGCCCCGGAGGAGCGGGCAGTGTCGGCGCCACCGGCGTGACCGGCCCGACAGGCCCAACCGGGGCAACAGGACCCGTCGGCGCCACCGGACCCGCCGGTACCGGCGGCGGCGGCACGCCCGGCTACTACCGCTACTTCCTGACGATGGGGGCATAGCCCGTGGCTTCGGCCCTACGGCGGTACTCCGCCACGCTTTCGACCACTACGGCCACCACGCTGGTCACGGTCCCGGCCGCCAAGGCGTTGGTGGCGAAGGTTGTGGTGGCCAGCAGCGGCACCTCAGCCATCACCCTCACCGCGGGTGGCAGCGTCATTCTGACCGGCCTGACGCTCTCGCCAGGGCAGGTCTACTCGGAGACCGGTGTCGTCGTGGTCGCCGGTGAAACCATCACCGCCACCGCCGGAACCGCCAACGTCTTGAGCGTCAGCGTCTTCGGTGAGGAGGTAGATAACTAGTGGGTAACCTCGTCGGGCCCGGCACTCGCGGATATCAGCGACGCAGCAACGCCTTCGAGCCGACTTACTGGACTCAGCCGGTCAGCCTCACCGTGTCCAACCTCAGCGACTACTCCTGGGGTGCGCAGACAGTGATCTGGACCAGCACCAGCGAAGACCTCGTCCTGTTGGGCATTCAGGAGACGCAACCCACCACGCAGGCCTTCCTGTCCTACCAGGTGTGGACGGGCACCAAGATCCTGCTCGGGTCGGTGGTCAAGGCTATCTACGACAGCACAGGCAACATGTACGTCCTGAACGCCAGCACCACCAACGCGATCTGCGGCATCCTCAAACTGGCACCCGACCGGACCATGACACTGTTGGCGGGTCAGGGATCCAACGCCTCGGTCATCGACGGCACCGGCTCTGGCGCCCGGTTCAACGCACCGAACAGCATGACGATGGGCCTCGATGGCAGCATCTATCTCACCGATGGAGCGTTCATCCGCAAGGTCACCACGGCCGGGGTCGTGACGTCCATCGCCGGGAGCGGCACGGGCAACACCAACGGCACCGGCACCGGGGCGGCGTTCAACGGCCCATTCGGAATCACCACCCACCCCAGCACTGGTGACCTCTACGTCGCCGACACCGGCAACGGCAACGTCCGCAAGGTCACCACCGGCGGGGTGGTCACCACGTTCGCCACGACCGGAGGCTCGCCCGGTGACCTGGTGTGGGACTCCACCGGCACCTACCTGTATGTGACGGACTATTTCAACCACGTCGTCTACCGGATCACCGCCGCAGGAACCGTGACGACCTGGGCGGGGCAAACCGGAACGGCCGGCAGCTCCAACGGGACCGGTACTGGCGCGCAGTTCTACTCCCCGTACGGGATCGCGATCGACTCGACCAACACGTTCCTGTACGTCAAAGACCGCGGCACCGGCAGCGGATCCCACGCACTGCGACGGATCGCGACCTCCAACGCCGCGGTGACCCAGTTCGCCGGCAACGTCGGCCTCCTCGGCAACGCCGAAGGCCAAGGCGTCGTCGGGGCGAGCTTCGCCAACGCCAGCGCCACCTTCGGTGGCCTGGGATGGGACATCAACGGCAACCTCGTCTACGCCGACACCGGCGGCTACCGGGTCAAGCGCATCTCCATGGACCAGCGCATCATCACCATCCTCGGCATGGACACCGGCAACGGTGGCGCCACCACATTCCCCATCACCCCCGAATACAGGATCGCCCAAACCAGCCGCACCTGGTCGACATCGGTCGGCTATGGCCTCTGGAATCCGTTCCCGGCCCCGGTCCGTGTCCCCGCCGGAAGCCGGATCGCCCTGACCGGGAACAACAACACCACCACGTCCGGATCGGCGACCGTCAGCCTGGTCTACGCCCCGGCCTCGATGTACGTGTAGGCGGGCGGACATATGGCACAGGGAGTCCTCTACACCAAGGTCAACGGCGTCGTCATACCCGTGATGCCAGGCGTCGCCGGTCCAAGCGGACCCGCCGGCGCAGCCGGACCTGCGGGATCTACGGGCGCAGCCGGACCAACAGGTGCCACTGGCCCCGCCGGCCCCACCGGCCCGACCGGTCCGACAGGCGTGGCGGGACCGACCGGAGTCACCGGGGCCACCGGCCCCAGCGGTGGTGGCAGCCAAGCCCTGATGATCGTGGCCAACCGCGTCGTGGGTACCACTCCCACCGACGACACCGCGCTGGCACTGACCGCGACAGGATCGGTCCTGGAGTTCCAGCTGTGGACCGCCACCAACAGCAACGTGGCGATGAACCTGGCCTTCATCTCTAACCGCGCCTTCACCTCGGCCTTCATCGCCGTCACCAATGGCGGCTCCAGCACCGTCCCCTACGACAGCGGCACCACCAGCATGTCCACCGCCACCACGTTCCTTCAGCAGGGTTCCTGGTTCCTGTGCCGGATGTTCTTCGCGACCTCCGCCAGCACAACCATCACCCCGCGCTACTACATGTCCAGCGGCTCCACGACCGTCTCAGCCAGGTCCGCTCTGCTGGGTGTCAACGTCGCCTGAGCACGGGATTCAGTAACCCGCCCCCTTCTAGCCGAGGGCACTGCGTGACCCGCATCCACATCGTCTCCCTGCCGCACACACTGCTCAAGCGCTCCTTCGATTGGTGTGCCTACACGGCCAAGGTGCGCCGGTTCACGGACATGCTGGCGATGTCGACCCACCAGGCCCTGGTCTACGGTCCTGACCGCACCGACACCATCGCCGCCGCGGACTACGTGTCGATCGTGGACGGCGCTGACCGCTTGCAGTGGTTCGGGTCCGAGGAGTGGGACGCCAACAAGGTCTTCGACCGCTGGCAGGAGGACGACGAGTGCTGGGTCACCACCAACCTGCGCGCCGCCAGCGCCATCCGCGCCCGCTGGCGCCCCGGTGACCTGCTCGGCCTGATCGGCGGGCGCTGCCAGGCCGCCATCGTGGACCAGTTGGCCGACCTGAACCCGACCGTCGTGGAGTGGGGGATCGGCTACTCCGGTGTCCTGGACTACAGCCACAAGGTGTTCGGGTCCTACGCCTGGATGCACCACGTCGCCGGCCTGACCCGCAAGGACGACATCAGGTTCTTCGACACCGTCATCCCCAACTGCTTCGACCCCGAGGACTTCAGGCCCAGCTACACCAGCGGGGATTTCTTGCTCTACATGGGACGGCCGAACCCGCGCAAAGGTCTGCCGATCATCGCCGACATCGCCAAGCGCACCGACCTGCCGGTCTACATCGCCGGGCAACCCGGAGCTCCGATCCCGAACACCGAGTACGTCGGCCTGGTCACCGGTGGGGAGAAGGCCGCACTGCTCGCCGGAGCTCGCGCAGTCCTGGTCCCCACCACCTACCTAGAGCCGTTCGGCGGCGTCGCGGTCGAAGCCATGATGTCCGGCACGCCGGTCATCACCACCGACTGGGGCGCCTTCACCGAGACCGTCCAGAACGGGGCGACCGGGTTCCGCTGCCGGCTGCTGCGCGAGTTCCTCGACGCCGTCGACCAGGCCGCTGACCTGGACCGCCGAGCCATCCACGAATACGCCACCGAGCGGTACAGCATCCACGTCGGAGCCGAGCTCTACGGCGACTACCTGGAGCACGTGTCGTACCTGCACGAGGCCGGTTGGTACACCGACTGCGACTAGTCTTCACTGCCCTCAGCGCCGACACCTTCAGCAGCCACCACAGCTGACTGACCGAAGGTGAGACCCCGGTGCCCCGCTACCTCGCCGCCATTGACCTGGCGAAGAACGAGCTCCGCAACGCCCGGGTCCAGAACCTCGGCACCGCCCCCTCGACGCCGGCCGCGGGACAGATCTACTTCGACACCTCGACCGGCAACCTCTACTTCTACGACGGCGGCAGCTGGCGGGCCACGTTCCAGGAGACAGGTTCACCGACCGGGCCGGCCGGTGGTGACCTGTCCGGCAGCTACCCCAGCCCGTACGTCCGCTCGGGCGTACTGACCGACCAGCACATCGCCGCCGGTGCCGCGATCCAGCTGGCGAAACTCGAGCTCAACCCGGTCGCGCGAGCCAACCACACCGGCACCCAGACCGCGTCCACGATCTCCGACTTCGACACGCAGGTCCGCTCCAGCCGTCTGGACCAGTTCACCGCGCCCACCAGCGCAGTCAGCGTCAACGGCCAGAAGATCACCGCCCTGGGCAACCCCACCGCCGACACCGATGCCGCGAACAAGGCCTACGTCGACGCCGCCAGCCAGGGCCTGGACTTCAAGAACTCCGTCGCCCTGGCCACCACCGCGAACATCAACCTGGCGGCCGGACCGAGCACCCTGGACGGGCGCACGGTCACCAACGGCATGCGGATCCTGGTCAAGGACCAGACCAACCAGGCCCAGAACGGCATCTACATCGCCAACCCCGGCGGCGCCTGGACCCGCTCCAGCGACGCCGACATCGCCGCGGAGCTCTCGGCCGGCGCCTACACCTACGTCGAGGACGGCTCGACCAACGGCTCCAACGCCTACGTCGTCCAGGTCGGCCCCCAGACCCTCGGCACCGACGGCGTCCAGTGGATCCAGTTCTCCGGTGCCGCGCAGATCGTCGCCGGTGCGGGACTCACCAAGTCCGGCAACCAGCTGGACATCGGCGGCACCACCAACCGGATCACGGTCAACGCCGACACGATCGACATCGCCACTGCCTACGCCGGCCAGGCATCGATCACCACCCTCGGCTCGATCACCACCGGCACCTGGCTCGCCGATGCGATCGCGGTCAACAAGGGCGGCACCGGCGCCACCACCGCAGGCCAGGCACGCACGAACCTCGGCGCGGTCGGCAAGTACGCGGCCAGCAACGGCGGCACCGTCACTGACACCATCACCCACGGCCTGAACACCTCCGACGTCACCGTGGCCATCCGGCAGATCAGCGACGGGCTGATGGTCGATGCCGACGTGTACGTCAGCGACGCCAACACCGTCACCGTCCAGTACGCCACCGCACCCACCGCCAACACCCTGCGCATCGTGGTCATCGGGTGAAGGAGCTCGGCCGGCTCATCGTGCCGATCCTGCCCTCCCTGCCCGAGACCGGCTCCTCCGGGCAGGTGGTCCAGGTCGCCGGCGTACTGCACAGCTGGGACGGCGCCGCCTGGGTGCCGAACTACCCGATCTACATCCAGGCCACCACCCCCGCCAACCCGCAGGCCGGCAAGTGGCTATGGGTCAACACCAGCGGCGGCGCGGGCGACAACGCCACCCTCTGGGTGCAGGACGGGACCTGATGCCGAACTCCACACCGCCGCCGTACCCGAACATCGCGCTGTGCTATCCCTACGGCCAGATCTTCCTGCTGCTGCACGACGGCCTCACCGTCGATGAGGACACGATCACCGCCTACGGCGACCTCCTCCAGCAGCCCCGCTCGATCTGGTTCGCAGTCCTGACGTTCCACGTCCGATCCAAGGTCGACGGGCCTCCAGCACCAGTGCTGGCACCGCCCAAGACCGAATGGGACACCGGCTTCGCGCTCGCCGCCCAGTACTACCAGCGGGTCATGGCCGGTGAGGCGATCGACCCGCACGCCTTCCTGTCCGGCACAGGAGTCAGCTTCCCGATGTTCCAGGCAGGGCTGATGTACCACCTGTACCCCGACCGCCGAGACGACGACGACGCCGCGAACCTCATCCTCGACCTGCTGAACCTGATCGCCCACCTCTAGTTCCGCACGTCCCAGGACGAGATCACGCCCATGGCCCTGCGGCAGGTGTTGACGACCAAGACGGTCTACGTCGGCGGCGGGGGAGAAGGTTCGACCAGCACCATCGACAGCATCGGCCTCTACGCCCGCGTGCTGCTGAGCGACACCATCACCAACGTCGCCACCGACAACCTCACGCTCTATGCCAGGGTCGGGCTCGACGACGCCAGCCCCGGCCAGAGCGACGACATCTCCCTCTACGCCAAGGTCAACCTCGCCGACTCCGCAGGCGGCCAGGTCGACGCTCTCAACAAGGTCGCACTCACCACCGTCGACACCGCAGCTGCCCAGAGCGACGACTACCGCCTCGGCCTGGGCATCGCCGACACCAACGCCGCACCTGGCGACACGCTCAACATCGGCACCCTCATCGCCGACACCGCCCCACCCCAGGCCGACGCCCTGAACCGGCTGGCGCTGGGCATGACCGAAACCAACAACACTCCCGACGACGCACTCACCGCGCTCGCGCTCGCCGGGATCCTGGACACCAACGCCACGCCGACGGAGGCGATCAAAACGGGATTCAAAGGCGGTGGGCTGTCCGACACCTCACCCGGCCAGGGCGACGGGTTCTCCACCGTTGTCACCACGTGGGCCACGAGCTCGTCCACCAGCGGCGCCGCGACCACGAACGCGGCCAACGGCGTCGGCCAGGCCAACGGCACCCTGGCGATCGTCAAGGGATCCGGTGGCGCACTGGGCGGCACCTCGGCCACCTACACGCTGACCATCCCCGTCGCCTCGATCCCCGCCTCCGGCACCAAGACGCTCCTGATCTACGCCACCCACGTCACCGGTCTGCTCGTGACCGACACACTCACCTACACCAACACCGGCGGGAACCCCGCCAGCGGAAGCGTCACCTTCAACGACAACAACGCGATCGGCACCCCCTATACGGTCCCGCTGACCACGATCGGGACCGCGCTGAGCGTCACCTTCACGGCCAACACCGCAGCACTCGGCGCGGTCGGGGAGTTCGATGTCGACGCGGTCGGGGTACGCACCGTCGCACCCTTCTGAAAACTCCCACTCCGTCGCGTCGACGCCGATGGACTTGGCATGCTGCTGATCGACACCGTGGCGCCGCTCAAGGGCGTGTGGACGTTCACCGCCTACGAGGGTGACAAGGAGTTCGACGACCAGGGCTGCGTCCTGAATCCCGTGGTGTGGAGCCAGACCAGGACGAACCTCATCGTCAACACCGGCAAGCAGCTGATGCTCGACCGGCTCTTCGGCCTCAGCGCCGCCGTCGCCCTGGCCGGCACCGCGGTCGGGACCTCCTCGACCGCCGCAGCCGCCGGCGACACCGCGCTGACCAGCCCCGCGTACAAGGCGTTCGCCAGCACCCCGACCCGCTCCGGCCTGGTCGTGACCGCGGTCACCAGCTTCCTCACCTCCGAGGCGAACATCAACATCCAGGAGGCGGGACTGTTGACCGCATCAGGTGGCGTGCTCTACAACCGGCTGGCCCCGATCGGCCCGTTCAACAAGACCACCGCGGTCAGCCTGGATGTCACCATCCAGATCACCCAGTCCTAGCCTTACCCAGCCCCTGAGCCGACGGAGTAGGCATGGACGACCTGTCGGGCGCCGTCGACGGCCTCAAGCACCTCATGGCGCGGCCGGGCACGTTCGAGACGTTCTTCCCCGAGACCACTGACGACATGGTGCTGGCCGTGCTCGTCGACGCGGCGGCCGAATGCCACATGGAAGGGCTGCTGCTGGACTACGACATCTCCGAGGACGGCTTCGCCTCCCCGGAGTTGTCCGGCGGACAGGTCGCACTGATCAGCATCTTCGCCGCCGTACGGTTCCTGCGCGCCGAGCTCATCAACCGCAACACCAACGAGGTCTACGAGGCCGGGTCGGCGCACTACGAGTTCACCCAGGCCACGAACATCCTGCGAGACATCCTCAAGGGCCTGATCGCCCAGAAGGAGCGTGCGATCGCAGCCGGCGCCACCGGCGCCATCGACGCGGCGGCGGCGTTCTTCATGGCCGACCAGTACCTGGCGCGGGTCTGTGCCGACGCCTACCCGCAGACCGTGCATGTTGGGTGGTGAGCCGTGGCCGGCCACTACAGAACCTTCAAGCCCGACAGGTTCCGGGAGAAGATCCGGTTCGTCTTCGAGATGGCTGCCCCGCCCCAGGACGAGCGGCGCCTGACGTTCCACTTCCACGAGATCGTCACCTACACCGGCATCGCCGATGGTGACGAGGTGCCGTTCGACCCCACCGTCCCGGTCACCCGCGTGGAGCGGCCCCCGATCACCGTCCCGTGCGACGTGACGTTCCAGAGCGCCGCCGAGGAGCAGACCGCGTTCGGCTCGGTCATCCCCGACCGGGTCAAGGTGCTGCTGCTCGACGAAGACTTCGAACTCGTCAAGGACGCCGCCTTCGTCGTCGTCAACGGCGATCGTTACAACCTCTACTACGAGCCCCCCGCGTTCGGCCTGTTCGACGTCGGACTCCACGAGCTCGTCTTCCAGGCCGAGCAGGAGCGCTGATGGCATCCGGACCCATTCGCTTCCGGTCCCGGCACCTGCACGCCACGTTCGTCAACGACTGGAAGCAGGCCCTGAGCGACCTCGGCTGG
>JACCDR010652224.1_pt1 | contig 10329 bp, 8 predicted proteins | sample 7446431 | NCBI WGS metagenome assembly JACCDR01 (sample SAMN15323443, study PRJNA562643) | freshwater metagenome | isolation source: river surface water | place: USA:Blue River Watershed | collected 2017-08-17 | reverse complement strand
GTTCGTGCACGAGGTAGACGACGCGATGGTCGTCGCCTTGCAGCAGTACGTCGATCGGTGTCGCGCAACGCCAGGCGACCATTTCGTCGAGATCAGCGTCGAGCACACCAAGTGGTGCCCGGATACGGACGAGTGGGGCGACCCTACCGAGCCGCAGTACGGCACCTCGGACCACATCGCCTGTTTCCCTGGAGTGATGTACGTCGATGACCTGAAAATGGGCATGGGGGTCAAGGTCTTCGCGTTCGAGAACAAGCAAGGGCTCAAGTACGCGCTCGGCGCGTTGCAAGAGTACGACTGGATCTACGATATCCAGGAGATCCACATCCGCATCATGCAACCACGCCTCGATCACTTCGACGAGTGGGTCATCACGCGCGAAGAACTTCTGGAATGGGGCGACAAGATCAAGGCACGCGCGGAACTGTGTTACGCCGATCCGCCGGTCTATGGGCCGGACGAGAAGACCTGTACGTTCTGTGAGATTCGCGGTTCCTGCCGCGCGCTGCAGTTGGCGCACCTGGAGAAACGCGCCTACCAGTTCGACGACTTCGACGACCCGCCGAGTCCCGGCACCCTCACCGACAAGGAACTCGTTGACGCGTGGAAGCTGTGGCCGCTGATGCAGAAGGCGCACAAGGCGCTCGATTACGAGATCAAACGGCGGTTCATGGAGAACCAGCCCGTGGACGGCCTGCGTATTGTCGAGGGCACTACCCACCGCAAGGTGGCCGACGAAGCCGGAGTGACCGAGTATTTGGTCAAGCGCGGCATTAGCAAGGACAAGTTTGTCCAGACCGTCACCACATTCGCTACTCCGGCGCAGATCGAGAAATTGGTCCCGGCGAAGGAGCGTAAAGAACTCGCCCGATGGTTCGTGAAGCCAAAGGGCGGGCCAGTGATCGCACTGCAAGACGACAACCGCAGCGATTACAACAATGCCCTCGACCTCGGTATGTTTGACGAGGATGACGAGTCCGACCGGTAAACCGACCAACAAGGTAAAGCGAAAATGGAACTCAAGAACCTGAAGTACAACGCCGACGAAGGCGTGATCGTGTTGCGTGACGTGCGGTTGTCTTACCCGCACTTGTTCAAGCCCTGGGCGCAGCAGGAAGACCAGGAAAAGAAGTACAGCGCGCGTTTTCTGCTGGCCGAAGATACCCACGCCAAGGAGATCGAATGGCTGCAGAAGCACATGCTGGGCATCCAGAAGGAGGTCTTCAAGGCACGCATCCCGGCCGACAAGCTCTGCGTGCGCGACGGCAATCTGACCGGCAAGCCCGAAGACGAAGGCCACTGGTATCTGGCGGCCAGCGAGAAGAGCAAGCCGGCGACGCTCGACCGCCACAAGCGGGAGGTGGTCGAGTCCGACGATGTGCTGTTCGGCGGCGTCTTCGTCAACGCGATGATCAAGCTGTGGACACAGAACAACAAGTACGGCAAGCGCATCAACGCCAACCTGCTCGCGGTGCAGTTCTTCCGTGACGGGGAGCGGTTCGGCTCGCCGCGCGCGGACACCGACAAGTAGTTCGACGACTTTGGCGGCGACGACGAGGGTAGCGATGGCTTCGATTGACAAGCCGGTTGCTGTTCGGTAGGGTAGTCCTCGGAGCGACGGATACGGTGCCGTCGCGCCTTGGATCTCACCCGGTCCTGCAGCCCCGGCCTAGCGATAGGCCGGGGCTTTTTCGTTCGAGGCTCCGATGAACTACTACAACGAGATCAACGACGATGCGGCCGACTGGCTCGAAGCGTTGATCTTCATGGGTGAAATACCGTATGGCCATGTCGATCGACGAAGCATCGAAGATGTTGTGCCGGCTGATCTTGCCGGGTATACCCAGCACCATTTCTTCGCGGGTATTGGAGGTTGGCCCCTCGCGCTGCGCCTTGCTGGATGGCCCGAAGACCGACCAGTCTGGACCGGCAGTTGCCCTTGCCAACCTTTCAGCGCGGCAGGCAAAGGCGGCGGGTTTGCTGACGAGCGGCACCTATGGCCAGCCTGGCTCCATCTCATCCGCGAGTGCCGACCTCCAGAAGTATTTGGAGAACAGGTTGCGAGTGCGGCTGTCGGGCCTTGGCTCGACCTTGTACACGCTGACCTGGAAGGAGTGGGCTACGCCTTCGGGAGTGTTGCGTTCCCGGCTGCGGGCGTCGGTGCGCCGCACATACGCGACCGAACCTACTGGGTGGGTTTCGCCTCAAGCCAGCGACGGGAAAGGGTCGGGGGTGAATCAGAACACGGCCTCGCTTTGCAAGCAGTCGAAGGCGACGCTATCCGGTTGGCCGACGCCGAATTCAACGGTAATCGACGCGAAGCCGCGGCCGCCGATCATCGGCAGCAGGAAGCCGACCGACCCGCAGATCAGCACGGCCGACATCGCGGTGCATCTGTGCGGATGGGGGGCGCCCTTGGCGCAGCAATCGAACGGGACGCCCGAAGCATTCCTGAAACGCAAACGGCAGTCGATCCTGCGCGGATCGTCCATGGGCGTGTCGCTCTCGGATCTGAACATGCAGGTGCAGGCATGGGTGCCGGCGTCGCCGGTTCGGTTAACGGCCACTGGTCAGGTGCTGACTGGCTCGGATGCCGGGATGGAAAGCTCCGGCCAGTTGAACCCGGCACATTCCCGTTGGCTCATGGGCTACCCGCCCGCGTGGGACGACTGCGGGGTTATGGTAATGCGATCGTCCCGCAAGCGGCGGCAGCGTTTGTGAGTGCGTATCGTGGATAAGCTCTCTTGCGATTACGAAACCGCGTCGAAGGCGGACCTGAAAAAGGTCAGCGCCGACGTCTATTCGCGCCATCCCACAACCAAAGTGCTCATGCTGGGATACCGGTTTAACGACGAGCCTGTGCAACTGTGGCTCCCGCACCGGGGGCCGATGCCTAAGCGTTTGCGCGAGGGCATGACTGACCCGGAGGTAATCAAGACCGCTTTCAACGCGCCGTTCGAGCGCGCGATCACCAAGAACACGCTCGGCATCAAGGCACCGCCGCAACAATGGCGCTGCGTGCAGGTTATGGCGCATGCGCTGGGCCTGCCTGGCAAGCTGGAGACGCTGGTGCGCGACTGCCTGCGGCTCCCGCAGAAGTATTGGAAAGACGCAGAGGGCGAAAGGCTCATGCGCATGTTCTCGTTCCCCAGCAGCCGTGCGACCTACGAGTCCCACCCAATCGAATTCGAACGTTACGGCCAATACTGCATGCAGGACGTAGTGGCCGAGTGCAAGGCGTACGACGTCTTGGTCAAGTACCTGCCCAACATCGAGAAGCTGTTCGAGAATTGGTGGGTGGACCAAGAAATAAATGACTGCGGTTTGCCGGTGGACTACACGTTCATCGACCGCGCGCTGGAACTCGCCGAAAAGAGCAAGGCGGAATACGGCGAGCGTATGCGCGAGCTCACCGGACTTGCCAACCCCGGCTCGACGACGCAACTTCTGCCTTGGTTGCGAGACCGGGGCTACCCGTTCGCGTCGATCGCGAAAGGCCGCGTTCAGATCGCGATGGCCGACTTCAAGAACGAGATCAAGCCCGAAGCCGTCAAGCTGTTGAAGATGCGCTTGGAGAGCAACAAGACCAGCCTCAAGAAGTTCGTCGCAATGCGCGACGCGTCATACGGCGGCCGCCTGCGCAACGTGTTTCAGTACATGGGCGCTGCAGCGACAGGCCGTTGGGCTGGCCGCATCCTGGGCCAGAACATGCCGCGCCCGTGGTCTGGAGTTGACGATGAAAAGGAACTGGCCTACGCACGGCAATGCATCCTCGACGGCGACCTCGTATGGATCAAGGTGGTCTACGGGAAGCCGATGGAGGTTTTGGCGTCCTCGATTCGCTCGGCCATCGCGCCACGCCGCGGTAAGAAGTTGGTGGTGGCCGATCTGTCCTCGATCGAGCTCGTCGTGAGCGCCTGGCTATGCGGCGCAAAATTCTGGTTGAACGTACTCGACCAAGGCTTGGATTCGTACAAGGCATTCGGCGCGAAGTGGTACGAGATCCCTTACGAGCAAGTGGACAAAAACCTACGAAAGCTCAGCAAGCCGGCGGCGCTCGGTTGCTTCTACCGCCTTGGCGCAGGCCGCAAGAAAGGCGAGTATCCCGACATCGAGAAGACGGGCCTGTGGGGGTACGCGGCCAACATGGGCGTGCAGATGACCCAGCAGCAATGCAAAGAGGCGGTAAAGGTCTTTCGCGATATCACGCCGGAGGTGAAAAACTGGTGGTACGAATCGGAGCAGGCGGCGATGGAGGCGGTGCGGACCCACGAACCGCAGACTTGCGGCATGATCCGCTTCGACACCAAACCACCTTTCATGCGGATGCGGCTCCCTTCTGGCCGCCACCTGCATTATTGCCGCCCGCGTTTGGACATGGTGCCGATCGAGTTCGAAGACGAACAGACCGGCGAGATCCGAGTCGAACGCCTGCTAAACATCACCTACGAACGCACCGCGCAGCAGTCGGGCAAGTGGACGCGGACGCCAACGCAAGGCGGTAAGCTGCTGGAGAATGCGGTGCAGGCGATCGCCCGCGACATTTTGGAGCACGGTATTCTGCTGGCAAAAAAAGCCGGCCTTAACCCGATCGCTCACTTCCACGATGAGGTGATTTGCGAGGTGGACGAAAACAGAACGGACGCATTGCCCGAGCTCATCAAGTGCATGACCGTGGCGCCGAAGTGGGCGGAGGGGATGATCCTGCGCGCGGCCGGCTACGAAAACGACTTCTATCGAAAGGATTGATATGCCGCTCGAAAAAGACATCGAGAAGAAAGCCCGCCTACGCATGAAAGAGCGCGGCGGGGTGTTGTTGAAGTTCGTGTCTCCTGGCAAGGCCGGCGTGCCCGACCGCATCGCTTTCCACCCGGTGCCCAAGTCCTTCCTGATGGAGCTCAAGGCCACTGGCAAGAAAGCCACACCGTTGCAACGCGAGGTTGCCAACGAACTCGCGGGCCTGGGCCAGCGGGTGTACTTGGACGTGGACACGGTAAAAAAGGCGTACGAGATCATCGACGACGAGCTCGCCGGCACGCCCGGTGCGCGGCATCCCTTCGCGAACGGACTCGACTGATGCGCAAGCGATCGGAGTTGCGCAAATACCAGTCGGCGGCTGTCGAGTTCATCAAGCGCGTCAAGCGCTGCGCGCTGTTCGTCGATCCTGGTCTCGGCAAGACCGGCACGACGCTGACCGCGATCGCCGACCTCATCGACAGCTTCGATTGCGGCATGACGTTGGTAGTTGCCCCTCCGCACGTCGCCAAGAAGACATGGCCGGACGAGTTGAAGGAGTGGGCGCACACTAAGGGTCTCTCGTACGTCGTCATCAAGGGCAGCGTCAAGCAGCGAGAGAAGCTGTTGAAGCGCCGCGCGTGTTTCCACATGATTTCCGTGGAGTCCTTGCCGTGGCTACTTGAGGCGTTGGGCGGGCAGCGCGCGGTGAAAGAGCGGACGGACGCCGAGGGCAACATCACCGTCGAAGGCCGCGACGGGTGGAAGTCGCCGCGGTCTATTCCATACAGTGCGATCATCATCGACGAGAGTTCCAAGCTCAAGCAGTACAACACCAACCGGTGGAAGGCCATGAGCAAAATGGCCTTCCTGGCGGAATATTTTGTCGAACTGACCGGCACCCCCTCTCCCAACAGCATGGAGGACTTGTGGGCGCAGTTGTACTTGATCGACAGGGGCGAACGCCTCGGTAGCAACATCACTGCGTTCCGCAACCGTTGGTTCGACCCGTCTTTAGATGGCCACGGGTACAAGATGAAAGGCGACTACGTCGTCAAGTCGATCGAGAGCCGCATCGCGGACGTGGTGTTCACCTTGCGAGAGGAGGATTACGCCGATCTGCCGCCTCGGATGTACCGAACCGTGACCTTGGAGATGGACGAAAAAGTCGCGCAGACGTACACCAAGTTCGAGCGCACGTACGTCCTCGAAGTGTCCGAGAACAAGAAGATCAAGGCGCTCGACGGCGCGTCGATCACGACCAAGCTGTTACAGTTGGCCAACGGCGTGGTCTATGACGAGGAGCGCGGGGAACACCCGTTCCACGACCTAAAGCTACAGGCACTGGAGAGTCTGACCGAGGAGTTGGGCGGCGCGCCTTTGTTGGTGGCCTATTCGTTCAAATCGGATGCCGCGCGCATCCTCAAGAAGTTTCCAAATGCGAAACTTTTCGACGGCAAAGCCGAGACGCAGGACGCGTGGAACCGAGGCGAGATCAGTATGCTGCTGGCGCATCCGCAGTCAGTCGCGCACGGCCGTAACCTGCAGCATGGCGGCAACAACGTGGTCTGGTACGGCTTGACGTGGAGCCTGGAACTGTATATCCAGTTGAACAAACGTCTTCATCGAAGTGGGCAGAAGAAGCCTGTGATGATCCACCACTTGCTTGTGGCCGGCACGATGGACGAAGACGTCATGAAGGCACTCAACAGCAAAAACGACATGCAGGACTCGCTAAAGGTTGCCTTGGCGAGCCGCATTGAAAGGTACAAGAATGACTAGCCCTGTACGAAAAAATCGAGGCGATAGCGTCATCATCCACTTCGGGGCCACGGCTTCGGAGCTATCGCAACTGTTCGACCTGCCCGTTAGCCGGGTTACCGCGAGGTTGGCTGGGCGCGTCGCGCCGATGACGGCCGCCGGCCAGTCGGCGCCGCGGTGGAACGTCAAGGAGGCGGCTGTCTACTTGGTCAACCCGAAGCTGGACGTGGGCGAGTTGCTACGCACGCTCAACCCGTCGAAGCTCCCGCCGAAATTGCAAGCCGCTTTTTGGGCGGCGCAGATGGACCGAGTGGCGTTCGAACAACTCCAAGGCGAACTCTACAACGCCACCCGAGTGCGGGAAATGCTGTCTTCTTTTTGCAAGCCGATGCGCATGACTATCCTCATGGCGAAAGACGAAGTGGCGTCTCGAACAACGCTCACTCCGCAACAGAGGGTCATTATCCAAGAGATCATGGACTCCCTGTTGTGCCAGTTGCGAGACGGCATTTTGAAAGCATTCGAGGGGTACGAGCCGCCGGACGACGAACATGGTAGGCCGATCGACGAGGTGGCGAACACGGCGGAAGCAGAGCAGGAACAGTTGCCAGAAAAGCGAGGCCCCGGCCGACCGAGGAATAACCCCAATCCTGTAGGCGACAACCGGTTCAGCGAGATCGACAATAGCGGGCTCGATGACCTAGACGACGAACAAGAAGACTTCGACGATGGCTTCGACGATCTATAACCTGGGCGACATTGCGCGCGAGGCTGCGGCGATCTTCAACCCGCCGGAGCGGCTTCGCGTATCAGAGTCCGCGCAAAAATACGTATACCTGAATAACTCCCCGAAGTACGTCGGCTACTGGAAGCCGCATGAAACGCCGTACATGATCGAGCCGCAAGACATGCTCATGAGCGAAGACCACACAGGCTTGGTCTTCTGCGGGAGCAGTCAGACCGGCAAGACTCAGGCTCTTTTGCTCAACGGCATTGCGCATATCGTCAAGTGCAACCCGATGGATATCCTGCTGTTCGGCCCGAGCCAGCCGGCATCGCGCGATTTCAGCAAGCGACGCATCGACCGTATGCACCGCGAGTCCGAGGATTTGCGGTCCGAGTTGCTACCGGGCCGGCACGCGGACAACACGCACGACAAGAGCTACAAAAGCGGCATTATGTTGTCGATCTCGTGGCCGTCGCTGAACGAAATGTCGTCCAAGCCGGTGCCCGTGGTGATGCTCACCGAGTACGACCGCATGCCCGATGACGTGGACGGCGAAGGCTCGCCGTTCCTGCTGTCGCAAAAGCGCGCGACGTCGTTCTTGAACATGGCGATGACCGTGGCGGAATCTTCGCCGGCACGCTTCGTCGAAGACCCGCACTGGAAGCCGGAAACGCCGCACGAAGCGCCGCCTTGCACCGGTATCCTGGGCCTCTACAACGAAGGCGATCGGCGTCGATGGTACTGGCCATGCCCCGAGTGCGGTGAGTATTTCGAAGGATCGTTCTCGAACCTGACTTACCTCACAACCAAGGTTGTGGACGGCGAGCGAGTCAAGATGAGCCATGACGAGATCATGGAGTCGGTCTACATGGCATGCCCGCACAGCGGCTGCATGATTGCGCCTCATCACAAGTACGAGATGAACCTCAAGGGCGTGTGGCTACCGGAAGGTGTCAAGATCGACCGCAACGGCGTGCGCAGCGGCACTCCGCGTCGGTCCAAGACGGTTAGCTATTGGCTGAAAGGTCCGGCTGCGGCGTACACCACTTGGCCCGAGCTCGTGTCGAAGTTGCTCGCTGCCGAGGAGAAGTACGAGAAGACCGGGTCCCAGGAAGACCTCAAGACCACCTACAACACCGACCAGGCCGAACCGTACACGCCGCGAGGCAACGAAACGAATCGACTGGCCGAAGACATCATGAACCTGGCGCGGCCGCTCAAGAAGCACCACGTCCCGCACGACGTGCGCGCGCTGTTCGCGACCGTGGACGTGCAAAAACCACTGTGGCAGGTCCAGGTGATGGGCATCAAGCCTGAGAACGCTGGCTTCTCGACGGTCGTGATCGACCGATTCGCGATCGAAAAGTCCAAGCGTCTTGATGAGGACGGGGAGCGTCTTCGGGTCGAGCCTGCTACGTACTTGGAAGATTGGGAGTTGCTGGTCGAGCAAGTCATGGACAAGCGCTACCCGCTCTACGATGAGAACGGCACGATGGGCGTGTCGATGACGTTCTGCGACTCGGGCGGCAAGGAGGGTGTGACGACGAATGCGTACAACTTCTACCGATCGCTCGTCGAGCGCAATCGCCAGAACCGCTTCATGCTGCTCAAGGGCGATCCTCGGTATGGCATCCCGCGCGCCGCAGTGACGTGGCCAGACACCAAGCGCGCGGACCGAAAGGCACATGCTGCCGGTGAAATCCCGCTGCTTGTTCTCAACTCGAATGCGCTGAAAGACATGCTCAACGGCTGGCTGGAGCGCAAGACGCCGGGACCGGGCAAGATCGATTTCCCGGATTGGCTTGGGCTGCACTTCTACGAGGAGTTGACCGCCGAGACGCGCAGCGTGCGCGGCTGGGAGAACAAGGCCAAGCGCCGCAACGAGAGTTGGGACTTGCTCGCCTATTTCCTCGGTGCTTGCGTGTGGCGTGGAGTAGAGAAAGTTGATTGGGACAACCCCCCTGTTTGGCTTCGTCCCTGGGACGAGAACCCTCTTGTTCAGCGGGGGGCTGAGGCCCAACCAGAAAAAGAGGTAGTTGACAAGTCCAAGGCGTTAAGGGATCGTATTGCCCAACTTGCCGCCGACTTGGCCTAGCCAATGACCCTCACCGACGCCGAAAGGGCCGACTACACCGCGAAGTTGCAACAAGCGGAGGCTTCGTATCACAGCCTGATGCTTGGCCAAGGCGTCCGTGAGTACACCGATCAGAACGGCGAGCGAATCGCGTACACTGCGTCCAGTCGCCGAGACCTCCTCAACTACATCAACTATCTGCGCAGCCTGCTCGGCCTGTGCCCGTTTGCGGGAGGCGTGTCGGGTCCGCCCGCAGGAGTCTACCTGTGATCGAAGCGAGCATCGCCAAGCAAATCATCGAGCGCCGGGGCAACCCCGGCGTCTCCGTAGTTCCGCTAGAGAAAACCGCCGGGCTGGGCGGCGGCGGGTTCGAGGGCGCCGAACGCCTGGGCCGTGAACTGGCGTCGTGGCGCCCGGCGATTACCACGGCCGACGCCATGCTCGGCCGCGGCGACAAGCTGTTGTTGGACGGCCGAGCGCGCGACCTGCTGCGCAACCATGGCCCGATGATGGGAACGATGACGTTCCACAAGGACAGCATCGTCGGCGCGCAATACCGCCTCAACGCGCGCCCGGTCTGGAAGTATCTAGGCCTGAGCGAGGCGTGGGCCGAGGAATACCAAGAAGAAGTCGAAACGCTGTTTAATCTCTACGCGGAAAATGAGGACTGCTGGATCGACGTGGACCGGAACAAGACGCTGACCGACATTGTGCGGTTGGCGATCGGTTGCTTCTTCACCGGTGGTGAAGTTGCAGGCACTGTCAACTGGCTTAGCGGCGTGAACCGCCCATTCCGCACCGCGTTTCAGATGATCGACGCCGACCGGCTCTCCAATCCGTACGACCTCGACGACACGATGTACCTTCGCCGCGGCGTCGCACTGGACCGCAACGGCGCCGAGATCGGCGTGCACATCCGTCGCGCCCACCCGTACGATCGCACCGTGATGGCGCCGGTTTACGAGTGGGACTACTGGCCGATCCGCAAGTCGTGGGGGCGGCTGAACTTCCTGCACATCCTCGACCAGATGCG